>OLDJ01000017.1_pt1 | contig 35967 bp, 52 predicted proteins | sample 1609041 | NCBI WGS metagenome assembly OLDJ01 (sample SAMN02675046, study PRJEB24791) | human gut metagenome, SKBSTL021 | isolation source: stool | host: Homo sapiens | place: USA
ACATCTTTATATCGCTTTTCTTTTCTGTATAGGACGCCTAGTTTCTTTACTGCTTTTGGATATAAATAGATCAGTTTTAACCACTGTTTTTCAGCTTTATCCCATTCACCCATTTTATAAAGCAATATTCCTAATCTATATCTTGGTTGAATGTAATCCTTAAGTTCATCAGCATAATCATATTGCCAGTGCGGTGAGATACTAATACTGTATGAGTTATTAGCTTTATCTATTTGTTCTTGGGGAGAACAAGGGTGGCCGGTTTCGTTATTAGTTATTTTGCCAGTACTTTCATCTATAGTAGCTGAAACGCTAAAGTGTCCCGGATAGTCGCTTGGTTCTAACTCATCCTTTTCTACATATCTACCATCACGTCTAATAGTTTTAACGGTGGAGTTTTTACGAGCTGACTTAAAGAGCTTTACTGGATCAATGGTAGTAGAATTATAAACCTTGTTGTAAAGCTTCTTTCTAGGATGTAACCATCCCATACCTTTTTGACCATAGCCCGGAATCAAGGCTTTTTTCAGTTTTCGTTTGGGTGCTGCTGATAATCTGGCGGATAAAGATTTACTGAAAGATTTCTTTCTAAATAGTTTCATATCTATACTTAATATTTAATCAAAATTCATTTCATATTTAATCATCTTGCCTAGGATAGTCCCAGGATGATCTTTGTCTAATATTATGTCTTTATAATCAGGATTAGCTGGCCTTAGCACTACTGTTTTACCAACATGAAGAACTTTTTTAAGGGTTGCCTCGCCATTAATCAAGACTGCAGCTACCTCTCCATCTTCTACATCGGCTTGTTGTCTAATTATGGCAATTGCTCCATTAGGTATAAGAGGGTACATGCTATCACCTTGACATCTAAGAGCAAAAAGAGTGTCATCTGCATATCTATCCATCATATATTCTGGTATATATTTTTCTATATTTTGTTCTGCAGTAATTGGCGCTCCCATCGCTATAGTTCCTAATAAAGGAACCATTCTTGACTTATTTTGATTAATAGGTTCAAGTCCTAATAAATCTTCGGTTTTAATATGTAGTGCTTTTGCAAAAGCTGGTGCTCTATTTATAGGAAATTCTCTTGTGTGATTGAAGTATCTGGACACACCTGATTTGGCCATTCCAACGCGTCTAGCTAATTCACTAATTGATACGTCTTGCTCTTCTCTTAGTTGATTTAAATAATCAATTATTTCTTCACTACTGCGCATTATTTCACCTCATCTCTTAATACCAATAATACTCCATTTGTTGACAAAAAAATACATTTTTTATCTTTTTTTATGTTTTTTGTTGACAAAAGAATACGATGAGAATATTATATAGTTGTTCTTCAAAGTGAACGAATTGAGGTGGAATAATGAAGTTTGATTTGCAACGTTTAAAAGGTGAGCGTGTAGCACGAGGAATTACACAAGCTCAAATGGCACGTAAAATAGGCATTAGTACGAATGCCTATTGGAGAAAGGAGAATGGAGAACGTGACATTGGTATGGAAGAATTTGTCAAGATCTTAAGTGTACTAGGTTTCGAAAAGAAACAAATTTCGCTTTTTTTTGCAAAAGAAGTTCACAATAGTGAACATTAAGGAGATGAACAAATGAACGAACTAATTAATATAAAAGTCCAAAACGATCAGCAACTTGTTTCAGCTAGAGATTTGCATAAAACTTTAGGAGCTAAAAAGAAGTATTCTGAATGGATTTCTCAAAATGTAGCAGGTTTTATAGCGGGTATAGATTTTACGAGGTCACCTGAAAGTTACCTCGTTAAAAGTGGCAATGGAACAGTGCGAAAATACGATGATGTTCTTTTAACAATTGAAACAGCGAAACAAATTTGCATGATGTCGAAAACATCAAGAGGTAAAGAAGTTCGCAAGTATTTCATTCAAGTTGAAAAGAACTGGAATAACCCAGACATGATTATGCAGCGTGCATTAAACATTGCAAGCAGTCGTGTCAAGCTACTTGAAAATAAGAATAAGGAACTTGAAGACGTTAATGCCAAACAAGCTGAAAAGATTGCTAAAGATGCTGACGATGTAGTTTTTGCTAAAGCTATTAGATACAGCCACCATGCAATTACTATTGCTGAATTAGCTGACATCTTAACACAAAATGGCTTTGTAATCGGCCGTAACCAACTATTTCAATTGTTAAGACACGCTAAATATTTATCACACCAAAGAAGTACCTGGAATTTACCAATGACTGACAAGGTCAAAAGAGGATATTTTCGAATAACCCACAGGCTTACAAGAGATGATCGCCCATATTCACAAGTATTTGTAACACCAAAAGGGCAGAAACATATCATCAATAAGGCTTTACGTGGGAAGTTCGATGATATTTATCAAGAAGTGATGGTAACCACATTCGACGTTTAGTAAGGAGAGAACATGAAACAAGTGGAACATAGTAGTTTAAGAAAAATGAAATTAAAAACTGATGAAGATAATCAGCCTATGAAGAACTGGTCAAGAGTAATCATCGAAACTGATGAAGCCAATCCCCAAGTATTAGCAATTATTACTAACGAAAACTATGGGTTAGCAAAAGGATTAAGAATTCGACTTAAGCCTATTCCTAAAGAATTAGTTTTTAAACGTTTACCTTGATTGATTGAGAGGAGATAAAAATAATGGACGATTTTGCAACAGTATTCGCGATTATTTCATTAGTCGTTGCAATTATAGTTGCTTTATATACTAACTCAAACAAATAAAAAGACCTAATTGAGCTGCCACTCAATTAGGTCGCAAAATTTTTAAAAGTCTCAAAATGTTGGCAGCCATTCTCCAATTTTTTACTGGTATTGTCGCCCAGCACTGCAATTAGAATAAGTTACTAAAATCTTATAACCCTAGCTAAAGCTTAAATCATTTAAAGCAATACAAAAGCCTCAATAGGTAGAAGAAAGCTTATACCTCGCATTTAACGTCTTGGGAGACGAAAAAAGTGACTCCGCCAGTGAGAAAGTCGGTGATTCGTTAGCTTACATAGACACAGTGTTAATCAAAAATTCGCCCAAAAGGCATCAACTCCAATCATTAACAATCAGAATTTATTTGATTAAACATTTTACATTAATAAATTATAGCACAATATGTGGGCTATTACCCACAAAATTAAGGAGATAAACACAGTATGTGGTGGCGACATATAGATGAATTACTTCGTAATAAGAAAATTTCATTAAAAGAATTAGCTATAAAATCTAACGTTAATTATGAAACTATTAGAAGTTATAAATATAGAGGATACGAACCAAGTTTTAAGAACATGTGTAAGATTGCTGATGCTTTAGGTGTCAGCCTAGATGAATTAAGAGGAGATAAGAAATGCAACCACTAGATATTAGTTACTTATATTTAAGTGATATTGGAAAAAGTAAACATGAAATCATCACTAGACTGCAGCAACTGTCTTTAATTGATGGCAATTATCAAGCAACCGGCAAAGGTGTGGATACAGGCTGGCTAGGTATTAAGACGACCAGTGTTTGGAATCCATCTACTGAAAGTATGATAAACGACCAAGCAACAGTATTAACCGAATTGGGCATTATCTACATCCCAGTTCTTTTTGAAGATAAGTTCTACAAAGACATGTCAGCAAGTCAGAACCTAGTAGAAAGAGCATGCGATGGTGAATTATTGTCAATTAAAGAGTTAAGAAAGCAGGGGTATTTGAAGTGAGCAAGGAAACATGGCTAACTGTTAAAGAATTATGCAAAAAATACAATTATTCAAAGTATGCCTACAATAGGCGCCAAAAGAAGTGCCTATTGTCTTCATATAAAGACGCAATTGTGTATGACGGCCAGCATACCATGATTATTGAAGAACGGTGGCAAGCGTTCCTAAAAGATCAATCGAAAAAGCATTGGGAAGAAGTATTTGGTACAGGAGTTATGAGAGATAGAAAGGCGTTAGAAAGATGAGTTTTACTAAATGGATCAATCAAAGTATTAATAAGTTTATGGGTACACAATTTACCGAGCGTGAAACAGAAATTATAACCATAGGTGCTACATTCACTGTGATTGCAGTAGTTTTCTTACTTATGTATAACGTTGTGTTTCCTAATATTTAGGAGGTGAAACTATGACAGAGCTATATAAGCGCTTGGTGCTTGCTTCAAATGCAATAAATTATCTTGCCACCGACCAAAGACCAGATGAGTACCAAGCAGCATTTGAAAGAGCAAAAGAAAAGACTCACTGCGTAACCAGTGAGTCTACAAAACAACTAACTTTATTCTAACAAAAATTGGAGCAAAAAGATGACAAAAGATTTAATTAGATTTGAAAATGAAGATTTTCCTATTAGTTTTAAACCTGCAGAAGTGGATTTCCCTAACGCTGCAGCATTGGAAAATAAGGTAGATGACTTAGTAAAAGGCTGGGATACCTATGTTGTAACACCTGAGTCTTATCCCTATGACAAGAAAACTAAGGCTGAACTAAACCACATTCGCAAAGCCTTAAATGATAGGCGTAAAGAGATTACTAAAGAAGCCAATCAACCAATTGATGACTTTACAGCATTAATTAAGAGACTAGATCTTAAGATTAAAAATGCCGTGGATCACATCAATGAGGGCATTAAAGTCTTTGATGAAAAGGCTAGGAAAGATAAGCGCCAGCAGAACTTAATTAGACTTGGTGAGATTGCTACAGAGTACGGTGTGGCTCTTCAAAAATTGGAGTACAACCCTAAATGGGATAACAAGTCAACTAGCTGGAAGACCATTGAAGAAGAAGCAAGACAGCAATTTGAAGCGATTGTTGAACAGGAGAAAGCTGGAAAAGAAGCTAGACAAGTAGTCATTAATAAAGTCAGTGACTATAAATTGATTATGACCACAGATCCTTATTTAGAAATGCTTGACTATAAATCACTCCCTGAGGTCCTTACTCAAATAGACAATGACCATAAACATCTAGTTGAGCAAGCTAAGCAACAAGAAGAAGATCGTAAGAAAGCTGTTCAAGCCTTAGAACTACATGGCGATAAATATATTAATACTGAGACGGGAGAAGTGGTAAGTAATTTAACAAGTGTTGGTCTTAAATTTACTGATAAAAGTCAAAAGATTACTGAATTACTTAGATATATTGAAGCCAAACATGTTAATTGTGAGGCACTAGGAAATGAACAAATAAGTGTTGAATTTAAGTTCATTGATAACACTAGGAAAATTGCAGGATTATCTGAATATATTAAACAAAAGCAAATTAACTATGAAGTAATTGAAGAAGAAAGGACAAGTAAGTAATGGAGTTACTTAATGAACCTAAAAATCCAATTGCTTCTCCTCAGTCAATTGGATTAATGAATATTCAAACAATTGTAGGGATGGATGCTAAGCAATCCTTAGATGCAAAGCTATCACTTCTTAACAGTTTCGTTCAAGTCAAGCAAGCGCTTGAACAACCTTCAAAAAGTAAAGATGGATATGGATATAAATATGCTGACTTGAATGCAGTCTTAACTGCAATTCAAAAAGCCATTGGAGAGCTAGATTTAGCATACATTCAGCAACCAGTTAATGAGACTGCGAAGACTGGTGTAGAAAATTATATTTTTAATAGCAAGGGAGCAGTTATCGACTTTGGTAGTTATTTATTAGATATAACCAAGCCACAAGCTCAACAATATGGATCAGCATTAACCTATTGTAGAAGGTACTCAATTAGCAGCATTTTTGGAATAGCCTCTGAAGAGGACACGGATGCTAAAGAATTGCCGCAATACATGAGTCCAACAGAGATAGAAAAATTAACTCTTTCTTACAAAGGAAAGCAAGTTGCCTTATCTAAGCTATTCTCTCTAGGACTAGCAGGTGATCTAGCAGCAAAAGGCAAACTACTAGATCGAGACAATAACAACGTAACTAAACTAGCCGTTAAGAGCATGACAGATATGTGGGATTTCGCTAGCGAGATATCAGCTATGAAGAGTGAAGCCAATGAGAAGGTTAAAGCTAAAAAAGATAAGGAGAAAAAGGAAAAACAAGCTGCAGTCAATAAAGTTCAGCAATCTCAAAAAGATCCTTTCGATGACAAGAAAGTAGAAGCTGCTGTTCCAAAAGAAGGAAAGTTATTTTAGGTAGAATTATGGAATTTACAGGATCGAAAGCTTTTCTAAATATTCCAGTTGCAGCTGCCAGAGATAAGAAGTTATTAAAATATCCAAAGTCTATCATTCTTTTGGGTGAAATTGTTTCAATGCTAAATGTTACAGGCGAATTCTTTATGAGTAATAGCACGCTGGCTAGACGTTTGAATTGTGAACCAAGAACCATTATTAACTATGTAAATCTTTTAGAAGAAGAAGGATATATCAGTAAAAAAATAGTCAGAGATACAGAGAATGGAGCAATTAAAGGAAGAATAATTTCTGCTGGTGATACCCTAGTGAAATCTGCTTCACTAGGGTGGTGTCCTACATTTCACCAGGGTAGTGAACAGGAATTCACGGGGGTAGTGAACCAGCGTTCACCTAAAAAGAACAAGTTAAAAGAACATCATAATAGATCACTTAATAAGTCTCTCTCTAAAGAAGAGAGGGAGAGAGATGCAAATGCAATTGAAATTCTAATCACTTATCTTAACCATTGTGCTGAGGAGTGGAGAAGGCCACTGATTACATTTTCTGATACAGAAATAAAAAAGATGGTCAAAGCAGTGCATGGTAAGGACACTAGAGCTTTAAAAGAAGTTGCAGAGAAAACAGTTGTCTATGGTGAGCAGTATCCACAGGGGTACTTATTGACGTGCATTAAGAATTTACCGGAGGAGGTAGAAAATGCAAAATCGAATTAAGGAATTACGAGAAAAAAGAGGAATTAGTCAAGCAGATATAGCAAGAGGAGTACATCTAACTAGATCAGCAGTTGGATACTACGAAACTGGTAAGCGGGGAGCATCTAATAATCAAACTTGGCAAAAGCCTATTCCAGTTTTAAAACGCCTAATTAACTTATTTACTGATTCGGGCGATGTAGTGATTGATCCGACAGCAGGAAGTGGTTCAACACTAAGAGCAGCTGCTGAGTTGAAAAGAAACGCATATGGTTTTGAAGTTGAAAGAGAGATGTGCGAAAAGGCGAAGAAAAACATGTTACAACGCACAGAATTAAGTTTGCTTTAGGAGATAAAGATGAAAATTATATATAAGCAAGAAGAACAATGGCAATTAGGAGACGTGGTTAAGAGTATAAGTGGTGATATAGGAGTGATAATTCAAGATGCCATATGTAACTATCGCATGATAAATATTACAACTAATTACTTATTTGTCGATAAGTATGACAAGCCTCAAGATTTACAGAAGGATTTTCAAACTCGGTGGCACAAAGTAAACGCAAAGCTGGTGATTGAATGATGCTTTGCAGTGCAGTTGCCTTTGTAGAAGGCTATGATCCTAAGATTAAACTCAGCCAGAAGCAATTGCTTAATATGGTGCATCAAATTAAGCCTAATGAACCTTTGCCAAAAGAAATAGATGGCTATAAGGTTAAACCTTGCGATGATTATTCTAAAAGATATTTAATTTATATTTTTTACAGATTGGAGAACTAAACATGAAATTGAATAAACAACAGAAATTAATGTTGAAGAAACTAGATTCTTGCTTAGAAATAACGTCAACACCGTTCTTAGATGACAGCGAACATTTTAGCTTTTTCGTTAATCACATTTTAGCTAAGTTAGCAAAAGTATCGTTTACCGAATTAACCACTCTAACTGATGACGTTGACGAAATTGTGAAGGAGGATATGGAATGACTAAAAAACAGCAACAATGCCCATATTGTCACACAGATATTTGCTATACAGGATCGGCAGGAGAGCGAGAGGAAAAAGTGCCCCAGAAGTATCTATATAACTACGAATCACAAGATAGTTTATTTAACGCAGCAATATATGTATTGAGTAGAGAACTCTGTATAGATGTTGACGATGAAAGTGGAGCACTTGCAGATAAAATTAAGATTAAGTATTGCCCAATGTGTGGACGGAGGTTAGTTGATGACTAGAAGCCAAGCAAAATGTCCTTATTGCGATTTTCAAGGCGAAGATCAAATTGGAATGGAAATAAACAGTGAAAAGCGTTTGTCAGAGGACCAGATGATGTCGATTGATTGGGAAGATGGCTACTGGTTTAACTATTTGAGAAGGAGAAACCGAGATCAAGTAACTCTTGTAAGTCTTCATACTGACAACGAATTCTATAGCTTTGACATTGATGAGGTAGAAATTGAATACTGTCCTAAATGCGGGAGGAAACTATGAAAATTAAAATACTTGTTGAGTGCGATCCTCAAAGCTTAGAAAAATTGGTTAATGAGTTTATAGCAGACAAACAGGTGATAGACATCAAGTTCAAAATTAATGATTATCCTGATTATTTTGCATTAGTTATGTATGAGGATAAGTAGCATGTCAGATTGGATTTTTGCAGCAGCATTCTTAATTCTGCTAGCTATAGTAATTTTGGTAGTAGGAGCGATGTAAATATGATTTTTAAATTGGAAGAAGATTTACCTTTTGATATACAGGGAAATTTAAATGAATACTGGTTAAATATCTTGGAAAGGAATAATTTCAAAGTAATTGAAATTAATAAAAAAAACACGTGAACTTGAGTACCGAATAGAACTTATGAGTCTTGATGATCTACGGAAATTACAGAAAAAAATCGGATTAAACTTGACAATTTCGTTTGAAGACGATGAAGGCACAAACGAAGTTGATGGGATTATTACAATTTAGGAAATTAAGTATATGAGAGTTAACTTTACGATTGAAGGACCGCCGATTGGTAAGGCAAGACCGAGAGTTACTAGAACGGTAACTTACACGCCAGCTAAAACGGCACGATATGAGGATTTAGTTAGGTATACAGCGATTAACAGTTTCAAAGGCATATTCGATAAAGATGAACCTTTAGACGTTAAAATTATTGCGTATTTTGAAGTTCCTAAGAGTTTAAGCAAGAAACGTAAGGCTTTATGTTTAGCTAACCAAGAACTGCCAACTAAGAAGCCTGATGCTGATAACGTGGGCAAGATCATCATGGACGGCATGAACCCAAAAATGAAACGTGATAAACGACTTCACAAAATGGTTGAAGTTATGAGGGGCGTTTACCACGATGACAAGCAAGTAACAACCTTGTTAGTCAAAAAAAGGTATGCCGAGCGTGCAAGAGTTGACGTGAGAATTAAGAGAGATATGGGTGATTAGAATGGAAAAGATTAAGGCAAGCGATCAAATTTGCTTTGTCAATTTGATATTTAAGAATGGCTGTACTGATTCTATTGCAGTTGCTAATAGTAAAGAACATCTGTGGGAACATATTGCAAAAAAGTTAGATAAATACGGAGGAGGAATAAAGAACGATATTTTAACTTTTAACGGAATTCATGGATATGGGTATGTAGATCTATCGACAGTAGCAAAAATTGAAATCTCTGAAATTGATAAAGGACCAATGGTATTAGTTAAGTCTAAATTGAACAAGGATTTAGAGCTATGAAGTATAATGCCGAGTTAATCACTGTAGCAGGGATGTTGATCTGTTTAGGAGCTGTCGGATTTGTGGTATTTTGCCTATGAGTAGCGATTTAAAGTATCAAAAGGGTAAATGGTACCACGTACAAGAAGACGGCTCACTTGAGCCAGTAAATTACGATAAAGAAGTTAAAGAGTATTACAAGAAATGGAGAGATAACTATGGCAATTGAGTTAAAGATTGGGGCTAGAGGAACGAGAGAAGATTTTGAAGACACATATACTAGAAGTTTCTTAGAAGATAACGGTCTGTTGAAATTTGATCCAAGAAAGTTTGCAGTTAACTGTGTATGGGGAGTTCATACTAAATACGGCTATATGTGTTCTTTCAGTTATGATGACATTTTGACATACATGGGCGATGGTGTCTGGGACTTAAGAGTAGCTGAAGAAACAAAAATAACTGATGAAGAGTTGAAGAGAGCATTATCAGAACCTGACAAGGAGTTCTAGCAATGAAACTATACGGGCATGAAGTAAATCCTTATACGTATAAGGATTTTAAGACAGAACAACTTAAGAATTTTAGATCAATGCTTAAATCAAACATCAAGAATTTTGAAAATATTATAGAGCCAACAATCGAAGAAATGATTGACGAAGATAAAGCTGAGGAGCTGCTGCCTTTGATTGAGCATGAAATTAAAGTGAGGTCGAATGATGGACGAAACTAGGAACGATTTAGAAGTAGGCAATGAAACAGCAGTCATGATGTACTTGAACATCTTAAAGTATGCTAAGCATCATTGTCCCGAAGATGAAGATCCTTATGAGATCACGGATCGAATATTTACTGATATGTTCGCAGCGAATAAAGCAAGTAATTAAACAACTAGAAGACGAGAGGGAGTGTAAGTGTGTATCAGATTGACTTAGGATTACAGCCAAATTTAAGAGCTACAGCTAAAAGGGTGGATAAGTTCCTGACTATTAATTTTCAGAGCTATCTTAATTTAGCTGGCTTACATCGTAATCAGCTTACAAGCCCTCAATTATCTTTTGCACCTGGATCGACAAACAAAAATGGCGTTGAAAAGAACTTTATTGACGAAGCACAAGACGATATTGATATTGCTGATCCTGCTAGGAAGGTCTGTGCAGCTATCTATAAGACAATGGATAATTGCACCGATACAGCATTAAAGCCTTACAGACGTATCTTGATTGGAACGTACATTGACCAGTTACGCATTGTTGATGTAGCAGCTACAGTTAATCTGTCGACTAGGTCAATTGACACTAAGAAGATTAACGCACAATGCGAGTTCGCTGATCGTTGGCTTTACTGGAAAAGACACTTTGGTGTTGATGATTTACCGGACTTAAGAGTTTTCAGCCAGAAAGTCAAAACAGTATGGCCGGATAAAATTAAGGTCCGGAAAAATTAGTCGTGCGTAAACCTTGCGTAAACCTTGCGCACTGCTTGCGTTCATTTCATGATAAATTGTTATTGTCGAAAGATTAGACGTGGTGGTTACGATCTTTCGACTTCACCTTGATGGTATTACGTGCGATACGTTTGAAAAGGTATCTCCTTTCGAAATTAATACAAGATCTTAATTTGTTCGGTGACCCTCAACGGTTTCGAGGAGAGCGTGGGAAGAGCTGGGTAGTTGTTGGCTGGACCGCAGCAACAACTGCCGTGGGTAGAGTGGCGCAATTTGGAAATTTAGAAAGAAAGTAGGAATTTTCTTTCACTCTATGTAGCGGGGTTCAATTCCTCGCCTGCCCATTGCCTGTCGGAAAGCAGGCGTAAAAATAATATTGTTCAGATCACGAATATATTTTGTTTGTCTGATTTTAATTTACAGAATTGCATCTGGTTTAGCTCTGTACCTTAACAGAGCACCATGGCAACTTAACTCAGTAGGTAGAGCGTTGGTATGAAGTACCAAGTTAGTGGTGGTTCGATTCCACCAGTTGCCGTAGTCCGTTTGGCTAGTAGTTTTGTTAATTGCCACAATTATAGCGTTGGTTATGAATTAGATATTGTCTATGAAAAAGTCAGCATAAGCTGGCTTTTTATAATGTTTCACAAAGGCTTAATATTGCTAAATTGGTGGATTATGGCAACATAATGTTATAAAAAAAGTGTAAAAAATGTATAATTTTGTGTATAGTTAGTGTAGAATTGTTGTGAAACAAAAAAATAGATCACTGAAGGAGGCGGCATTATGTATAACGTATTTAAAGTCGTAAATTGGCTTAGGGTTAGAAATAATGCTGATTTACGTACAAATCCAAACGTTGAAGAATTAACTCAAATGAAAGCTATGAAGCTTTTATATTATATTCAAGCTGCAAGTTTAGTAGTTACCGGACATAGAATGTTTGATGATGATATTGTTGCTTGGAAATATGGGCCAGTTGTAGAAGAAGTACATAAAAAATATATAGGAGAGCGTGACATTGTAGGTAAAATTAGCGATAATGATATTAAAGACTACAATGAACTTCAAAATGATGCTCAAACAGCTAATATATTAAATAGTATTTATGAGATATATGGCTACAGTTCCGCTTATGACCTTATGAGGCAAACCCATAGTGAAGCTCCATGGCAAGAAACAAAACAAAGTGAGGTTATTAGTGATAAAAAAATAAAGGATTATTATCAAAATGTCTTCACAGTGGAACATTAAAAGTTCTTATGATCCAACAAAGAAATTTGAAAATCCTAAAATTGAAAAAGCGCCTCAAGAAAGATTAGCCTTTAATTTTTCTTTTTTGACACCGGATAAAAAATATAATTATGAAGGATCTAAAGATAAAAAAATGAAATTAAAGCTTTTGGATAAAATTTATTTTTTATCTCAAAAGGATATGATAGATTTACTGAGTCATGACGATAAATACTCCGGATTGGAAAAACTAGATGATTCAGAAGTGAACATAAGAATAAATCCCGAATTTAAGAAAAAAAGATATGATTTGTGTGAAGATGGTTTTTGGATATTTCAATTAAATCGCATAGGAAGAGTTATTGGAAAGAAGTATAAGAATATTTTTTATATCATGAGCATAGATACTAAATTTAAACAATATGATCATGGGTAACTAACTTAATTATATAGTCAGCATAAGCTGGCTTTTTATTTTGCACAAATTAAGGTGGTGGTGAATATGCGATGAGTAAGATGGAAGATGCAAAAGCAGATTATCTAGCTGGTATGAAGTATAAAGATATTGCTGCAAAGTATGGTGTTGCACTTAGCACGGTCAAGTCGTGGAAGACAAGAAATAAGTGGCAACGAAATAATGCAACCAAGAAGAAAAGTATGCATACAAAGTCAAAAGGTACGCGTACAAAAACTGAAAAGGTTGCACCATCGCTACTACCACCAGAATTGCCAGATAATGATGAACTTAATGATAAGCAAAAAGCCTTTTGTTTGTATTATTTACAGCGATACAATGCGACCTGGGCTTATCAACGGGCATATGGTGGAAGTTATGAATCAGCGTCAACTAATGGATCACGACTGATGGGAAATACTAAGATTAAAAATTATCTTACTGAGCTTAAAAAGCAGCAATCCCAGGAGCTATTTGCCACTGCCAACGATATTCTATTGCGTTATTTACACCAAGCTACTAGCAATATTAGTGATGTTCTTTCATTTAGAACTAAGAAGCACTTAGTCTTCTATAAAGTACGCGATAAGAATGGACCATATAAGGATTCTAATGGCAAGTTTAGGTATGAGCCAAAGATTAATCCTGAAACAGGTAAGCAAGATTTCTACTATGAAAATATTGTTAAGTTAAAAGATAGCAAGGATATTGACACGTCTAACATTAAGAGCATTCGTATTGATAAAGGCGAAGCAGTTGTTGAAATGGAAGATCGCCAGAAGGCAATGCAAATTCTGCTTGATCGCTTGCCTGAACCTGAGGTTAACGATGGTAGCACGACTTCGCTACTCAATGCTTTAACTGGCGGAATGAATAAGATATGGAGTGAAGATGACAATGAAAACAGTTAGATTCAATTTCACTCCATTTTCAAAAAAGCAACTCCAAGTATTAAGCTGGTGGGCTAATCCTGATTTAAAGGATTATGAGGCTATTATTTGCGATGGGTCGGTTCGTGCCGGCAAGACCGTAGTAATGTCCCTCTCTTACATATTGTGGTCGATGACTAATTTTACTGGTCAGCAATTTGGTATGGCTGGTAAAACGATTGGCTCTTTTAGACGTAATGTGTTGCGTCCATTAAGAAGTATGCTGGAGAGTGAAGGATATATAATCCATGATTCTCGCTCTGAAAACATGATAACCATTAGTAAAAATGGGCATACTAATTATTACTTCATTTTTGGCGGTAAGGATGAAGCTTCGCAGGACCTGGTGCAAGGTATTACCTTAGCTGGGTTCTTTTTTGATGAAGTTGCACTTATGCCGGAATCGTTTGTTAATCAGGCTACTGCAAGATGTTCGGTTAGTGGCGCAAAGATGTGGTTTAACTGTAACCCTGCTGGTCCCTATCATTGGTTTAAGCTTGACTGGATTGACCAGATGAAAGATAAACGTGCATTGCGACTTCACTTTACAATGCACGACAATCCATCCCTTGATAGCGTAACAATAGGCAGATATGAGCGTATGTATTCAGGCGTATTTTATCAACGCTACATTCAAGGTTTGTGGGTTATGTCAGAAGGAGTTATCTATGACAACTTTGATAAAGATACTATGGTTGTTAAAGAACTACCTAGTCATTTTGAAAAGTATTATGTTTCATGCGACTACGGAACACTTAACCCAACAGCTTTTCTTTTGTGGGGGTTAAATCACGGTACCTGGTATTTGATTAAAGAATATTACTATTCTGGTAGAACTACTTCACGGCAGAAGACAGATGAAGAATATTGTGAGGACTTAAAAAAATTTCTTGGCAATATTAAAGCTGAAATGATTATTGACCCTTCGGCTGCATCATTTAGTGCAACATTAAGGCAGAATGGCTTTAGGGTTAGGAAAGCTAAGAATGATGTGCTAGATGGTATCAGAGTTACCCAGACGGCTATGAACGAGGGAAAGATCAAATTTAGCATGAATTGTCCTAATCTTTTTAAAGAATTAGCTAGCTATGTTTGGGATGATAAAGCAGCAGAACATGGAGAGGATAAGCCGGTTAAACAGCACGACCATGCTTGTGATGCAATGAGATATTTCGTATACACAATTATTTACAAGAAAGTTACTGCAAAGGTTACTGTACGTCCTAGAGTACGTGGCTTATAGAAGGAAGGTGTAAAAGTGGCAGTTGTAATTGATAAAGATTTACTTGGTGATGTTAATGAGCCGAATATTAAAGCAATCAACTATGCAATTAGAGAATTGCAAAATCGCAAAAAACGGTTAGACAAGTTATCTGATTATTACAATGGTAAGCAAGAAATTGAAAAGCATGAATTTGATAATGCTACCGTTGAAGCAGCTAATGTGATGGTTAATCACGCTAAATACATTACTGATATGAATGTGGGCTTTATGACCGGTAACCCTGTGAAATATGTTGCTGAAAAGGGCAAAAATATTGATGATATCCTAGAAGTATTTAATCAAATTGATATTCATAAACATGATATTGAGCTAGAAAAAGACTTGTCAGTATTTGGCTATGGATATGAATTGTTGTACCTCAAGAAGACTGATCCAATCTCTGTTAGGGATGAATTAGGAAATGAAAAGCTTACTCCTAATACTGAACTTAAAATTGAGGTAATTGATCCAAGAGCAACCATTGTAGTTTGCGATGATACTGTTGAGCATGTTGCAGTATTTACGCAAGAAAAGAAAGACTTAGATGGTAATACTAATGGTTATAGTATTACTGTTTATATGCCTCAGCGAATTGTAGAGTATCGTACAAAAATGTCTATGGAAGTTTCAGCAAATGACCCAATTGTTTATGATGGCGAGAATTTATTTAGCGCAGTTCCAATAATTGAATTTAGGAATAACGAGGAAAGACAAGGCGACTTTGAACAGCTCATCTCTTTGATTGATGCCTATAACTTATTACAGACAGATCGTATTTCTGATAAGGAAGCATTTGTTGATGCAATACTTGTTACCTTTGGTTTTGGCCTAGATGATAATGAAGACATTAAACGCTTGAATCGTGGTGCAATTGAAGCCCCTCCCCGTGAAGAGGGTGCTGACATTGAGTGGTTGACAAAGAGCTTTGATGAAACACAAGTCAACTTACTCAGTCAATCTATTGAAAATGACATCCACAAGATTTCATACGTGCCAAATATGAATGATGAAAAGTTCATGGGTAATGTTTCTGGTGAAGCAATGAAGTTTAAACTATTTGGCTTAGAAAACTTGCTATCAATTAAACAGAGATATTTCTTTGATGGCTTACGCCGAAGATTGAAACTAATTCAAACTATTGTAAATATCAAGGGTGCTAGTGATGATGCTAGTGGATGTAAGATCTCGCTTGTAGCTAATATTCCTTCTAACTTGTCTGATGTAGTTAATAACGTTAAAAATGCGGATGGAATAATTCCTAGAAAATATACTTATAGTTGGCTTCCTGATGTTGATAATCCTCAAGATGTCATTGATGAAATGAATCAGCAAGATGCTGAAACTATTAAAAAGAATCAAGAAGCGTTACGTGGGCAAGATCCAGATCGTTTAGAATTGGAGGATGAGCAAGATGATTCGAGTGAGAATGATAAAGAAACCGGATCAAACAATAATCAGAGTCACCGGACACGCACAGTATAGTGTTAAGGGTTCTGATATTGTTTGTGCTTCATTTTCTACGCTTATTACTCATACCGTAAATAATTGCACGAAAGTAAATGTAATTGATAAAGATGGTTTGCTGACTGCTGTATTTTCAGATCCCAAAAGCGTTGAAAATAAGATACTATTAAGTGCATTTGAAAATACAGTAAACCAATTAATTGACCAATACGGACAATACATTTCTTGGTGTTGATGTTCTATGAAAGTTAACAAGAAGAAGTTTACCTATTGGCAATTACGTGATTTACAAGATGAGCAAAGAAATCAAGATGAAGCAACTAAAAGATTAAAAATAATTAATAATGCATATCAAAAAGCACAATCATACTTGAGCGACGAGGTTAAAAAGACCTATCGTCGCTATTTTTATGCAGATATTACTAAAGACGAAGTTGCAACTATCATGTCTTCGCACATTTCTCCTTCTGAATTGGTTACTCTTAAAGCCTTATCGTCGAGTATTACTGACAAGGAAAGTAGACAAGCAGTTGATAATTACTTAGGTAGACTTGCAGCTAAGAGCAGAATTACACGACTTGAGGAAATGCAACTTAAAGCATACATTGCTGCAAAGTCAGCTGGTGCAACTGAACTAGATCAAAATGTTAAATTGCATACTGACATAATGAAGCGTGCCTGGTCAGAAGCAGAGAAACAAAGTGCTGTTTATGACACTACTAAGGATTACACTTTGCACTCTCCTCACTCTGTAGAAGTTGAGCAGGACAAAATAGTCGTTAAAAATCCTGATACTGGTAAAGAAGTAGCTACTGTTCCAATGGATAAAGATATTCCCAAGAGTAAGATTACTGAAATTCCTAACCGCTATGTTGAAAAAGCATTAGAAACTCGCTGGAAAGGGAAGAACTTTTCATCACGTATCTGGGGGAATACTGATAAATTAGCCGAAAGATTGCAAGAATTATTTACAGTTAAAGAATTGAGTAATCTTCCTGAACGTGAAATGATTAAGCGAATTGAACAAGAATTCAATGTTGGCAAGTTCTATGCTAGTCGCTTGATTAGGACTGAAGCTAATTTCTTTTATTCTAAAATTAAATTAGATAATTGGCGTAAACGTGGAGTTAAGCAATATCAACTGCTAGCAGTTATTGATAGTCGTACTAGTAAGATATGCAGATCAATAAATGGAAATGTCTACAATGTTAAAGATGCAGTATTTGGTAAGAACGTTCCACCATTGCATCCCTTTTGCCGTACAGTTCCAGTAATTTATTTAGGTAATGCTAGAAGTGCTAGTAATAAACCGGTAAAAAAGTAATTCGTAGACCTAGGCAAGTCATAAAACTGCCTTGAAAACTAAAGATACGTATGTGGATTTGTTACTGCATATCTTGAAGTCGCCGTGTAGAAAATATGGGGTGGCTTTTTTCATGCAGTTTTTTTCGCAAGTGTGCATGGGTAGAAAGGAATAATTATGGAAAATAAATTTTATGAAGGTTTATTAAAACTTGATTTACAACGATTTGCTGATGAAGGACAAGGTGAGGGAGGTGATGACAACAATACACAAGACAATGTAAAAGATGATAGTCCAACTGATGAACAACCTTTTAAAACCTTTAATACTCAATCAGAATTGGATTCTTTTGTAGATAAGAAATTGGCTAAGGCTTTAGATACAGCTCGCTCTAAGTGGGAGAAAGAGCAAAATGATAAAGCTCAAAAAGCTAAAGATCTTAAAAAGATGTCTCCAGAAGAACGACAAGAATATGAATTTAAGCAACGTGAGCAAGCTTTGCTAGACAGAGAAGCTGATGTAACTAAGCGTGAAAACAAGAGTAAATTGGCAACGCAGTTAATTACAGATGGCTTGCCGGCAGAGCTAGTGGATGTTTTTGACGATGTTCTAACTGATAAGGATAAAATGACAGATACTTATCAAAAAGTTAGTGAAGTTTTTAGAAGTGCTGTTCATGATGCGGTTGAAACTCGATTAGCTCAAGGTGCAAAACCACCAAAGATTTCAGACAATACTCAAACTAACAAAACTACTGGAGAAATCTTTGCTGAAAGAGCTAATGAATCTCAAAAAGTAAAAAATGATTTTTGGAATTAGAAAGGAAAAAATATGTACACACAATTTCAAAATGGTAAGCAATTAAATTTTCTTGCTTCTGAAAAATTTACTGCTTTCCCAGAAACAGTTAACAAAGATAATTACAATGTAAAAACTGACGATCTAGGTCGAAAGTATATTCCAGCTGGTACTGTATATCCAACTAATGATGCTAAAGCAATTGGTATTACTATTAATGACGTTTATGTGACAGATGGTGATACTAATCAAATGGTTGCAGTAATGCGTGAAGGTTGGGTCTTAAGTCAACGTCTTGATCCAGTACCAACAGCTGACGCAATTAAAGCAATGACTGCAATTCATTTTAAAGACTTAGAAACAAAGGCAACGCCATCAACTGATGATACACATAGGGCTCAATAAAAGAAAGGATTAAATAAATGAAAGATCAAAAGTTAAAATTAGATTTACAACGATTTGCTACACCAATTCTTGATATGTTTAGTCAAAGTACTGTTCTTGACTATACTCGCAATCGTCAATATCCAGATATGTTAGGTGATACTTTATTTCCAGCTGTTAAAGTACCAACTCTTGAAGTAGATATTTTAAAGGCAGGCAGTCGAGTACCAACTATTGCTAATATTTCAGCATTTGATAGTGAAGCTGAAATTGGAAGTCGTGATGCAAGCAAGATGACTGCTGAATTAGCATACGTAAAGCGTAAAATGCAACTTACTGAAGAAATGTTAATTAAGCTTCAAGCACCACGTAATACTGCTGAAGAAAATTACTTAAAGCAATACGTTTTTGATGACATTGACGCTATGGTTCAAGCTGTAAAAGCTCGTGGCGAAAAGATGACAATGGAAATGTTTGCTACTGGTAAGATTACTGATAACGCAAATGGTATCTCTATTGATTATGGTGTGCCTAAGAAACATCAAACATCACTAACAGGAACCAGTACCTGGGATAAGGATGGTGCATCTATTATTGAAAACTTGCAAGATTGGTCTGATAAATTAGATATCACTCCTACAAGAGCCTTAACTTCTAAAAAGGTGCTTCGAATATTAATGCGTAGTACTGAAATTAAAGAAGCTATTTTTGGTAAAGATACCGGTCGTGTAGTCGGTCAATCAGATTTAGACCAATGGATGACTGCACAAGGATTGCCAGTTATTCGTGCTTATGATGGAAAATATCGTACAGAAGATGATAAGGGCAATCTTACAACTCAATCTTACTTCCCAGAAGATAGAATTGTGCTATTTAATGATGAAGTACCAGGTCAAAAGATTTATGGTCCAACTCCAGAAGAAAATCGCTTGGTTTCAAGCAACGCACAAGTTTCTAATGTAGGCAATGTGATGGCTAAAGTATATGAAACAAGTGAAGATCCAATTGGTACGTGGATTCTTGCGGCTGCAACTATGCTCCCAAGCTTTGCCAGTGCAGATGATGTTTTCCAAGCTAAAGTACTCTAATTGTGGAGGTATTTAATGTGGATCAAATGGCAGAAATGGTTTCATCCCTAGGCACTAGATTACAAATTTCTGATAGTGAATTGACAACTGATTTAATTAAAGAAGCAATTGCGCAAGTCCTAGATTATACTGGTCAAAAGAAGTTAATTGGTAACATGGATATCTATGTTAAAAAGCTAGCAACGATTAATTACAATCGGATGGGAATAGAGGGCGAAACCCAACGAACAGAAGGCGGAATTACTAATTACCTTGAAGTTGGAATTCCTAAAGATATTCGATTAGGGTTAAATCGTTATCGAATAGCAAAGGTGACTAGGCTATGAGATTAAAAGAAAGTGACTTAACGACTGTCTATATTAGAAAGCCTGCTGATATTCAAGATGATGAGGGTTATACAATTAAAGGTTGGGGTGATCCTCAGCAAATAAAACTGAATATTCAATCTGCCGGCGGTTCTGTTAATGCTCAACTTTACGGGAAAGATATTAAGTACATTAAAACGTGCAAATATCAAGGAAAAGAGCTTTCAGAAGGACATGGAGAAGGTTATGGAATTTGCTTAAATGTTCCCGACACTAGTGATCCAGATTATAAGATTACGGCTATTCAAGAGTTCTCTACTCATAAAAACGTCACTTTAGAGCGAATAAAAAGGGATGAGCAAAATGATTAATGTAGAACTTAAAGGACTTGATGAGCTAAAGACAAAACTCAAAAAGCTCCCTAGCGTAGTTGCGAATGCTACAGCTAACGGACAAGAAACTGCTATTGAACAAGCAGAAGCCTATGCAGTGGACGAATTGCAATCCAGCATAAAGTATTCTACTGGCGAACTTGCACGGAGCTTTAAGCATGAAGTTAAAATTGATAACGATGAAGTTATTGGACGCTGGTGGAACTCATCGATGATTGCTATTTTTCGTGAGTTCGGTACTGGTTTAGTTGGAGAGATGTCGGATAAACAACTTCCACAAGGGGTTGCAATTACATATCGACAAACACCGTGGTTCTTTCCAGTTGATTCGGTTGATTTAGATTTAACTAAAATTTATGGCATACCTAAGATTAAAATCAACGGTAAATATTTCTATAGAACTGCTGGGCAACCCGCTAGACAGTTCATGACGTCTGCTGCTAATCGAATTGAAAAAGAAGCACCAGAAATTATAAAAAAATCTGTAGATCAAGAATTGCGTGATAAGTTAGGTGATTAAATGGAAATTTACAATGTTAAATCACTTGTCTTTAAGACGCTTAAATCCATTCCAGAACTAAAACTAGTTTCACCTTCTTATCCAGAAGCATTCACAGCATTTCCGACTGCGATTTATTCAACTACTCAGTCGTCTTACGTTCGTAATGCTTATCAGGAAGAAACTGATACAGAATGGAAGATAACGATTGATTTATATAATGACAAAGGATCACTAACGCAAATAAAAAATAAGCTTATTGCTGAGTTTTCAGCAATGGGCTTTTCTAATAGCGTTGGCGATCAAGATTTGAATGGAGTAGCACGAGTAGTACTTGTGTTTACAGGAATTGTAGATAACACAAGTAAACGTGTATATCAGAAAGGATAAAAAATGAAAAACGTAAAATTATATAGCAATTTATTGGAATTAGATATTCAACGATTTTCCGTTGATAGTTCCGAAGGACTCGTAGGAACTGGAACTAAATTAGAAAGATCAGAAGATGGATCTACCTGGGAAGAAATTGCAGATATTAAAACTATTCCTGAATTAGGTGGAGATACTGAAAAGATTGATGTTACTACCTTAGCAGATGATAGACGTAAGCAAGTGGAAGGTATCCAAAATGCGTCTAACGTACAATTCCAAGCTGTGTATAAGGGCGCTAGTTTTGCCAAGGCACTAAAAGAAGCAGGTAACCGTAAGCAATACAACTGGAAAGTTACTTATCCAGATGGTATGACTGCAACAATGCGTGGCTCATACAACATTAAGTTTGGTGCCGTAGCTGTTAACGGGGCATTAGGTTACACAATTACTATTACTGTATCTGATGGTCCTCACTTTACTGCTGCTGGATCAACTCCATCAACTGGTGAACACCATTAATGAATAGGCGTGGGTTCGATTCCCACGTCTATTTTTTATAGAAATATTAAAAAAGGAGAAATTGAATTATGGCAACAACAATTAAGAAAGCAACTAAGACGGTACAATTGGGTGATCTTGAACTTGATTTAAAGCTTGGTGGACGTGAGATTTTTAAGATTGAACGACGCTTAGGTAAATCAATGCTCTCCCTCTTCATGGATTCGCAAGGTGGCAATAAATTGCCGCCAGTTAACGAAATTCTGATTGTTCTACAAGGTGCAAATCAAAATCACGGTGTTACAGATAAACGCGTTATTGAAGCGTTTGAACAATACTTAGGTGATGGTCACACTACCATGGATTTGTTTAATGAGTTGATGGAACTATTTGATGAATCCGGTTTTTTCGGCAAGAAAAAGAAGAAGGGTACCAAGACCAATACGGAATCGGAAGAAGTAACTCTAGATTCAGTGGAAACAACCGAAGACGAACTGATGTAAACGAGGACCATTTTGATACAGTCTCAGATCTATTCAAACATCTATACCCAATTGCGGTTGAATCAGGAATAGACGCAGATCACTTTTGGGATATGGATTTTGGCGAGATCATGACGCAAATAAATGCCAATGAAAAACGTAGATTAGAAGATTTGCGTGCTAAGGCATACATGGATCATCGTTTAAGTGAAATGGTGGCATTTGCCTTTAATGATCCTGCTAAAATGCCAAAAGTTGAAGAAGCTTATCCATTTGTCAAAGACAATGTGGAAGAGACTTCTAAATCAGATGAACCTGATTGGAAACAAGATCAGGCTCTATTAATGCAACAAGCTCAACGGATTAAGCAATTTAATAAAGATAAAGGAGGTGGAAGTTAATGGATTTAGAAGAACTTGAATTAAGGTTTACTGCCAATTATGGGGATGTTATGCGAAAACTTGATGAATTTACTAATATCATTAGCCAGAAAACTAATGATATGCAATATAAGATTCAAGATGGCTTAGGGAAAATTAATCAGTCAATGAATGATAATGTTTCAAAAGCTAATGAATCTGCTAAGGAAGAAGTTCGTCAGCGTACTGAGGCAGAACAAGCCAAACAAAAACTGCTTGAACAGACTCTTAATACTCAAAATGATGTTACAGATAAAGTCATTCAAGGGAATAAAGAACAGGCTGAAAGTTCTAAAGAAGCTGTTAATCAATCAGAAAAAAGTTTAGATAGTTTAACTGCACGTTTGCAAGAAGCATCTAATATGCAACAACGAATTGCACAACAAACTAGTGCAGCACGTGAAGCCGTATCTGATATTGCTAAGCCTAAAGAGCAGTCACAAAGACGAGAAAGAGCAACAACACGTCCACAAATTCAAAATTCAAGTTTTGACGATTACCAAGAAAAACGGATTCAAAGCTATATGCCTAAACGACCCGTTGATTTAGGTATTGATGATGAAATCCAAGCTGAAGCCTCACGTGCTAAAAAAGAAGTCGATGGGCTAGTCACTCACATCAATGAAAAGATGGAACAAGCTCGGTCCATGCAACGGAGAATAGCTACTTTAACTGCTAATCGAGATAATCTTGATATGAGTAAGCAAGGAAGTAAAGTTAAGTCAATGAGACTAGACGATCAGATTGCTGACGCTCAAATTAAGATGGCAAGATATCAGAACCAAGCCAAAGCTCTTGCACAAGAAATGTCGCAGGAACTTAATTCAATCCCATCATCTCTTAAGCGGATTGAAACCGAGATGGATCAAACAGAAGGCAAGATTGAACGAATTAGACGCTCGATTGCTGAAATGAGAGATAATGATGCCACTCTTGGAAGATCCGCGGGTAATGATAAGGAACTTAAGCAAGCAGAAGCTGAATATAAGCGCTTGGTAGCTAGAAGTGATGAACTTGCTAAAGCTTATAGTTACGTAAGTTCTCGCGGGGACGAATTAAAGGCTAGTTCTTCTCGAATTAACACTGAGCTATCTGAAGAAAATAAAAATGTTTCAGGGCTTAGTTCAAAATTTAATAGATTACGGAATACTATCTCTAATGTTAACTCATCTTTAAAACGCTTTGGCAATAGTGGAAGTTCTTCTATGCGTCGAGCTGGTAGTGGTGCGTCAATGTTAAGCGAACGTCTTAAGGGCGTTCGGATGGCAATGCGTATGCTAGCTAGTCAATTAATTGTCTTTACATTGCTCTACCAAGGAATCATGATGCTAGCCCAAGGCATGGGTGCAGCACTAATGACTAATAAGCAATTTGCAAGTAGTTTTAATGCAATTAAGGTAAATCTGCTAACTGCTTTTTATCCCATCTATGGCTATGTTTTACCAGCTGTGAATGCTTTGATGAACTCACTAAGAAAGGCAACAGCATGGATTGCGCAATTTAGCTCTGCTTTAACAGGAATGAGTTTATCTAGTGCCAGAAGTGGCGCACATGGTTTGTACGATCAAGTGCAAGCAATGAATGATACTTCTAAGGCGGCAAGTAAGGCTAATGAAGCTGTTAAGAAACAACAGCAAGAACAAGCTAAGGCAGTTCAACGTGCTAATCAGCAAATTGCCCAAGCCAATCGTCAAGGTGCGGCAGCAGTTGCAGCTGAAAATGAGCGAATCAAGGCATCTAATGAACAAGCTAAAAAAGCGTTTGAAGATACTAAGAAAGCCAATGAAGACTTGCAAGCTTCTTTAATGGGATTCGATGAGCTTAATGTTCTTGATAGTAAAAATAATCAAGATAATGGTTCATTTGAGGCACAACCATTAGAGAAGTTTACTCCGCAACAGAAACAAGATAGTCCTATTTTTGATGATGCTGGATTAGATGATGGCAGTGCAGGAGATGGTAACCAAGGACTTGACTGGAATGTTCCATTACAAGCCTCACAGAATGCTATTGATGCAGCTAACAAGGTCAAAAAAGTCCTAGGTGAAATCTTTGATCCGATGAAGAAAGCTTGGGATGAAAAAGGTCAAGCTGTTGTGGATGCTGCTAAATACTCATGGCAAGAAATCAAACGCTTGTTAGGTGATGTAGGTAACTCATTCTTACATGTCTGGGATAATGGCACCGGACAAAAAGTGATTGAAAACTTACTTCAGTTGCTAGCTGATATGCTGAATATTATTGGCGATATTTCAAGGGCATTTGCTGAAGCCTGGGAAGAAGGTGGTCGAGGGACTAGATTTATTCAAGCTATCTTTAATTCGCTTAATAATGTTCTAGTCGCGATTCATCACATAGCTGATTCATTCCGAGAAGCATGGAATACTGGCGATCTTGGTAAAAGAATTTTTGCTAATCTTTTAGATTTAGCTACTAAGCTAGTTGAATTTATTGGAGATATTGCAAAATCATTCGATGAGGCTTGGCAACACGGTAATGCTGGTACAAAGTTATGGCAAGCATGGCTAAATGCATTGAACAGTATCCTAGATATCTATAAGAATATTGTTACTTCAATTGATGAAGCGTGGAAGCATTCAAATCTAGGTGTTTCAATCTGGAGTCATTTAATTCAAATTGTTACTGGTGTAGGCAATACAATTGGTAACTTAGCTGGTCAATTCGATAAAGCATGGCAACATGGAAATGTTGGCACATCAATTTTTAAGACTCTTCTAGGCATGGTTGACGATATGCTTGGTGCTCTTGGAGATATGGCAACGTATACTTCAAACTGGGCTAAAAAACTTGATTTCACTCCACTATTGAAGTCAATTGATAACTTGCTAAAATCCATTCGACCTGTAACAAAAGATGTTTGGGATGGCTTATCTTGGGCTTATAAAAACGTCTTACTTCCACTTGCGGGATTCACAATTACTCAAGTAATTCCTGAATTCTTTAATGCATTAGCTGCTGCACTTAATGTTGTTCATAGTGTAGTCAAAGCGGCTAAACCAGTTTTTGAATGGTTCTATGATAGTTTTATCAAGCTATTAGCTAAAATAGCTGGATTTGCAATTGTGGAAGCTTTAAAACTTTTAACTAAAGCACTTGAAGGATTATCTGATTGGATAGACCATCACCAAACAGCAGTTAAGATTATGACTGCAACATTGCTTACACTCTTAGGCATTAAAGTTGCTAGAGCTACTATTGCAGGCATTCAAAGTTTTACTGACACACTTAAGATTCTGGCAATGCTTAAGTTCGATAAGCTAAAAGCTGGTGTTAAGTATGCTGACGATATGCTTGGTGTTGTAATTGAATTTGCAAAACATCCAATTCTTAATATCAAGGAACTTACAAAATTAAGCTTCGAAAATATTAAAGGTGGCTATGCCCACATAAAAGATCTTTGGGGTAAAGTAAATCAAGGCTGGCAAGACAGTAACTTAGCTAAGACTGACTTCCTTAAATCAGCTCGCTCCTCTATTCAATCTGGCGAACCAATGAAGTTAGGTCAGAAATTGGGTACTGGATTATCAGGCGCAATGATTGCCGTAACTTCTGGAATTGACATCTACAAAGGGATCAAAGCTAAGAACAAAGAAGAAAAGTTTGCCGATTTTGGTTCTGGAATTGGTGGAGCTATCGGTGGTGGTATTGGCTTATTCTTTGGTGGACCATTAGGTGCAGCAATTGGTCAGCAAGTTGGCTCATTTATCGGTAAATGGGGCGGTGTTGGAGCTTCTAAGTTTGGCGATGGCTGGGCAAAATATGGTAAAGGCAAGAAACCTAAAGATTGGGTTGAAGCAATTGGCTTTAAATCACACGAGATCTTAGACAACTTTACTTCTTGGGCTAAGTCTGTTGGTAAAGACATCAATACTAACATCACTAAGGGCAAGAAGGAAGTTCAAACTGCTAGCTCTAATATTCATAAGTGGTCAACTAATTTTATTTCTAATGCTAAGAAAGATATTAAGAGTTGGGCGCAAAATGTTGGTTCTAACATCAATAAAGATATAGAGAAAGGTAAGAAATCAGCTAAACAAGCTGGTACTAAGGTCAAAGAATGGTCAACTGACTTTATTAGTGATGCTAAAAAGAAAGTTCATGATTGGTCTTCAAAAATTGGCTCTGACGTAAATAGCAGTGTTGAAAATGGCCAAGCCATGGCTAAGAATGCTGGAACTAAAATTAAGAACTGGACTACAGGTTTTAGAGAGTCAGCAAGTGGACTAGTAAGATTTTGGGCTGAAAGACTAGGCGACCACATTAATAATGGTTCTGAATCATCACGCTCAGGAGCTACTAATGCGGGTAGTAAACTGTCTAGTTGGACGCGCAGCTTCTTTGGAAATGCGAATAGCAGTATTTCTAGTTGGGCTGGTGGTTTAGGTGGTCATGTCGATACTGGAATTAGCAATGCTTACAACTCAGCTCGGAATGCCGGTGAACGATTAGGAAGTTGGGTATCTAGTTTCAGACATAACACTTCAAGAACCTTAGGATCCTGGGCTGGTACTCTTGGTAGCACAATTGGAAATGGTATTAGGGATGGTATCTACAATATCAGTAGTGCTGTTCGGAAAGTTGTAAATGCAATTGTTAAACCAGTTCAAAATGCTACTAATAAAATTAGAGATGGTATCAACTGGGTACTCGGTAAGCTTGGTGGTGGATCCATTGGTTGGGGTTTCTTCAACTGGAATTCCTATGCAACCGGTACAGATAATCACCCAGGTGGTTTAGCACTGGTTAATGACCAAGAAGGAGACATCTACAGAGAAAGTTATGAATTGCCAAATGGGGAACAAGGATTATTCCCTGCTAAGCGTAACTTCTTAACGTACTTGCCAGCCGGTACCAAAGTTAAGACTGCTACAAGTACGGCTAATGAATTAGCCGGTATGGTTCCTAAATATGCCGGCGGTATTGGTAACTTTAATTTCGATTTTAGTGGTATTTTTAGTGGAATTAGTTCAGCTTTAGGTAATTTGGATTTTGGCAATATTTTTGATGGAGTTGGTAGTTTTGTAGATGGTGTGATGGAAGAACTTGAAAAAGTTACTGATGATATCGCTCATCCAGAAAGACTAGTTAACTATATTGTTGATAAATTTGTTACCTATGATTGGAGCTTAGGAGATGCCTCACTTAAATTCGCTAAAGGTGCTGTTAACCAAGAAAAGAAAGGCATGATGAACTGGGCTAAAAAGGTCATCAATCAATTTGGTGGTTCAACTCATCAAACTGGACCAGGAGCAGAAGGTTGGCGTAGTGCTGTTAAGAAAGCTCTGCGTAAAAATAGATTGCCAGCAACTCCAGCATATGTTAATGCTTGGGTTCGTCAAATTCAAACCGAATCTGGTGGTAATGAACATGCCGTTCAAGGTGGATATACTGATATCAATACTCTTACAGGTGACTTAGCTAAAGGGTTGCTTCAAACTATTTCAGCAACTTTCAATGCTTATAAGTTTCCTGGTCATGGCAATATCTTTAATGGTTACGACAACATGCTTGCAGCAATTAACTATGCTAAGCATCGCTACGGTTCAGACATGCTTGCTGTTATCGGTCATGGTCATGGCTATGAAGATGGTGGCTTAATTGCTAAGCATGGCTTCTATGAAATCAGTGAAGGCAATAAGCCAGAAATGGTTGTTCCTTTAACTAATCGTGAGTTAGGTATGCAAAGAATTAATGAAGCTATCGAATTTATGAATCAGAATTTTGGTGGTGGCTTGCAAATGCCATCTTCCTTAAACAGACGAACTGCTATTGATAGTTCAATTTATTCTGATACTCAATCTAATGACTCTACGTCAGTTCAGCGTGGAGGATTCAAGGAGATGAGTGCAGAATTAGTAAATGCTATAGTTCAAGCAATTCAAATGCAAAACTTTAATAGTAATAACGGAAAACCTATTGATTTACACTTATCTGTCAAAATTGGTGATGAATCATTTGGAGAACATGCCATTAAGGGTATTAATACCATTAACCAAAAGAATGGTAGAAATATGTTAAATCTCTAGAAGGAGGAAATGAGTGATTGTATTCTTTAAAAATTTCTGGGACAGTGGTTAATCCTGCCCCGCAAACTATGCAGGTAACAATTCAAGATATTGACGCAAAAGCAACGCGTGATGCACAAGGGTTACTACATCGAGATCGAGTAGCTACTAAAAGAAAAATCACGTTAGCATTTGGTGCACTAACAGTTCCAGAATGTGCAAAGATTTTAGGAGCAGTTAAAAGTGAATTTTTTAGAGTAGATTACTTAGATCCACAAGATGGAAATATGCGGTCAGGAACATTTTATGTAGGAGATCGAACAACACCTGTTTACTCTTTTATAGATTCAGTACCTGTCTGGAAAGGCTTATCCTTTGATTTGATAGAACAGTAGGAGGTGAGAAATATTGCTAACACAGACAAAAGAAGTTAGGGATGCTTGGCGAGCATCACAACGAACACTAGATATTAAAGTGGCAGTTAATGGGAAAACTTATACCGCTACTGATATTAACAGCTTGAAATATGATTCAGGAGCTTATACTGGTGACACGTTTGCTATCGGCTCAACTTATTCAAATAGTGTTCAAATTGAGTTTTCACATTTAATAGAGAATCTAAAACTTGGTATGGAAGTTTTACCAAGTATCGGGATTAAGACGTCTAGTGGCTATGTATATGAGCCGTTGGGCGTTTTTATTATCTCTAGTGAAATCAAGATGGATCGCAATAACAATCTTACTTCCATTAGTGCAAGTGATAGATTTTGCGGGTTAGAAGGATCCTATAAATCTAAGCTGGCTTATCCAGCAAAAGTTTTAGATGTAATTGCTGAAATCTGTGAACAATCAGGAGTCAAGGCTAATGTGGATAATCTGGCTAGACTTCCACATCAAGCTGACTTACCTAGACCTATCACTGGTCAAACATATAGAAAGGCTTTAGGTTGGATTGCACAACTATATGCCGGGTATGCTACGTTCGATCGTAAAGGTTTATTTACAATTAGAACTATCGCAGAGCCTAATTATGAGTTAGATCCCAGTCAGTATGAACAAGCTGGTTTAACTAAAAATGAAGCTCCATATAGAATTAGCGGTATTCAGTGTCAAACGACAATTACCACTAAAACTAGGGATGGTGAAGATACTGATGAAACTAAGAATTATCAAGTTGGAGATACGAATGGATCTCAAATTAAGCTTGAAAACAATATTATGACGCCTGATAGGCTGACTAATATTTGGGAGCAGATTAAAGATGTTAATTTCTATCCATTTAGTTTGAATTGGTTTGGAAATCCTGCAATTGAAGCGGGAGATTGGTTAAAACTACAAGACAAGCAAGGCAATAAGTTTATTGTTCCCAACAATAGCTACACACTTGATTTTAATGGAGGACTTTCAGCAACTTCTAAGGCAGATCAAACTTCTTCCACAGACTCTGTAATAGCTTGGGAGGGAACTTTCTCTCAAACTATTAGAGAACTTCAAGATCGTAAAGCACCAGATGGAACAGTGATTTTTCCGCCTAGTGTAACTGAACCACCTACGAATGCTAAACCTAACGATGTTTGGTTCAAGCAAAATGGTAATTCAACAGAATTGTGGGTGTTTACTGAACAAGAAGATGGGACTAGAAAATGGATTAGGAGGGATTTAACTCCTGACGAGATTAAGAAACAAGTTCAAGAAGCACAAGATGGCTTGAAAGATGCTAAGAAAGAAATAGCAGATAATCTTGCTAAAGCTGATAGCGATATTGCTGAACTTAATGCAAGTATTGACAATCAGAATTCAAAGATTGATGGATTGAGTACTAGTGTAAATACTGTTGTAATTCCTAAAGTCACTGATATTACTAATCAGGTGTCTGATGTTGTCACTAAAGTAAATGAACAGAAAAATATCGTTATTGGATTGCAAAATCAAGCAACGCAACAGGGTAAGGATATATCTAAGATCACTACTGATGTTCACGGTGTTACTGTTGATTTAGCTAATCTTAATGGAGATGTAAATCAAACCAAAGCTACTGTGCAAGGCTTGCAGACCACACTAGGCAATGCTCAGGGAGATATCGCACAGATTAAGGTAGATGCCAAAAAGCTTTCTACTAGCTTGTCTGGCAAGGTTGATACTTCTACATACGCTAATTTTGTTAACGCAACTAATAGTGCATTGAATGCTAAGTTAGTGGCGAGTGATTTAAATGGATATGCTAAAACTACAGATGTTCAAGCTACGGCTAATGGCTTGCAGATAAATATCAATAGTTTAAGCGGTAAATTAGATAATTTAGTTATAGGTAATAGGAATTTAGTACGAAACTCCGGTTTTCCAAAAAATACTAATTATTGGAGTGGGCCAGCTACAACAAGGCATGATTTCTATTATTCTAGTAAACAAACTTTATTTGTTCTTAATAATTCTAGTGAGAATTTTGCTGAATCTGCTTATTTTCCGTTAGAGAGAAATACCGACTATGTGGTCAGTTTTAAAGGCTTTGCTTCAACGAATGTATCAAGTTATGATGTTTTTATTCTCGCCAGAAAATACGGTGAAAATACTAAATATACAACTGTAAAGCACCTAGTGGATGCTAAAAGGTTATCTCCAAGTAAAGTAGATTACATTAAAGATTTAATTTTTAATTCTGGAGAAAACGATGAGGCATATATCAGATTTGACAACAACGGATCATCTGATGGTAAACAAAGTGGTTTGTATTTTACAGAAGTAAAAGTTGAGCAAGGAAACAAGTCGACAGCTTGGACACCAGCTCCTGAAGACGAACAGGAGCGTATAAATGGAATAACTTCACAGTTATCTGCTCGAATAACAGCTAATAGCCAGCAATTTAGTTCTTATTATTCTAAGACTGATGTTGATCACAAAGTAAGCGGAGTGCAGAGTCAGATTACTCAGAATGCAAATAACATCAACTTAAAGGTAAACGCTGTAGGAGATCTTTCCAATATTTGCTTAAATCCAAATTTTGATGATGGTAGTACGGCAGGTTGGGAAAATATATCTAGTTCTACTGGCAATAGCATAAGTCCATCTAAATACTATGGAGGAATTAGTATACGAGATGGATTCTACGGAAATATGTTTTCGGTATCAGCTGGGGATAAATATTATTTTTCAATTTATGCATGGCAAGATCAATCATCGCATAACTTTAGTGTAGGATTTACTTATTTACAAAAAGACGGTAGCTGGAATTGGCAAAGTGCTTTAACATTTTCTCCAAGTGAAAGTGGAAGAGAAAAAACAGGAGCTATTACTATTCCTTCAAATGCAGTTAAAGCCAGAATATGGGTTCAAATTGATGCTGACTCTGATTACGGTCATTGGTGGTTCACTAATGTCAATGTGAGAAAAAATGATACTCTTGCACAAATCAACATGTCCGCCGGCACCACACTAATCCAGAATGACAAAATCTACATGGATGCAAGTTCTACTGTATTTAGTGGTAAAGCATTCATCCCTAACGCAGCGATCACTAATATTTCAGCAGATAAGATTAACGCTGGTACGCTTGACGCAGGTAGGATTAACGTAATTAATCTGAATGCGAACAATATCACCACCGGTACTATTAATGGTGCTAATTTGAAAATCAACCTGAACGATGGAGAAATACTATTTCAAAAAGGGCGCATTGCCTCTACGAATGGAAATCTAAATATTGATTTGGATAACGGGACTATGAGTGTTACAAATTATTGGGGAATGGGCGTATTTTTCCAAAACGGACAGCTTATTTTAGATGACCGAAATTCGTTAGGATTAGCGGGATCTTACTCTGATGCTAACCCTAAATATGGAATTATAAAAAGATCATATGATCTTTTTTCTTCTGGATTATATGGTATGGATTTGTTATCTCCAAATGGGGTAAGCTTAAAAACTACTAATTACGACGGAATAATTAATTCTGGCACTATGCTAGATTCTACAACTAGTGGTGCTGTTATGACAGTTGATAAAAATGGAAGTGCAACAGTAAATGCGGCCGGAACAACTCATTTAGTAGGGGGAAATAAATTCAAAAGTATCCCTAGTGATAACAGCGGAATTACTACGAATCGTCCTCATATTTGGATAGGAAACTTTAATGGCGACGTTGGAGACAGAATTGAAATAGACGCTAATTATGTTCATATGCCAACTACATATTGGAGAACTACTGGTGCAGCGCCTAATCTTCATATAGCAGACGATGGTGCTCTAGTTCGTTCAACATCAGCATCAAAATATAAAACTAACATCAAACGCAGCTATTCAACAGAGTATGGTGATAAGTTATTAAACTTGCCTACAGCTATCTGGACGGACAAAGGCCAAAAGGAAAGGTACGAAGCTGGCAAGCGACATATTAAACCTGAAAAATACTTCGGTATGATTGCAGAAGATTTAGCTGATGCAGGATTAGACCTCTTAGTTAGTCGAAATCCAAAAACACATGAAATTGAAGGTATTCAATATGAAAGAATAGCCCCTGCATTATTACCCGTGATTAAAAAATTAAAAGACAAAGTAAACAGATTGGAGAAACAAATAAATGAATAATGCAATTTCACAAAAATTAATTAACAAGTTAGCAACTAGTGAGTATAACAATGCAATTTTACAAGTGAAAATTGATGAACTCACTCAAGAAGTAAATCAATTAAAGTCAGAAAAGGAGAACAATAAAGATGTTAAAAACAAGTAAGTCAATTGCAATTTCAGGAAGATCAATGGTGGAAGATAAGCAGGTCGCTACTTTTAATGCGAATATTTATGAAACGAATACTTCCGGTGGTAGCGACAATATTAATATGATTATCACTGATCGTGATTTATATGGTGCAAATAAAGCTACAGTTAGAAAAGATTTGCAAGACTTTCAAAGTAAGGTCTGGTCTGCGCAAGATAAAGTTATGGCAACCGCTGATGAAAAGGCGAGTGAGGGATAATGAAACGCACTCATAGAATAGGAAGTAATATAAGTGATAACTTCCAACTATTTTTAATTGGGCTAGCCTTATCAGCTATGGGAATACTACTTTGGACGGATCATACATACTTCTTTTGGCCGCCGCAGTTTGCCGGGCTTATGAATGATGACGGTTTAGACGCTGTAGCTGTGGTTACTGGATTTGGGTTAATATACTACGCAGTTACAAATGAAAAGAGCAATACAGTAGCAGGAGTTTTGTTAAGCATTTCAGCAAGTTTTACGGGACTTGTTGCGTGTATTCAATTAATTCATGCTATTTTTGCAGGACAAGCACCTATGTTTTTAGGCTTTATCTTGTCCTGTTTTTTATTGGCAGAAATATTATATACGGCAAGAACTAGAGATACGCGATAAGAGGTGAAGACACTTGCATGACTTAATTCAAGATCTAATTAATCTAGCACAAGTGTTGACACCTATAATTCTTGGAGTACTAACTTGGAACTTAAATTCTAAGAAGACTAAGCATGATAGCTTAGCAGATGATAATGACAGGATAGTGAAAGAAAATAAGCGTCTTACTAAGTTGAATGCTGAAAAGGATGAAAAAATAAATAATTTATTGAAAGAGAGAAATGGAAAATGATTGAAAATTTAGAAAAAGAGCTAAAAGAGTTAAATGTCAAGTGTAGCAAATTATCAAAGTTTTTAGCCAAACAAAATAAAAAGACTTTGTCAGCTACTCAACTTGAACTCTTGAAAGAGCAAAAGCAAGCAATGGGTAAGTATGCCAAGGCTTTAAAGTTACGTATTAAAGATTTAAAGGAGGCTAAATAATGAACGTTAATCAATTACTAGATTTAGCTATCGTAGCTACATCAGTTGCAGCAGTCGTTGTTGCTTCCGTATATGCTAAACATAAAATTGCAATTGACAAGAAAGCAGCGCAAGGTGATTTACTTGCTAAGGCTGAAAAGATTGTTGCCCAATCTGTAAGTCCCCTTGTCTACCAAGCAGAAAAGAGGGGAGGAGACGGCGAAGATAAGTTAACCTTTGTCGTTCAAGGCTTGTTCTTGCTCTTAGATATGGCACACTTGCCACATCCAACAATGAGTTTCGTCAAAGGAATGGTTGAAAAGTCAGTTACAGCTATGAAACAAGCTCAATCAATTGCAGATACTGTTGATAAACCTAAGACGACCATTGTTGGCGAATTAAAGGAAGTTAACAAGTAGGAGGTAACTTATATGGAAGTAGCAAAAAGAAGTTACGGTGTAGACGTATCTAGCTATCAAGATACTAATGTAGCTAATTATTCTGGTGCTAAGTTTGCAATTGTCAAAGTATCAGAAGGCTTAGACTATCGTAATCCTAAGGCAACCAATCAAGCATCTACTGCTAAGGCTAACGGTATGATGACAATGGCTTATCACTATGCTCATTTTGGTGCTGATAGCAATAGAGCTGTTCAAGAGGGTAACTATGCAGTAAATTCTGCAAAACAAGCAGGTGTTCAGCCAGGGACTTACTTAGCTTGCGACTGGGAACAAGATGATAACAACAATACGAGAGGTGGAACAGAAGCTAGTGCAAATGCTTTGTTAGCCTTTATGGACACTGTTGCAGGAGCTGGCTATAATCCACTTTTGTATTCTGGCGCATCATTACTCAAAAATAATGTAGATACTGCTCGAATTATTGCCAAATATCCAAATTCACTTTGGGTAGCAGCATATCCATTAGGAAACGGAGTAGCAGTAACTGAACCAGACTTTGGATATTTTCCATCTATAGATGGAGTGGGCATCTGGCAATTCACGGATAACTGGAAAGGTCTAAATGTTGACGGAAACATCTCTCTAGTCGATTTAAAAGATGATGGAAAAACAGTAGCTCAAGCAGTTAAACCAAGCGTCGCTAATCCACAAGCACAATCATTTGTTGATGAATTAGGAGATACTTGGTACATGGAAAACGGCAAGTTCTACCCAAATGGTACTATTAACATTCGCTATGGTGCGAGAACTACCAGTGATATCATCGGAACTGTAACCAAGGGCGATTGTGTTAAATATGACGCATATAGTCGACACGGCGGGTACGTCTGGATTAGACA
>OLDJ01000030.1_pt1 | contig 29974 bp, 19 predicted proteins | sample 1609041 | NCBI WGS metagenome assembly OLDJ01 (sample SAMN02675046, study PRJEB24791) | human gut metagenome, SKBSTL021 | isolation source: stool | host: Homo sapiens | place: USA
TGGATCGATATCTTTTAACGGCACTACATGATTTCTATAAAAGTCTGCTTCAGAGGCTTTCACAGGCACTTGGAAGAACAAGAAATATGCCATATTATCCTTGTACCACGTAACACTGCGTACTAAGCCCTTATCTACATCCCCTGTATAGTGAACCTCCCCTATTGGAGTAGAGTCGCTCCACTGTACGTCATGGTACTCCATTGGAATATATTCTTCAGGCCATACGGTGTCCATAGAGTAGCTCATGCGGAAGACCATAGTATGATTTACCCAACGACCGCTGCGCTCTTGATACTCTTCACCTTGCTTCCAATATACAGTTTCTAATACATCATTGTCATAAAAATGTGTAGCATAGTATGTATAGCCAAACGGTAAATAACTTGGTACAGATACGTCATAGGACATCTTATGAGATGCATTAATTACACCGCTAGGTAAACCGATGGTTTTGCTGGTAAGTATAGGCCACACAGAATTCGTATGTGTACGCAATGGTAACCCAATCGTTTCATAAGGAGGCCAATCCGGGTCATCATTTTGTTTAACCTTTTTCGCATCGTTTTCTTCAACATTTTGCTTATCATTGCGGTCACCACGTAGTCGAGTATCATCAGCAGCTACGTTACTCACAGGACCTACAGAGTCTACAATTTTGCTTACAAAGCTTTGGTTTCTTGAAGAAGCAAAGTAGAGCATATACACTTTGTGATCTTTTTCCCAATAAGCGATTTGAATAGCGTCTTTACTATAACCTAACGTATGTACAGAAATCCCATTAGGGGTAGTAAAGCTAATTGCATCCTTAGCGTTGTACTTTGTCTTTTCTAATATAGGCGTTACCACTGTATCGATAGCCCATCCCATACGATATACAATATCTGTATTAGAGAAGGTTAGCTTCGGACCATATTCTCCATCACGACCCGTTTCCGTATATACAATTTCTAATACGTCATGATCCTTGGCCTTTACATCACGTACTACATAATCCTTAGGCATATAAGACGGAACTTGTATAGGATAGCCAAATTCCTGCGCGGTACTCTCAATATTAGTATTAACTAAATCATAATCATCAACTTGATCATACCAACGATAACGATCAGCGAGTTTTTTATTATCATCGATGAGATTTTTATTATCTACATCTCGTTCAACAGGAACGGTATTACCATTTTTATCTATTAACGGGTATGTAGCACTAACTGGCTGTACGCCAAAGGTGCTTACTGCAGTAGCTATCGCGGCACATAAAACAGCAGATGTTATTAGTTTCTTCATATTCTCTCCTCTTCGAGCGGTTACACACATTTTCTCTTTATTCCAAATAAATTGCTACGTGAGCTATCTCTTTTTTACAGGCGCCACATGTTCCTTATAGAATTCAGCATCAACTGATTTCACAGATTCTAAGAACAATAAGGAATATGCCATACCGTCTTTTGTCCACGTAATGCTGCGAATTAGTTGTGCTGCTGGATCCCCGGTGTAAAAGACTTCGCCAGATTCACCTTGTTCAGACCATTCAAAGTCCTTATACTCAGCAGGAACATACGGTACATCTTTTACATCTTCCACTGAATAGCCCATTCTATAAACGAAAATACTACCAGAGTTTCTCTTCCCAACTCGATATGTTTGGGAATTTCTTATAAAATATACAACCTCTAATACATCATTTTTGTCTTGCCGCACTGTATAGATTTCATAACCATAAGGGATATAACTAGGTGCCTTAACTTCATATGGAAGCTTCTGAACTGCCTCTTTTAGTTGTCCCTTAAAAGTATGAGCCTTTTTTGTATTCTCTATAGGCCAATCATGAAAGTGCCACTGTAAACTATCAGTTCTAGGCTCAACATTTTTAAAGTTATGTCCGAGCTTAAGTATTTTAGTGGATCCAGCCTGATCTGTAGTATCAGGAGTATCTACCGTTTCTGCTGTGGCCATTCCTACAGATAATAACCCAGCAGCAATAACGGCTAAAACGGACTTATACATTGTTTTTCTCATATTCTCTCCTATTACAAAAATTTATAATATACTCCACACATATAATGATATATTTTCTTATTTATATCAGAATCAAGAAACCTATTCTGTATCTCCAGCTACTTCATAAAACTTTTATCTTTCCTTTTGTGAAAGCATAGGCATCATCAACGAATGTATCTAATACTTAGGTTCGATATAAAAAAATCCTACTGAACGCTATATCATAATAGAGTTCAATAGGATTGTTGTATCATTATTTAATTAATGGCGGCATAATAACATCTTGTTCAAGTTGTCTTCGTCTTTTGGCCGTATAGTCGACAATTTTAATTTGAACTACGCCCACAGAGTTTACCATGGCTTCCGTAAAAGTAAACTCACGACCTGTCTGATGTTTCATCAATACTTGTAAGCCATGAGACTTTTCATCAATAGCCTCTAAATAGGTAGCCTCTCCACGGCCCATCACACTGGAATAAACTGAACTATATGCACAAGGAATATCACCACCTGAAACAAGGGCTTCATCACTGCCATCAATTTCGATAAATACATGAGGATTTGCTTTAATCAAGTCAAACTTCTTTCCCTCATGATGGCCATGCACATAGATATAAAGCACCTCATCTATAAATTCAAAACCAAAATGTAAGGGTACTACGTAAGGGTAGTCACCATCCATCATGCCTAGGTGAATGATGCGAGTGCTATTTAAAATGCCCTTAATTTCTTCTATATCTGTAACTCTTCTGTCTTGTCGTCTCATAATAACCTCCACGACTTTACGTAAAAGATAATCTATCAATTATTATAGCAAATTATGAAAACCTTTTAACGCATAGTATGCTTTTAAAAGTATGAATACGCTTTCTTTTATTCGTATGTTAATAATACTATTTACATGATGTGTCTACTGTAAAAATACATTTGACTTTTTATAATAGATACTGTATTATAAGAAAATAGTTTTATATATTCTATAGATTATGAAAGTTATGGTCATCCATGGCTTTTTGTATTTATAGGTAGTTTGTAGAAAAGAGGTCTTTACTATGTCTGATACGAATCAGTTAGAGCGGGGCCTTAAGAATCGCCACGTACAATTGCTCGCCATCGGCGGTGCCATTGGTACAGGCTTATTCTTAGGTTCCGGTCGGGCCATCCATTTGGCAGGTCCATCCATTCTTTTTGCTTATCTCATTACTGGTCTTATATGTTTCTTTGTAATGAGAGCGTTAGGGGAATTATTATTATCTAATCTTAATCATCATTCCTTTATCGACTTTGTAGAGGATTATCTAGGTGATCGCGCTGCGTTCATCACAGGGTGGACATATTGGTTCTGTTGGCTATCACTAGCCATGGCCGATTTAACGGCTGTCGGACTGTATATGCAATACTGGATACCATGGCTTCCTCAATGGGTACCAGCCCTCGTCGTCTTAATAGCTCTATTACTCATGAACTTAACAGCCGTAAAGCACTTTGGTGAAATGGAATTCTGGTTTGCCATGATCAAGGTTATTGCCATTGTGTCCCTTATCATCATCGGCTTAATCATGATTTTCTCTGGATTTAGTACCGATGCTGGTGTTGCTGCCGCCTTTAGTAATTTATGGAATTACGGCGGATGGTTCCCGAATGGAACGATGGGCTTTATCTTATCCTTCCAAATGGTTGTATTTGCATTCACCGGCATTGAACTTGTAGGTTTGACAGCAGGTGAAACTGAAAACCCTGAAAAGGTTATTCCAATGGCCATCAATAATATTCCTTTGCGTATTATTTTGTTCTATATTGGTTCCTTGGCCATCATCATGAGTATTTACCCATGGACAGCCGTTAACCCTGCAGCCAGCCCATTTGTGGCCGTATTTACAGCAGTTGGTATTACCGCAGCAGCAGGTATCGTCAACTTTGTTGTGCTTACCTCTGCCGCATCAGCTACAAACTCTGGTATTTTTAGTACAGGTCGTATGATCTATGCCCTTGCAAAACGCGGTCACGCACCTAAATCAATGCGTCGCTTAACACATAGTAGCGTGCCATATCAAGCGACTATTTTCTCTGCTGCCGTACTACTTATTACAGTTGTACTTAACTATGTCATGCCAGAAGCAGTCTTCGTTATGATTACATCTATCTCTACATTCTGCTTCATTTTCATCTGGGCTATCATGGTTATTTGCCATTTAAAATATCGCAAAAAAAATTCTGAATTGGCGGCAAAATCTAAATTTAAAATGCCTCTATATCCAGTGATGAACTATTTAATTCTTGCGTTCTTCGCGTTCATCCTCATTATCTTGGCCTTGAATGATGACACAAGAGTTGCCTTATTCTTCACACCAGTTTGGTTCATTATCTTGTGGGCCTTCTACTCCATGCTCAATACAGGGGACGAAGATACACTTGAAGAAGAACTATTAGACCTAGCAGGTGGTAAAAAGCAAGCTAAAAAACAAACAACAGATGATCACGATGATTATGTAATTTAACACAAAGCCCCTACCTCACCGAGGTAGGGGCTTTCACTATATCCAAACTATTTCAAATTTGGGAAATTAATTTGTTCATAATTTTGTTGATAGATTGAACTATCTCCTATATTTTCATCGTAATTCATGATGGTTCGAATCCGACGACCTTGACTGGTAACGATAATATCTATAGAAGAAGGAATTTCCTGATTCGTTTGTTGTAGATACATATACAAATCCTGCAACGCCTGAGCCTGACGTAATGCTTCTGTTCTATATTTTCCCTTAGATAAACCAGTATTTTTAATAGTTTGACCACTATATACTTGGCCCATCGTATCCGTATAGTAGAAATAAACTGTATTGTCAGATGGTATCGCCTTAATATAGATAGTTTTCCAATTCTTTTTAATCATCGATTTAGTAGATACGGCTACATTATTCACTAATGTTTGTGTTTGTTTATTGATTTCTTGTGTAGTACCATTTCCTACCGAGATTTCATCATTCGTCGGCATTTGAAGCATAGTCATGGTTGGGTCTGGTTTAACTTGTTTAGCATCTACAGGTTGCATGCCACAGATACTAACTGCAGTCATAACTGCTAATGTGGATAATACCAATTTATTCATAGTTCTCTCCATACTATATATAATATATGACTAACTATATTTTATACAATTTATTATAGGCATAAATAATGTATTTATCAAGTGACGATCCAGCCCCATAAAAATAACCGATATGTTCCTCATACAAGGATACATATCGGTTATTCTTTATATAAAACTAATTACTAAAATCCGTATCCACAATAGCAAATTGTGTATAATCTGGATAACGATTATGAAGTTCCGCCTTAATCTTTTCTAATGTACCATGTGGATCTTCTTCGTCAAAGTTAAAGATAATATCATAATAGATAATCTTTTTATCTTCTCGTACGTAGAAAGCATGGAGTTGGACTACATTAGTATACAAACTGATAACTTGATCAAGCGCTTTTTTGATTTCAAGAACTTCTACGCTTGGTTGATTTTCTGCGTATACGCCGACAGTCATATTAATGCCAAACTTTTTATAAAGATGAACTGCGATTCCTTTAGTTAACGGATGGACCTCACCCACTGTCATCGTATCTGGCAACGAAATATGAACAGAACCAATCACTTCACCTGGTCCATAGCTATTTAGCACTAGGTCATATACACCGCCTACATTTGGATGTTGCGCGATAGTTTCTTTGATGTTTCGAATAAGATCATCATCGGCCCGAACACCAAGCAAATGATTATACATATCCCGTAAGATCTCATAGGCTGCTTTCAAAATTAATAGCGAAATTAAAGCCCCTACATAGCCTTGAATATCTACATTGAAGAAATATACGAGGCCTGCAGACACCAATGTAGCAAAGGTAATCACCGCATCAAAAAGAGCATCAATACCAGACGCTACGAGGGCATCAGATTTATATTTCTCACCTTGAGACTTAATGTATCGCCCCATCACAACCTTTACAACGATAGCAACAGCGATGATAGCAAGGCTTGGAATATCAAATGTGGATACCTCTGGATGAAGAATTTTATCTATCGACTCCTTAAGGGACCCAATGCCTGCACCGAGAATGATGAAAGCAATAGCCATGGTAGTCATATATTCTATACGGCCATGTCCAAATGGATGTTCCTTATCGGCCCCTTTTGCAGCCAGTTTTGTACCGACAATCGTCAACACCGACGAAAGAACGTCTGTTAAGTTATTTACTGCATCAAGGATTATGGCGATGGAATTCGATGACAATCCTATTATCATCTTAAAAATGACAAGCACCACATTGCCTATAATGCCCTTGATACTGGCGAGCGTAATACCCCGATTACGTTCAGCACTATTATCTTGTAAAATCATACTATTACACCTCTTACATACTATATGTACAATATTAAATAATTTATATGTGTACGTTTATTTGTATTATAGCTTATGGATTATCATTTGTCACTATAATTTTCGATATATTTTCACAAAATCCATTGATTTTACTGAACTTATCAGTCATTCTCATTTCTCAATTAGAAACTTTTATATAGTTAAGAACTCATTCTACTACTGAATGACCATTCTAATTAAGCTTGAACAGTTATACGTTCTCCAGAACGCATATGTGTAAAAACAACCTTTATTGCACGTAGTGCAAATGGTTCTCCCGTAGATTTCGCCCCATACAATGTATCCCCTAACAAAGGATGACCTATATGACTGAAGGCCACTCGAATTTGATGTGTTTTACCTGTATATAAGCGAACTGCCACTGCTGTACAAGGCTGATTTCCTAAGTTATGCACAGAATTATCCACATTTTCACCCTGTTTATCCACAGTATTCACTGTGCTGTCCACATTTTCATGGGATATATCCACAATATTTTGTAGGTTATGCACAGAGTTATCCACAACCCCATTCGGATATCGGTGTAAAACGGTAAAATCAGTCCGTGTTTCTTTCCCCTTAGAATTTACTTCGTAATGAATACTATCAATACTTCTATCCATAGGAAGCACCAACGAATCCGAATCTGATTCGACAAGGCCTTCAACAATAGCCATGTACCACTTTTCAAAGGTATTATCATCCATTTGTTGTTGATATAAACTTTGGGCTAGACCGCTTTTGGCAATTACAATACAGCCTGTTGTATCGCGGTCAAGACGGTTCAAAAAACGTACTTTTCGCTTAATACCATGTTCCATAAAATAATGGGCAATGCCATTAGCAAGTGATACTTGATCCTTTGAATTGACCGTAACACCGGCAGGCTTATCCACAATGAGCAAATCATCATCTTCATAGAGAATATGTAAATCCATTGCAATTGGCTCATAATCAATCTTCTCTTTGGCCATAGCTATCCAAATTACATCATCTACAGCAACCTCTGTATGAGGTGTTGCTTTATGACCATTTACATGGATTAATTTCTCATCAAATAACTTTACCATCGCTTTTCTTGGATATTTAGTATCTAACAGTTGCCCTAATGTTATAGCATCTGTAGTTGCATGTTGTATGGATTCTATATCCTGGGTAGTAACTGGCCAAATAATATCATCTGGTCTATGCGTTTTTCGTGCCATTACACACTCCTTTCTACGAGTTTTACATCCCTTGGCATATAATCAAGGAATGCACTTGGCGCTGTGCCTTGGCCCCGTTGTGATTCATTGGTATAGGTAATAACTAGCTCCTGTTTTGGTCGCGTAATGGCCACATAGAACAAGCGTTTTTCTTCATCCTCATTGCCCTCGCGTAAGGACATAAAACTAGGGAATGTCCCTTGATTCATCCCCGCCAAAAATACATGGTCAAACTCACTACCCTTTGCTTGATGAACCGTAATAATCGGTATCTTAGATTGTTTACTCATCTGTTGTGGCTCACCAGCCGTCAAGGCAGCCAATTGCAAAATATGATTAAGACGAGCTAATCCCGTTGTACCTTCATATTCCTTATCTAATGATTCCATAATACGATACAAATCTCGTATATGTTCAACCTTGGCCATTTCGCCATGACTCTTATAATAGTCTAGTACGCCCATTTGATTCATAATATAGGCCAATAATTCCGTAGGATTATCGGTATGCATCTTTCTGCGCAAGGTTGCCATTTGAGATGCAATCGTTGTGAAAGCCGCCTTATATTGATTAATGGCTACCATGCGATTTGTCGTTGTGGGCACAATATTTTCACGGACTGCGTAGATTAATAATTGGCCCGTAGCGATAATATCATCCATCGCATTATGGGTAGGCGTATGATTGATAGGAAAATATTTTGATAAAAATCCTAACTTATGATTTTCCAGTGTTGGATAGAATCGTCTAAAGATATCTAGTGTATCATATACGGCCTTAAATTGAGGCTCACCTAAATTATGGCGTGCTAATTCATGGCTCAAAATGCTAATGTCATAATTTACATTATGACCTACAATGATACGATTGTTAGAAAATTCTTTGAAAGCCTCCAATACGACCTTTGGACTTTCACCATGCTCTGCTAAATATTCATCTGAAAAGCCATGAACAAGTTGGGATGTGCCCACCGATTTACCAGGATTGATAAAACGTTCAAACCGTTCTATTTCATTGCCATCTTTGTCAATGCGCATCGCCGCAATTTGTATAATTCTATCTTGTGTCGTATCCGTACCAGTGCTTTCTACATCGTATACCACCACTTCACCCACCTCAAGACCAGCTACCAATTTGGCATATGGCTCAGCTTCAAAAATGGGCATATCCATAAAATCCGTCAATTTTAGCCCTACACTACGATTTTTTGGACTTTCAATATCGCGAATACGCGCGTCGCCAATGCCCGATACATAGCGTTTAATAATGCGTTTCGCACTGACCGCATCATTAGGATTCATCAAGAGCTTAAAGTACGCCATGATATCCTTGATTTCCTGACGGCGGAAGAATTTATATTCATCAATAATCATAAACGGACGACGTTCAGATTCTGGCTTGTCTTGATTATATCGTTCAAACTGTTCACTTAAACGCTGTGCCTTGCGATTATCACGAACCAACACACCGATAGATGCGTCCTTTGGAAGCGTACAAATACGGTCATAAATAAATTTTGATTCCGTATATTCATTGCGACAACCTTTCACAAGGATAGGGGCCCCATCACTAGCACTGTTGGCCTCTGGCATTTCATCGTACACAGTTCCAACGAGTTGAGGAAACATGTTCTGCAATGTTTTGAAAGCCATCGTGAACAAAGTACGGTTGGAGCGATAGTTTTTATAGAATATGATTTTTAGAGGATTAAAATCACGGGTAAATGCCTCTAATAAACGGAACGGATCTGAGCCGCGCCATTCGTAGATAGTTTGGAAATAGTCGCCACATAAAAGAACGTGATTGCCTTCCCATAGCATTTCCATAACCTTATATTCTAATGAGCCCGTATCTTGCATTTCATCAACGGAAATATATTGATAGCGACTGCGCCACCGTTCTCGAATATCTGGATTTTGAAATAGTCGATGCACACCACAGATTAAATCAGTAAAATCAACGCCGTGAACGGATTGTAAACTTTCATCATAACGAGCAATCCATTCATGACCATGCGCCCAAAAGTCCGACAAGTCCTCAGTAGCAAGAGTATTGTAATTGTAAAATAATTTCTCTATTTGCTTAGATTGCTCCCGCTCTAAACGTTGTATCGTTCGTTTGTAATCATCTATCATCGATTCAGAATAGAATCCATACACAGAGCGATATTCCTTCACCATGCTTATAAGGCTAGCAAAGTTCATATCCCGCATATTTCTCGGTTTATACGGCAAATATAGTTCTTTACAATCCTCTTCATCAAATATGGTCACATCTGTATAGAGCGACTCATCTCGCTTGCCCTCTTGTTGAAGAACGTAAAAACAAAAGCTGTGGAACGTACTAATCTCCACAGCCTTTGCAGGTTGGCCAACGAGGGATTCGATGCGCGACTTCATCTCTTGTGCCGCCTTGTTCGTAAAGGTCATGCACAAAATCTGATGCGCCTCGCAGCGGCCATTTTCAATAATATGGGCCACTCGATAAGCCAGTGTATTCGTTTTTCCCGTCCCAGCGGACGCCAACAAGAGGATGTTTCTATCTAGTTCATCGATGACGCGTTGTTGTTCGCTATTGATAACCATGATATCCTCTCCTTATTTTATAAGCCGTAGTATAGAGCGGCCAGTACCATCGGAATGGGGCCAAATAGTACGGTCAAAGCCCACACACCAAAGCCAATATCCATTGGTATATGCAATACATAGATACATACCATGTATGTCACAATGCCTAATATTACATTTAGAGCTACCTTTTTAATAGTAAAAAAAGCAAGTTTCAAGGCGATAACAATGACCAATACAGATATAATCGCCTCAGTCATAGGCGCTACCAATAATGGCGCGAGTAATACGTTCATATTATCCTTTCATCTCCTGGCGGTTTACAACGGCACCGCCCAAGGTCAATTCATCGGCATATTCGATATCTCCACCTACAGGAACACCGCGGGCAATACGCGTTACCTTGATGCCAGTCGGCGCTAGTAGACGTGCCAAATATAAGGCCGTCGCCTCCCCTTCTACATCAGGGTCCGTTGCGAGAATAACCTCTTGTACGACACCATCACGCAAACGAGCAATCAGCTCTTTAACGCGAATGTCTTCAGCACCGATGCCCTCTAAAGGTGACAACGCCCCCTCTAAGACATGATAGAGCCCCTTGTAATCACCGCTGCGTTCAATGGCAATCACATCGCGAGACGTTTCAACTACCATAATCGTGGTTTGATCCCGATTAGGATTAGAGCAAAATTCACAAGGGTCCTGCGCAGATAGATTAAAACAGATAGAACAATGGCGGGTTGCCCCTTTGGCTTCAACAATGGTATTGACCAATCGGTCCACCTCTTCTTGCGGCATTTCCACAAGATAGTATGCCAAGCGACGGGCAGATTTTGATCCAATGCCTGGCAATCTGCGCAACTGTTCTACGAGCCGTTCTAATGCGTTTGTCATTTAGAATAAACCTGTTGGCAAGTTAAGACCACCTGTTACCTTGCCCATTTCTTGAGACAATAGGTCATCTACTTTTTTGCTTGCTTCATTAACAGCAGCCATTACCAAATCTTCAAGCATTTCCACATCTTCAGGATCAACTGCGGACGGATTCAACTTCAAAGATTCAATCATCTTTTCGCCATTCATAACAACGGTAACAGCACCGCCACCTACGGATGCTTCTACTGTACGAGTTTTTAACTCTTCTTGCATTTTTTTCATGTCAGCTTGCATTTTTTGAACTTTTTTCATCATGCCTGCCATATTACCCATACCTTTACCGAACATTGTATTTCCTCCTTATAGGACTATGAAAGTCCTTGCAAAATAAATTAACTATATACTGAAAATTATAATTTACTCTTCTATGACCTCTACATAAATGTCATGGTCTTCTGAAAGTTTCTCTAATGTTTTAGCCAACAGTGGGTTTTGTTGTTCTTCAACGCCCATATGTTCAGGGTCCCACTGGTATTCACGCTTTGGGACGGCTTCTACCTCCACGGTGGCACCGCTATCCATAGGCCGATTGATAACTTCACCATCATCGGTCATTACCTGTGTTCCGTCTAAACTCATAACGGGTATACCACCGTCATCATGAGCCGTCTTTTTCTTAGCAGATGAATCCTCATCTCCCTTATTGCTCGGTGGTTTTATACCTCTTGCTTTAAGAGCAGCTAACGCAGCCTCTCTAGCATTATTGCGAGCTTCGGAGCTTATAGGCTCTGGCGGTTTTACACCACCAGATACATCTTGGGTTTCAGATTGTATAGTAGCTCCAGACTTCTCTTCAGTATCCTGATTCGCTATAGGCGTAGAGGATATTGTTTCACCATTATCAAGTAAGTCTGTTTCTACCGGTGGTGGCGGGGCCTCAACAACCGGTGTAGGCTGTGGCCTCTTAGGCTGTACAGCTCGATTGGACCGCGCTCCGCTAGCCATCATATATTCTTTATAAACATCTGTCTCTATATCGACAATCTCTAAAGACACGGAATAGCCCAACGCATATTGGAACGCTAATGCAATTTCCTTGCGATTTGCTTCATTAGTAGCCAAGGTAAGGGATATTCCCTTTTTAAAAGCTACTACTGCTTTTTCACGATCTACATAAATAACTTGGCCTTGACCAATAATATTATATGCTAATCCCTTATCGCTGTCCTTTAGATATTTTATCACAGTAGTCTGAATGGTTCTATATTCCCCAGAGTCCACCATGGTTTCACCGATAACAGCGACTTGGCTAATACCTGTATTCTTCTGACGGCCCGTATGTCTCGTCGTTCGAGATGTGCCGGTCTTAGGTGGTATTTCACCAGAAGTCTTCATCGGTGGTGGTGTCATACCAACACCATGCATAGGTGGCGGCGTCAAACCTATAGTAGCCGTTTGATTACTACCGCTAGGTTTCGATTCCGCTACAATAGGTGAAGGCTTATAATTTGTTGGCACCTCATGAATCGTAACAGATTCGTATTCCTCCATAGGTGGTGGAATAAAATCATCATCTACCACATTAGACCTTGATGCATTAGGGGTAGCCACAAAATTAATAGATCGCGCCGCCATCGGTGGACCTTGTTGTTCCAATTTGGCCAGCCGATTGAGTACGCCTTCGCGTGACTCGCGTTCAGACTGTTCTAATGCAGCCAAACGCTCTTCCACATCGTCATGAGCCTTGGATACACCTGCACATAAAACCAATAGGCCCATTTCAATAACCGTGCGTGGGTTATCTACCTGTTTCGCATCGCTCATGATGGATTGTAACTGTTTAATATATTGATTGATGGTACCAAAATCAATGTCTTGTGCTTGTTCTAAGAATTCAGTGCGGAACGAATCATATACCTTTAATTCCTCCGCATCAGGAGCGACCTTAGCAATCAATAGAGCCCGTAAGTGTTGCGTAAGGGCCTCCATGATTTGAGCCCCATCACGTCCTTCACTAAGCGCATTTTGAATATATTTTAATACGGCTGGCCCGTCTCCATCGTGTAAGGCAGCTAGGAATTTGATAATCCAGTCCTTACTAACGAGACCAATGAGTTCCTCTACAACAGAAGGTGTAATCTCGCCGCTAGCCATTCCCACACATTGATCGAGAATACTTAACGCATCGCGCAAGCCACCATCCGCATGAACCGCGATGAGACGTGCTGCATTATCTTCTAAGGCAAAGCCTTCTTTATCCGCAACATATTGTAACCGCTGTGCAATATCATCAGATGTGATACGTCTAAATGTATATCGTTGGCAACGAGATACGATGGTAACAGGCAGCTTTTCAATCTCAGTGGTCGCAAAGATGAACATCACGTGATCTGGTGGTTCCTCTATCGTCTTTAATAGGGCATTCCACGCTTCATTGGTAAGCATATGGGCTTCGTCGATGATGAATACCTTTTTACGCCCCTCTACAGGCATAAACTTTACGCTTTCACGTAAAGCACGTATCTCATCGATACCACGATTCGACGCTGCATCAATTTCGAGGACGTCCATAGATTGACCACTCAAAATCGATTTACATACGCTACATTCATTACAAGGATGGTCAGTAGGGCCATGTTCACAATTAATGGCACGTGCAAAAATCTTAGCCATACTCGTCTTACCAGTCCCGCGCGGGCCAGCAAATAGATACGCATGAGCCACCTTATCCTCGCGAATAGCGCGCATCAATGTATCTGATACCTGATGTTGCCCAACCACATCGGTAAACGTCTGCGGACGATACTTACGATATAGCGCCATATATGCCATAGGAACACCCCCTTTCCCCTGTAAACAGTCCGTAATTAGCAATACTTTATTATACCATATTACGCAAAAAAGAGGGCGTCCTTTCACGTCCTCTTTAGTATAACTAGTACCTTATTCAGCTACAACAAGTAGATAAAAAAAGCGGCCCCCAAGGCCGCCTTGCAATATTCGATCACGACAGCCCCCGGGTTCCCCGTGGCACATGAAGGTTACCGCTTAGTGCTGCTACCTCTCAGTCCTGACACGATTCACAGGCCCCCATTGCACGGGCCCGAGAACTGCCATGATCCAATATTGCAATACAAATATTATACATGAAAATGCCTCTATAGTCAAAACTATAGAGGCATTCTACATTACATTCTCTCTAAGTTATATTAGATTAGAACTTATTTTGCATATTTTTCTTTAAATGCAGCCAATTGAGCTTCTTCTAAGGACAAGCCTTGTTCTTTGAATCGTTCAATAGCAGCATGCATTTCTTCGTATGCTACAGGAACAACCTTAGTAAATCTATTGGCAAAGTTATTCCAGTTTTCAAGGATATGACGGCCTTTTGTGGAATTAGTATGCAATACATGTTGTTCGACTAATTCTTTGATGCGTTTAAGGTCATCATTATTAGCAGGACGTAATTCTACAAGACCAGTATTTACATAACGCTCATCGCAATCGAGGATGTACGCATAGCCGCCGGACATACCAGCTGCGAAGTTACGACCAATTTTACCGAGTACAAGAACCTCACCACCTGTCATGTATTCACAACCATGGTCGCCTACACCTTCCACAACAGCTGTAATACCACTGTTACGAACGGCGAAACGTTCACCAGCTACACCATTGATAAAGGATTTACCAGATGTAGCACCATAGAAGGCAACGTTGCCGATAAGGATATTTTCGTCAGCTTCAAAGATAGATTTCTTAGGTGGGTAAACAACGATGGTACCGCCGGATAAACCTTTACCGAGGTAGTCATTCGCATCCCCTTCGAGTTCTAATGTCATGCCTTTTGGAATGAAAGCACCAAAGGATTGACCTGCAGAACCTTCAAAGTTCAACTTGATTGTGTTATCTGGAAGTCCGCTTTCACCATAACGACGTGTTACCTCAGAACCAACTAATGTACCTACTACACGGTTAATGTTGTTGATAGCCAATTTAGCGCGAATAGGTTTTTGATCTTCAATAGCAGGACGGCACATACGCAAAAGTTTGGACATATCCAATGTGCGTTCCAATTCATGGTCTTGATCGATGGTATGCATATGACCAACAGACGCATCGATGTATGGATGGAACAAGATACGTTTCAAATCGACACGAGACAATTTGAAGTTATCGTCTTGGGATTTTTGACGAACAAGATCGATACGGCCAACGAGTTCAGCTACGGAACGGATGCCTAAGCGAGCCATGATTTCACGCAATTCACGTGCAATGAAAATCATCAAGTTTTCTACATATTCAGGTTTGCCGTTGAAACGAGCACGCAATTTTTCATCTTGTGTAGCCACGCCATAAGGGCATGTGTTGAGGTTACATACACGAGCCATTTTACAGCCTACAGCTACAAGTGGTAATGTACCGAAACCAAACAACTCAGCACCAAGCATAGCCGCAACAGCTACGTCGAAACCAGTCATCAATTTAGAGTCTACCTCTAATTGAACGCGGTCACGCAAACGGTTAAGCATCAATGTTTGATGAGTTTCAGATAAACCAAGTTCCCAAGGCACACCAGCGTGTTTTACAGATGTACGACCAGCCGCACCTGTACCGCCGTCATAACCGGAAATCAAGATATTATCCGCTTTTGCTTTCGCTACACCAGCTGCGATAGTACCAACGCCAGCTTCGGAAGTCAATTTAACGGAAATGCGAGCATCTTTATTGACGCATTTCAAATCGTAAATTAATTCCGCCAAGTCTTCGATGGAGTAAATATCATGATGTGGTGGAGGAGAAACAAGTTCTACACCTGGTGTGGAGTGACGAGCCTTACCGATTTCAGGATATACCTTTTTACCTGGCAATTGACCACCTTCACCTGGTTTAGCACCTTGTGCACATTTGATTTGCAATTCTTTGGCATGAATCAAGTAATTAGCCGTTACACCGAAACGACCGGATGCAATTTGTTTTACTTCAGAGTTCATGCTATCCCCATTAGGCAATGGTTTGAAGCGTGCAGAGTCTTCGCCACCTTCACCGGAGTTAGATGTAGAGCCAAGACGATTCATCGCAATAGCAATTGTTTCATGCGCTTCTTTACTGATGGCACCATAACTCATAGCGCCTGCTTTGAAGCGTTTTACGATGGATTCTTCAGGTTCAACCTCTTCAATAGGAATACCGCCGCCTACAGGATAGTTCAATTCCATCAAGGAGCGCAATGTAACGTGGTAATCGTTGCGGATAGCTTTAGAGTATTCTTTATATTTTGCGTAATCACCGTTGATAAGGGATTCTTGTAAAAGATCAATTGTTTTAGGGTTGAACAAATGCTCTTCCCCATCTTTTACAGGGCCATACCAACCACCTGGTTCAAGCACAGATTCATCGGATTTGAAAGCACGGTCATAACGAGCCAACGCTTCATTGGCAACGCCTACAAGACCAATACCGCCAATACGTGTTGGTGTATTTACGAAGAACTTATTAATAAAGTTGGTGTTCAAGCCCAAAGCTTCGAAGATTTGGGCACCATGATAGGAACGAACTGTGGAGATGCCCATTTTGGACATAACCTTCATAATGCCGCCTACAGCTGCTTTAATGTAGTTCTTTTCTGCTTGTTCAGGTGTAATATCACCAAGACGTTTACGAGCTTGTAAATCGCGTACAGTTTCAAGAGCCAAGTAAGGATTGATAGCTGTTACACCATAACCGATCAATGTACAGAAATGATGTACTTCACGAGGCTCACCAGATTCGAGGATAAGACCAATTTCTGTGCGCAATACTTTTCTAATTAAGTGATTATGAACAGCTGCTACAGCTAACAACGCTGGAATTGGTGCATGATTTTCATCAACTCCACGGTCGGATAAAATCAATACATTTTGCTCTGTACGTGCTGCTTCTTCTGCTTTTTCGCACAATTCATTCAACGCATCACGCAAACCATCCGCACCCTTAGTTGGATCGAAGAGGATTGGCAATGTAACAGATTTCATGCGACGGCAGTCTAGAGCCTTAATGGACGCCAATTCTTGATTTGTAAGAATTGGTGTACGCATGGACAACGCATAGGTACCAGCTTTATTTGGATCTGTTAAGTTACCAGAATTACCAAGCATAACACGAGTAGATGTAACCATTTCCTCACGAATGGAGTCGATTGGAGGATTTGTTACTTGTGCGAACATTTGCTTGAAGTAGCTGTATAACAATTGTGGTTTATCAGAGAGGATTGCCAAAGGCGCATCGGCACCCATTGCACCTACAGGGTCTTTACCATCTTTTGCCATAGGTACGATCATACGTACAAGATCTTCTTGAGTATAACCAAAGGCTTGTTGCTTTTTGAACAAATCTTCTACTTTTGGAATATCGCTTTCATCAGCTTGCGTAATTTCAGACAAGTGGATAACATGTTCTTTTACCCATTCATTATATGGCAATTCAGTAGCAACGCGTTGTTTGATTTCTTCGTCGGAAATAATGCGTTGTTCCTCTGTATCGATGAGAAGCATTTTGCCTGGTTCCAAACGACCTTTAGCGCGAATATTTTCAGCGTTTTCGTTTACTACACCCACTTCAGACGCCATGATAACGCGATCATCAGTTGTTACATAGTAACGAGCAGGACGCAAACCATTACGGTCAAGTACGCCACCGATAACAGTACCATCAGTGAAGCCCATAGCGGCAGGACCATCCCATGGTTCCATCATGAAGCTATTGAACTCATAGAAGTCATGTTTTTCTTGGCTCATGAGATTATTGCGTTCCCAAGGTTCAGGAATCATCATCATAATCGCATGAGGCAAGGAACGACCTGTCATGTGCAAGAATTCCAAAGTATTGTCGAACATAGCGGAGTCAGAACCGCTGTCATCTACTACAGGGAATACCTTTTTAATATCTGGGAATAATGGAGATTCTGCTTTACCTTCACGAGCATTGATCCAGTTTACGTTACCACGGATTGTGTTGATTTCACCATTGTGCACTAAGAAACGGTTAGGATGCGCCCGAGCCCAGCTTGGGAATGTATTCGTACTGAAACGGGAGTGAACCATAGCCAATGCAGATGTGAAATCAAGGTCGCTCAAATCAAGGTAGAAGTCACGCAATTGACCAGGAGTCAACATACCTTTATATACAATTGTTTTAGAGGACAAGGATGCAATATAAAAGTCACTAGATAGTTCCTTACTCAATGGGATAATGCGTTTTTCCGCCAATTTACGGATAACATATAATTTACGTTCAAATTCCGCATTATTCGTTACATCAGAGCCTTTACCAATGAGAATTTGAATCATCCAAGGACGAATAGCAGCTGCTTCCTTACCAACTTTAGTACCATCTACAGGCACTTCACGCCAACCGAGAACGACTTGCCCCTCTTCGCGGACTACTTCTTCAAAAATACGTTTTTGCTCATTACGAAGACTTTCATATTTATGTGCAAAAATCATGCCCACACCATATTCGCCTGCTGCAGGTAAACTAATGCCCAACACTTCGCATTCACGTTTAAAAAATTCATGTGGGATTTGTACCAAGATACCAGCACCATCGCCTGTATCCTTATCTGCACCAGCACCACCACGATGTTCAAGACGCTCTAAAATACGCAAGCCATCATCGATGATATCATGGGATTTTTTGCCCTTAATATTTACGACAAAACCCATACCACAGGCATCTTTTTCAAATTGGCTGCTATACATGCCATTTGCTTCGAGTCTAGCCTGATCTAAACGTTGTTGATCAATAACGCTACCATTCATCTCCATAGCTTTTGTACTCCTTCTCATATCACTTGATGTTTCACAACCTCTATAATCATTATATATAAGCCTTGTGAAAGTTACTTCCATTTCAATATTCATATAAAATTCAAATTCTATAGAATTTAATGTCTATACACAGTATACCAAAGTCCACTGTAAATTGATAATATAAAAACCGCAATCTAACTTGCGGTAAAATCATAGCCATATGCGTATTTTGTATACATGATTCATTATAAGAAAACAAAAAAGGGGTAAAATTTTTCCACTAGCCGATTCCACTTAGCCCTCAAGGCTTCGTATGGCTAGCGTTAAAACTTTAACCCCTTCCCTTTACAGTACTACTACTGGTAGTTATAGATTAAGCAAACACTTCATCAAAACATGCTTCATCAATCAACGTTCCTACATAGAAATCGCTGAAGATACCGTATCGTGCACTCGCTTCTTCAAAGCGCATATCGTAAACAATTTTCTTGAATTGAATGTCATCATTACTAAAAATAGTAACGCCCCATTCCCAATCATCAAGACCAACACCACCTGTAGTGTACTCAGATAGTACTTCTAAATATGGTCTACCAGTGATGCCATGTTCACGCATCATACGACCGCGTTCTTCTTGAGGCAACATATACCAGTTATCATTGCCTTCACGTTTCTTCGTCATATTATAAAAACAAATATACTTATCCTTTGGTACAGTTGGATACAATTTCGCATCCACCTCAGGCGTATCAAGCTTAGCTTTCACATATGCACTAACCTCTGTTACAGACGTATAAGAATACGTTTGAACAAGCACAGACGCAATCGTTAGACGACGGAATTTGCGTTCCCATTTCGCCAAATCCTCAAGAGACGGCGCCAAAATCCACAACAAAAGATCGCCCTTATAACCATTCACATCATAGAATGCATAACTGCCTTCTTTAGCTTGGTGCATAGACTCCAACTCAGCCAAAAACGCCTTTAACTCACCACGAGCCTCAGCCTTCTCCTCTGCATCAAAACAATTCCAAGCACTAAAATCCATGGAAAACACCATATGTTGACTATGCCAACCCTCAACAGTAGGAATTGCCTTACCCATACAATCACTCCTTTTCACATAAAATATATAAAACACAATTTACAATTACAAAATCGAGCCCCTAACCCGAAGACCGTTTTCCTCTAACCTAGGCTAAAGGACCTTGTACTAGATGGAGACTAAAATCCGCTACAGTAGGCAATGGATAAGCCTTCTGAAGCGACTTTAGTAAGTCGAGGCCCTAGGCCGAAGACTGTTAAGCTAGTTGGAGCTGAAGAAGGCTTATCCATTGCCGGTTATGTAGTAGAACTCTTAGTCAACAGCTGCACAAGTTCCTTAGCCTGCTTTACCCCATCCGGTATCCCAATCCCATCAAACGGTGTCCCAATGAGATACAAATTAGGATAATGTTCTTTCACATGCTCCCGAACGGCTGCGATAGCAGCACGATGGCCCACATTATATTGAGGCATACAATGTATTAAACGATTGATCTTAATCCACTCTGAATTAGCTTTAAAGTTCATAATACGTTGAATTTCTTTAAGAGCTAATGCAGAAAGTTCTTCATCACTATAGCGTTCCACCACATCATTACCAGGTTTACCGATAAAAACGCGAAGAACGATTTTATCATCTGGCGTTGTTTGTGGCCATTTTTGATTTAATATGGTACACGCTGTTAATGGTGTATCCGTTTTACGAGTAATCAACAAGCCAGAGCCTTTTAGTTCGCCATCAAAGGACGCTTTATCAAAGGCCATGATCGCAATAGCACAACTGGATTGTTCCATATTGCGTACGCCATCAAATCCAGTATCCCCCATAAACCAATCTTTATACGTAGCCGGTGGTGTAGAGATAACCAACATATGGGAGGTTTCTTCTCGACCATTCACATTATAACGATACACTGCATCAGCATACGATATATCTCGAACAAGGGCCTTAGTAGTCAATGTAACATTGGATGGCATTTGTTCCACAATCGCACTTACCACGCTTTCAAGACCACCCGTTAATTGTCTAAACATACCGGATTGTGATGCGGTTCCTTTTGATGCTTTTAGATTTCCATTCGTTCGATGAATACTAGATTGTTTCTTATCAAATTGAGCATCCGTCATCGTTCCTTTACCAGCACGGGGAACGTCGCCTTCATTAACAGCACCTTTGGCAGCCTTAGATACCCCTGCCTTTTGATGGCTCATCTTAGCAGCAATCATGCCCTTAACCATATTGCCATATTTTTGTTCTACTTGAATAAAATGTGGAAACGTAGATAATAGACTGATTTTATAAATATCGCCACCATAAATACCTGCCAATAATGGCTCAATTAATTTATCCATCATTTCTTGACCTAAATGATAGCGGAAGAAATGACCAATCGATACATCGCCGTGAGCATCTAAGGGATACGGTTTCTTAAAATAATCGAGACCAGCACGCACTTTACCAGCCCAGGAAATTAAGGTCGCTTTCACAAAAGGCATCATTTCCGTAGGAACGCCCATGATGGAACCACCTGGAATTGGGTGAATGTTGCCGCGGTCATACACATAGGCCTGCCCTGTTTCATTAGATACAAGCGTATCTGCTAGACCAAGATCTGTAATGAGATCCGTCATTTCCGTTTTGCGGCCCAAGTAGGAATCCGGTCCTAACTCAACAACAAAATCATCTACTTGTTGCGTTTGAATTTTACCGCCAAATCGAGGGGCCTGTTCATATAATTGTATCTGCCAATCTGGTTTGGCATGGCCTAAATAATAGGCTGCAGTAAGCCCCGTAAGGCCACCACCAACAATCGTTACCTTCACTTATTAATCCTTTCTCGTATAGCCTTTGCCATGGCCTCCATAAATAGGGTATTTCCATTGGGCATAGGCAGACGTTCGTATGTAGCCCCAGCATTTTCAACGATATTCCGACAAATAATATCATTATCATACAAAATTTCTACATGATCGCTAACAAACCCAAAAGGAATACATACAATCCGTTTTGCTCCATCTATAAGAGCCTGTTCAATGACACTTTCAATGGTAGGACCTAACCATTCACCATAGGGCGCCGCACTTTGCCATGCCTGATACCAGTGATTAAGGCCTACCATTTTTGCAATTTGATTTGATGCGGACATGACTTCATCTTCATAGCTACCAACCGTTGAAGTAGGTACACTATGGGCAGAGAAAATACAGGCTGTATCAGCTTGTAATGGATTCACGGCCATCAACTGTGAACGCCAGTATTCAAAAAACTGTGGTCTATTCCACCAAGATTTGATAATTTCACAAGATATACGTGGATACACTCGTAATATAGAATGTAATTTCCGTTCATATGCGCCCGTTCCAACCATAGAATAAAACGGTGATGTGACAATGCATAAAATAGAAGTATACCCTGCAGCTGCTATGGATTCTATAGCTTGTTCCATACTATTAGGCATATGAAGATAGGCCAAATACATAGCGTCTATTGCCAATAGGGATTTAAGAGTTTTCTTTTGCTCTTCCCCCATCGTTTGCAACAGCTTATTATCCCATTGTCCGATGGCATCGTAACGAGCAGTTAGAACCTTCAATTCTCGTTCTGTCGGAATTTTTCCGCGTCGAATGCTCGTCAAATAGGGTAATAAATCAGATGGTTGACGAGGTGTACCAAAAGATAATAACAGTATAGCCTGCTTCATATTATCGGCTTTCACGAGCCCACAATTCACGGCTCTTTTCATGAACATAGTCTGTCAACCAATGTAATTTTGCTGGATCCGCCTCAGGGAATACACCATGCCCTAAGTTAAATACATGTTTACCATGGCGAACGCCATCCATTAAGATTTCATCTACCACCTTGGCTATTGTTTTTGTATCCCCGTATAAATAAGCAGGATCAAGGTTCCCCTGTACTGTTTGTGTAACACCTCTATCCTTAGCCGCCCCAAGAGAGCTTCGCCAATCTAAGGCGATAACATCAAGAGGTAATTTAGCCCAAGTAGAAACAAGGTGGTCTGTACCGACACCATTCATAGCGAGCGGCAAGTTAGGGAATCTAGATTTTACTGTGGAAATAATACGTTTCATATGAGGGAAAATAGCTTGTTCATATTCTGTACTATTAACGGCACCCACCCAAGAGTCAAAGATTTGTAAAGCATTAGCACCAGCGCGCGCTTGCATTGACAAATACTCAATGGACATATCCGCTAGTTTTTCCATTAGTCTATTCCAAATTTCGGGTTCGCTGATTAACATCCCACGAGTTTTGTTATAACTTTTCGTAGGACCTCCTTCAATAAGGTAAGACGCGATGGTGAATGGTGCACCACAAAAGCCAATAAGAGGTACATCAAGCACCTCGGTAGTCAACAACTCAATAGTCTTGGCAATATACTCTACCTTTGTTGCATCAAACGCATATAATCGTTCAATATCTTCCATACGACGTATTGGAGTATCAAATACAGGACCTACACCAGGTTTAATATCCACATTCACGCCAATAGCCACCATAGGGCTCATAATATCCTTATAAAGAATAGCCGCATCAACGCCATATTCTTTAACAGGCAGTTCTGTCACTTGTGCGCAAAGTTCTGGTTGTTTGGTAATTTCGAACAATGTATACTTCTCTTTTATCTTACGATATGCGGCCTGACTGCGCCCTGCTTGGCGCATATACCATACCGGTGTTATGCCAGGGTTCTTGCCCTGAATCATATCTAAATAAGCAGTATTCAAACTTCCACCCCTTTCTACAAAACACACCCATACATGTATATAAGATTTTATATTAGAATGTCACGCTTATATTAAAAGTGTACCCCAAAAGTGATGAATATGCAAAGCCACTTATTATCTATATTTTTAGGGATAGAAATTTATGCACGTTGTAATATATGCGTATCTATACCAGCAATAGCTTGACCCATGTAATACACTTGTTGCTGACATGTAAACAACCAAATTTGTTGATGTTCACCAAGTTCAGCTAACAACTCAAGTGCACTCTTTTGGCGTTCTTCATCAAATCGGACTAGGATATCATCTAATATGATTGGCAATGCATCCACTTGGTACGAAAAGACCTTTGCTAGTGCCAAACGCAACGCGAGATACACCTGATCCGCTAAACCACTAGACCAATGATGAATCGGTAATCGTTCACCCCGTTCATTCAAAAGGGCTAAACCGTCTTGCAATCCCCACATATCAAATGTATAAGCACCATTCGTTAAACGTTTAATGTACTGAGATGCTAATTCTAACATCTTTGGTTGTGACTCTTCTTCGTATGATTGTTGCGCTCGTTCCATACAATGAGCGATGACAACTTGAGTGGCCCAATCTTCCAAGGCAGATTCCAATTCAGATTCTAACTCTTGTCGTTGTTGAATGGCTTCCCGTTGCTCCTGATTTGAACCCAATGCACGCATAGCTTCCACGATTTGGCCTCGTTTCTCATAGAGGTTAGCCATCGCATCCTTGCGCGCATTCAGCTCTTGATCTGCATGGGCTAATTCATCAGTCCAATTCTCTTTATTCCCCTCACGCAAGCGGCGATAGAATAAATCTTTATTTTCACCATCTGGAGTTAACAAATCAAGCTGTACTTGGCTTTGTTTGTAAATCGTTTCCCATTGCTTAAACTGATCTTCATCAATGAGTTTTTGACGATATTCATTGGCGCCGGATAATCCACTTTTTTCAAGCAATGCTTTTTGTTCAAGTAAAAGTTCCTTTTCCTTGCGATGCCAATTATCATACTCCATACGATAGCTCTTACGCTGTGATTCTTTTTGTTCCCAACGTATCATTTGTTGTTGAAAGTTTTTATATTGGTTATAAATACGTTTTAGCTCAGTAGGAGACACAGGGGCTTCAACACCAAGGTTATACCATAAGGTAACAGCTTGCTCCTCTATAACGCGCAAAGATTCCTTATGTTCATCTAAGCGTTTCTCGTATCCTTCAATGGTCCGCAATTGTTCATAATACTGGTCAAATTCATGCTTCATACTAAAGAAGTCATCTTCATCGAGACTCTTAGCCGCTCCTTCAGGAATCCATGCTTGCCATTCAGCCAAGGCTTTTTCATAATTAGCCTGTAATTGTTTACCTTCATCATTGTAACGTTGCTCAATAGCTGCCGTTTCCAAGTTCGGTACATCTGACGCCACAGGTAAAGGTGCATCCAATTGTGTTTCCAAATACGACTTACGTTGCTGTAAGCGTTCTAGTTCACGCATCAACCGAGCTACATCGGAATCATCTACATGGCGAAGGCGCCATCCATACCAGAACAATCCCAGTCCAAGTATTAATAGAATAATACCACCGATGCTATATAGTACAGATTCCAGTGCAATAAGTCCTGCCAGCGACATCAATACACCAACGACGGCTCCAATCCCCCCAATACGTTGCAACCAAATCGGCATCGTGGCCATACGTATGGAACCATGTTCTCCAAGTCGAGACTCTAGATCTGCAATATTAGTCATAACAGCCTGCAACTCTTGCTGAGCCCAGGTGTTAACAGGGCTATTTTCACCAGTGTCAACAGATGAACTATCTTCACTAATTTTTGGTTCTTTTTGCAAGGATGGTGCTTGGCTTTGCCAATATAATAATTGATCCTTTGCGGTACGCAATCGTTTGGATAAACGTTCCCCTTCAAACCAATTCACATCAGTTGGCACCGATTCATCCTTGCGCCATGAAGATTGTAACCCTCTCGAGAAATCAAGTTGTTCTTTAACCTTAGCAATGTAGGCTTCGCCTTCTTCACACTCACGGCGCAATTGTTCCCACTTCGCACCTTGTTGAATCAAATCCTCTATATCTTGGCCATAGGTAGTAAATGGACTATTAGGATCAAAATTTTCCGGTTTTAGTGCTTCTTCTTTATCAAGCCAAAGCTGCATATTCTGACGAGCTTCACGAAGGCCCTCATCAATACTTAAAAACGCATCGCGATCTAGTGTATCAGGAGATGTAAACTGTTGCATACGACGACGCGCCTCTTCGCTACGTCGATACGTATCCCATGCACGAAGCACCATCTCTACGCCTTCACGATAATCTTGCCATTCTTTGATTTGATTCTGAATTTCTGCTTCTGTATCCTCGGAAGCCTTCAACGCTTGTTGTAATTCTACATATTGCGTTTCATGTTCACCCAGTGCGGATAAACGAGCCTTATTTTCTTGTAATCGATCTATCAAAACATTGATGCGGCGTTTGCCCGATGCAGACGCAACCAGTAAGTCATTAGCATTGGTTTCAATGCTTTTTACTACACCACCGAGTTGCTCGCCCCCTTCGGCGCCAAAGAATCTAGCTCGTACATCTACTTCATTGAGTATATCTACGCCTTGAAGGTCCTCTAACGTAAGGCCGAATATGCGGTTATACGTTTTTTTATCGAGCCCATGCCACCACAATTGATTCGGCTCGTCCTTTATGCTAGGCTCACCAGGAGAATAAAAATCTAAATTCTTGTTTTGTCGGCCTAAATGATAAGCCGTCCCCTCTTTGTCGAGCTCAAGAGATCCACTTACATAACCATATTTTTTATGTTTACCGCCAAACAAAAGAGAACGCATACCTTCTAATAAGGAGGTTTTTCCACTTTCATTAGCGCCATATACAAGCTGTACACCGTTAGGACCGGATTTAAATGTCCAGTTTTCATACGGTCCAAATGAGTCGAGTCGAATCTGTTTAATGTTCATCGTTTACCCCCATTAACACCGTAACCCCTTCCATTTCACTGCGTTCCATAACTCGTTTCAATACATCGTCTGATAATAAATCTAAATAACTGCCAAGTCGTTTAGACTCAGGACGATCGACCAAGATTTGACGTACGGCCTCAATATCAGTAACGGTTTCATCATAGGCACGTAGATAATCGCCTACCATGTCGGACAATAAACGGCGCTCTGCCAAATTAACAGTAGGACGCGTTTTAGCAATCATGCGGTATGGCATAACAAAAATAGATTTACTCTTTTCCTCTGCCTGCGTCTCCCGTAGCCATAATTTTCGAACGGACTCATCCACGCATAAGCGATGCATTGGACCAGTTCCTACTAAATGGACTGATACCAATGTATTCTTATTATATTTTTTACGTAAGGACTGCTTTTTATGGCTCAACAAATCTAATAACTCACGTTCAGTTTGTATGCCTGCAATATCGATCTTTATATCTTCAAAACGAATGGCACTGGTCTCAATAAATTCTAATTCACAATGTCCATTATGTGATACGTTGACCATATAGCATCCTTTAGCGCCAGATTCCTTCCGATGTAATCCTTGAGGATTGCCCGCATATACGACCATAGGGTCTTCTGAAATCACCTGTGATTTATGGATATGACCTAATGCCCAATAGTCCATAGCGCCTTGCATGATATCCGTCAAATTACAGGGCCCTGTTACATCATGATGTTCACTGCCCACACTAGATCCAACCGTTCCATGCATGACAGCAAGGGAAAACTCATCTCGTTCAAAGGCTTTATATTGTGCAGCAAAATTAGATTGTTCATTGCCATGACCACAACTGATGCCGTAAACACCACCAACTTCAATATTATTAACCATCAACGGAAATCGTTGTACCTGTGTATCCGAAAACACATGTACATTATCAGGCATTGATAAGCCAGCGCGCCAGCTTTCAGCAGGATCATGATTACCTTGCACCATATATACGGGAATATGCGCCTCCCACAAGCGATACATAGCACGCACAAATCGGACCTGAGCCTCTAAATTATGATCTTCACTATTATAAACATCACCGCTAATCACAACTGCATTAATGCGTTCGCGCACAGCGATTTCAATGATATTATTGAAAGCTTCATAGGTTGCTTCTGCGACAGCACGATCTACATGCCGACTCATCCCCATAGCATATTGAAAAGGAGCCCCTAAATGAAGGTCTCCACAATGTATAAAACGAAAGGGTTGCATATTGTCTCCTTTCCTAACTTATAGAATACTAATATCTAATTATACTATATATTTCTATATAATATGTAGGATATCATATTGTAAACTAATTTATTTATACAGTTGACAATTAGTATCCAAGAATACTACAATTACATTGTAAATATATTCGTTTTTATAAGTTAACAATAATAAGGAGGCTATAATGGCACTTCCAGTAGAGCAACAAACCCAGGTGGGTTCTTATGAAAAAATATTAACCATTGCCAATCGTATATTACATGGTGGGGAAATCACTAAAGAGGAAGCCATCGATTTAATCCATACATCCGATGAAGATACCATGATTTTACTGGCTATGGCAGATAAAATAAAACAACATTTCAATGACAATTCCGTCGACATTTGCGCGATTGTAAATGCTCGTTCTGGTAAATGTCCTGAAAACTGTAAATTCTGTGCACAGTCGGCACACCACAATACAGGCGTTCAAGAATATCCATTTATGGATGATGAATCGATTTTAGATGCTGCTAGAAAAGCAAAAGAAGCTGGTGCTATTCGCTTCTCTATTGTTACAAGCGGTCGCAACACTTCCAACCCTAATGAATTCAACCAAATCTTACGCGTATTAAAAGAAATTCGCGAAAAAATTGGTTTAGAAATTTGTTGTTCCCTTGGTTTGTTAACCTATGAACAAGCTCTTCAATTAAAAGAAGTTGGTGTTACTCGCTATCATTCCAATATCGAAACTGCACCAAGTCATTTCCCTGACATCTGCTCCACACATTCCTATGAGGACAAGATGTCAACCATAGAAAATGCCAAAAAAGCTGGCATTCGCGTTTGCTCTGGCGGTATCTTAGGTCTAAACGAAACGCTAGAACAACGCGTAGAAATGGCGTTTGAACTTAAACGCCTTAACATTGATTCCATTCCATTAAACATATTAAATCCGATTAAGGGTACTCCATTCGAACATAATAAAGCGTTAAAACCGATGGAAATTTTACGTACCTTCGCTGTATTCCGCTTCATTTTACCTCATGCATTAATTCGTACCGCAGGCGGTCGAGAAGTAAATCTTCGCGATTTACAATCGTACGCACTAAAAGGTGGTCTTAATGGCATCATGGTAGGCGGTTACTTAACAACCGGTGGTAGATCCCCGCAAGACGATTTACAAATGATTAATGATTTGGAATTAACCCGTACAGCCGCTCAGCTATAAACTAACGGTTGTTACCAATCACTAGTGGATATCTTAAATTTTATCTATCTACAAAGACTGTAACACCTCTGCGTGTTTACAATACATTTACACACAAAAAATACCTAGCTAGTTGCTGTCTAGCTAGGTATTTTTATATTTAATTTTTTAAATTTATATCTAAAATATTAAATTCAAGCTATTTATTGCCATAACAATCTATAGATGGCTTGACCATTCGTATTGCCTTCAATCGGTTCAGGATCTTTATCATAATCAACATTATCATATTGAGTGCCGTTTGGCATATACGCATCTACTTCTAGAATTTCCATGGTCCGATTATAACGGCTAATATATACCTTATAGCGAAGTTCATCGCCACCTGGTTCATTAACTTTTAGCCAAAGAACAGCATCATAATCGCTTTTTTGAACACTATCATTATCTATAAACAATTGATTACCTTTGTCATCAGGACTTACATAATACCAATCAGTCGCTTGTGCTGTATTCGAATATGTTATGAGGCAAAAAAAGGCCATCAAAGCTATAAGCAACTTCATAGTGGCCCCCTTTCTAACCCAACAACAAAAGTCTTATAACTAGAACGATTTTTTTAAATATTTTTAAAAAAAATAAAGAGAAGATATTATCCTCCTCTATTATCATATCAAGAAGTATGGCATTTATCAACATTTAATAAACGAATTTTACATTTCATCTAAATTTCATAAAATATTTTTTAGAAGTTCATTTTACCTTCATAGTATTTACTTATAATTACCATATCAAATGATAATTATAAGTAAATATTCCCTGATTACTTAATGTATTTATCTCCCGACAAGTAATACTAACCCCAAACCTACTACTTGTTTAAATA
>OLDJ01000037.1_pt1 | contig 26880 bp, 36 predicted proteins | sample 1609041 | NCBI WGS metagenome assembly OLDJ01 (sample SAMN02675046, study PRJEB24791) | human gut metagenome, SKBSTL021 | isolation source: stool | host: Homo sapiens | place: USA
CTGACCCAAATTTACGTCAACTGATGACCAACTTGATTATTGAACTCTATAAGTATCAGGCCGAAAGTGAACGTAAGCGAATTATTGAGCGCCAGCAGCAAGGGATTGCCTTAGCTAAGCAGCAGGGTAAATATCATGGACGCAAACCCCAATACACCCAAGACGATCCCCGCTTGCAACATGCTTTTAAACTTTATCAAGCAGGCATGAGTGACGTGGACGTTGCTAGGAATACTGGGATTAAACGGACAACCTTTATCAGATATCGCAAAAAGTTTAATATAAAAAGATGAGACTTATATGTCAGTGACGTGTACCCCCAAAGTTGATTTCCAACTTTGGGGGTACACACCAAAATTAAAAACCGTTTTTTATAAGCAGCAAAACTATTTTGAGAAAATGATGGGAATCATGTTAGAGTGGTATCATTTATTAATCGGAATGCAAAAAACTGTGCTTCTTACCATAGTTTTTTAGGAATAGCGGTTTTACTAATTGATGACTTAATTCGAAGTAAGGAGAATGTAAGAACGGTTGATTGAGATAGTAAATATCATTGTACGGTACTTAGGAGCTTGGTGTTTGTCCTTATTCATCATGTGAACTACACTAATGCCGACCATCGCTACGATGATCACGCTCCCCAAAATCAGCCACCGCCGTCGTTTAAAAAGTGATTGCTGCGTACGTGAACTTTGTTGACGTTTTTCCTTGTTTGCCACGTCTTTTCCTCCCAATTAGCACAAAAATATTTTTTTGAATGTATCATACCAGCGTCACCAAGTGCAAGGTTCAATTCTTACAGTAGACCAGCTTTGCAGAAGTAATTTTGCAAGATTTATTTTGTTAATCAAAATAAAATTAAGAGATTTTGCCCAATTAGAAATTTCTTCAGGAATGCCATCAAATCAGTATTTATAACTCACTTATAATATTTAACCGCGCTATTACAATAACACGATCTTCAAAAAATAGTTTGACAATCAAAATGAATTCATTATAATTTGACTATAGAATATTTTGATATTCGAAATACTTTTGCAAGGCAGGTGACGTAATTGGCAATAATGGACACCCAAGAAATCATGGACCTAATCCCGAATCGTTACCCGATTTGTTACATTGATTATGTCGATGAACTGACTCCTGGCGAAGAGATTGTAGCGACAAAGAACGTGACCATCAACGAGTCCTTCTTTCGGGGCCACTTCCCCGGCAATCCAGTGATGCCTGGTGTACTGATTATTGAAACACTGGCCCAAGCAGCATCAATCTTAATTCTTAAATCGCCAGAATTCTTCAAAAAGACGGCTTACCTAGGCGCCATCCACAATGGAAGGTTCCGACAAATGGTCCGCCCTGGAGACGTTCTTAAGCTACACATCAAGATGGTTAAGAAACGCCGACAGATGGGAATTGTCGATGCGGTAGCAACGGTAGCGGGCAACCGCGTTTGCAGCGCAGAATTAGTTTTTATCGTTGCTAACCGTGACGCTAAGCTATGATGAATGATTTCGGCTATAATGTATTTTGAAAGCGAAAATATTTGATACAGCAAAAAAGCTAAAGGAGAAATACATTATGGCGGATGAATATCAAAGAATTAACCATGCCCTAATCAAGATTTATAACGGTATTTTATGGATCGAAGAGAAAAAGCTTCGGGAGAGTACCTTCAGCGATCTGACCATCAAGGAGATGCACGCAATTGACGCAATCTCCATGTATGACCACCAGACTGCCAGTCAGGTCGCAAAAAAACTGCACCTGTCCCCTGGCACGATGACTGCAACTGCTAACCGGTTGATTGCTAAGGGTTACGCTGAACGTTTCCGCGACCAGGAAGACCGGCGGATAATTCGTTTGAGTCTCACTCACAAGGGCCGGGTCCTTTACCGGGCTCACCGTGCCTTTCATAACATGATGGTCAAGCGTTTCCTGAAGGGAATGAATGATGATGAGCAGCGGACAATCCGCAAGGCTCTCCGCAACCTGGAAGATTTCTTGGAAGAAAATTCTTAAAATTTAAGGAAGAAACACATGAATAATTGGCAAATCGTTACAACGGCAAGCTATGTACCGCAAATGACAGTATCCAACGACCGGTTAAGTACCATAATGGATACTTCCGACGAGTGGATTCGAACACGGACCGGAATTAGACGACGCCATATCAGTCAAGGGGAAAATACAGCGGACCTCGCCACTCAGGTTGGCCAACGGCTATTAGCCAAGGCTCACTGGGCGCCAACCAGTCTTGACCTGATCATTATTGCGACCATGTCACCAGATTCCTATACCCCATCGACCGCGGCAATTGTTCAAGGATTCTTAGGCGCAACTGCTGCCCGAGCGTTCGATGTTTCAGCTGCCTGTTCTGGTTTCGTCTACGCTCTCGATATTGCCAGTCGCTTCATCGGTTCGGAATATCATCGTGTCATGGTGATCGGCAGTGAGGTGCTCTCAAAGATCACCAACTGGCAGGACCGGACCACCGCAGTGCTTTTTGGTGATGGGGCAGGAGGTGTCTTAATCGAGACTGATCCAGAACCCCACCTGTTGGGTCAACACCTCGCTACGTTTGGGGACCGCGGTAACCAGCTTGTTGCTGGGCAGACCCGGGTTAACCACCAGTTTCCCCCTACCATTACCGACGTGAGTCCCTTTCAGATGAATGGACGAGCCGTATATCGGTTTGCAACCCATGCGGTCCCAATATCAATTCAGACGGCCTTACAGAATGCTGGATTGACCGCTGATCAAGTGGATCGTTTCATCCTTCATCAGGCCAATATACGCATCATCCAACAGGTTGCCCGGCGTCTGGTTCAACCGATGACTAAGTTTCCCACCAACATTGATCAATACGGCAACACCTCAGCCGCTAGCGAACCAATTCTTCTAGACGAGTGTGTCCGACAAGGACTAATTCGTCGCGGTGACTTGGTAGTCCTTAGTGGCTTTGGTGGTGGCCTGACCGTTGGAACAATGATTATTAAATACTAAATTACATTAATAAATATAAGAGAGGTTTTTATTGTGACTAAAGAAGAAATTTTTGAAACTGTTCAATCAATTGCTGCTGATGAATTGGACACTGACGCAGACAAAATTAGCATGGACACCAGCATTCAAAACGACCTGAACGCGGACAGTCTGGACGTTTTCGAAATCATGAACGAACTGGAAGACAAGTTTGATATCGAACTAGATGACGACAACGCCAAGGCGGAAACAATCAGTGACGTAGTGGACCTGGTTGCCAAGCAACTGGCCGCAAAGGATAACTAATGAAAATCGGGATTCTTTTTAGCGGCCAGGGTGCCCATAAACCGGGGATGGGGCTTGATCTGCTGGTCGATCCCCTCTTTGCCCAGACGGTCGCTGAAGCAAGTGCCGCCACTGGTTTAGACATCACCACGATCCTTCGTAGTGAACATGGCGAACTCGACCAGACAGCAAACGTACAGCCAGCCCTGGTAACCGTCAGCTACGGTCTTTACCGAATGCTGCGCCGGGACCTGCCGAAGCTGCCAGTTGCTGGAATGGTTGGCCTTTCGCTCGGTGAATATGCCGCCCTGTTAGCTGATAAGGCAGTCTCGGCCGCAGACGGTTTTAAGCTGCTGGCTGACCGTGGCCGTTACATGCAGACCGACGCTGATGCCCAAGCTAGTGGGTTAGCCGCTCTGGTTGACCCCCAGGAAAAGGTGGTTAACCAGGTGTTGGCCACATCAGCAGTACAGGTTGCCAATTACAACTCCCCCCACCAACTAGTAATCGGGGGGCCTGTTGCTGAACTAAAAACGGCTGTTTCGCAGCTCAAGACGGCCAAGGCAGCAAAGAAAATCGTTATTCTGCGAGTTAGTGGGGCATTTCATACCCCACTATTTAATAATGCACGGCAAAAGATGCATGATCGTCTAGCAACGGTCACTTTTGCCACACCACAGGTTCCTGTCATCAGTAATACGACGGTTTACCCATTCACCGCTGATAACCTTTCCGAAATTTTGGAACGACAGTTAGCCGTCCCGACCCACTTTGGAGAGGATCTGCAATACTTGATCGACCACGAAAAGATCGATCAGACGCTCGAAATTGGTCCGGGGAAGGCCCTTTCGCACTTTGCTCGGCAGGTTGATCGCAATCTTCAGCGGGCAAATATTGCTACCATGACGGATTACGAAAATTACGTTAAGGAGCATCAGGAATGGATTTAAAAGATAAAGTCGTGCTCGTTACCGGGAGCACACGCGGCATCGGAGCAGCCACAGCCCTAGCCTTTGCAAAAGCAGGTAGTCGGGTCATTCTGCATGGTCGACACCCCCTTGGCGAAGACATCAAGGACCGGCTGACAGCAGTCAATGCCAGGTACGCCTTTCTTACGGCTGACCTGGCAAACCCGACAGCCCTCAAGCAGTTTGCCAAGGACGCCTGGGACCAATACGGCCAAATCGATGTCGTAGTTAATAATGCCGGAATTAATAATGATAAGTTGCTGGTCAGCATGAATCAAGCCGACTTTGATTCCGTAATCAACGTCAACCTTCGGAGTCCTTTCTTGCTAACTCAGGCCCTGCTTAAAAAGATGTACAAACAACAGCACGGTTGCTTCATCAACCTCGCCAGCGTAGTCGGGCTTCATGGTAATATCGGCCAAGCTAATTACGCCGCTAGCAAAGCGGGGATCATCGGCCTGACAAAGACCACCGCGCGGGAAGGGGCGCTTCGCGGAATCCGGTGCAACGCTATCGCTCCGGGAATGATTCAAAGCGACATGACCGCAGCACTCTCATCCCGCGCTCAGCAACAGATTCTCAACCAAATTCCCGCCAACCGTTTCGGTACCGTTAATGAGGTCGCTCAAACCGCCGTTTTCCTGGCACAGAACGATTACATTACGGGTCAGACAATTGTAGTTGATGGCGGAATGACCATTTAGAGGTGAAAAAATGAATCGGGTAGTAATTACTGGAATGGGCGTAATCGCCCCCAATGGGAATGGCCTCGACGCTTTTGTTGCCAACACATTAGCAGGTAAGGTCGGAATTAAGAAAATTAGTAAATTTGATGCCCATGACACCGGAATTACGGTGGCTGGGGAGATCGACGATTTCGATCCGCGGGCCATGGTTGGTAAAAAAGCCGCTCGCCGGATGGACCTTTATTCCCAGTACGCCGTTCAAACTGCGGCTGAAGCTGTCGAGATGGCTGGCATCAACGCCGACAACACCAATCCCGAAGAAATGGGGGTCATTTATGGCTCAGGGATTGGTGGTTTAACCACCATTCAGGAACAAGTTATCAAGATGCATGACAAGGGTCCCCGGCGGGTATCACCGCTCTTCGTCCCGATGGCCATCTCAAACATGGCTGCCGGTAACATTGCCATCCGCTTTGATGCTCAGAACATCTGCAGTTCCGTTACCACCGCTTGTGCGACTGGAACAAATGCCATTGGCGAAGCCTACCGGCAAATTCAAGATGGCCGGGCTACAGTGATGATCGCTGGCGGAGCCGAGGCATCAGTCAACAAAATTGGGATTTCTGGCTTTGCAGCTCTCAGTGCCCTCTCCACGAGCACTGATCCCCAAGCTGCCTCCCTGCCTTTCGACCGCGACCGGAACGGTTTTGTACTCGGCGAAGGTGCTGGAACCCTAGTCCTTGAAAGCCTAGAACACGCCCAACATCGCGGCGCCCGTATTCTCGGTGAAGTGGTCGGCTACGGCACAACTGGGGACGCATATCACATTACTGCACCAGATCCTGAAGGAAAAGGTGCTGCCCGGGCCATGCAACAGGCCATTGCTGAGGCTGGTATCCAGCCCCAGGCAGTTGACTACATTAACGCGCACGGGACAGCCACCCACGCCAACGACAGCGGTGAGTCCCTGGCTATCAACAAGGTTTTTGGACCAGATAACCAGGTCCTGGTCAGTTCCACCAAGGGGATGACCGGTCACCTGCTCGGTGCGGCAGGAGCCATTGAAGCTGTGATTACCGTTGCCGCCTTAAAGCGGGGACAACTGCCCCAAAACGTGGGCTGTTTCCACCAGGATCCCGAATGCAATATTAATTTGGTTAGTGAGGATAATCAGGCGGCCCCAGAGGCCCAGTATGCCCTAAGCAATTCCTTCGGCTTCGGTGGTCATAACGCCGTCCTCGCTTTTCGGAAATGGGGGTAACAATTAATTGCAATTTGATGAACTGCAAAAATTAATACATGAGTTTGAGCAATCCTCGGCCCGTGAATTAAAGATTGACGATCATGATTTTCATTTATATCTAAGCAAAAATCAGCAATCAATCCAGCAGCCAACTGCCGACGCCGCGAGAGTCAACAATCAAACTGGATCGACGACTTCCGCAACGGCTGACACAGCTTCTGACAACCGTCATCAGATCAAGGCCCCCCTCGTCGGAACGGTCTATCTCCAGGCTAAGCCTAAGCAGCCACCGTACGTCACGGTCGGCCAGCATATCCATAAGGGAGATATCGTCTGCGTAGTTGAAGCAATGAAAATGATGACCGAGATTAAGAGCGATGTCGACGGGGTCGTCACATCAATCGACGTTGATAACGGCGAACTGGTTGAATGTGACCAGTCTCTTTTCACAATAACGGAGGCAAAGTAGTATGACAAAAGTTAATTGGGGGTCTGAAAAGATCCAACAAGTTATCCCACACCGCTACCCGATGCTATTGATTGACCGGGTCGAAGAAGTGGTCCCGGGGGAGATGGCCATTGCCAAGCGTAACGTAACTGTTCACGAAGAAGTCTTCAACGGTCACTTCCCGCACAATCCAGTCCTACCAGGCGCACTGATCGTCGAATCACTGGCCCAGACTGGCGCGGTGGCTTTGCTATCTGCCCCACAATTTAAAGGAAAGACCGCTTACTTCGGCGGGATCCAGTCTGCCAAATTTCGCCGAGTTGTTCGGCCTGGCGACACGATGAAGCTGTCGGTTCATTTGACCAAGATTCGTCACAACATTGGAATTGGCAAGGCCGAGGCCACCGTTGATGGTGAACGGGCTTGTTCGGCCGAATTAACATTCTTTATTGGTTAGGATGTGAGACGCATATGTTCACAAAAGTCTTAGTTGCTAATCGTGGTGAAATCGCCGTTCGTATTATCCGTTCACTGCATGAACTTGGAATCAAGTCGGTTGCCATCTACTCCACGGTTGATCGCGAAAGTCTCCACGTCCAGCTTGCGGACGAGGCCGTCTGTGTTGGCGGTCCCCGTCCCCAGGATTCTTATCTCAACATGCAGAATATCCTGGCGGCCGCGGTTGGTACGGGGGTCCAAGCAATCCATCCCGGCTTTGGCTTTCTTTCGGAAAATAGTCAATTTGCCGAAATGTGCCAGGAGTGTGGCATCACCTTCATCGGTCCTCAAGCCCAAACGATCGACCTGATGGGCAATAAGGAACATGCTCGTCAACAGATGAAAAAGATCGGTGTTCCAGTCATCCCAGGTAGTGATATCTATATTAATAATGTGAACGAGGCCATCGAGGTTGCCGATCGAATTGGTTATCCAGTTCTAATCAAGGCAGCTGCCGGTGGCGGTGGCAAGGGAATCCGCCGAGTTACGGATGCTCAGGAAATGAAGGCGGCCTTTCACGAAGCACAGAGTGAGGCTCGCCTTTCTTTCGATAACGACCAAATGTATATCGAAAAGATCATGGAAAATGTTAAGCACATCGAGATGCAGATTTTCCGGGACCGGTTTGGCCACAGTGTCTATTTCCCTGAACGGGACTGCTCGCTCCAGATTAACAAGCAAAAGGTCCTGGAAGAGAGCCCCTGCAAGCTAATCACTCCCACAGAGCGGAAAGAGCTGGGGCAGATCGCGCTCCGGGCAGTCAATGGGATTGACTATCTCAATACTGGGACTCTCGAATTTCTGATGGATCAGGACCATCATTTCTACTTCATGGAGATGAATACCCGGATTCAAGTTGAGCACACAGTCACCGAGATGGTCACTGGTATCGATATCGTCAAGGCTCAAGTCAGGGTAGCGGCTGGTGCTCCCCTCCCCTTTGACCAATCAGATATCCAATTGCAGGGCGCGGCAATCGAGTGTCGGATCAACGCTGAGGATGCGGAACACGGTTTTATTCCTTCGACCGGCCAGGTTAAGTACCTTTATCTGCCCGTCGGTAACCTTGGGATGCGGATCGACACCGCCCTTTACCAGGGCGCAACCGTCACCCCCTTCTATGATTCCATGGTTGCAAAGGTCATCGCCCTCGGCCATAACCGGGAAGAAGCAATCGAAAAGATTAAGCGGTTATTGAACGAAATGGTCATTGTCGGAATCAATACCAATCAGACCTTTCAACAGGCCCTGCTCACCGATCCGACTTTTATTAGCGGCCAGTTTTCAACTGCTTATCTTGAAAAACAGTTCCTACCTCTTTGGAAAGAAAGGATAAGTCAAGATGAACCTGTACGATCAAAATAATACGCTCAGTGCCCACCACATAAAGGCCGACCAGCAGGCAGATGCTAAGGTGCCAGATGGACTTTGGCGAAAGTGCCCAAAGTGCGGAACAGCAATCATCACTAAGCACCTTGACCAGTACAACACTTGTCCTCATTGCCACTTTGGCTTTCGAATTGGTGCCCGGCAACGGCTTGCTTGGTTAGTCGACGACTTTACCGAAACTGATCAGGACCTGTTGAGCCAGGATCCGCTGAACTTCCCCGACTACCAGCAAAAGCTTGCAACCTGTCGGCAGAAAACGACATTAAATGACTCTGTACTTACCGGAACTGCCCAGATTGGCGACCAGCACTTTGGACTAGGAATTATGGATCCCTACTTCATCATGGGGTCCCTCGGAACAGTTACTGGGGAAAAGATCACCCGCCTATTTGAACGGGCTACCCAAGATCGGCTCCCTGTCATATTGTTTACGGCTTCTGGCGGTGCTCGAATGCAGGAAGGCATCTTGTCCTTAATGCAAATGGCCAAGATCAGTACGGCCATCAAGGAACATTCTACGGCAGGGCTGCTTTACATTACCGTCTTGACCGATCCCACCACCGGTGGGGTCACGGCCAGCTTTGCCATGCAAGGAGATATCATCCTGGCCGAACCTCACTCCTTAGTCGGCTTTGCGGGGCGCCGGGTGATTGAACAAACCATGCATCAGCGGATACCCAAGGACCTGCAGGATGCAGAAACGCTGCTGAAAAATGGTTTCATTGATCGGATCGTGGAACGGCAGGAAGAGAAATCAGCCCTGCAATGGTTATTAAAGTATGGAGGGTAGCAAAGTGAAAAGACAAGCTGGACAAGTTGTGGCAGCGGCCCGTGATCTGCATAAGGTCACAGGACCCGAGATTATCCACTCATTGATCAACCACTTTACGGAGCTGCATGGTGACCGCCTCGGTGAAGACGATCCCGCCATCATCGGCGGCATAGGCCTATTTCATGATCTGCCTGTGACCGTGATCACGACTGACCGGGGACAATCAGCTGCCGAGCGGATTGCCAAACATTTCGGCTGCCCCACTCCGGCAGGCTATCGCAAGTCTTTACGGCTGATCAAACAGGCGGCCAAGTTCCACCGCCCCGTCATCTGCCTCGTTAATACTCCCGGCGCCTATCCGGGACAATCAGCAGAGGAACATGGTCAGGGGGCGGCAATCGCACAAAACCTGTTGGAAATCAGTCAGGTCCCGACTCCAATCATCACGATTATTCTTGGTGAAGGAGGCAGCGGAGGAGCTCTTGCCCTGGCCTGCGGTGACCAGATCTGGATGTTGGAAAATAGTACCTATTCCATTCTCTCGCCGGAGGGCTTTGCTTCAATCCTCTGGAAGGACAGCAGTCGTGCCGATGAGGCTGCCGCAATTATGCAGCTGATTCCCGAAGACCTGCTCCGCAAGAAGGTCATTGATGGCATCATTGAAGAACCCACCGACCATGCCGCGGTGCTTAGCAACATTGACAAGATTCTCCAACAGGAAATTTCCCACCTGCAAAAATTAAGCACCACTGACTTACTACGGCAGCGACATGATCGTTATCGACAATTTTAATGGAGGTTAGTTTTAAATTGGCAGGAATTTTAACAGACAAAAAGCTTATTGTAATGGGTGTGGCAAATAAACACTCCATTGCCTGGGGATGTGCCCAAGCAATGGCGGCCCAGGGAGCAACAATTATCTACACTTACCAAAACGAGCGGCTCAAGCGTAGCGTTAGCCGTCTCGTCAAGGCAACGGACAACCTGGTCGAGTGTGATGTTGCCGACGATAACAGTATCCAGGACGCATTTTCAACCATCAAGCAACGGTTCGGCACCGTTGATGGAATTGTTCACGCCGTTGCTTATGCCAAGAAGGATGAGCTGGGCGGTTCTATTCTTGACGCCAGTCGGGACGGCTATGCCCTGGCTCAGGACATTTCATCATATTCACTGATCGCCGTGGCAAAGGCAGCCAGTCAGTTTAAGCTGCTGACGAATCCCGCTAGTATCGTGACCCTAACCTACTTTGGATCAGAACGGGCCATTCCAAACTATAACGTGATGGGGATTGCCAAGGCCGCCCTAGAAGCCAGTGTTCGTTACCTAGCCTGTGATCTGGGGCCGGCCGGTGTACGCGTCAATGCCATTTCGGCGGGAGCCATCAAGACCCTGGCCGTCACGGGAATTAAGGGTCACGGTGAGCTGTTGAAGATGTCAGAGGACCGGACAGCCGATGGTAATAGTGTAACCTTGGAGCAGATCGGTAACACCTGCGCATTCTTAATGAGCGACCTATCAACCGGTGTCGTCGGTGACGTCATTTATGTTGATAAGGGAGTGCACCTTATTTGATGAATATACCTAAAAGCAAGGACTTATCAACACGCGCGATAAGTCTTTTTTGTTCACGTTTTAACGGTCAGGTGGTCGTGAAAGCAACTACCCCCTCAACCCAATTACTAGCCCGTCACTACGTCAAAAACCAACGGCCAAATAAATCAATCGCCTTCTTTGCTGACCAGCAGACCGCGGCCTACGGCAAGGGAGGCCGGCCTTTTTACGCCCCCAAGAACACTGGGCTCTACTTCAGTCTGGTCCTACCACCACGACTTAGCCCACAACTGGCTAACATCGGCCTTTTTACTACCGGCGTTGCCGTAGCAATCCGCCGGGCCCTCCATACCTTCTATCCGTACCATGACTTTCGGCTAAAGTGGGTCAATGACCTATACATCGAACAGCAAAAGGTTGCTGGAATCTTGAACGAACTAATTTTTTGCCCAGCACTTGATCAGTCCTGCTGCGTGCTCGGCATTGGCATTAACCTGACCACCACAACCTTTCCTACCAAGTTACAATCCGTAGCCCGGGCCATCGATCCCAACAGGTCGGTTGATCGCAACCGGCTGGCGGCCGCCCTTCTCGACCAGCTCACTTACACCATTTTTCACTATCAGGATGGACAATTATTGACGGATTACCGTGCGCATTCCCTATTGATTGGTCACTGTGTCCGGGTAGTCATGAACCACACTGTCATTCTCGGCACAGTCATAACTATTGATGACCACGCTAGGCTAGTGATCGAAGACGACCAGCACCGGATTCACCATCTAGCAAGCGGGGATGTCACCAAGATAATTTTTTAAGCAGAAACATGGAGTAACAATCGAGTAGGAGGTAATTGATTAATTCAATTACCGACCTCTCACACCACCGTACGTACGGTTCCGTATACGGCTGTTCGACAACTTAATCACTTTTGAATTAACTGGAGAGTCTTGGACTAATAAATATGTCCAAGACTCTCCAGTTTTCTATTAGTTAGAGAATAACTCAAAGTCTTACTGTGTGCAGTTCGCCAGTAGCCCTTGCGGGTACTAGCGAAGACATATGCATCACGGTAAGACAAACCGAGTCTTTGTAAGTTAGTAATCTTAGTTTTGAACTTCTTCCATTGCTTCCAAATATATTGCCTTATTCGCGCCCTTAACCACTGGTCAAGTCGTTGAATAAAGCCAGTCAGTTTCCCAATTGAGTAATATTGAAGCCATCCTCACATTTTGCGATGAATTTCCTCAAATATTTGCTCAATGGATACTCCCCGATTACGCTTTGTTAACAGCTTTAGTGCTTGCTTAACTCGCTTTTGCGATTGCTTGGCCGGCCGGGCATAGGCACCGTTACGGTCTACACCTAGTGAAAAGCCAAGAAACTTCAATCTTAGAGGACTACCAACTTTAGTTTTATCTGGATTAACTTTAACCTTCAATTGCTTTTCGAGAAAATGGATAACACTACGCATTACTCGTTCTCCCGCCTGTTGACTTTTAACGTAAATGTTACAATCGTCCGCGTAACGCACAAAGTGGTGACCACGTCTGGTCAGCTCTTTATCCAACTCATTTAAATAGACATTCGCTAGCAGTGGCGATAGTGGTCCTCCTTGCGGAGTTCCTTTGTCGCTCCTAGCGAAAAGCCCATGGTCTAAGACTCCACTCGTTAGAAATTTTCGAATAAGTCTTAATGTCCATTGGAGGTATTTAATCATTAAATCATGGTTGACGTGATCGAAGTAAGCCTTCAAGTCCAGATCGACTACCCGTCGATAACCTTGATTATATAGATTAACTACCCTAGCGATTGCGTCTTGGGCGCCGCGATGAGGGCGAAAACCAAAACTATTATCAGAGAAAACCCGCTCAAAGATGGGCGCGAGCACCTGGGCAACTGCTTGTTGGACCATGCGGTCCACCACCGTTGGTATCCCTAACTTTCTTACGCCACCAGTAGGCTTGGGAATTTCTACCTGTTTAACTGGTGCTGGCTTATAATTGCCGTCACGTAAACTGGCGATTAATTTCGTTTTGTTTTCTCTGAGGTATGGCAGAAGGTCATCAACCGTCATATCGTCAATACCCGCTGCCCCCTTATTTCTCTTAACGCGCAAATAGGCCTGATTAAGGTTATTGCGGTCCAAGACTAAGTCTTGGATAGTGACACTCATACCTTTACCTTCACCATAATCGGTACTACGCGCCCTTGTGTACTTTTGGTTTTCCAAACCTATCCTCGACAAGCGGTCAGCTTGTTGTTCTGTTTTCTGCGATTGTCGCACCTGATTACACCTCCGATATAAGTTATAAGTTATTGTCGTTCGGTCCTTCATCTAATTAACTAGACTACTACGACCTCGGCTGACTTCTGACTTACTCAACGCTACATCACTGCATCGCTTGTTTCTGTGGAATTTTACTCATTCCTCTTGTCGGAAACGTGTAGGTCAGACCTCCCCGGGTAAGAATATTAACTTTCGTACCATGTCACCGTTAGCTTTACTGAAAGCAACTTCGAGTAGTATTGGACTTTAGTTTGTGCAGCAACCTTATCCAGTTACTCCCAGCCTTATAGCTACTTCTTGTTCATCGGTGCAGTACTTTGCCTTAGACTTCCTTCAGATTCCACCTCACGGTGGACACCCTTGTCCTCAGCTCATGGTTCCAACTACTACGGCCCATAGCGGACTTTCGCCGCCTAGCTAATACCCATGCCGGGCGCACTACAAAAGCACGATTTAATCAATAAATGACTAAATCGTGCTTAAACTGTTTATTCTGTTATTTTATTCCAATCATAGTAACTTGAATTTAAACTAACTGCGTCAAAACCATTTCTATTTAAGATCTGTGTGGCATTGTTGGAATTAGCACATAGTCTTCCACGGCAATAAACAATAATTTTTTGATCTTTAGGTAATTTGGGCATTGATTCTTTTAATGCTTCCAATGGGACACTAATTGCCGATAGTATGTGGCCTGCTGCATATTCATCAGAAGGTCGTACATCAAGGACAAAGCTATTTTTGTATTCTTCTTGAGCTTGCTTTAAGGAAATGGTTTTAACGTTATCTTGAGCGTCTGATTTATCCTGAATTGTTTTCATATTTGAAAGTTCACTGTTGCCAATATCGGTTAATAGGTGCATAAGATCACTAATTTTGGGAGAACTAAGGCTATAAATAATATGATTACCGTTTCGTTTTGTTTTAACCAGATGACTGTCTTTCAATATTTGTAGATGGCGTGAGGCGTTAGCTACACTTATTCCGACCCCGTTGGCAATAGTTTCAACTGATTTGGGTGCTTGAGTTAAAAGATCAAGAATTTCTAATCGTCGATCACTGCTTAGCCCCTTACCAATTCTAGATAGTTCTTTATATAGTCCATTTTTATAGTTAACTGCTTGTTCAAACATTTTCTTTCCACCTTTTTCAACTATTATGTTGAATAGTTTACCAGTTTTCCTATGAAATTGAAATTCAATATTATTAGTTAATAAATTAATGGGCCTTGTCTTTTTAGATTTAGGAGTCATCCATTAATTATAGACCTTGGATTCAAAACTTAGATGAAAATCTAACTTTCTTGATGATTATCAAGTTGCTTAAGGTATTTTCATTTTATGATATTTTATGTCGAATGAAGGAGGGGCAAAATGATTAAGGTACAACAATTTTTTATGAAGTATAAGAGATATATTCTGCTTATTAATACTGTTTTGCTTTTATTTGCAGAAGTGTCTAAATTGCTACTCCATATGGATATACCATATCAGGTATTAATGTTCATTGTTGGAACTATCGGAGTAATTCCGATTGCTTTGACGGCTATTTCATCACTGAGAGTTAGATTAGTTTCTATTGACGTTTTAGTTTCCTTAGCTGTAATTGGGGCTTTCATAATCGGCGAGTTTAACGAGGCTGCTATTGTGACCTGGCTATTCATGCTAGGAGATGTGTTGGAAGAGATAACTCTAAGGAAAACGCGGTCGGCCGTTTCAGATTTAACTCAAATGGCGCCCAAGACCGCGTCAGTTGTTCAAGATGACGGAACCATTAAGGAAGAAGACGTCGATTTCATCGATCCTGGTGAAAAGATTCTTATTAAAACCGGTGATCAAGTTCCAGTGGACGGTGAGATTGTTTCCGGCATCGGTTACCTTAATGAGGCAAGCGTGAATGGTGAATCAAAGTTAGCTAATAAAACAGTTGGTAGCGAAGTCTATGCGGGAACGATTCTTGAGGACGGTACATTAACCGTTGAAACTACTGCGGCTGGTGAGGATACCACTTTCGATAAAATTATTGAAATGGTCGAAGAAGCTCAAGATACTAAGTCTGGTACAGAAAAGATAATTAACCGTTTTGCCAAATACTATACCCCCGCTGTCCTTGTAATTGCGATCATTGTGGGCTTAATTACTAGAGATCTAAAATTAGCCATTACGGTGATGGTTCTAGGTTGTCCAGGTGCTCTCGTCATTGGGGTACCTGTATCAACAGTTGCTGGGATCGGTAATGGGGCAAAGAACGGTATTATGTTCAAGGGTTCTCAAGTAATAGATCAAGCGCGAAAAATTGATGAAGTTGCTTTTGATAAGACCGGTACGCTAACTGTTGGCCATCCTGAAGTTAGTGTAATTGAAATATTAAACGGTCGAAGAAATGAAATTATTAAATTGGCTGCTCAAATTGAAGGTCAAAGTAATCATCCATTAGCTCAAGCGATAGCTAAACTAGCTGAGCAAAAGCCGGTTTCAACTAAACTAGAAACGGTTAAGGGCAAAGGGGTCGTGGCAACTATTAATGATGAGAAATACTATTTAGGTAATCAAAACTTGATTGTTGATAATACTGGTTCAAACGGAAAACTAGTCAAGACAATTAATCATTTGAGCCAATCAGATAATTCAATTGTTGTTTTTGCCAATTCAGATCAAAGTCAGTTAGCGGTCTTTGGTATCAAGGATCAACTACGTCCAGAAGCTAAAGAAGCCTTAACTAATTTAAAGAAGTTGGGGGTTAAGAAGCTCGTGATGCTTTCTGGTGATAATCAAGAAACTGCTGAACAGATTGCCGCAGAATTGCCGATTGATGAAGTTCGTGGCCAAATGTTACCAGAGAACAAAGCTGCTTTTATTAAACAAGAAAAAATGAATGGCCACCATGTCGCTTTTATCGGTGATGGGATCAACGATAGTCCAGCTTTAGCTAATGCCAATGTGGCAATTGCCATTGGTAGTGGAACAGATGTGGCAATTGATGTCTCAGATATTGTCTTAGTTAAAAATGACTTAGGAAAGATTGATTATGCCTTAGGTTTGTCTAAGAAAATTGTCCTAAACATGAATGAAAATATAGTACTGGCTTTATTAACAGTATTACTGTTGTTCATCGGTCTGTTTGCTGGGTATGTTGAAATGGCCAGCGGGATGTTTATTCACGAATTTAGTATTTTAGTAGTCATTCTAAATGGGATGAGATTACTTAAATTTCACCATAAATTTGATAACCATCAAGTTTCTAAAAAGCATAACAAGGTAGCATTAAATATGTAAATTAACAAGAAAGGAATATCAAATTATGAAAAAAGTAATGATGAAATTATCTGGCATGACTTGTCCTTCATGTCTAACCAAGATTGAAAAAGCAGTAGATAGTTTAGATGGAACCGATCAAATTAAGGTTTTATTCAATGCCGGAAAGCTTAAATTCATAATGGATTCTGATCGAGTTAAGGCCGTTGACGTTAAAGCAGCTATTGAAAAAATGGGCTATGAAGTACAAGGAATCAAGGAAAAGGAGCTTAGCTAAATGAACACAGAAGAAAAGTATCAAGCTGAATTAAAGCAAAGTGATCTCGATCATCATAAGCCAACCGCTGGTGCGATGACTGGGCACATTATTTCTAATCTCTTAATTCATTCTTTGAAAATCAATCAAGCTAGTTTATTTGCCAAAGGAACTGCGAGTCTTTTCTTAGCGGAAAAAAGTTCTGCTTGGATAGCTTATGAACAACAAGAGTTTGCCCAGTTAAATCGTTTACTGGTTAATAATGGTGAAAATATTCCAAACACGACTGATCAATTTAAGGAATATTCGATGCTGGAAGAAGATGGCAGCAACAAGTATCTCCCGGGTAATGAACAATTATTTACGTTGATAAAAGATTTTGATACTCAAATTCTCTTTATTACTAAGGCAATCGTTTTAGCCAAGAATGAAGCTTGGTATGAATTAGTTGCCAACTTAACTGATTTACTGGCCTGGATTAAGGAACAAATTCGGCTAGCACAAGCTTTCTTAGAACATGAATTAAGAGAAGGATTGTATACTGAAGAAGACGATGATGATTTTAATTAAAGGGATGCGATTTAATGGCTGATTTATGTGTTAACTTAGTGCCGTTGTTTGGTGCTTTGCCATACGAGAAAAAAATTCAAATTGAAAGGCTAGTTCATCATAAAGACTATCAGAAAAACGAAATAGTAATTGACCCGACGAAAGGTGATAATTTAATAATTGTTGCTCATGGTAGTGCTAAACAATACACGCTAGATGAAGATGGACATGAGAATGTTTTACAAGTCTTACATTCCGGCGATTATGTTGGTGAAAACTGGCTATTTGGACAAGATAATACTAATAATTATGTCGAAACGACGGTTCAAAGTGAAATTTGTTTATTAAAACGGCAAGATTTCTTAGAATTAATGCATGATCAGCCAAGATTAAGTATCAAGTTATTAGAGTTGAATATGGTTAAGACTGCGAATTTGCAGAAGCAGATTCAGTTACTGACGCTACCTAAAGTTGAAGATCGGATATTAAGGTATTTGCAAACATATGCAGATAAAATTGGTAAAAGTAGTTACAACCTACCCTTAAAAATGAAGGATTTAGCCTTATACCTTGGAACAACGCCTGAAACCTTGTCGCGAGAGTTATCTTTATTAGAAGAACAAGGGAAATTGAAACGTAAATTACGAAAAGTGGAATTAGTTAATTAAAACCTTAATCAAAAGATAATGGCGTATATTATTGGCTTCTTTGCGTTGGCTTCGGCTGACGCTTTTTACTTATTTTGGTAATTAATGACCGCTATAATACAGGACTTGATTATGATCAATTTATCAATGAAGTTCTCCTATTACAATACAACAGAATGTCCCGAAAATGGTAAGAGTTACCGATTCTTCGAGATTAGATAATACTAAGCGAGAAGGAGGAATTTTATGACAGCAAATACTCGAAGGCTAGTTACGTCAATTTTATTGCTTACTTGTATACGTGCAAGGTATTCCTGATGATATGCAATTACCTGATACCGTTGGTGGGGCGGTAATGGGATATGATGCACACACAACTTTACCAATAGCTGCAGGAAAAATTCAACGTGTATAAGTAATAGTTTGGATTATATGGTAAACGTAAAACCCCTAATAACCGGTATGAAAGACTCCAGTTATTAGGGGTTTATATATTAAATATCATTTTCAAAGTACATACTCGAATTCTTGTCTTAATAATTTGGCTTCGAAATCATAAGTGTGTAGTTTAGATAAATACAGATCTTTATTGTCTGTTGGATTGAGACTTAATTGCGGATTAACAGCCAACTGCTTTGCATGGAAACCAGTGAGCACTAATTTCATTGCAATTTGAGCCTGTGGACCGCCGTGTCCACCATAGGTAACCATACTGATAGGTTTGTTATCCCACTCTTTACCTAGATAGTCTAAAGCATTTTTAAGTGAAGCTGGGTAATCAGAATTATCTTGTGGAAATAGAAGAATTATTCCATCGTAACTATTAATTAGGGAACTCCATGATTTGGTATAAGAATGTGTATATTGACCCAATGCAGGTAACTTTTCTTCATTTAGAAAAGGTAGCTTTATTTTGTAGTAGATCAATTAGTTCAAATTGAATGGAACGGCTTATATCAAGCTGAGATTTCAACCATTTAGCGACCTCGGGACTACGCCGACTTGGTCGTGTCGAACCAATAATAATTGCTACTTTTTTCATAATAAAATCACCTTCCTACCAAGGCATTGTATAACGAGCTCACCCGTAATTAATTGATTTCAATCAATTAATTTGTACTATTTCTCTTTTCAAACATATCCAGCCACAGCTTATATGACCGCATTTCATCGTTGCTCAGTGATCGCAATACCCGATCAATCGCCTGGTTGACCGTTTCGTCCTGGGTCTTGATGCTCAGGGCGTTTTCAAGGGCGTCGATCTTCAAAACCGTTTTCTTCTGCAATCGTACCGTCTGGTAGGACTTTCGCCCGCTCCTGGGCCGGCCTACTGGGCGTTTTTTCTTGGGCTGCTTCTGGTATTCGGCTTCGACCTGCTTGGTCATCTTGGCGGGATTGTAGGTTTCTTTGGGCTTGGAGATCTTCGTTTCGGTGATTGGTTTTGGCGCCTTTTTCTTGGCGCTCTTATCAAACGTAAACTTAGCCATTACTTCAATTCAACTCCCTTGTCTTTCAAACGCTGGATGATTTCCTGGGTCAGCGTGTTGTAGATGTAGTGCAGCCGGGTATCGTGCATATCGTACTTGGTCAGGCCTTTCTCGGCGATCCCGGTCCGGTCATAGCGTTTAAGCCGTTCCATGTGCCGGATAATCTGCTTGAAGAGCATATCCTTGCCGAAGTCGGTTTCGGCATCCTTTAAGATCTGACTGTCCAGGCCAACGTTGTTTTTCAGCAACACGGCTAGGACGCCTAGAATATCAAAATCGACGTTAGCATAGTCGTTGTACATCTGCTGGAGGTACTCGAAGAACGTTTCTGCTCCATCTAAGGACCGCTGCTGCGTCTGGAGGACGATAATAACAAAGTCAGTTGCGTAAATAGCGGAGTCAGTAAATATGGATAATGTTGGTGGTACGTCAATAATAATAAAGTTGTACTCATTACGAACCTTGGCGAGTTGCTGGGCAAAGTAAGCAATCCGGTGTTCCTTAACCTTATTCATTTCACTTTGTAAAGTGGTGTTGTTACCCGTCTCAATCTTTTCTTTGTCGAGCATAAACTTCATTTCAAGGAAGTCCGGGTAATTTTTGAAGTCTTCGGAGGATGGTAGTAGGTAAAGATTATCCATGATATTAACAATGGCGGATTTAATATTTTCTTCCGTTAATGCAACCATCATAGTTTTATCAATTTGAAGATCTGTCCCATGTTGTAATCCATAAGTCCGTCGTAGCAGTTGCGTGGCGTTGGCCTGTGGGTCCAGGTCGCATACCAGAGTCTTATAGCCTAATTTAGCAAGTTGATAGGCTGTCATGACGCTATTGGTTGTCTTACCAACGCCGCCCTTCATATTACCGTAAAGAATTGCTGACACTATCCTCACTCCTTTGAAGTACCCTATTTAAAATTCATAATTAGTTTACTACAAGTGCACGTTACTGGCAATAACAGCTATTATTACTGAAATATAAGATATAATAATTAGTTGTAGTAAGTTATATATTATAGTAAATAATTATGTAGCCGATTTAAAATTTAAAAAAGTTTATAGCACTTTAGTGAATTAGTTGTAGTAAGGTATATATTTACTACAATTATATATTGTAGTAAATTAATTACACTTTTGAAAAATGAACTGCTATTAGATCAACGTTTGAAGATGTAGTAAATATATAATTGTAGTAAGTTATATGTCTACTGCAGTTATATATTTACTATAGATAATTAGTTGTAGTAAGTTATATATGCTTTGCTATGTACTTGAAAGTGTTTACTTCAAACCACAATTAGTGTAAATTTATAACTGAAAAGATTTTAGTGAATCAATTCATTAGTTAAATAAATCAGAGTAAAAGAAAAAGCCCGTTGAAGTATTGGCGTACTTCAACGAGCTACCGATTAACTAGGGCAAGTAGTCAATCGGGGTTGTCAATTTCTTTAATACAGTTAATTTTAGAAGAGATTGGCCGATATTTCAAGATATAACTACATAAAATTATCAATGAAATTAAACCCTAAAACTATTAAAGCCGCTTAGTTAATCGCTAGGCGGCTTTTTCTTTTGGTTCACAACCGGTTAAACTCGCAAGCAGTGACTCTGCACCGTGGTAGTATCCCGAAAGCGTCCGTGAGCCTGGAGACGCGCCAGGTTTGTAGTTAACAACATGGGTATGCTAAACCCTGCTATTATCGCATATGGCTAAAAACGTGGCTGGAAGCTTCGAAAATGCTACGGACAACCCTAATTACTCATGGGACTTTTTCGTGTTCTCCCTATGCTTTGCTGAAAAGAAAGTCGGCAATTGGATAAATCAACACTAAGAGGGTTAGGGACAAGGGCGGAGTGCGTTTAAACTGTCTGCATTGCTTATTTACTAAGCTAATAACGTAAGTTGTTGGGTGAGCAAATGAGCGATGAGTCTATTGAGAGCAAGTGCTCTCTTGAGATTTTTAGCCACAGACAGGCTAAGTCTCGAGAGAGCACGGCTGCGCAAGCAGAGCTTGCTTCCATGGGGGAGCTAAGGGGCAGTGTGGACTTTTTTAGAATTCCCATTCGTTATCGGCTTGCTTGTTTAGGGATTGTTTGGTTTGATCATTAGCTTTTTGAAGTTGTTCGTTGTTAGCCATTAAGATTGCTTTTTTGAGTTTGATAATGGGATTGTTTTCTAGTTGTAGTTCTTTCTTGTAATCAAATGGGTGCTTAGAAGCCTGTATAGTTGAAGGGTCTATTTTGGCACTTTGAAGGTGTTTAGGTGGTTGGTTGATAAAGGAAAGGGTATCGATTTTGATCCTGCGTAGAACTTTGGTAACTGTATCTGTTAGGTATTTGAGGGTTTGTCGTAGGTGCTGTTGGCGGCCAGTGTCAGTATTTGCTGGTTGGGCTACTTCGTTGGGTTTAAGTAATGCTGGTTCAACCTTGTGGGTAGGAGCATTTTCGACGATGGTGTCGACTAGTTGTGATTTATAGCCCTTGATATTGCTCTGCATCATTTTATTGTCATGTTTGAGTTGTTGATTGGTATTTGCCAAATTAGCCTTTTTTTGTCTTGACTGCTAATATTTGCTGATTTAAGTTATCCTTTAATGCTAATAGTTAATAGTAGAAATAATGTACATAATATAGTACAATATAATGTAAGAGAAAAGAAAGGAGTCCTTATTATGCCAATTGCTACTACTCAAAGTGATTTCCGTAATCATATTAAAGACTACTTAGATAAAGTTAATGATGAAAATCAAACAGTACTAATTGCACGTTCTAATCAACGAGCAGCAGCTGTTATCTCACAAGAACAACTCAATACCCTTCTTGAAGCTGTTAATGCTAAAGAAGATTCACTAGATTTTGCTATTGCCAGAGATAAGTTAATCGAAATGCATATCTTACCTGATGATCCTATCGTTGAACCAACTGACGATTATTGGAACAGTTTTAAGCCAAAGGATAACAGTAACCAATGAGATATCAATATAAACCACGAAAATCGTTTGAACGAAACTTAGCTTATCTTGCACAACTTGATGTAACAATTATTGATGAAGTAAAAGACGCTATTTTTATTCTCCTCGATGGCGACATGCTTCCCGATAATTTTCATGATCACGAACTAGAAGGAAACTATACTGGCTATCGAGAATTTCATCTTCGTGATACTCCCAAGGGGCAGCAACCAACTGAAACAAATGACATTGTAGTTATCTATAAAGTCAACAATCAAGATTTAGTACTCGTTGCTGTTAATATTGGTTCTCATAAAAAATTATTCCATGGGCGTTACCGCAAGAAGCGTTAAAAGTTGTTGGTTAGGGACTAGCCTTGGCAAAATAGCAAAGTTCTGTAAGTAATTCTTTATTAAGCCAGCTAAAATTATTACGTTAGTTATTTAATAAATTGTTTATTTATTTGTCTGCTAACGATATAATTAAACTAGACAAAGGAGGTATCAAGATGAAGATTATTACTTTTACTGCTATCAAGGGTGGTGTCGGTAAAACAACCTTGACTTTAAATTATGGTGATTGGTTAGCCAAATATGGTAAGAAGGTTCTATTAATTGATTTAGATCATCAGTGTAATTTAACAACCGTTTTTGAAAAGACACGACGAAACAATACCATCGCTGAAGCATTTAAAGAAGACGATAATGCTCAAAAAGTAAAAATTGACAGTGTCGGACCAAATCTAGATTTAATCGCCGGTTTTATAGACCTAGATGTTTTAGGAAGTTATCTAGAAAATAACAGTAACAAAGAAATGATGTTGTTCATGTGGTTTAAAAACAACTCCGATTCATTAAACTTAACCGACTATGACTATATCTTAATTGATACACACCCAGATTTTAGTACCATCACTAAAAATGCTATTGCTATCAGTAATTACCTTCTTAGTCCCATCACACCCAGTGAGCATGGTTACAATGCTAAGTTTGACCTAGAAACACGACTCGAAAAATTCAGAAAATCACTTTTTGATTATCGAACTGGCGAAACTTACGTAGACGCAAAACTTTTCTTTATCGTTAATATGATTAGACATAATACAAGTATGTCTCGCGATTTGCTAAAACATATAGAAGGTGATGAAACAGTCGCAACTATAATTCCAGCAAGAGAGCTCTTTAATAAAGCTACTGCAAGGCACACTTCGATATTTGAATTAGCCAATCATGATAAATCCGTTTTAAAGCAAAATCAAAGGTTCATAAAAAAAGCCGATCATCTTTTTCAAGAATTAGCAAGTAAAACCAAGTAAGGAGAGTTAGCTTATGAGTTTAGATTCATTCAACCATAAAAAAGACGAAGAAATGAGAGAAAGTTACGAAACTACATTGAAAGATAACAAGAATGACGCAGTAGCATTTTTAAAAAATATCAGTCGAAAAGAAGTAGAGCGTAAGCGATCAGTGACCTTCTCAATTACTGAAAGTCAATTAAAAAAAATGGACACGGCTGCCCGAAAAAACGGATTTAAAAATCGGTCAGAATTCTTAGCTTCAATCATAGATGCAATTTAATAATTAAATAAATAATTAATCAAACAATTTATTTAATTATCTTGCAATTAGATAAAAGCTTGTAAAGTGTACTGGACCAAATAAAGTTGCCGGTTAGGAAGTACTATGCTAAACTAAAACTAATTTAACAACCGAATGAAGAGATTAAGCTAAGCCAAAAAGGTCCCCAATTCACGAGGAATCAGGGACCTTTGGTTTAGCAAGTAGCTATCAGGCAGCTACTTAGATTCAGACGATTTTAACTTGCAGGTCTAAATCGTCTGAACATTGCTCTTAATTTGTAGGTTAATTATACCGCAAACCAGTCCGAAAGGGCAAGTTAAGGATAGTTAAAAACAAATTAAAGTCAATGGACTAAGTAGCTAACTGGAGCTATTTAGTCCATTTTTTGTTGTTAGAAAAAAAAAGTTGCCGACTGGGCAACTCACAAACAGATACATGTGGACACATATAGACACATGCTGGTAAATTTACAAAGCCGATCACGTCCAATGTTCGCTTTGTAATTCAGTTAAAGCATACCAGATTTGTATTTTAAAGCAAATCAAATGTTTTAGCAACTCTCTTTTGAGACAGCATGTGTCCGTCAAGGAAGGGAGTTTTTACTATGAATCAAACTAATTTTAAATTTTATCAAGCCGACAACGTCTATGGGGCCTTGTTCTTTCAGTTTCCCAAAGTATTAATGTATGGCCAACAATATCGAAAGTTAAGCGATACTGCTAAGTTAGCTTACATGGTGTTAAAAGATCGCCTGGAATATTCCTTACGCAACCACTGGGTAGATGAAGAAGGTCACGTATACTTTATTTTTACTAACCAAGAATTAATGGATTTGTTTAATTGTTCAAAAGGGAAATTAGCCAACGTCAAGAAAGAACTAGAAAAAGCTGGATTACTTTATCAAAAAGCGATGCACTTTAATCCAAAAACTGGCAAGAACGAACCAAATCGACTTTACCTTGCTGAGCTAGATATGCAGTCATCCGACGTCTATTTACGTGGCGAATATGGTCAAAAAGAGCCGCAAACCCTTGCTACAAGCGAAAGTCTAAAAAATAGACCTTCGCGGGAGACCGTTGAAACCCTTGCTACGAGCGAAAGTCTAAAAAATAGACCTTCGCGAAAGTCCGTTGACGACACCCCGCAAACCCTTGCTACGAGCGAAAGTCTAAAAAATAGACACGATCTAGATAAAGAACAAGTATTAGATACTAATAGATACAATATAGATACTCAAAAGTTGGACTTTTCCACAGCCCAATTCTCACCAGCTGAAATTGAACAACAAAACCATGATTTGGTACACCATGCTAATGACTTTTTAACTGATGAAGACAGTGGCTTACCCGTTTTCTTAGAACCCGAAGCGGTGCAATTGCTTAGCTTTTGGTGCCGAACTCCACAACAAATGCGGCGCTTCATTGGCATTATCTTAAATGCTAAGTACCGAGTTGAGAAAGATCACCAAGATATTGGGGTCTATATTCCACTAGACGATGAAGAGCTAAAGCCCTTGATGACCAAGACTTTAAGACGCTACTTTAACGCCCTGAGAAGTAATGAAAAACATATCAAAGACGTTGAGAATTACCTATACGGTACCATGCAAAATCTATTTGGGATTTGGTGGAACAAGCAAGCGGCTAGAGAATATGCGGCCAAACACCCCGAGGAGCGGAGCGCGCACAATGAGGATTTCTGGGACCCAAACGTCTTTCAAAAATGGCATAGGAGCTTTTTAAATGACCAAGACAAGAAGTTGAAAAATTGAGCAAGTGTTGGCTGACCCCTGGGCAGTTGATATTGAGAAACTTTGGCAGCAAGCCGCGCATAATCCTGGTCCTGATAAACGCCAACTCTTTGATGCGTTACACACTTACGTTTTAGATAAGCGGCAAGAAGAAATCATCAACGAAAAGCATTTTGTGTTTTAAGATGAGCGAACAAATTAGATACATTATAGTGGCCGAAATCAATGGTGCCAAAAAGAGCACCCTCTATCGAGCACGGCCGGAGTTATTTACGCACTCTGAACGATTAAATGCTAATGAAATCCTGCAAAAAATGGGTGGTAATAATTCGGCAATTTACCGAACTATTACCACCCAGAAGACAGTCTAAAGTTTCGTCCAACGATTGTTAATTAATTATGACTTTTCGTCTACATCAAAGAAATTATAAGCCTATAACTTTAATGTTTTTTGATTTTTTCTTTTTCCGAATTATATCCGCGAATAAATTCACTGATTTCAAAAGCTTTGTCATTAAATAATTTGTTTGCGACACCAATTGCTAGCTTTGGATAGATCGCAAATGTCCCGCTTTTTTTATAATCGCTTTGGGCTTTTTGGATACCCATTTCAAAATCGGATAGATTAGATTGCTGGTTATTCTCGGTTTTCCAAGAAGTATAGGCTGCCTTGGCATCATCATAGTTTCCCGCTTCGTAATTCTTTTTTACGTAATCATGGATATCTTTCATCATGCTCATAGTATTTGCCCCACTTTCTGAGTTTCTAACCACACTGACTATTCTATGTTAGTTCTTCTCAATTAATTTGTCGATAGCTAGGTGTAGTGAATTTTCAATTACTGTAGTTAAAATAACTCCATTGTCTATTTAAATAACTACAGTCAAAAATGCTGAAAACTATTTATTTATCACGATGGATGAAGAACATGTTTGAATATTGGTATAACGATGTTAACGCTCAAAGAGCCAACCAATAAAAATCAAATCGCAGCAAATCCTTCTAAAATTGTCTGTGTGGCACTTTAGCTGATTGATGTATAAATAGACATGATATAAAATAAAATGGCTGAGAAACTCATTCTGGACGCTCTAAACGGCATAAGAGGCTGAGCGAGCAGCCATACTAGATAATTCTAAAAAAGAAGCCTTAAAACAAGCATTAGAAAAAATTGATCGTAACGAAGCGAAAATGAAAGGCTCAAAAACTATGAGTAAAAGCAAGGGTAAGATCTATGATGGAACTATTGGAAAATTAGCAGGTGCATAATATGTTTAACCAAACT
>OLDJ01000059.1_pt1:2500-21031 | contig 21031 bp, 17 predicted proteins | sample 1609041 | NCBI WGS metagenome assembly OLDJ01 (sample SAMN02675046, study PRJEB24791) | human gut metagenome, SKBSTL021 | isolation source: stool | host: Homo sapiens | place: USA
TGAGAATCCATTCCACCGAAAGCCTAAGGGTTCCTGAGCAACGATCGTCGTCTCAGGGTAAGTCGGGACCTAAGCCGAGGCGGAAAAGCGTAGGCGATGGACAACAGGTTGAAATTCCTGTACCGGTGTGAATCGTTTGATCGAAGGAGTGACACAGTAAGGTAGGTCAGCACGCGATTGGAAGTGCGTGTTTAAGCATGTAGGTTGAGTTATAGGCAAATCCGTAACTCTAAAAGCTGAGATGTGATGACGAGCTGTTTACAGCGAAGTGATTGATCCTACACTGTCGAGAAAAGCTTCTAGGTAGAGACACATCGCCCGTACCAAAACCGACACAGGTAGGCGGGGAGAGAATCCTAAGGTGCGCGGGAAAACCCTCGTTAAGGAACTCGGCAAAATGCCTCCGTAACTTCGGGAAAAGGAGGACTCATGTAGTGTGAAGGGCAGTAACGCGTGGAGCATGAATGAGTGGCACAAGAGAGGCGCAAGCGACTGTTTACCACAAACACAGGTGCCTGCTAAAGCGAAAGCTGATGTATAGGTGCTGACACCTGCCCGGTGCTGGAAGGTTAAGAGGAGGGGTTAGACTTCGGTCGAAGCTCTGAATTGAAGCCCCAGTAAACGGCGGCCGTAACTATAACGGTCCTAAGGTAGCGAAATTCCTTGTCGGGTAAGTTCCGACCCGCACGAAAGGTGTAACGACTTGCGCACTGTCTCAACGAGGGACCCGGTGAAATTGAAGTACCTGTGAAGATGCAGGTTACCCGCGACTGGACAGAAAGACCCCATGGAGCTTTACTGCAACCTAAGATTGAACTTAGTTAATGAATGTACAGGATAGGTGGGAGACTTAGAATCTAGGGCGCCAGTCTTAGAGGAGTCGTTGTTGGGATACCACCCTTTGATTAATTGATTTCTAACAGGCCGATTAACAACCGGCTGGACAGTCTTAGGCGGGCAGTTTGACTGGGGCGGTCGCCTCCTAAAGAGTAACGGAGGCGCCCAAAGGTTCCCTCAGAGCGGACGGAAATCGCTCGAAGAGTGTAAAGGCAGAAGGGAGCTTGACTGCGAGACGGACAGGTCGAGCAGGGACGAAAGTCGGGCTTAGTGATCCGGTGGTGCCGAGTGGAAGGGCCATCGCTCAACGGATAAAAGCTACCCTGGGGATAACAGGCTAATCTCTCCCAAGAGTCCATATCGACGGGGAGGTTTGGCACCTCGATGTCGGCTCATCACATCCTGGGGCTGAAGTAGGTCCCAAGGGTTCGGCTGTTCGCCGATTAAAGTGGTACGTGAGCTGGGTTCAGAACGTCGTGAGACAGTTCGGTCCCTATCCATCGCGGGCGCAAGAAACTTGAAGGGGGCTGCTCCTAGTACGAGAGGACCGGAGTGGACGAACCGCTGGTGTACCAATTATCCTGCCAAGGGTACAGTTGGGTAGCTACGTTCGGGACGGATAAACGCTGAAAGCATCTAAGCGTGAAACCAGCCTTGAGATGAGGTTTCTCATAGCATAAGCTAGTAAGATCCCATGTAGACGACATGGTTGATAGGCCAGGTGTGGAAGAGCTGTGAGGCTTGGAGCTGACTGGTACTAATAGATCGAGGGCTTTACTTAATACAATAAGCAGACATGTGCAACAAATATATATATAACCTTCTATGTGGTTTTCAGAGTACAAACTCTGACAGATTCAGTGGCGATAGCTACGAGGGTCCACCTGTTCCCATCTCGAACACAGTAGTTAAGCTCGTAAACGCCGAAAGTACTTGGCTGGAGACGGCCTGGGAGGATAGGAAGTCGCTGATTAAGCTAAAGGCACACCTAAGGGTGTGTCTTTTTTTTGCATGTGCGACTTCCTATCCGACCAGGGGACCTGGGAAAGGTAGGGTGTGAGCTAACAGAGGAGCGTAGCGACGCATGGGAGCCACACATCACCTTCATCCGAACGTAAGATTTCTCTAGCTGTAAAGCTGCGATGAGAAATCCACAGTGAGGAGTGATAGGAAGTCGCTGATTAAGCTAAAAGACATATCTTTGGATGTGTCTTTTTTTTGTGTATACAATTTTTATCTGAGTAGGTTCATAGGAAAAGTAAAAAGTTAGTTTAATTTATTTATAATTATTTATTATTAATGTACTTGTCATTATATATATATATATATATAATGAAATAGTAATGAATGAATATTCTGTGAAGAATTAATGATGTAGGAGTGATATTGTTAAATCTTTGTTGTATATTCTGTATATTTTGTTGTAATATGTGAGGTTTATTTCAGAAAGGGTCATTATGAGACAGAAAAAACTTCGATACTTGGTATTGTCAGCAATGATTGGTGCGACAATGGCCGGTACAGCTATGGCTGATAGTGGTGATGTATCAAATACTAGTTATCTTGTAAATGCTAATGCGGGTACAATACAATCGGCTCCATTGAATGTATCTAATATTCATAGAAATTCTAAAGGTGAAATAGTATTCGAGGATACTAATATTACTCATCGATTTGGCGGAATCTTTACCAATGTGCCATTAGAGAGACCCCAAAATAGTTCCACAGAAGCGATGAGTGTTAACTCTTATAATTTAACTTCTAACTCCTCAGCTACAAATATGTGGGGTGGTACGCCTGTTTTAGTTTATAATGCTGATAGTGCAGAAAATAATTATTTAGCTGTACAAGGTGGCACTACAGATACTATCTATGCTGCTTATGTGTCAGGTCCTACAGGTCATGCTAAAGATAATACACTAGAGCTTTTTAGTGGCGATAATACAGAAACAGTAGCGGCTGTTCATGTGGCTGGCTCTGGTGATGCTATCAATAACCAAGTAACTATTCGTAACGCAGGTCGTCTACGTGATGTTATTGGGGCTAATCTCTTTGAGATGACTGGCGATGCAAAAGATAACTACGTATTTGTCGCTGGTGGTCAAGATATTGATACAGTATCTGGCGCTACATCTTTTAATCATGGTAGTACAGGTGGTGTTCTTGAAGATAATGAAGTTACACTAGCTGCTGGTAATGTAGCAGGTGTTTATGGTGCTATGGCTGTTGTTCAAGGTGACGATATCATGTTCACCCAAGGAGTTAAGCCTCAATTTATTTCTAAAGAAGTCAGAGGCAACCGTATAGAATTAGGTGCTGATGATAATGATAAATGGGAAGCTGATGGTCGTCCGGCGGCCAAGGTCGGTCAACTTATTGGTGGCTTTGCTATAAATAATAAGGCTACTTATAATACTATCAAAATTCGTGAGGGCTCTATTGACGGAATAGGTATCTTTAAGGTAAAAGATGAAGCAGATCATCATAATGTAGATGGTGTGGATACTAATGGACTTCACTTAGATGAACTTGAGGGTGATGATAGTACTGTTTATAAGTATTATCGTCAAGCAGGTAATAACTATGTTATTGGTGGTATGAGTGATACAGAAGCTACTCATAATACTGTTGATATTAATAGTGCAGCACCATTTGCTAATGGACACGTTGGTATTTGGGGTGGTCATCATATTTTCAGTGATGCAACAGGTGATGTAAAAACTGGTAATACATTAAATGTAAATAAGGTAAAAGGAATTACTTTATCCCACTTAGCAAACTTTGAAACTTATAATTTTGATTTACCTGATAATGTGGCAAATGGCGATAAGATTATCACTGTTACTGACCAAAATGGTACTGACGTTTCTAATACAAAAATTAATGTTGGTGTAAGTGGTAGTGAGCCTGCTCTTCATGATGGTGATAAAATTGATCTTATCCGTAATGAACATGGTGTTACGACAACAGGTGTTCAATACGGTAAATTACAACAAGGTGTTTCATTAAGTTATGATCTTACTGCAAAAACTGGTGATGATGGAAAATCTGTTATCGCAGTTGTAGGTAATACAACAACCCCAGGTGGCACAGTAACACCTGGCGGCACAGTAACACCAGGCGGCACAGTAACCCCAGGCGGTACAGTAACCCCAGGCGGTACAGTAACCCCAGGCGGCACAGTAACCCCAGGTGGTACGACAACCCCAGGCGGTACAGGTGTAGTTGTGTTACCACAAACTAAGTCTTTTGTGGAAACACGTGCGGCTGTTGCTGGTTTTGTTAACAATGGTCAAGATACTATGCAAGCAGCTTTCACAAATAATAGTAATTCTGGTGAAGCAAGTCATATTGTGGCAGGTTTAGATTATGACCATATGCGTATGGAAACTGGTTCTTATGCTAAAGTTAATGGTACTCATGCAGTACTTGGATTTGTTAAAGATTATGGCAGAACAAGTTGGGGCCCATTCGTAGAAGCAGGTTGGGGTACTTATAGTACTCATCTTGATTCTGGTATCCGTGCTGATGGTCATGCTAAATACTATGGTTTGGGCGCATACGGTAAAACTAACTTTGATAAAGGTTTATATTTAGAAGGTAGTATCCGTGGAGGTCGTGCAAGCTATAATTACCGTAGCAATGATTTGGTTAATGTAGCTGGCCATACAGTAAATACTTCTTATGATGCACATAATGCATACTATGGTGCACATGTAGGATTTGGCAAGGTACAATCTTATCGCAATAATTATAAAGGTAATATGTATGCCAAAGTATTCTATAACCACCAAAATGGTGCTAGTGCAACTCTTAATGGCGTTGGCTTAGGCGAAACTTATAAATTCGATAGCGTTAATAGTTTACGCACACGCCTTGGATATCGTATGACCAGAGACTTAGCACATGGTAGCTCTTGGTATGCTGGTCTTGCCTATGAATATGAATTCTTGGGTGATGCTAATGCAACTGTAAAAGGTTTGAGCACATTAACACCTTCCCTTGGTGGTGCTAGTGGTCTTGTAGAAACTGGATATACATACGGTACTGCTAATGATTCCTTTGGTGCTGGTATCAATCTTGAAGGTTGGTTCGGTAAAAAACGTGGTGCTACAGTAGGTGGTTCCGCACATTGGAAATTCTAATTTCACAAGAATTGATATAGTATTACAATATAATACAATATAAAATACGATAGCCCCTATCATAGTAATTATGATAGGGGCTATTATTATATAAAACTTATTTTTACTCTCTTATTTAATGCAAAAGCAATTTTGCTAAGTGTATCAATACTTGTATTATAACCGCGTTCTATTCTAGCAATAGTAGATTGTGGGACACCAGATCGTTCTGCTAGTTCACGTTGTGTGAGCCCTGCTGCTTCTCTTGCTTTTGTAATGGCTACAGCACTTGCTAGCATTGCTTTTTCTTTTAAATAAGATTCTTTGTATTGAGGATCTTTTAGCTTATTGTCAAATATTGTTTGGATATTTTCGAGTGGCATTTTGTATCTCCTTTTCATATTCTCTCTTAATTGTTATAGCATGATTGATTTCTCTGATTGGCGTCTTTTGTGTTTTTTTCGTAAAACCGTGGGTAATAATATATTTATTATTACTTTCGTGGAAATAAAGGACTCTCTGAATATTTGTAGATACTTTTGAACGTATCTCATAGATTTCTGAATTAAGTTTTTTAACCCATTCTTGTTGTATGGCGGTTAATAGACCAAATTCTTCAATAGATGTAATAACGGCATGTAACTTTTGAAAATCCTTTATGGGCAGTGATTCCATAAACTCTTTGAATTCATTGTGTCCATTAGGTCGTCTAAATGATAGAAACTTCGGCTTTTCCATTAATCACCCTTCTTTCTTTATGATAGCATATATTGGTTCAAACCGATAGCATATATTAGTTCAACTATAACTCTTTTCTTTTACATTTTGTAGCGCAATAATTTAATGAGCATAAGGGCACAAACTTTAATGATATATATTCTATATTTTCTGTATTCATAATTTTTATCAATTTGGTGTGATATAATATGCATAATATTATGTATGTTACCTAAGGAGGGTTTATGTCTAAGAAGATTGCAGTTCTTGTGAACGAAGACACGATGCAACGTTGTTCTTGCGGTGGTTGTCTTAAGGCATATATGAATAAAGTGGATTCTTTCGAGCGCTATGCTGATGAGGATACTGAGCTAGTTGGCTTTACCCATAGTGGTGGCGATTTGGAGAAGAAATTGGCTTCTTTCAAGAAAAATGGCGTTACTACTATTCATCTTTCAACGTGTACGCGTGGTAAGAATGACAATTATGAAAGCATAGCTCGCCAATGCGCAGCAGCTGGATTTGATGTTGTTGGGTATACTCATGGTGGTGCTGTATCTAAAGATGGTAAGGTGGCTATTGAGCTTGTTGGTGAATCCAATAATTAGGAATCTATTGTTTAAGATGATAAGGTGACCATTGAACTCGCCGATGAATCGAATTATTAGAAATCTTTGTGTTCCTATGGCGCATTTATGTTGTGAGATAATGAGAGAATAGCACACGTTTATTTTGAGAGATAACTAGAGAATAGAACGCGTTTATTTTGAGAGATAATGAGAGGTTCAAATATGAATAAGAAAATTAAATCTTTGGTACTAGCCGCCGTGATGGGGCTTTCATTAACAACAGTTGCCGTAGTACCCGCAACGGTAGAGGCTGCTTCTGCAGGGGCTGCAGAAACGTTAATTGGTGGTGCAGTGGCGTATGCATATGTATCCACGGCTTTCAATAAAATGGATAATTCTAAGGAAGGCCAAGAACAAAGCTTAGCTCGTGCAAAGAAACAAACTGGCTATTTAGAGGATAGTGCAGCCCAAGCACGGGTGCAACGTATCATGAAGACCTTAGAGGCTTCGCCTAGCGTTAAGCGTTCGTATGTGGTGTACGCAAATCCTAGTGATGATTTCAATGCGTTCGCTACGGTTGGTCGCGTGATGTCTGTTAACAAGGGCGCTTTGGATCTATTAGATGATGATGAACTCGCTTATGTTATGGCTCATGAAATTTCTCATGGCGAGCACAAGGACATTGTCAATGGTCTCAAGAAACAAGTAGGTTTATCTACAGCGGTGAGCCTTGCTGCTGGCGGTGGCGGTAATGCGGCTATTTTGTCCAATATTGCTGGTAATTACATGGAGAACCAAGTATTCACGATGGGCCAAGAAAAGGCGGCTGACGAATTGGGCTTTAAGATCTTGAGCGAGTCTCCATATAATGTGGGGGCTGCCGCTGCATCTATGGCGGTGCTTCGTAATAAATATGGTGATTTGTACCGTGAAGGTTTGAACCAAGTATTTAGCCCTAACAATCATCCTAAGACGAGCAGCCGTGTAAAGGACAATATTGATCGTATGTATACGTATTCTGGCAATCACGTTACGGTCGATAATGGCGCGGTATTTGTGAATGGCATGAATATCTATAGCCCTGCCAATAGCGGTCGCTATACGGGCGAAGAACGAGCTTATTTCATGGCTGGTAAATTGGCGCGCTTGTACCATAATGGTCAAATTCAGCCAGGTGGTGCATCTTATGATGGACCTACTGTGACCGTGGCAGGTCGTTCTATTGTCACAACTCCTAATGCTGATGTGGCCCTTATGGTTGCTACTAATTTAAATAATTCCTTTGTGAAAGCCGCAGGCCCTGCGAAAGGCAAACAAGCAGCAAAAACAAACAAGAAAAAAGCTAGTAAGAAATAATTAAACAAGATCTCATTTAAATAAGAATATAATACGATGGTGACATACTTTTGGTTGTAGTTTACTAAAGAAATCGTATGACTCGTAAGTGATATATGGAGAGAGACCGCTTATGAAGAAGATAAAATGGATTGTACTACCGTATATAGTCATGGGCATTTGTATTGCCATAGGTTTAGTTATTGGGATGGCGCCAGAGTTGTTAGGCGATGTTATACCGAGGCATGGCGTGATAGGTCGGATGTTAACGGCTGCGAATCACCGAAAGATTCAAGATAGTCAACATACAGAGATGGTCGTGCCGGATTATGTGCGCCGCGTCGTTACGTTGGGAACCGGAACGGTGGACTTGGTTGGGGCTGCTGGTGAGCCTTATGTTGTGGCCACTGATGGATCTCCATATAGTTCTGGTACAGAGATAAAGGGGCGTGTGCAGCCTACGGTGGAGTCTATAAAAGCCTATGAACCGGATGTGGTTATCGCACCGGAAACGACGCCGCCGGGGTTAGTGGCATCGTTGCGTGCCGCCGGTATTCCTGTATTTATTTATACGCTGAAAGATAGTTTAAAGGATGTAACCCTTAATACGAATCAAGTGGCGAAGTTGTTTGATACCAAAAATGCGGAATATTCGATTAATAATTCTGTTATGAAGGTACGAAAACAGGTGGAGCCTCATAAAAATGATGTGAAACCGGTGATTGTGTTATATAATCCGACGCATGGTTTGTATCGTTCAGGTATACTTCGGGATATGATTGAAATGATTCATGGCATCGATGGTGCAGGAAACTTGAAAATCATAGAGCGTGGTAAGGATCCTAATGTTCTATCTGATGTTTGGGACTATCGGGCGAGCTATCCTACTTTCAACATGCAAGAAAACATGGGCACAAAAGCGGATTTGATTCGCATCAATCCTGATGTTATTTTTGTGCCTACCATATATTCGGTCAAACAACCTGAGTATAAGCAGGATATAGATGCTATTATGCATGATCCGGACTTGCAGAATATAACAGCTGTGAAAAAGGGCTATGTGTATCCTATTAATGACATGCACATCATGAGCTATTCGTCGTGGATGTATTATGAAATGGAACAGATGTCGAAATGGTTGTATGGCGATTGGTCGTATAAGAATTATGTAAAATACCAAAGTGTGCCAGCTAATTAGCGATATAGGTCTTATATTGTTGCTACTAGTTTACAGTGTATTGCATGATGAGATTTTTTTGAAAGCATAGGAGGAGAGCTTATGCAATTACGTCGTTTGATGATTGTTTTGGCTATTTGTATTGTGGGGCTGGTGGTAGCAGCTTTTGGTATGTACCGTTCTTGGCAAAACTTTACAAGTGGGGGCCTATTCGGCATATTAAGCTCTCACGGGCACTATATGATGATGGATGGAACCAGCACAACGGTTACATTAGATCATAAGGCAGAGCGTATCGTCGCCGTAGGGCCTAATGTGGCGGATTTGGTGAGCGAACTGGCCGGTGATTCCGTAGTGGCTACTACCGCAGCACCGTATCAAGTGACTAATACCATTAAGCAACGGGTGGCGCCTGATGTGAATGCTATTGTGGCGTTAAAGCCGGATATTGTTATCATTGAAGATGGCGCTGAATCCATAGAACTCGTTAGTCCGTTGCGAGAAAAGGGCGTTAAGGTAGCATTATTAAGAGAGCCTGCGACTGTGAAAGACGTAGAGGACCAGACGCGCAATGTAGGTAAATTACTAGGCCGTGAAAGCAAGGCGGACAGCCTCATAGCGACGATGATGAACTACATCCGCGATACAGAATCGCTTCGTTTTGCGCACCGCGACGATCCAAAGCAGACCGTTGCTGTGTATAATGAAAACGGATTATATGGTAAACCGAAAACCTTGATCGCCGATATGCTCACCTATGTGGGCGTAGATAATGCAGCTGCTAAGAGCGGAGTGAAACAATCTTACTTTGGTACAAAGGCAGACCTTATTAAGGCCGACCCTGATGTTATCATTGTACCGATGGACATACATGCACCGGATTATAATCGCGATGCAATCTATGCCAATTACTATAATGACCCTGCATTGGCAAATTTGAAAGCTATTAAAAACAAAAAGGTAGCCATCGTGTCTACGGATGCCCTGTTGGCCAAGAGTTACCATATTGGACGAGGTATTTATACAATAGCTCAAGTTGTGTATGCAAGATAGTGTATTGATAAGTAAGATACTGTTTAAGTATCATTATTTCGTAGCGAGAGGATGCATATACATAAGTTTTATTATGATGATATAACGGTGTCATAGGATAGTTTAAACGAATGGTTATGCAGGTATGAATAATATTCATAAAATTGTATAGAATTAATAAATATGTACTTGATAGAGGTGTTATGTTCAGCCTCTTAGTATGCTAAGAATTTAGATAATATCTGTATAGGCAGTCTATAGAAAACATTTCTATAGACTGCTTTTTTTTATATGTATTGAGAGCAGATAAATAATTTTTAGCATGAGAATTATTAGTGTTTTTATATAATAGACAAATGTATGTATTCAATAGAGAAATTAGTAATTATAAGAATACATACAGTAAAACAACATACCTATACAGGGTATAGGTTTATTGTGCTACGTATTTGTTTATGAAATAATAAAATAACTTAGTGTTAATCGTAATCTAACGATTAATACAGATTACATTTGTGTTTTATACGCAGTAGAGTACAAATTTATAATTATAAGTTTGAGGAGGTTATTATGGAGTATGCAATTCATCTTTTTAATGCGGGTGGCGTAGTCATGTATCCGCTAGTTTTATTTATGTTGGCAGCATGTACGATTTTATTTGAGCGAATTCGTATGTATCGTCGTATTGACAGTGAAATTCAACAATTGTCGTCTAGCATTGAAGCAGGTCGTAATGCGAATGATTGGATTGCATTAGAACAAGCGATTAAGAATAATGATGATGCACTTAGTCAATTCGTAACACCGATTGTAGATTCCGTATATAACTTTGAAGGCTTGGAAAACCGCCTTCACGACGTAGTAGGCTACATGGACGAACGATTAAAACGCGGTCTTAACTGGCTCAGCATGATGGTAACTATGGCTCCATTGCTTGGTCTATTAGGTACTGTAGTTGGTATGATTCGATCCTTTGCGGCTGTTGGTGGCGATATCGGTGCGCCTACCGTTATTACGGGCGGTGTATCCGAAGCGTTGATTGCGACTGCTACAGGGCTTTCAGTAGCCATCGTATCATTAGCCATCCACAGCTGGTGCACAAGCAAAGTAAATTATGATATTGCAAAATTGGAACAACGATTAGGTTCTATCTTGGATTTATATATTAGGAGTCAACGATGAAACGTAGTTCAGTAGGGATACAAAAAGAACCTACCATCATGATTATACCTATGATAGATATCGTATTTTTCTTGCTCGTATTTTTCATGATGAGTACGTTATATATGAATACAGAGGAACAAATTCCTCTCAACTTGCCAAAGGCTTCTGCATCAACGGCAAAAACGATTGAGCCGATTACGATTTCGTTAACAGCCACTCATAAGATGTATTTAAACGAACGTGAAATTAGACCTGATGATTTAGGCAATGAAATTCAAGGTATCGTTGCGAAGGAACCACAACAAGCTTTTATCGTCCGTGCATCTGAAGATATTGCGTATAAGGATGTTATTAGCATTTTGGATAATCTTAAGATGAGTGGTGCTCGATTTGTCAGTGTAGCGACAGAACGGAAGTGATCATATGGTGAGTAAACGATATGGCATTCCTTTTATCGCTGCATTGGTGGTCAATCTAGCATATTGGGGTGTTGTAGGCGATTGGTTCGGCCATTTGAAACCGCCAGAAACACCAAAGAAAGATTTGGTCATTAATCTCGACATGGTGCAGCCAGAGCCACCCGAACAGGAGAAAAAACAGCAAGAAAAAATCGTATCTGATGATAAAGAAAATGCTGCCGGTGGTAAGTCTGGTAGTGTATTACCGGATTTATCGGGGAAACCGACACCGGGCTTGCAAAATCTTAACCCTTATCTAGGTGGCAATGAAACGGCTAGTGTAAATCTACATGGGAATACAGATAATCCTGTAGGTGTTCCCGGCGATGGTGATACAACAGGCCCGGGTGGTGGCCCCATTGGCAATGGTGGAAAAGCAGATGACGGTCCTGGTACACAGGGCGGCAATCCTGGAACTAGTGATACGGAAGGTTCAGGGTACTTTGATGTTTCCGGTTATCGTGCTAGTTTAGATGCCAATAAAGTCATGCCAGCACAAGCTGTACGAAGAGGTATTACAGGGACAGTCACTATTAGGGTTTATTTTGATGGCGAAGGTAATTATGTAAGGGCTGAAATTGAGAGGAGTAGCGGCTCTAGCCTTCTTGATAATGATGCCCTTGCCCTTGCAGCTAGGTCAGGTGGGGCTACCAATACAACTGGTGAGCCTAAATCAGATGTTTTTTATATAAGATATGAATTTGAATAATGATTATATTTTGAATGAGCCTAAATTGAATTAAATGGATTACAGTTTATGTAGGGGATATGAGAAGGTTCATATCCCCTAGAACCAAATTCCCACTGTAGTTCGGAGGCTACAAATTAACAGAATTAACATAGTTTTAATAAAACATAGAGGATGATAAATAAAATGAATAAACGTGTATATGTGGCCACAATGATGGCGTTACTTAGTATGAGTGTAAATGGTTATGCGGTAGATATGACAACTAATCAGAATCAAGAGTCGTCCAATGTAATCAATGTTACCGCTAATCGCACAGCCCTCCTAGATTTGGACACACCTGTAGCGATGAATGTAATTACACCTGAGGATTTAAAAAATACTGGTGCTACCACTGCTTTTGATGCGGTGGCGACCGTACCAGGGGTAACAATAAATTCTTATGGTGCCGGCGGTGCCGATTTTGGTGGCATGGATAGCCGTACGAATATTCGAGGCCTTGACCGTGGTGCCCTTGTTCTTGTAAATGGCGTGCCTATGAACCTCAATGGCAAAGGTGGACTCGGCTCTATTCCTACGAGTGCCATAAAACGTATCGAAGTAGTGAAAGGAGCTGCTTCTACATTGTATGGTGCAGAGGCATTAGGTGGTGTTATTAACGTTATTACCAAGACTCCATCTACAGAGGGTGGCTCTGCTACGGTTGCCGTAGGTAATCGTGGGTCTAAACGCTTTGATGTGTCTTATGGTACAGATAAATTCATCGTTGGTATCGATAGAAAATACTGGGGTACACAGGACCCATCCACACCGATTCGCTACGACTATGCAGGTACTAAAGGATATAACTACTATAGTACTCGCAACAAGGGCAATTCGTTGGGGCTCTTTATGAGTGGTAAGCTTTCAGATAAGGTAACATTGAATTTTAATCGTGCTGAAAGTAAATCGTCCTTTGGTCTAATCAGTACGGAAACAAATCCGGTTAATCAAGCAAGACATTCTACGACGTATCATTATAAGGATGATCGCAATAATGCTTCCTTAATTTATAAGGACAAGGGTACTACAGGAACCTTGTTCTATAATGACCGTACGATGCGTGGTACGAGCCGGGTGCACAATACGTCCCAAGCTAAGGCGACTGAAACAAGCTATCAAGCACGTCAATATGGATTTGATGTACAGCATGAATGGGATTTCAGAGGCGGTAAGGATTATTTGATAGCCGGTGTTACAGGTAAGCAAGAAACCTACCATGCAACGGCTGTACCTGTGTATATCCATCCGAAACGCAATAGTTATGCTGTGTATGGTAGTTATTCTTATGAAATTACCCCTAAATGGACATCCATTTTGGGCTTGCGTTACACCGTAATCGATGATCCAATCAAGGATCAACATGTGTTGACCCCTCAATTCCAATTATTGCACTCCATCAATAAACAATCTTCCATGTATGTGAACGTAGGGAAAGCTTTCACAATGCCTAGTTTGAGCGATACATTCCGCAGCGTTAGCCGTCGTTATACAGCGGTAAGCAGCAAAAATCTCAAACCAGAAGAGGGTTGGAACTATGAAATTGGGTACAAGCGGATTAACAAGAAGGATGATTGGAAGGTTGATGTGTTCTATATGGATTTCAAAAACTTCTTCCAATGGCAACCGGATGCAAATGGTCGACCTTTGGTGCGCGTAAATGGCGGGAAATTCCGCAACGTGGGCATCGAAGCCGAATATGGTAGACGTTTATCCGACCGCCTCAAATGGAACGTGAGCGGATCTTACTCTAATCCAAGACAAAAGGAAATGAATGAAAATTACTGGAAACAAGCGGCTCCTAAATTGCAATTCACTACAGGCATTCGCTATGAAAGCCCAACGTGGGAAGCAGGCACATCCTTTAGCTTTGTTACCAAACGGTTGCGCAATCGAGATGGTGGCTTAAACCCTAATATTGCCCTTTGGAACGCTTATGTAGGTTATCATTTCAACAAGGATGCAACACTTCGTCTAGATGCTCGTAACTTGTTAGACCGTCACAACGTTATCACCAATGGGGATTATGAATACTGGGGTGATCCATTCACATATGAATTGAGTTATACACAAAAATTCTAATATTTATTTGTAGAGCTTTATATAAAATCCAGTACTAATAGGGGGTATGGGTTTTGTGTAGCCCTTTTAAATGTGTAATAATACAATTATGTAGTTTTTATGAATAATTAGTGTGTATTACGAGGGATTTGTTATGAACAATCTTAAGAAACGACGGACTTCTGTACTTATAGGATTGGCTTTGATGGGATTATCTGTGCATGCATATGCAGCGGATGTAACGGCTGCCACAGATACTCCTACTACGGTAGCATCTACTGAAGCAAATGGCGCATCTGAAAGTCATGTCATTAATGTAACAGCTAATCGGATGGCATTGTTAAACCTAGATACGCCGGCAGCGATGGATGTTATTACGGACAAAGATATCATGAATAGCGGTGCTAAAAATGCCTTTGATGCGGTGAACATGGTGCCTGGTATTACATCTTTCTCCTATGGTGCATCTGGCCTTGAATATGGTGCCATGGATAGTCGGGTCAATATTCGTGGATTAGAACGAGGTTCACTCATTCTCGTCAATGGCGTACCGATGAACCTTAATGGTAAGGGTGGTCTTAGCTCTATTCCAACAGGTTCTATCGCCCGTATCGAAGTGTTGAAAGGCGCTGCTTCTGCTTTATATGGTTCTGATGCGATGAGCGGCGTTGTTAATGTCATTACTAAAACACCTACTAAAGAAGGTGGCTCTGCTACTATTGGGGTAGGCAATATGGGTAGTCAAACCTATAAAATCAACTATGGCACGCCACGTTTCTTGATTGGTATAGAACGGGGATTCTTTGGTAAACAAGATCCGTCTACACCAGTTCGTACAGATTCGGTGAGTCACCCTCGTGGGTATGAATACTATACAGCACGGGATAAGGGGAATTCCTTAGGTATATTTATGAGCGGCAAATTGAGCGACAAGGTAACATTGAACTTTAGCCGCTTTGAAGGTAAGTCGGCCTATGCTCAGTTGAGTACTGAAAGCAATGCGACGAATCGCAATCGCCACTCTACAACATATGCATATGATGATTCTAAGAACAATGCGTCCTTGATTTATAAGGATGGAAATACGACGGGCACACTCTTCTATAATGATCGAGATTTGAAGGGAAAAAATCGTAATCATAGTCTTCCATCCTATACATCTAATGATAGTAACTATATTGCTCGTCAATATGGTTTTGATGTACAACACGAATGGGATTTTAGAGGTGGCAAGGATTATCTAATTGCCGGTGTATTGGGTAAACGTGAAACGTACCGCACCACATCAGGTCCTGTATATGCAAGTCCTCATCGTCATAGCTTAGCTCTTTATGGTAGTTATTCCTATCAAATCAATCCAAAATGGACTACTGTTCTAGGCTTACGTTATACGGATATTAAGGACCCTGTGAAGAATCAACATGTGTTAACACCACAATTCCAATTGAATCACCGTATCAATAAAGAATCCTCTGTATATATGAATGTAGGCAAAGCTTTCAGAATGCCAAACCTTAGCGATACATTTAAAACAGTAAACCGACAATATCAATCGGTTAGTGGTCGTAATTTAAAACCTGAAGAAGGTTGGAACTATGAATTGGGTTACAAGCACATTACCAATAAAGATAGTTGGAAGGTGGCTGCATTCTATATGGATTTCAAGAATTTCTTCTCTTGGAAACCAGATAGCAATGGTAAAATGACGATTCGCGTTAATGGTGGCCGTTTTAGAAATGTTGGCGTTGAGGCGCAATATGGCCGTAAATTAACAGATCGCTTGAAAGTAACTGTGGGTGCAGCGTATTCGAATCCAAAACAAATGGAAATCGATAAAAATTATTGGCAACAAGCCAATCCAAAATTACAATTTACAGGGGGCATTCATTACAATAGTTCCACTTGGACAGCTGGATCTAGTATAAACTTTGTAACAAAACGGATGAAGAACCGCGATGGCGGTATCAATCCAAATCTTGTAGCGTGGAATGCGTATGTAGGGTATCAGTTCAATGAAAACTCTTCTATACGACTCGATGCGCGTAACTTGTTGAATCGTCACAATGTTATTTCCAACGGGGATTGGGAATACTGGGATGAGCCATTCAACTATCAGCTTAGCTACACTCAAAAATTCTAGATTACTATAAGTCTGTATTAGAACTATACAAGGAGTATCATCATGAACAAGAGCATTGTGTATCTTATATGTTTGATGGTACTCCTTTTTGTAGGTGTAACCGGATGTGGTCCGCAAGATGAAACGCGGACCTTGCCATATACCCGTTATGTTGAAAGTTATGATGGGGCACGCGTACCAGTACCTAATCATCCGAAACGTATTTTAGCATTATCCTCTGCATCGGATACGATTTTATTAGGCCTTGTAGAACCAGACCGCTTGGTAGGTATTAATACATTATCTACCTATGAAGAGTATTCTTTAGAGGCGAAGCGTGCTAAGCTGGTTAAACCTGCTATGAGTTCTTATCCATTAGAAAAAATCATTGCCTTGGAGCCAGATCTTGTCATAGCACCTGATTATACGAGCGCAGACGTTATTGCAGGTTTACGCCACATGGGTATACCTACTGTTGTAGTGCCAACCGGTACTACGGTAGAATCTGTCATTAAGAATGTGACGGACATAGCTCATATTGTAGGGGAAGATGAAAAGGGGCAATTTTACGAGCAGAAAATCCGTCGTGAACTAGAACAGATGAAACGGCTTGGTACATCTATTCCGTTGAATCAACGCAAAAGCGTACTCTTCGTATCATCCATGGATGGGTACACCGGAACAGGCAGTCTGTTTGATGATATGTGTAAGTATATGAGCATCTACAATGCACCTGATCTTCTCGGTTTACCGCCACGGACTCCTTTTGGAGATGAGCGTGTATTGGCTATGGACCCAGATTATATTTTTATTCCATCCTATAAAGGCATGGATAAGAATTTAGCTAGTCGGTATCTTGATAATCCAGCCTTTCAAAACCTTCCTGCTATAAAAGAACATCGCGTTAAGCCTTTACCGGCTGCGTACTTATATACTATGAATCAGCATATTGGTGAAGCGATGCTTGCTATTATGCATACTGTGTATCCTCAGTTAGAAAGGAATCCTCATGACTAAACAGAAACAAAAAATCATGGCAATTGCCATAATTGGGGGATTGCTATGTATTGTAAGCCTATTGGCGCTACATGTAGGAACGATTATGATTCCTATCGGTGGTGGCATACAAAGTATTTTAAATGGTATGGGGATACCGGTTCATTTTACAGCTCCGATTACAGCTGAACAGGAGGCGGTATTGTGGTTTATCCGTATGCCACGTCTCATCATTGGTCTCCTTGTAGGTGGTGCATTAGCCTTGGCTGGTGCCGTTATGCAAGGCGTTTTCTCCAACCCATTAGCGGATCCTGGCATTATGGGTGTATCCGCAGGGGCATCCCTTGGCGCAGTAATCGCCATTGCTCTTGGCGTAACATCTCTTGGTATGTTTTATATGCCTGCCTTTGCCTTTGTTGGCGCCTTTGTATCCGTTGGCATTACTATTATTTTAACCTTGCGCAATAATAAGCTCGATACGACGACCTTATTGCTCGCTGGTGTAGCTGTGAGCATGTTACTTGGTGCTTTTACATCGGGCATTTTGACGATGATTAACGAATACCGGTTGCGTGAATTCTTATTCTGGATGGTCGGTGGCCTTGATTTCCGTCGTTGGGATCATGTGGCACTAGCTGTAGGGCCTATCGTGACAGGCAGCGTTATTTTGATGATGCTCGGTCGTCATCTTAATGTACTCGTTCTCGGTGACACAGAGGCACGTGCATTGGGCTTACCTGTTATGGTGTACCGTATGCTATTCTTATTCCTTGCATCCGTTGTTACAGCTACTGCTGTATGTGTCAGTGGTTCTATTGGCTTTGTAGGCCTTGTGGTTCCTCACATTGTCCGCCTCTTAGTAGGACCGGATCATCGCATATTACTGCCTATGGCAGCTGTTGGAGGGGCATTATTCCTCGTATTCTGTGATACATTAGGTCGCGTTATTGCTCAGCCAGTTGAGATTCGCGTAGGTATCATGACGGCTCTATTAGGGGCACCATATTTTCTATATTTACTTCATCGCTTGCGTCGTAAAGGAGGGGCCTAATGAAACTAGATGTTCAATCTCTATCGGTCACATTAGGAGACACAACCATTGTAAAAGAGGCCTCCTTTGCTATTGATCGGGGCGAGTTCGTAGGCATTATCGGCCCTAATGGCTCCGGTAAAACAACGTTGTTAAAAGCATTGCGTGGCCTTTATCCTACATCT
>OLDJ01000108.1_pt1 | contig 15724 bp, 19 predicted proteins | sample 1609041 | NCBI WGS metagenome assembly OLDJ01 (sample SAMN02675046, study PRJEB24791) | human gut metagenome, SKBSTL021 | isolation source: stool | host: Homo sapiens | place: USA
ATAAGAGCATAGTAACCTCACTGTATTCTTACTATATTAATTGAAATCTATTCTCTATTTTACAACTTAGGACAAGAGAGGGCAATTGTTTTGTATAGTTAGGTCATTTGTTGTCTATAGTAAAACCCCGTACACCAAAAGGTATACGGGGTCTATTCGTTATTATAAACGTGGTGGTGATTCGCTGTGCACATAGTCCATAAAGGTATGCATAGTTTCTGTTTTAGAATTATTCTTCTTAAATGCGAAGCACACTTGTAGTTTGAATGGTTTTTCTAAAGGAACAAAGCCATCATTGATGTTTAAAGAACTTAAAATTTGGCGTGCTACGATGCAACCAGATTTATTCTTTTGACAGTAGTCGATCATTGTATATGGATTGGATAGACGGCTACCGCGGATGTGTAGGTTTTGTTGACCGTTCCCAACATAGTTTTTTAATGTGCGATACATAAAGTATTTAGGTGGATACATGAGCAGTGGTTGTTGCTGGATAGCTTTTAAACTGGCTGTTTCCATACCGTTCACTAAGTGTGGTGCATAGTATACAAATTCGTCTTCTCTAAGCGCAGTGGATTCGTACGCGGACATATCCTTATTATTTGGTAAATAGAGTAATGCAATATCGATGCGGTTTTCTCGTAAGTCGAGCATCAATTCTTCTTCTTCCATATCGTAAATAGATACAGAGAATTCAGGATGGTTTTCAAAGAAATGCGATACATATCCATTGAGGCGAATGTCGCCGAGGCTACGAAGAACGCCGATGTTTAGGATAGGGCGTTCAACCTTGCTAGCTAAACGGATGGATTGTATGGCTCTCTCCAATGTGTCTAATACGAGTTCTGCTTCAGGCAGGAATAGTTCACCTTCTGGCGTCAAACGACTACCGCGGGTGGAGCGAGAAATTAATTTAACGCCTACAAGTCGTTCTAATTTTTTCATTTGCGCACTGAAAGCAGATTGGGTGATATTCATCGTTTGTGCTGCTAGTGTAAAGCTACCTGTTTTATTATATGTAATAAAACTTTGTAGCTCTTGCATGGTTGGTAATTCTTTCATTTCGGTACTCCGATTATAATAAAAACCTCACATTACTACTTATTACCTATATTAATTGTATTGTAGCATACTATAAGTATTTTTTCATCTAAATCTATAAAAGGCGATGAATTAATTAGAATAGATATAGAGCGGTTCTTTTATAAGAAATTTCGTTTCTAATGCTATGATAGGTGAGTAAAAATAATGATAAATAGTATGGCGAAAGAATCTGCTTTGCACATGCTATTTATAGGTAGAACTAATTGACATAGGGGCATAAGAAGTGATATTATTACTAAGTACCTTTATGTCGTGGTACAAGTATATATTAATTTATGAGGTGATAATCACATGGCAACGAGAAGAGAGGCTCGATTCAAACTTTGTCGTCGCTTTGGTGTGAACGTATTCGGTCACGCAAAAGCCTTGAATCGCGTCAAAAAAGACCAACGTCAGAAAAAAATGTCTGAGTATGGCACACAATTATTAGAAAAACAAAAAGTTAAAGCTTACTACAACTTGCTAGAACGCCAGTTCGTACGCTATTATGATAAAGCGAAAAAAATGCAAGGTGTTACAGGTCAAAACATGTTGATCCTTTTGGAACAACGTCTTGATAACCTTGTATATCGCATCGGCTTCGGTAACTCCATTCGTCAAGCTCGTCAAATGGTAAACCATGGCCACATTTTGGTAAATGGTCGTCGTGTAGACATTCCATCCTACTCCTGCAAACCAGGTGACGTTATTGAACTTCGTGAAGCTTCCCGCGACAACGAAATGTTCAAAACTAATTTCCAAGAACTTCGTTCTTTCGAACTTCCTTACATTGAAAAAGACTTGGAAGGCTTCAAAGCTACTTTCACTCGTCTTCCTCAACGTGAAGAACTTCCTATCGAAGTTAACGAAACACTTATCGTCGAATTGTACTCCAAATAAGACATACAGTTTCACAAATACAGAAAGCACAGTACTTATGCGCATAGGTACTGTGCTTTTTCTTTTAAAATCATCTAAAATTCGTGTGCGTTGCTCAACCGTTGCACAACCTGTTAACAAAATGATGCGGGTATTTTATTTACTTCCTCGATGTACTGCTCAATCGTCTTATGAGTATACACATCAGCAGTGATATCTTTGCTTTGTGTGTGGCCAACTATTGACTTCAAGATGTAACGATCTATTCCGTAGTTGCTGGCCAAGGTGATGAACGTATGACGAGTGTCATGCGGGAGGTGGTCAGATATTTCAACTTCCTGGCAGAATCGTTTTATTGGCTTTCCTAGGTACTTTGAGGTGTACCCAGGAGGGATAAGTGTATCAGATTTAGAAACGACCGCCTGGGCGTGAATTTCGCGGTAAAAAGGCATAACACAATCTGCAATAGGTATGATTCTGTCCTTGCCGGCTTTCGTTTTAACTCCACCTATGACATATCGTTCATCCAGGTGGACGTTTTCCATCTTAATGGATAGTAGTTCAATAGGGCGCATACCGGAGTAGATATACATTAATAAGAGTTTCGCAATATCCTCGTCGGAGTGATTCCAAATTGTTTGAATCTCTTCTTCTGTGAAAGGCTTATGGATGTTTGATTTCTCCGCCGGTTTCAATTCAAGGAGCGCTGCATAATTCTTGATAATCACATCATTCTTGATAGCTGCTTCAAAGGCACCGTTCAGACCTTTGACAATCAGACCAATAGACGACCGACTTAAATGGCTGTTTTCGTCGATTATCGCTTGCAGATGGACGAGTTTAAGCTCTTGTATAGGTTTATTCCAAATCGATGTTAACTTCGCTTGTGCAGTCGAATAGCCCCCTTTTTTCGTATCGATTCCTTTACGTTCTTTGTCCGCTATCATCCACCGCCAGCATTCACTGAATAATACCTTTTTTGTTTCGAACTTTTCCGGGTAAATGCCATACTCTGATAAGGCGTCCCAGGCTTCTTTTGACTTCGCATAATAGCCAATCGTTTTACGCTTACATTTACCCTTCTCGTCGTAGCCAGTAGTTACTACGGCACGGTATGGTTTGCGTAACGGCTTATGTTTCATTTTATAAACGGATCCTGTTCCGTTGGCACGTTTCATGGCCATAATCTCATATCCTCCTATAACTAAGCCCCTATCTGAGCAGTATCGGATAGGGGCTTTACTTTATTTAAATTGAATCTGTTTAGCCTCTCCGTTTAGGTAGTAGGTAACTGTAGGTTTATTCGCATTGATGTAATCGACGAGTTCCGGCTGAACCGGTGCCACATATATGGTGTGGTAGAAAAACGATTCAGGGAATATATCGAATCGGTGCGCAGGTGGTACGGTCTGCACGATCTGCCATCGCGCCTGTACAGACTTACCATTAGGGAAGGTAAGAGTGGAGTTCTCTCCGCCCTGGGCGGATGTGAGGGTCCAATCTTCAAGGACTACGCTCGTCACGGTGTGGCCAAGTACCGACTCGTCCTTAAATTCGATGGATGGTTTAGGCCATAAGGCGAATAGGGCGACGCCAAGGACTGCTATAAGGATAATAGGAATAGTGATAAGTGATTTACTCTTCATGATTTTCTTCTCCCGACTTTTGATAGTCTGTACTATATTTTAGATATTTGAGAAAGCCCATTGATATATCAAACTCCTTAGTTTCTTTGGTATGTCTGTAGAACTGGTCGATGGTGAAGTTTATAAACGAATCCAGTTTACCACGTTGGTGAAGCTGACCAAGTGTTAAGAAAAATCGGATGAATGTATCTGGATCATCCAATAACGTAGCAATTATAGCTCCCACTTCTCTATATGTGTCTGTTAGAGATTTATTTACCAATGGGAACGATCCTCTAAGTGTGGATACTATAAGCTCCTCGAATGAGCTCTTATTAGCTCTAACAAAAATGGAATTTTTATCACTTGAGCATGTAGATATCCCGGTATTGAATAATTCTTGTAATCGGGAGGCCAGTTTGCGGCGCGCTTCTTTTGAATCTTCGTCAGTTTTAACATAATCATATATCTTATCATCAAGTTTAAGCGTATAATGGCTTAAATCTGTAGAGTCATCGGATTGTAAATCTTTTCCCAATATGTAGTTCATATCAACATTAAATAAAGTAGCGTACGCCCGAATATAAGGAGCGGATGGTTGGCTCTTGCCATTCTCCCAACGGGATACCATACTTTTTGATACACCATCGCCTTTAACATCAAGCCCTGCCTTTTGAACTTCCAGGGAGAGCTTTTCCCTGAGCGCGTCAATAGTTAATCCTTGCGCCGTGCGCAGCTCTTTTAGCCGTTGCCCGATTTTAATTTTTAATTGATCTTCTTTAAGCCTTGAATTTATATTTAGATTTGTAGTCATTTTTAAAATTCACCTTTCCTCACGTAAACCCTCTTCCTACCTATATTATACTTCAAATGTTCCTCAATAGGCAATTAAAATTTACGAGAAATCATAAATGTGTTGTTGACAGGAACTTTTTGCGGTGCTATCATGTACACATAAGGCAACTCGGCAACATTCGAGAACAACCTATTTAACAATTTGATATTGAAAGGGGGCGGGGTATGTGATACCACGTAAAGCAATTTCTCCATATCGAAAGCTTAAGAGCTTTATGGTAGAAAATGATATTTCTAATACCGCAGCCGCAAAGGTAATAGGGGTTAAGCCAAACACTTTCAGTAAGAAGCTTAACCGCATCAACACAGACTTCACATTACAAGAAATGCGTACGTTGTGTATAACCTATGACCTTGATGCGAACGTATTTTTTTTACATTAAAAGTTCCTATTTAGGCAACTTTTTATTTTTACTTAGAGGTTCCTAATTAGGCAACTTAAAAGGAGGCAATCACTATGAACAAACGTAATTCTTGTGTAACATACCTGTACCAAGATTCACTCGCTCGTCGGATGAAGGAGCTCGGTGTATCTCGGTCAGAGCTAGCCACTATGACCGGGCTTTCACCCTGCACAATCCTTACGGCGTGTAATGGTAGACCGGTATCGGTTCGAACAATCGCCAAAATTCTTGAACACTTACAAGTTGATCCATCTGAAGAAGATGACTTCTGGGGCATTGACCCGGTATAGGAGGTAACTATGAATACTGAAAAAGATGAATATACAATCGAAAACCTTACTGTCCAAGTAACACCCAAAACCGCCAAATTTGACCTCTGGTTCGGACGTATTCTTGGGCTACTGATAGCGGTCACGTTAGCCGTTATCCTTATCTACTTTACGACGGTATTAACGCTACTATGAACCCAACCATTACAGTGAAACAAATGGCTAGCGTTTTAGGCCTAACCCTTACAGCGGTTAGAGAGGGCATCGCTAATAACCATTATAAGGCCTTCGCCTATTGCTACGGCAAAGGCAAGAAACGAACCTTCGTCATTGACCGGTTCGGATTTGAAACATACCTGGCTCGAACAGGGAGAAGTGAAGAGTACATCAAGGAGGCATTTAATCATGCATGCATTTCTTAAATTAGTATCCGGCTTAATCATCATGGGCTCCGTTGGTAGCCTCGAGATTGACCGCATAGGCTTTACTCAGTATTTCATCCAATGTGCATTAGGTTTGGCGCTATGGATTGTGGCCGAACAAGGCCAAACCATCAGACGGCTCCAAAAGCTACAAAGGAGACAACGATGAGACGGAAACCAATCATCCCGATGATGCGTCTCAAGAACAGTTTCGACCTTAAGAAGTTGATTTATGATAACACACCATACGGGTTATGCAGTTTCGGCGAAGTCATCGGTGTCAATCCAATGACCCTGGTCAAACTATCTAAACACTATCCCGTGCGAATAAGCACGGCCAGGTTAGTAGCGAAAGGCCTTGGTCAACGAATCGACTTCTTATTTGACCAGTGCTCGATTCAGCAAAAGACCTGGGGGAACCGATTCGGATATCGATTGAAACCGGAAGTATTCCATAAGGTCTTAGAAGATAAAGGATTATCCATCCAAGACGTCGCTGAGATGTGCGGGATGCACTACGCAACCATATACAGCCATCTCAAGGGTACTAATAAGTCAATGTCCTTTAGTAAGGCTGTCATCTTGGCCGACACACTGAACGTCGACATCGGATTGATATTTGACTTTAGTCAGTATTAAGTGAGGTAACCCTCACATGGGCAATGATGGCCAATTGGTACGGAGCCCAATGGCAGTATATTTTGCAATTTAGCAGAAAGGAGGTTCCTATGCAGAACCCTACAAAGAACAACGTACGGACCTTTGTTAGAAGTCTGTACAACGCTCGACTTTTGGAACAAACAGAAGCGGAAAGCGTAGCGCTTGAATCACATTACCTTAGCCTAGAAGCTGATGGACGTGTAGCAGCTGCTGAAGCGTTCCACAAAGTCATTAACGGCTTGCGGGAAGCACGTAAGGGCGCCCAACGTTTGGAAGAACTTGGCTAAGGCTCGCTAGCTAATAAGTTAGTGCCTGATGCCGACTACTTCATCAAACGTATGTGCAAACCACTCCACGAATGGTGGTATGACAACCTCGATGTTAACTCCGAGAAGGGCCAAAAGTGGCGTGCAGTCCTTGAAGTGGCCAAGCCTTACGAAATTGAGATTCGTAAGTTGAAGTCAGCGCGTAATGCGTTAAACGCTATTATCGATCGTTCTGCTTCAGGTAAGCAAGCCGTAGTCGAGCTCAAGAAATTTGGCTTTGACTATGACACCTGGGCGCATGCACAAGTTGATATCGGCGGTCCTTCTGACTTCGATATTCTTAAACGCCCAAAAGAAAATGACCGCATCAGTACTGGAACTACTGACACGGCCACATCAAAATAATTTTGACACTTATATTATACGAGGTAATTCAACTATGAACAAGAAAGTAATTGTATCCACGCTCGCAATCTCCGCGCTAGCGGTTAATGTATTCGCACAAGGAAGTAACTTAGGCCCTAACGGCACCGCTAATGGCGACGCAAGCCTAATTATTGGTACGAATAATACAACAACTACAAACGCTACATCCGCCTTCGTGGCAGGCACTCAAAATACAGTATCCGCTCCTAATGGCATCGCCTTTGGTACAGGTAACACTGTAACTGGCGAAAATGGTTTCGCCGGTGGCAACGATGCAAAAGCATCCGGCCGTAACTCCTTCGCATTCGGCAGCCATGCTGAGAGCTTGGTAGAGTATACCATCGCTATTGGCAACCAGGCGCGAACAGCTAGTTACGACAGCTTGGCCATCGGTAATGGGGCGTTCGTATCCGGTGAAAGCTCTGTGGCCTTTGGTCGCTCCAACAACGTGACCGGAGAAAACTCCGTCGCGGTTGGCGCTAACAATGGCACCGTAGCAGGTGGCCAGTCCGCCGTAGTAGGCTACAACAACAAAATTGGTTCCCAAAAGGAACAACTCGTGTTCGGCTCTAACTCTGAATCTAATGGCCAAGGTGCATTAGTGTTTGGCACACACGCCAAATCCTTAGCCACTGACGCCATAGCCTTTGGCAACAACACAATAGCCGATCGTGCAAATTCCGTTGCCATCGGCACCAACGCGGTGACCGATGATGCGGTAGGCGTTGACGGTGTAGACCTAAATGGTACCCGTCACATCTTCGCAGGCGAGCAACCTGGCGCAGTCGTATCCTTCGGTTCCAAAGCTCGCACAGGTGCAGGTGGCGTGGCGCAGTATAACCGGCAGTTACAGAACGTTTCCGCCGGTAGAGTGGAAGCGGACAGTTTAGACGCTGTCAACGGCTCCCAGTTATACGCTGCGTACGATGAAATCAACACCATCGGTGCAAAGGTGCATACTAATACATCTGATATCAGCACACTTCAAGGCACATCAGCTAACCATGAAGGCCGAATTACTGCACTTGAACATCGTACTTATAATATGGCCGGTGAAATTAACAACCGCATCAATGCAACTGAACAACGCGTTAACCGATTAGGTGCAAGTTCTGCAGCATTAGCAGGGCTCCATCCTTTGGATTTCAACAGAAATGACAAGGTAAGCTACGCAATCTCTTATGGTCACTACCGCAATAGTAATGCTGTAGCGCTTGGAGCGTTTGTCCGCCCAAATGAACGATTGATGATTGGCGTAGGTGCTACTTTAGGCGCTGAAAATCAATACACAATCAATCTTGCGTTCAAGACCGGTAAGGGCTCTGACTACATCGCTGAAGCCAAAGATGCCCAAAGTCGTATCTCTAAGTTAGAACGATTGGTTGATGAGTTAACGCAAGAAGTTGCTGCGCAACGTCGCATTTAGGAGGTCACTATGAATAAACCTAAAACTCACACACTATCAATCAATATGGGTTTGAGCGAAGACTACAGTTCCTGCCGTTGTGCATGTAGAACCACCTTAACAGACCAGAAGGTACTTGGCGCAATGTTAGCTAGCGCAGTAGTAGCTATCGCTCACGACTATAGCCGAGACCCGCACGCGTTTGCAAAGGCAGTAACCTGTACGGTTATGGAATTTATCGATAAACCTGGCTTCACGAAGCCCAAAGAACAACTGTCTTAGGGGGTACCGCGAATGGCTCGGAAAAATAGAAGAAAACGGATAGTGAAAGATTCTGCAATAGAGCAGTTAGTTTCGCCGGAGACCCGTAAAACCGTTCCGCCTAGTCCGTGGGATGTTAGAAGCTCCCTAAGAGAACAAGCTAAACGTGAAAAGATTGTTACGGAGAGACTTACTAAAATAGATACCTGGGTGACTAGAGCATGCCAAGTGTTATTCATCATCATCGGTATTTGTGTTCTCTTACTGCTACACTTTCACGGCGTTATTTAATGATTAATTAGAAAGGACTTCACTCATGATAAGAATCACTTTTGAAGCAAAAAACTATGTATCCCTTTGTGAAGAACTTAAATTGTTCCTCAGTTACAGTAATATACCTACGACGGAAGAACCGCCCACCGCTCCAGTGGTACCCGCTACAGTCCAAGCTCCACCGGTGGCTCCAGTCGCTCAACCTACTACAGTAGCCCCTGTGGTACCGACATCTGTGTCGGTACCAACAACTCCGGAACTACCGCAAGCACCACCTACACCGGCTGTACCTGTAGCACCGGTTAAGGAATACACTTTGGAAGAAATTCAAGTGGCTTTGCAACCGCTAATGGATGCGGGTCGCACGAATGAAATCGTTGGCTTAATGCAAAAATACAAAGTGGCCAGCCTTCCTGAGCTTCCAAAGGACCAATTCCCAAGCCTCGTAGTTGACCTTCGCAACATGGGGGCTCGAATCTAATGGCTAGCCATGCGCTACTAAGCGCGTCAAGTTCCCATAGGTGGCTACATTGTACGGGGGCGCCTCGATTAGAGGCGACCTTCCCCGACACTACATCAGAGTATGCAAAGGAAGGAACCCTCGCGCATGAGCTGTGCGAACTGAAACTTAAAAAATACACTACGGCAATGGCCAAAGGTACTTACACCAGGGCGTATAACAAAATCAAGAAGAATGAGCTATGGGCGCCCGAAATGGACGAAACTACAGACGTGTATCTCGAATACATCAAATCTATTATGCTGAGCTATAAGGTCGCCCCCGTCGTAGTCATTGAAAAGCGTGTTGACTTTAGTCAATATGTCCCAGAAGGATTCGGTACGGCGGACTGTATCATCTTGGCCGGTGATACGCTCCACATTATCGATTATAAGCACGGTAAAGGCGTTGTAGTTGATGCGGATCATAACCCGCAGATGATGTTATACGCCCTCGGTGCGATGCATGATTATAGCCTATTGTATAAGTTCAGCATTATTAAAATGGCTATTATACAGCCTCGTGTGAACAACATTTCAGAGTTTGAAATGTCCTCCGATGACCTTCGTAAATGGGGTGAGGAGGTAGTCGCGCCGAAAGCTAAGGAGGCCTACGAAATGGAAGGCCACACGTTTGAGGCTGGTGCCTGGTGTGGGTTCTGTAGGGCGAAGGCTCAATGCAGAACACGATGTGAGCATTTCGATGCGATGCACGTATTCACGAACCAAGACCCTCGTCTGATTAGCCTTGAAGAACTAGGTATCTACCTAGAGCACGGCAAAGATATCGAATCCTGGTACAAGGATATCAAGGAATACGCTTTATCTGAATCCTTAGCCGGTGCGGAGGTGCCAGGTTGGAAAGCTGTAGAGGGCAGAGGCTCCAGAGCTTTCCAAGATGGTGATACTGCCATTCAAACCCTTATCGATGGCGGGGTAGATGAATCTATCCTGTACGAACGTAAGGTTCTTACCTTGGCGCAGATTGAAAAAGCTATTGGTAAGAAAGAATTTAATGAACTCGTAGGCGACCAGGTCGTAAAGAACCCTGGCAAACCTACTCTTGTAGCTGATACGGATAAGCGCCCACGTATCACGAACCAACCTAGTGCGGCGCAAGTATTCAATACCAATGGAGGTAACTAATTATGGCATTCCAATGCAGACCAACAGAAGTTTTATTACAAAATGTACGTTTATCCTTTGTTCATTTACTTGAACCATACACTAATCCAAATAACTTCAGCGAAGCGAAGTACAGCGCTATGATCCTTGTACCTAAATCTGATACGGCGCAAGTACAAGCTATCAATCAAGCTATTGAAGCGGCTATTGCCGACGCTCGTGTGAAACATGGCGCCAAAGTACCGGCTCAACCTAAAACACCAATTCATGATGGTGATGGCTACACACCAGGTGGTAAAGAATACGGTCCAGAATGTAAAGGCCACTACGTGTTCAATGCGTCTCAATCTATGAAGTTTAAACCTGAAGTAGTCGACCTTCAAGGTCAACCGCTTACTGAACCTGGGCAAGTATACTCTGGTATGTATGCCAATATATTGGTTAACTTCTATTTCTATAACAATCAATCCTCTGGTATCTCTGCAGGATTAGGCCCTGTACAAAAAGTACGTGATGGTGAACCTCTTGGCAATGGCCAACCTGCATCCGCTGCATCCGTATTCGGTGCTCCGCAAGGAAGTGCAGCTAATGTATTCGGTGGTGCTGAAGCAGTGCAAGCTATCAATCCTGTAACTGGCCTTCCAATGTAATCGGTGGCCGTTATGCGCCACTTAAACATTGATATTGAAACATTCTCACCCAATGACATCGGCGCAGGGGTGTACAAATATGTCGAAGCGGAGGATTTCGAAATTCTCCTCTTCGCGTATGCGTATGACTTTGGCCAGGTTGAAGTTGTGGATCTGGCACAAGGTGAAACGATACCTGATGCGGTGATTCAAGATTTACAAAATCCGGACGTGATTAAACACGCCTACAACGCACAGTTCGAAATCACATGCTTAAACAAAGCCGGGTACACGACTCCATTACGCCAATGGCACTGCACGATGATTCACGGTGCGTATTTAGGGTATCCTATGGGCCTTGCCAAGTTAGGCGTGGCTCTAGGGCTACCTCAAAATAAGTTAAAGGATAAAGCTGGTAAAGCATTAATCCGATATTTTAGTATTCCATGTAATCCGACCAAGTCGAACGGCGGTCGAACTCGTAATCTTCCACATCATGAGCCTGAGAAATGGCGAACCTACGTCGAATACAATCGTCAAGACGTAGTGACTGAAATGGAATGTTACAAACGTCTTGCTTCGTTTCCTGTACCCGATGAAACGTGGAACGATTGGTACATCGATATTGCAATCAATAACCGCGGTGTACTCATCGACCACGACCTCGTCATCGGTGCCCTTTGTATTGATGAAGAAAACACGAACATCCTTACAAAGGAAGCCCAGGAAATCACACGCTTGGCCAATCCTAATTCCACACAGGCGCTCCTTAATTGGATCAACACCAACACAGGGGCTAATCTTCCAAACTTAACAAAAGAAACCGTTGATAGTGCTCTCAAGAGTGACATTAATCAGGTGGCCAAACGTGTTCTTGCCTTACGTAAGAAGTTGGCCAAGTCGTCTGTATCAAAGTACGTCAAGATGGAAGAGTCCTGGGGTGCTGATTATCGCCTTAGAGGCGTATTACAGTTTTACGGTGCTAATCGTACCGGACGTTGGGCTGGACGTCTTATACAGGTCCAAAACCTACCAAGAAACTACATCGAAACACTCGACGTCGCACGTTCCCTCGTGACACATCGTAATCGTGTAGGGCTCGAACTCGTATATGGGGATGTAGCCGATACGCTCTCACAATTAATCCGTACGGCTATTATTGCGCCGGAGGGTAAGACATTATGCGTGGCCGACTTCTCCGCCATTGAAGCACGGGTTATCGCCTGGCTAAGTGGCGAGCAGTGGCGCCAACAGGTATTTGCCCATGATGGTGATATCTACTGCGCTTCGGCATCCTCGATGTTTGGCGTTCCGGTCGTGAAACACGGCGAAAATGGACACCTACGGCAAAAGGGGAAGGTCGCAGAATTAGCCCTTGGTTATCAAGGTGGCGTCAACGCATTAAAGGCTATGGGCGCCCTTGATATGGGGCTATCGGAAGAAGAACTTCCAGACATTGTAAGGTTATGGCGTGAAGCTTCACCACGGATTCGTGATTTATGGTATCAAGTCGAAAACGCTGCAGTGTACACCGTAACCACAGGCAACCCTATGGGCCTTGACCACGGTATTATATTTCGATTAGAAATTGATCCGATATACGGCTATCGTTACATGACGATTGAACTACCAAGTGGGCGGAAGCTATTCTACCCAGGGGCGTACATCAAAGAAAACCAATTCGGTAAGGACGCCGTCCATTTCAAGGCGCAGTTCAACAACGCCTGGGTGGATGATAGTACCTACGGTGGCAAGCTCGTCGAAAACATTACACAAGCCGTGGCACGTGACTGCCTGGCCGTAACGTTACGTCGATTGACTATGGCGGGTTATCCAATCACCATGCACATCCACGATGAGGCGGTTATGGAAATCCCTTCCGAAGGTAAGGAGAAAACCCTTGATAAGGTTAACGCTTTATTTGGGGCTCCAATTCCCTGGGCTGAAGGGTTACACCTATCGGCCGCCGGATTCACAAGTGATTATTATATGAAGGATTAGAAAGGGCGTTGGCCATATGATTAATGATAAAAAACTAATAATTAGCATAGGCCAAAGTCGCACGTCTAAACAATGGATTCAAACGGAGCTGATGTGGTCCGAGTTCATTGAACGACTTCGTACACCACAACGCACTACGGAAACCGTTGAGCAGTATCATCAGCTACCTAAGTCCGCACAGGCTAAACTGAAGGACATCGGCGGTTTCGTCGGTGGTAGTTTAATCGGGCTCCAACGTAAGGCGATTAACGTCACCGGTCGTGACCTTATCACCCTTGACCTTGACGCCATTGAGCCTGGCCAAACGGATAATGTAGTGCGTACAGTGGACAGTTTAGGAATGGCTTACGCCGTGTACAGTACACGTTCACACACACCACACCGTCCACGGTTACGTGTAGTCATCCCAACTGACCACACTATGACACCTGATGAGTACGAGCCTATCGCTCGTAAGGTGGCCAGTTTAATCGGTATCGGTATGATGGACTCGACTACGTTCGAAGCCTCGAGGCTCATGTACTGGCCAGGATGCTCCAGTGACGCACAGTATGTGTTCCGATATGCGGATAAGCCGTTCTTATCTGCTGACGGCATCCTAGCGGAGTACCCCGACTGGCGTGACGTGGCGTCATGGCCACAGGTGCCAGGTTCCGAGACTTCAGTTAGAGTAAAACAGCTTCTTACGAAGCAACAGGATCCGTTATCCAAACATGGTATCGTAGGCGCCTTTTGTCGGCAGTACGGTATCCGTGAGGCAATTGATACGTTCCTGCCTAACGCGTACACATACGTTGATGGCTCCAACGACCGCCTAACCTACGTCGAAGGCTCGACCATCGGCGGTGCTGTAATCTACGACGACGATAAGTTCTTATACTCACATCACAATACGGATCCGTGCGGTGGCCAACTCGTGAACGCCTTTGACCTGGTTCGACTTCATAAGTTCCATGACCTCGATGAGACGGCCAAGGACGGCACACCACCTCATAAGATGCCATCGTTCCTGGCGATGAGTAAGCTAGCCTTTGAGGACTCAGAGGTGGCCATCAGTATCCAGCAAGAACGTGCGCGTGAGTCCGCTACGAACGTGTTCCAAGAATCGATAAGTAATTCTACTGCTACCGATGTAACCGACCTTGACGCCAATGCTATGCTCGAGACGGAATGGATGAAGTCCGCCGGTCTCAAGTATAACGATAATCAAGGGCTTAAGAAAACGCGTGATAATATTCTTAAACTATTAACGCATGACCCGGCGCTAAAAGGACGTATCGCATATGATAAGTTCGGTAGTCGGTATATGGCGATGGGTGCCCTACCATGGGCCCTATCGGAGCATGGCAAGCGCATATGGACTGACACCGATGATAGTGGTATCCAGTGGTACTTAGAAAACCGCTTTGATATCACCGGCAAAGATAAAGTCCTTGATAGTGTGTTACTCATCGCGAAACAAAACTCATTCAACCCAGTGACGGATTATTTAGATAGTCTCACCTGGGATGGTGTGGAACGATTAGATACCATCTTCATCGATTACCTGGGCGCAGAGGATAACGTGTATACCCGTGCAGTAGGACGTAAGGCCTTCGTAGCTGCGGTAGCACGTGCCTACGAACCTGGATGCAAGTATGACACTATGCCGGTACTAGTCGGCGCCCAAGGAATAGGGAAATCATCCCTTATTCGGTTAATGGGCAAAGATTGGTACGCTGATGGGCTTAATACCTTTGATGGTAAAGAAGCTGCTGAAAGTATCCAGAATAGTTGGTTAGTTGAAGGCGGTGAAATGACCGGATACTCTAAATCGGAAGATAATGCGTCGAAACAATTCTTATCCCGCCAGGTTGACGTATTCCGTAAGGCGTATGGTCGCCGTACTGAAGAGTACCCACGCCAATGCGTGTTCTTTGGTTCTACTAATCAACACGAGTTCTTAAAAGATATTACTGGTAACCGCAGATTCTGGCCAATACAACTTGGTTTAAAGAAACCAACGAAAAATGTGTTTAAGAATTTACCCGGTGAAGTGGATCAGCTGTGGGCGGAGGCCAAAGCTAGATACCTTCAAGGGGAAAGCTTAATTATTGAAGATAATGAGGAAGTTCTACGCCTTGCAAATGTAGCACGGGAAAGCCATATGGAAGGAAATGCTAAAGCAGGTGTGGTAGCTGAGTTCTTGAAACAGAAAGTACCTGAGAACTGGAGCACGATGTCGCCTAAAGCACGCGATATGTTTATGTCCGGCACACATGCAGTACCTGGACAGGTGCTAGTATTCCGTGACAGGGTATGCGCTGCGGAGGTATGGGTTGAATGTTTTGGACGTCCATTATCTTGGATGAAGAAGTCGGATAGCCGTGAGCTTAATCAAATTTTAGATAACATCCCATTCTTAATGAGGTTTGATTCGATGAAAAAATTTGGGCCTTATGGAGCCCAAAGAGGATTCTCAATTATACCCGGATTAATGTAATTTTCGAAGGTAACATTCCTGAAAATACCCCTATATTCTCAAAAAGAATGTTACCTGAGAATGTTACTATGTTACCCGAATGTTACCAGAATGTTACCTAGAATGTTACCCTAACAAACCTAGAGTTTATCTATATTTATATTACTTATATATATATAAAG
>OLDJ01000110.1_pt1 | contig 15494 bp, 18 predicted proteins | sample 1609041 | NCBI WGS metagenome assembly OLDJ01 (sample SAMN02675046, study PRJEB24791) | human gut metagenome, SKBSTL021 | isolation source: stool | host: Homo sapiens | place: USA
CCTGATGCTTTACACAATAATGTTACGGTTAAAGACTCAAAAGAATGGTTTTCTAAACAACTAAGCAACCCTTCTTTTAACAACATTCGTGTCATTTCTTTTCGAGTTATCATATAACCTCCTACATAGACACATTTATACAATGTGTCTATTAACAAACACAGTGTCAATTATTGTTGAGACTAGTATAACAAAACAAGGTACACTAATTCTAGAGATTACAAACAGTAATCTATTTGATTAGATTTTCAAAATACAATTAAGGAGATACCTATGACACAATATACTCACATTAGAAATGCTACAGGAAAATTAACAATAAAAAACACAACATTTCTTATTGATCCATTCTTAGCACCAAAAGATACTTATCCTGGCTTTGAAGGAACATTTAACTATCAACAAAGAATGCCTATGGTTGATTTACCTCTATCAATGGACAATCTATTAAGCAATGTAACTGCGGTAGTAGTTACACACACACATCTCGATCATTGGGATGACACGGCAATTAAATCTATTCCAAAGTCACTTCCTATTTTTGTGCAAAATACAGCGGACAAAGAACTTATTATCTCCCAAGGCTTTAATGATGTACGCATCATTTTTGAAAGTCTTGAGTTTAATGGTATCACATTAAGAAAAACAGGTGGTTCACACGGCACTATAGAAATGTATGCAAATCCAGTTCTCGCACCATTAGCAGGCGATGCAATGGGCGTTATTTTTGAAGCAGCAGACGAACCAACTGTGTACCTTGTAGGCGATACAGTTTGGACAAGTGATGTAGAGAAGGCTCTCCTTCGCTTCGATCCTAACGTTATTATTATGAACACTGGATATGCTCAAGTTTTAGGCTTTGAAGATAGTATTATTATGGGTACAAAAGATATTGGCCGCATGGTAGTACGCAAACCAGAAGCTAAAATCATCGCTGTTCATATGGATACAGTTAATCATACAGCAACAAGCCGTAAGGATGTGCGCAAATTTATCAAAGGCACCCATATCGAAAGCCATGTAGCAGTCCCTGAGGATGGAGAAACTATTATACTATAAGTTACTATATACCTATGTTGTTTTTATGTTGTTATTGAGGTATACTATAAACATAAAGAGAGTCATTGACGTGTGCAAGCGTTAGGCTCATCTAAAAATTAGTAAAACGAGATGCGCCTAACGTGTAAGTATTACCAGTACTTATTACGTTAGGCGTTTCTTAAGTTTATTTGAATAAACTTAAGATAGATACAACTATGGAAATTACAAAAAGAATTATATAAACCTTCTCGAATTTACTCATAGTATCACCACCTTTCGGTGATGAACCTAACTCACGTCAATGACTCCTGTTATTAGTATAACAGAGTTATAAATGACGTAATAGATTAAGTTGATGAACTTTTGATTAAAAGAGATAGCGGACAAATTGTCTGCTATCTCTTTTTTCTACTTTCACACATATTTATTAATTAGGCTAAAACGTAGAAAATAAAACTCATCATTTAGATTTACTAATTTAGAGTTTACCTCTAATGAAATAACCCTCTCAGTACGTCCGACTTTGCTCTGTCTTTTCTCCCTATACAAAAAGACCCTCTTCAGAATCCGACTTTGCCCCTGTTCCGAAGGAACAGATCTGGGCGGTGGAGGATTATGGAGAGGGTCTTTTGTTTATATTATATTATTTTACTTCTGCCCAACCTAAAGCAGCACGTTTTTCATCGATATCTGCCAAGATTTTTTCAGCAACTTTAGCTGGATCTGTATTTACATACATAACAGAGCCTAGGATGTCCTTAGTGTCTTCTTTAAGCCATTTTGTAACAGCATCAGAGCCTTGTGTAGGTGGCTCAACGCAGTGGTAGGAGTTGATGCCCATCAAGCGGAAGCCAAGGGATGCATCGATACCTTTTTCGTTAGACCATTCAGGGCTAGACATTGCAAATGGCATTTGTGGCAAGTTAAGGCCTAATTCACCAGCAATACCAGCGAAAATACCAGAGGAACGTGCATTATCTACACATTCGCCAACATGCCATACTGGTGGTTGATCATCGCCCAAGAACTCTTGCAATGCAGGGCTACATTTCTTAATAGCATCTGTATTACAGTAACCAAGTTTCATCAATGGGAAGGACGCACAACCATTTGTTAAGATGATACAGCCATTTTTGATAAGTGTATCAACGATATCTACAGTAGCTTTTTCGTAGATAACGCGAGGGTTAGAACAACCTACTACGTTTACGATACCACGAACTTTACCAGATTTTAAAGCCTCTGCCAATGGTTTGAAGGAACCATAATGTTTAACAGTGGATTCTGGAGAGAAACCAACTTCAGCAGTGATTTCGTATGGCGGAATGAATACAGGCATACCTTTACGCAATTCATGAGCTTCAAGAGCACGATCCAAGATTTTGCGAGCCAATGCTTTTGTTTCAGACAAGTTAGTATGATGGTGATCGTAACCGATATGTTCTGCACCTGGTAAACGAGCTGCATCAGATGTAGTGATAACTTTTGTGTTGAAGCAACGTGCTACGTCCATGATAGCAGGGTAAACGTCTTGAACGTCAGCTACCCAGCAATCGAGTGCGCCAGTACCAAGTACAAGTTCCGCACCGATAGCATTACACAATGGAATAACGTTTTCGTAGCGGTACATGCTGGACAAGCCAGAGCAACAAATACCATAGAATTGGATGCCTTTGGCACCGATAGCTTTCGCTTTTTCTAAATATTCTTCAGAGGCACCAATTGTACAAATTTGAGATACTAATGTTGGCAAGTGACCATGAACAGCGATATTTACATAACCTTTTTTCAAGGCACCAATGTTAACTTTGGATGTACGGCGACCGCCTTGTCCGAACAATGCATCTGTAGCGATATCTGCCGCTACTACGCCAGTGAATGTGAAAGCAAGACCACAACGCAAGAATTGTTTCATATTGCTTTCCCAATCGCCATCTGTACCTACGCAAGTACGATGATATGCATCAAACGCTTCATTGTATGCGGAAATAGGTAAGATATCAAGGTTTTTCCAAACTTCGCGACGTTCAGCAGGAGCCATTGCTGTAATTGTTTTATATTCGCCAGGCAATGCACGACTTAAATCTTCTAATAGAACGTCGGCTAAATCATTAGCTACTTCTTTCAAAGAACGACCTTCTTCAGGGATGTTGAAAGCCTTACATACAGTACGGATTTTTTCTTCGCCCAAAATTGGAATATCCAATTGATCATTAGCGGCAGCTTTCAAAGAAATCAAAATTTCACGAGCATGCGCACCATGTTGAGTCAAACCACCAGCAGCAGCACGTGTCATGTTACGAGCTACGATAAGGTCAGCATCGGCACCGCAGACGCCACGAGGGCTCTTAGGCGTAATTTTACATGGACCCATGAAACAAATACGACAACATACGCCAGCAATACCGAACGCACATTGAGGTTGTTGTTTATCGAAACGGTCGAATACAGTGTCGCAACCGATTTGTTCCATACGAAGAATCATTTCACGCACAGCAGGGTCAGGAGTTTGCTCGATAACATCTTGCTTAGTAGGCCATGTTTTACGATACTCAGCAACAGCCTTAAGATAATCATTTACGCCATGTTCATGAGGCACGCCTGGTTCATGAGTGTGTGGCACCCATTTATCTGTAGGCAAAGCCTTTTCATGGCTATGATCGTGACCATGGTCATGGTCGTGATGATGGTCATGGTTGTGATGATGGTCGTGATCATGATTGTGGTCATGGTTGTGATCATGATCGTGATGATGACCGCCACAATGGCAATGATGATGTTCACCATGGCTATGGTCATGGGTATTTTTATTTTCCACGTCTTTACTCATTTTAAACCTCCTAGGGGCCTACGTAGGCCAACCGCTAATAACAAGAAAACATATTCTTCTTCTATCTAAGTTAAATCCACCTTAATTGTGGGTTTTAAATCCTATCTCATAAATATGTTTTAAACTATCATAAGTATATTTGTTGAGAGGACAATTGTCAATCGAATTTTATATATATTATAAAAAAATATCCGCTCCTATCCCCATTATAACAATGTTTTTCAATTACAAAACTCATAATAACTTCATAAAACAAACTGATTTTTAATTCTTGTTTATTATAGGAATTAAAAGCACTCATGAGAAATAAATGCCTCATAATACTACTTCGATATACATCAATAATTCTCCTGCATCATTTTCACAAAATCTTACTGCTCCATCTAAAATATTTAAAACATTAGCTCCGCTTCAGCGCAGTAGCTTCCCTCTACACCGATGCACTAAAAACCTTAATGTAAACAGATACAGAAAAGAAATAGCCCCTCTGGAAAAAACTTCGGGCTCCGCGTAGCGCAGTAGCTTCTCTAACGCAAATGCACTAAAAACTTTAATGTATAAGCATAAAGGACAAAGTAAAAACAGCCCGTCACAAATGACTTCGGGCTCCGCTTTAGCGCAGTAGCGTGTCATTTGTGACGGGCTGTTTTGTATTTAACTATAGTGTTACATTAAAGTTTTTAGTACATCAAGTACTTCGTGTGGTAACTCATTTTTACCGTCTTTGAGTTTTTCCACGTATTCAGAGCGGAATTCAAAGGCTTGGTGTAGTTGGTGATGGTATTCACGTACATCAAATGGTGGTTCGAATCCTGGCACTTCTACGTAGGATAGGTTTTCATAGGCACCGAATGGTTCGAATTGTAGGTCTCCTTCTACTAGGCGTTCTAATAAATCAAGGGTTACTTCTTTAGGGATTTTCTTTTCAAGGAAGAATCCGGTGTTCATGATATAACAATCTACGCCACATTCTTTGAAGAGTTTTTTGTAGCTTTCATAATCACGAACTAACGGATAGGTACGGAATGGGTTTGCATATGGCTCAATAACGAGTGCATTTGGATCGACGTTGGCATCGAGTTTTTCCGCAGTAGAGCGGCGTGTTGCAAGGGTTGCGCCCATAGTGGAAGCCAATACAGGGTCGTCGATTTTAAGGATTGGTGGCAATGTTTTATCTTTCATTAGCCACACAATAGCATTAACCGGTTCGTCCACGTGGTTTACGCGATTGTCTGTCCAGAATTGGGATTTAATAGCACGGCCATTGTTGTTGCGCACATCCTCAGCCAATACGACCTTATTACCATTTTCATCGAGGGTAACGCCTACGTTTTGCAATGTTAATAAATATTTATTAGCAGGGTGTTCCACAGGATAGTCCTGCATTTTATCAAAGTATGTTGGTTCCATCGCAACGGAGGACAAATCATTTGTATTGATGATATATGCATCGTCATGCAAGATAGAAATATTATAGCGACCATTGTGTTTTTCGTGAGTCAATGTAGATTTACCGGAACCGGATAGACCAAATACGCCGATTGTGAAAGACTCACCATTTTTAAGGTTATAGCGTTTCATACCGCCGTGGCAGGCTACGTAGCCATAACGGTTTGCCAAGGACCAAGCCAATGTCAATGTGCCTTTTTTATGTTCCCCAAAGTAACGCATGCCAAGAATCATAGCGCAGTTATGAGCAGGGTCAAAAATAGCAAGACCACCTGGATGACCTGGTACTACATAGTCAGGGTCAGAGTAGATATAAATATCCCCTTCCGGGATGTCCTTACTGTTGTTATAGAACTCTTTCACTGCATCGTCAAAGAATTTAAAGTTCATAATCCAAGAATACATGATGGATGCATGATCCTTTGGAATCATAAGATGAGCACGAGCCGTGAATTTTTGATCAAGACCAACCACAACTTGTGTAGAAATCCATTCTTTATTGCGACTATCATATACAGCATCACGAGCGATACCGGCTAATTCGACTTCATCAATACCTTCATCACCAATGATACGGCGAGCCTTCGCATAGCGGCCAGTCGTTTTACCATCATTAGTTACGAGAATTTTAGCGTCAACTGGTAAACCTTGTTCTTCTGGTTTAAATACAGGCATATCAAGAAGAATGACACCTGGTTCTTGCGTTGCCAATGTATACGCTTCTGCTACAGATGTAACAGGTTTTACGTTATTGCCATAAAACGCAGTTTCAATGGTGCTGCGTAATTTAGAAAATAACGGATTTGTCTTGATTTCACTTTGATTCCAAATGCGACGTGTTGCCATTCTAATCCTCACCTTTATCGTATAACTTTATAAAAATCTATCGGTACGTGTATTGAAAATACTTCTAATAATCTCTATTTTACCTGTTTTTAATAAATTTGTATACACGAAAGAGATGAATAAAAGTAAATTATTGTATGTTTATTTTAAATTAGTGCAACACATTTTGTAATAATAAAAATTGATAACTATTGTAAGCTCTCAGAGAGTTACTTTTTATTTTTATTAATAAATGCGTTGATTATCGCCTACAAAGTCAGTTTTATCCCAAGTCAACAATGTACAGGAACCTTCTAATTCACGGATATGTGTACAATCTTGCATCATTTCTAGAACGCCTCGGAATTTACCATTTTCATCGCGCACGGCCGTGTAGATAACATAGATAAACAAGCCCGGTTTATTGATCCAAAATTCTGCCTGGCTTTGTTCTCCCGAACGAAATTTCTCTACGATTTCTTCTACTACATGAACAGACTTTGCAGGATGGCAATTCTTCACCTCACGGCCAATAACATTAGCACTACGAGGGAAAATACGATGTGGTGTATCACTGTAGAATTTAACGAGTTCATTTTCATCTACATAGGATAAATCCACAGGCAGATGACGGAACAACAAATTAATTTGCTCTAAGGTCAATTTGCCAGTGGCCACATCTAGGACAGCATCCTTACTAACGGCTGCACTTCCTACAGGGCCAACATATTTGGATAATAGACCTGCCAAATCATTTAGAAATTCATTAGATACTGCACTATTTTGACTAGCAGCATTTCCATTTAATGAGGCTGCGGAATCGTTAATACCTGACACAACATATAAACCTGGTGCATTAATAATAGCATAACCGATTTCATGGTCATTTTTGCTCATGCGCACAAACTCTTCATCGCTTAATAATTTAAAGGATGTTGGCAATAAAACCTCTAACTCCTTAGAGTTCAAATCACGTAACTTTGCCAGTGTTTCTGGAACAGATGCTAAAAACTCCTCATATTTATCTTCACGAAGCAATGCGTAGGATGAAGAGATAGAATCGCGCACGCCATCATCAAAGGTCCACATAATCCGCGTTGGACGATCAAACCCATGATTTTCTAACATTGGATATAATTGATTTTGCTTACGAGATAGATGGATACGCCATTCTGCTAAGGAATCAAAAACACCAAGCCAAGGATTTTTAATAAACTTATCTTGTTTTAACAATTCATCCGCTTCAAGAGCTATCTTTTCAACCGCATTAATTTCTTCTAAATAAGCCCACAACGGATGATTCTCTGGGTACTCATTTTCGGCACGCACTAATACACCGTCAAATAAATTCAACAAATCATCCATCTTGTCTAGTATTTCTTCATCCTTATAGACACCTTTCAAACTTTGCTCTGCATAAGCAAATTCGTCAGGCGTACAAGTACCTAACTTTTCTTTTAAAATACGGTTACCCTCTTCCAAGGATAATTTACCGTCTAAATAATCCTCTTTAATAGATACAATAATTCTGTACCGTTCGTTATTAATATCTAGCTTTTGCTGTAATGGATTCATATGCTTATACCTCCAGGGGTCAAAGACTATTAGTATATACAATATATTATTACTATATTAAATATATTTTTATTATATTCATTTTGAAAGTAATTTTCAGTTGCTGCAGATACATTTTCCAAGATAATTGAGCCACAAAACACTTTCACCCAATATAATTAAATCCTTAAGTACTTTCACCAGCACATAAAAAGGCACCCATACAATGTATGAGTGCCTTCTATTAATTCCTTAAATTAATATATTCAGTTTTAGATGCCTCTACAGGATTGCCATTGCTATCCGTAGCCGGTGTAAATTTCCATGTAGAAATCGTGTTCACAATGGATGCATCCGCATCACTACTACCAGTGGTTCCTTGTAATTCTACATGAGAAACGGATCCATCTGTATTAATAGTAAAGTTTACATTAACAACAGTTGCATCACCAGCATAACCATGTAGTACACCAGAATCAAAGCCTGGTGTAGATACTGCTTTTGGCGCTTCATAAGGTGTGGCCGCTATGGAAACAGCGGCAGACATGGACATAATTAATGCCGTTAAGGCAACACAACGCAATACATTACTCATCATCTTTCTCCTCATTTAGTCTTATGACTACTCTCATTATTGAGTCCTAGACTGTTTCACTCCTTATTTTGCCTTAGGACCATTCGCTTTCGCATTCACATCAGACGCATGATTATCGTTAGACTGTGATTTGTCTACCGTCAATTTACCATTGCCGGACTTAGCTGGAGCATTACCCTTTGGCAATGTAATTGTCATGCCTATGATGGATGCATGGGCTTTTTGATCTGTGCCAATAGCCGGCGTAAATTCCCATTGTCTAATGGCAGCTTTCACAGCCTCATCAACAGGACCATAACCAGAGGATTGTTCTACAAAGACATTTTCAACCTTGCCTTGTTTGTTAATTAGGAATCGTACACGCATATGATCTGCTACGGTAATTCCATTTGGAATAGCTGGCATCGTAGGTTTAACGATGGATACCTCACGAGGTGCTTCTGTAAATCTACCCGCAGCCGCATCAGCATGAGCAGGCATCATAGCACCTACCGCAAATGTAAGAACAGCAGCACACGCGAATCGAGTTAATATATTCATGGTTTGTTCCCCCTCGAAATTAATATAATAAATATACATATATAATACTCGATAAAGATGAAGAAAAAAATACCCAACTGCAAAATGTAGTCTATTAGTAAAAAATATATTTATAGAATAATTTTTATTGATAATTTTTCTCATCTATGTTATATTTATATTGACTAAATTGATCGGATTATACATCAAGTTGATGTAACAAAATTACAAAAGGAGGTTCATCATGAGACGTAGAAAGCGTATTCAAATGAAGGTCATGATGGTACTTGGTATCGTTGCCCTCGTTGGGCCAAACCATCTACAAGCTCTTATCCACTAAATAATCATGACCCTAGCAGAAGACTGTATAACTGCCAATAGCCGCTACGTTAGTAGCGGCTATTTTTCTGTTTAAATTTAGGGAAATATTCTCCACCTTCAAATGATTTCATCATTAAGACAGTACAGTTCCCTCAAACAAGATTATTAAAGTTTTTAAAATTAGTATCTATAAAAAGGAGGTTTATTATGAAATTCAACCGAGTCGTATTAGTCATCGTATCATTAGCACTTATGTTACTAGCCCTTGCAGGCTGTGGTAAGGATGCAGCACAAGACAGTCAAAAGAAACTAAACGTCGTCGCCACTACGACGATGCTGACCGATTTAGTAAAAGAAATTGGCGGTGACCATGTGTCCGTCCAAGGCCTTATGGGACCTGGCGTAGACCCTCACCTCTACCAAGCGAGCGCCGGCGATGTAACAACTATGTCTAAGGCAGATGTTGTAGTGTACAACGGTGTTCACTTAGAAGGTAAAATGGGTTCTATTTTCGACAATTTAACAAAACAAAATAAAGCTACTATCCGCGTATCCGATGCCATTGACCCAGCTACATTGCTAGACTTTGACGAAGAAGATGGCGTAAAGACAAAAGACCCCCATATTTGGTTCGATGTAGCTAACTGGAAACTTGCTGCCAAAGCGGTTTACGAAGGTCTTGCTAAAGCAGATCCAGCTCACAAAGAGGATTTCAAAAAACGCTATGATGCGTACCTCACTAAATTAGATGAAACAGATGCATACATCAAAACTCAAGCAGAATCTATTCCTAAAGAATCTCGCGTTCTCGTAACAGCACACGATGCCTTCCAATACTTTGCTCGTGCGTATGGCTTTGAAGTAAAAGGTTTGCAAGGTGTAAGTACTGCTACAGAAGCAGGCACACAAGATGTGAATGAACTTGTGCAATTCATCGTAGATCACAAAATTAAAGCGATCTTCGTAGAATCTTCTGTACCGCACAAAACAATTGAAGCCGTTCAAGAAGCAGCTAAAGCTAAAGGTTGGAACGTTGCCATCGGTGGCGAATTATACTCCGACTCCCTCGGTTCTGAAGGCACTGAAGGCGGCACATATATTGGCATGGTGAAAGCCAACATCGATACCATTGTTAAAGCACTTAAATAAAGGAGGTCTCTATGGAATGGGCCGTTGAAGTTGAAGATATGACCGTAGCCTATACGACAAAACCCGTATTATGGGACGTAGATATGAAGGTACCCATCGGTTCCTTAGCGGCCATCGTCGGCCCTAATGGAGCCGGTAAATCTACATTATTAAAGGCCATGTTAGGCCTATTAACAGTTATCTCAGGTAGTGTTAAGTTTTATATCGACCACCACCTTGCAATGGACAAAAAAGATTACAAGAAAATCGCCTATGTCCCTCAAAGCGGTAGCGTAGACTGGGACTTTCCTACTACCGTATTAGACGTTGTACTTATGGGCCGCTATGGTCATCTAGGGTGGTTCAAGCGACCAAGTAAAAAGGATAAGGAACTCGCCCTCTCCATGATTGAAAAAATGGGCATGAGCGACTATGTAAACAGGCAAATTCGTCAACTTTCAGGGGGCCAACAGCAGCGTGTATTCCTCGCGAGAGCCCTCGTACAAGAGGCAGATATTTACCTCATGGACGAGCCTTTCAAGGGTGTCGACAAAACGACGGAGCACGCCATTATCTCTCTTTTACAAGAAATGAAAGCGCGCGGCAAAACAGTGATCGTCGTACACCACGATTTAAATACGGTACCTCAATATTTCGACTGGGTAACGATGGTCAATAAACAGACCATTGCCTATGGTCCTGTGGCAGATACGTTTACAGACGAAGCCATCGAGCGTACCTACGGTAAGGGGAGGATTGTATGACCATACTCCAATCCTATACGACACAGATGGTATTGCTCGGCACAGCTCTTTTAGGCCTTGCCAGTGGTATTGCAGGTACCTTCGCAGTACTACGCAAGGAAAGCCTCATCGGTGACGGTCTCTCCCATGCGGCACTGCCTGGTGTAGTCATCGCATTCTTGCTGACCGGTATAAAAGACATTGAGGTACTCATTATAGGTGCTGCCCTGTCCTCTATCACTGCGGCGTGGCTCATTACCATCACCGTAGAAAACAGTAAAATCAAATTTGATGGGGCTTTGGCTACTATACTATCTGCTTTCTTTGGTCTTGGTATGGTTCTACTCACCTACCTTCAAAGTCTGAACAATGCAGGTCAGGCGGGGCTTTCAAAATTTATATTTGGACAGGCCGCCACCATATTAGCCCGCGATGTGTACATTACATCGGCGGCAGCGCTCATCATTATCGTTTTAACAGCCTTATTTTGGAAAGAGCTAAAGCTCATTTCCTTTGACGTAGAATACGCTAAAACATTGCAAATTCCCGTCACCTTTACACTCATTTTATATCGATCCCTATTGATCATGACCATCATCATTGGCATTCAATCAGTAGGTGCTATCTTGATTAGTTCCTTACTCATTGCACCGGCCGTAGGGGCCCGTCAGTGGACGAACAAGTTAGGTACCATGTGTATACTAGCAGGATGTTTCGGCATGGTATCTGCTATGGGCGGTACCCTGTGGAGTACAACAGTACAAAAACTGCCTACAGGACCTGCGATCATCGTCATTCTGTCGGTTATCGTACTGCTGAGCCTCATATTTGCACCTAATAGAGGCATCTTGTGGCAATTCCGGAAAAGAGGTGCCCCATGACAGTACATACAGAGATTTTACTCATCGCCATTGCGGTATCCATCGCGTGCGCTATCCCTGGTGTATTCCTCGTGCTACGCCGCATGTCCATGATGGCCGACGCCATTACACATACCGTATTTCTCGGCATCGTGCTTGCTTTCTTTGTAACGGAAGACTTAAACTCTCCCTTGCTTTTAGTAGGGGCAACCGTAGTCGGCGTAGGAACAGTGTGGCTTACAGAGATGATTCATAACACGGGCCTCGTCAACGAAGACGCGTCCATTGGTATCATCTTCCCCCTTCTATTCTCCATTGCCATCATCCTCGTCAGTCTCTACAGCGGCAACGCACACCTTGACGTAGATACGGCACTTCTAGGGGAAATCGCGTTCGCCCCATTCGACAGATGGATTGTAAACGGTACCGACTTAGGTCCTGTATCACTATGGATTTCTCTTGGAGTGGTGGTTATCAACCTCCTATTAGTTATACTCTTCTACAAGGAATTGCAGCTATCTACCTTCGATCCTCTATTAGCAGGGCTCTTCGGCTTCATGCCCGCCCTCATCCACTACGTGCTGATGACCATGGTATCCCTTACCGTGGTGGCTTCATTCCAAGCAGTAGGCGCCATCCTCGTTATCGGCCTCATGATCGGACCTGCGGTTATCGCTTATTTATGGACGGATTCTGTGAAAGCCATGCTCACTAGCAGTATCATCATCGGCATTATCTGTGCCGTCATCGGTACGGAAGTCGCTTTCACCCTAGACGTATCCATTGCAGGCGCTATCGCAACAACGATCGGTCTCGCATTATTAATTGCCGTTATTTGCACGCCAAAGACAGGCTATATTGCAACCTATCTTCGCCAACGCCATTTGCGTCGTCACTATCGAGAAACGATGATGCTCTGCCACATCTATACCCATATGAATACACCTGTGGCGGCCATTGAAAATGGTATCGGCACCATTCACGAACACTTGAACTGGAAGCCAGACTATACACACCAAGCCGCAACACACCTTAAAAAACAAGGCTTGTTGTATGTAACAAATGGATACTATATGCTGACCGATAAAGGCGTGGCTCAAGTAAAAGAAATCATTTAATTAATTTCAATCAAACACCTTCAAAATATATATTTTCCCAACAAAAAAGAAGCTGAAACCAATGCTAATCTGCAAGATTTCAGCTTCTTCTTTTATATTTAATTATATGGCTAGAACACAACACGCATCTGATACCACTTAGCACCGCCGTGATCAGATACAGACTCGCCTTCATTTATAAATCCAAACTTGGCGTAATAATGAATCTTTTCTTCCTTACATGTTAAAATAACGCCTTTTCGATTTTCTTCTTTTGACAATTTTATGAAAGCCTCAATCAACTGCCCCCCTACACCACGATTGCGATACGCTGGCATTGTATTTAGGCCAAATATCATCTGCCATGCCCCATAAGGATTGTGCATAGATGCATCAGCAAACATCTCATCGGTTAGGACTTCATCATCCGTTACAAATCCATCGATAAAACCGATAGGTGTATCACCATCAAAAATGATAAGGAAATGGTCTGCATAATGAGCAAGGCGCTCTTTAAACGCTTCACGAGGGGGGCTGCTTCGGCTGGTGGGAAACAGGTAGATTCTATATTTGTAACAATGTCTAAATCATCAGTAGTGGCTTTTCGTATATTCATCTTGTATCTCCAAACATTTCTTCTATATCTTTATCCCATTTATCAAAATCTTTTGGCATTTTAAATTTACCTTTTGCAATGCCTATACGTTTCGACACATCCACTTTAGACTCTGTTTGCCTATTGTCTTCAGATAGTGTAAGCTGTGCTACAGTCCGTCCATCTTGTTTGATATACACAACAGACTCTTCTCCTGTCTGTAGTTTTTTTACAAGCATAGGCAATTCTGCTGTAGCTTGTGTTATTGTTACTTCACACATAGTTTTGCCTCCTCTCTGTAAAATTTAGTTACTCGTTTACATATCATTAAAGCGCTTTGCTCATATAGTTTACTATAACTTTCTCATCTCACGAACGAATGACTCCGCCTCCTGTAAGTTCTTAGGAAACTCGAAATACATATATCTCTCAGTACCATAAATGGGATTCCTAAAATCATAGCCACTCAATAACAAATACTCTATAATCTTCCACTCTTTATCATTAGATTTTTTAGGAGCTTTGAACTTCTCATTTACAAAGTACATTTTACCTTTACATGTGGGACAGGTTTTATTGGTATTAAACACCTCGTAGTTTGTGCCCTCCGACAAGGAGATCCTGCAGTTGATACATACATTTTTATAGCCCATAGTTATTTACTCCCATATGGTTTATGTTGAAAGATTTCTTTTACAAGCTCTCATCAATTACATATAACATGTCACCTGTAAAGTATATGTTCATTATACAATGTACAGGATTCCCTTCGGTCCATAACCAACCTTGCAATACAGCTCGGCCCCAGTTATAAGTCTCCGTAATGACCTCAAATTCACTTTCACTATAATCCTGTTGATACTGAGGTAACTCAATACTTTTACCTGTAAAAGTATCTAATATTGTACTATTAAAGACAAGAATTTCTAGATCATCAACATCACATTTCTCAAATACAATCTTGGCCTTATGAGTTTGTTCAACACCATTCTCATAAGAAAAAATATAATCAAAGATAAAAGTTAAATTACCATCTCCGTATGCTATTTTTTGGACCCTTGCATCATGGAGAGAATATTTGGGATACTCGCCAAAAGATTTTGTCGTTTTCATAGAACCTCTATTTTCAAACAACTGTTTAACCAAAATCTATAACTTAAAATCAGTATACCAATTTTTTTGTATAACATAAAAGGGGCTGTAACAAAACAGCCCTCAATCATTAATATTTAAATACCTAAAGTAAAAACCTCTTTATAAAATGCTATTATGTCTTTTGCATATTTCGCGGCCCGAGGAATGCCCAATCTTTTATAATAGTCAGCTACTATCTCTTGATGGTTCTTCAAGAGATCGAACTCAATTATATACAAAGCAATACTCGTTTTAGAATATTTTCCTATTTCAATTGTAGTTGATACATCCTCCTCAGATATTTCCTCTCCTTTTGGAAATTCTCCATCAGGATACTCCTCAATAGTATCGTCACTATATTGCAAAAACTTTTTAGACCAAACGATAATATCTTTTCCATATTCTTCTATCATTTGCTCGTAAAACTGCACCATCTCTTTTTCTGAAAGCACCTTACAATTAAAGCCTTCTAGTAAGAATTGTCTCTGTCTTAATCGATTTTTTAGCTCTTCTACTTCAACACTTTGTACGTCTTGATTAAAGTTGTCGACACCTAGTTCTTTTATAATATCTAAATATATGTCACTAACTAAAAATTCTTTTATAGTTTCCATACCCTTATTTCCTTAAAGATATCTACTAGCAACAACAAAATAAATTAGAGCAACTACTACTTTCACAAAAGGCCTCTCACCATAACGATGAAAGGCCTTTGTATATGTATTCTTTAAATACGATGTTGTTCTAATTTTTATTCCCACTCAATTGTAGCAGGTGGTTTAGATGTAATATCGTACACGATA
>OLDJ01000162.1_pt1 | contig 12552 bp, 8 predicted proteins | sample 1609041 | NCBI WGS metagenome assembly OLDJ01 (sample SAMN02675046, study PRJEB24791) | human gut metagenome, SKBSTL021 | isolation source: stool | host: Homo sapiens | place: USA
TTATATCACAAGGACGAAACAACCCACAGAGCTTCATTTTTGTCATAGCACACCTCTCAATTCGGCAAGCTTGGCTGCTTTATTCTCTGCTCTCATAAGTGTTTCTCCAATTAAAACAGCATCCGCACCGATCTCACAGAGTTTTCTTACATCTTCGGCACTGCTTACACCACTTTCAGAAACAAACAGTACATCCGGCGGAATCAGCTTTCTGAATCTGCGGCTATTGCCGGTGTCCACCGAGAAATCTTTGAGATTGCGATTGTTGACTCCTATCATACGTGCCCCGGCATTTAATGCCATTCTCACTTCGCATTCATCGTGTGTCTCCACCAAAGCAGAAAGTCCCAGCTCATCGCAAATACTGATATATTCTTTTATTTGTTCCTCACTCAATATAGAGCAGATCAAAAGCACCGCTGATGCGCCTAACACCTTTGCCTCGTAGATCATGTACTCATCCACCGTAAAATCCTTGCGCAGACAGGGAACAGAAACCGCGCCGGCAATTTTTTTCAGATACTCGTCACTTCCAAGAAACCATTTTGGTTCGGTCAGTACCGAAATACAGTCTGCCCCTGCCACTTCATAGTCCTTTGCAATCTGCAGATATGGAAACTCCTGAGCAATGATCCCTTTGGATGGAGAGGCTTTTTTGCACTCGCAGATAAAAGAAAGTCCTGGTTTTTTGATTGCTTTTTCAAATGTAAAATTTCCTTTCGGCAGGGATAACGCCTGCTGTTTCAACTCTTCAAGTGATATTCTTAACTTTGCCTGCCCGGTGCGCTCTCGGGCGCATCCAGCAAGCTGATCTAAAATCGTCATACTCACACCTCCGAACGGTTGCTGACTTCAATGAGCTTATTCAGTGTTTCCAGCGCCTTGCCTGAGTCAATGATTTCTGCGGCAAGTGCGATACCCTCTTTCATACTGTCTGATTTTCCACCAATGTAAAGTGCCGCGCCGGCATTTAAAAGCACAGCATTTCTCTTGTAACCTCTTTCTCCATTTAGAATGGCAAGGGTAATTTTTGCGTTTTCTTCAGGCGCACCACCCTTCAAATCTTCTTTCGTACATCTTTCGAACCCGAAATCTTCCGGTGTGATCACTGAAGATTTGAACCAGCCGTCTCGAATCTCACATATCGTGGTTGGTGCGCTCATGGAGATTTCGTCCAGCTTATCCTGCCCATACACAACCATCCCGCGCCTGATACCAAGCTGAATCAATACCTGTGCCAATGGTTCCACAAGATACTCGTCATACACACCGAGAAGCTGCATAGAAGGTGTCCCCGGATTGGTAAGAGGGCCGAGGATGTTGAACACCGTACGGAATCCCAACTCCTTGCGGATTGCTCCCACATGTTTCATTGAAGTATGATATTTCTGTGCGAAGAAAAAACACATTCCCACTTCATCCAGAAGCTCCAGGCACCTCTCAGGGCTCTGCTGAATGTTTACGCCGAGGGCTTCCAGACAATCTGCCGTTCCGCATTGTGAGGATGCTGCACGGTTTCCATGTTTGGCCACTTTCATACCTCCTGCAGCGGCAACCAGAGCTGATGTAGTGGAAATATTGAAGCTGTGCGCATTATCACCACCGGTTCCTACAATTTCAAAAAGATCCATTCCTGTTTCGACCTTCATGGCATGCGCTCTCATAGCGGCCGCACATCCGGCAATTTCATCGGTTGTTTCTGCTCTGGCACTTTTGGTTGACAAGGCTGCAAGAAATGCAGCGTTCTGCGTCGCTGTTGTTTCACCGCTCATGATTTCATTCATAACAGAATATGCCTCATCGTAAGTGAGGTCTTCTTTATTGACGATTTTTACAATGGCTTCTTTGATCATGACTCATATCTCCTTTATAAAATTCCTAAGCATTTGCTTTCCATCCGGTGTCATTATGGATTCAGGATGAAATTGTACCCCGTAGATCGGATATTCTTTATGCTGCACTGCCATTACCTCTCCGTCCGCAGTAAAGGCGGTGATCTTCAGACATTCGGAAATTGTGTCGGCATCTGCTGCAAGAGAATGATACCTGGCAACGGGAGCAGTTTCAGGACAACCCGCAAACAACGGACAATTTATGTCAAATTTGACATCCGATTGTTTTCCATGCATTCGTTCTTTTGCGTAAGTAATGGTTGAACCAAATGCCGCACATATTGCCTGATGTCCGAGACAAACACCGAGAATCGGAATTTCCTTCCCGAGTATTTTTACGGCTTCAACAATTATGCCTGCATCTTCAGGTCTGCCCGGACCGGGAGACAGAATCATGCGGTCAGGTGTTAGTTCTTTTATCTCATCAACTGTCATTTCATCGTTACGGATGACTTTGATATCCGGATCTATTTCACCAATGAGCTGGTAGAGATTATAAGAAAAGCTGTCATAATTATCGATAAGTAAGATCATAATTCTGCCTCCTGTGCAAGTTTCAACGCTTTCAGCGAGGATCTGGCTTTGTTGATGCATTCTTCATACTCCTTTTCAGGTACGGAATCTGCCACGATCCCGGCTCCGCTTCTAACAAAAACCTTCCCGTTTTTCTTGTAGGCGATACGAATCGCAATACAGGTGTCCATATTTCCTGTGAAGTCGATGTATCCAATGGCGCCGCCATAGATTCCCCGCTTGTTGTTTTCAAGTTCTCCGATAAGCTGACAAGCCCGGATCTTCGGTGCACCGGAAAGTGTTCCGGCAGGCAATACCGCTTCAATGGCATCAAGTGCATCGTGTTTCTCTGTTATTTCACCCCGTACAGTAGAGCCAATGTGCATAACATGGGAGAATCGTTCAACAGAATGCAGTTTTTCCACCTGAACGGTGCCAAACTTACTGATTTTACCAAGATCGTTTCTGCCAAGGTCAACCAGCATATTATGTTCGGCCAGCTCCTTTTCATCTGCAAGCAGCTCTGTTTCCAGTGCTTTATCTTCCTCATCGTTTTTTCCTCTCGGTCTGGTACCAGCGAGAGGAAAGGTGTGAAGTACACCATTTTCCAGCTTTACCAGGGTCTCAGGCGAAGCGCCTGCAACCTCGACATCCGTTCCTGAAAAATAGAACATATAAGGAGACGGATTGATCGTTCGGAGAACACGGTAGGTATTGAGCAGGCTTCCTTCAAAGGGAGCAGACAGTCGGTTTGACAGCACAATTTGAAAGATGTTTCCCTCATGAATATGGTGTTTTGCCTTTTCCACCATGGCACAGAACTGTTCTTTGCCAAACAGCGATGTAACCTCTCCCAGAAGTTTTCCGCCTGGCTCCCCCCTCTTTTCTCCATTTCTAAGAAGTTCAATCAGTCGCTTCAGTTCCATAACTGCTTTATTATATCTGACCTCAACATCATCAAGCGGCATATTGACAATAAGAACGATTTTTTGCCTGAGATGATCAAAAGCGATGACCTTATCAAAAAGCATCAGATCAACATCCTTAAAATCCTCTGTGTCTTTGGCGTCGCATTTCACTGTTGGTTCACTGTAACCAAGATAGTCATATGAAAAATATCCGACAAGACCTCCCGTAAATGGCGGAAGATAATCAAAGCGCGGGCTTTTATAATCTGCAAGGATCTGCCGCAGATAGTCGGACGGATGTTCGGTTTTTAATTTCAGATTTCCGATTTTCATTTCACCATCTACGCAAGTAATTTCCATCTTTGGATCAAAGCCGAGGAATGTATAACGTCCCCAGGTTTCGTTCGCCTGGGCGGATTCCAGCATATAACAGTGAGTCGATACATTTTTCAGTATCTTTATGATTTCGATGGGGGTTGTGAAATCGGAAAGTATTTCGCAGCTGACCGGCAGCACATTGTAGTTTACATCTGAAGCAATCTCTCTGACTTCAGCTAACGTTGGAAGAATTTTCATTACCTGCACCTCCAAATTGATAACATTACATTAATTTCGGTTACGATCAAGATTCTTATTTAAATTCTATATCCGGCGCACAAAAGCACCGCCAATATCTCGTCAACAGCATATTGCAACCTCCTTTTAAAAAAGCTCCTTTGACTGATATCTCTCGTCAAAGAAGCTTTATAAAAATAAAAAACGTCCCTGACAGAAATATAGCCTCTGTCAAGGACGAATAGATGCATCTACAGTATGACTCTACCCGCGGTGCCACCTTGATTCACGGTATAACCCGTGCGCTTAGCAGGATACCAACATATCCCCGGCAACTGACGTATGCCCACACGTTGCAGAATACTCTGGGAAAAGATCCCATTTGACTGCACCCTCAGCGGTCCATTTGACAACTTGTTTCTTGCCTGATTCTCAGCATCTCAGGCTCTCTGTAAAGGCATCATTGCCGTTATCTCCGCTTCAACGGTTTACTATGTTAAATTGCTTTGGATTTTAGCACAAACGAAATAATGTGTCAATGATATTTTTTACGCTTGTTAGAGAAATATTCTACGATAATGGTAAGCTTTTGCCTAACTTTCCTTTTCAACTATATCCATTATCTTCTTTCACTATAATTTTTCTAGTTATTCACCCATGTACCTCTCTTCTAAATTGGACAGCATCCGTATATCCCTCGCAGCCTCAATTCATAACTCAAGCCTGACTCTATCACTTCGTCCATAAGAGCAAATACTTTATATGGTAAAATTATATCCTCCTGATATTTTATCACAACCATTTGCATAATAACTTAATTATTCTTTATGTCCGCTCCTAATCTTGGATCATCTTCATTTCGATATTTCGCTATATCCGTTAAAGAAATGAATTCATTTTCAAAATTTGTTGTATAGATGCCAATATCAATGCCTTCTCCAAATTCTACTGTCACACTGATAACACTATTTAGTTACTTACGGGACAAAAGCACGATACTTTCCACATGCACGGTCTGCGAAAACTGATCAACCGCCCTCACTTTCACCAGTTCATACCCATTCCCGCACAAATACTTCAGATCCCGTGCCAGTGTGGCAGAATCACAGCTCACATACACGATCCGCTCCGGCTGCATCTGCACCATAGTCTCAAGCAGAGATTCCTCGCAGCCTTTCCGCGGCGGATCCACCACGATCACGTCAGCGTGAGCCTGTTCTCCCGGATGTGCCTTAGCATAATCTGCATAATATCCCGGCAGAACCTCTTCTGCTTTTCCAACATAAAACTTTGCATTCTCGATTCCATTGATCTGCGCATTTTTTCTGGCGTCCTCGATAGCCTGAGGAATGATCTCCACACCGTAGACCTGTTTCGCCTTCTGTGCCAGAAACAAGGATATCGTTCCGATTCCACAGTAGAGATCCCAGACTGTCTCATCTCCTTTTAAGTCTGCATACTCCAGTGCAAGTCCGTACAATTTCTCTGTCTGCACCGGATTAACCTGGAAAAAGGACAGCGGAGAGATCTGATATTTGATTTCACCGATATAATCTGTAATAAATGCCTGTCCCCACAACACTTCATAAGAATCTCCCATGATCACATTGGTGTTTTTCTGATTCACACTGATTGTGATACTTGTCATTCCTTCAATTTTCTGCAGCAATTCAACCAATCTTTCACAATGGGGAATTTTTTTTGCGTTAATAACAAGACAGACCATAATCTCTTTGGTTGTAAAGCCATACCGGATCAGGACATGACGAAGTAAGCCTTTCCCTGTTTTTTCATCATATGGCTCCATCTGATATTGCTCCATAAATGACAGGATGGTTTCCAGAATCTCCTGATTCTGCTCTACTCCCAGTGCACAGTCTGTATTTGCAATAATATCGTGAGTACGGCCTGCATAAAACCCTGTCACTGTCACTCCATTTTTATCTTTTCCAAACGGGAACTGCGCCTTATTTCTGTAGTGAAATGGGATTTCCATTCCCACGATCGGATCTGCAATTTTTTCCAGCAGTTTTGGCGAAAAGCCGCCGATCCTCTCCAGATTTCCCAACACTTTTCTGTTTTTAAACTCCAGCTGCTTCTCATAGGAAATCTGCTGAATCTGACATCCTCCGCACTGTCTTGCGAATTTACACTTCGGCTCCACTCTGTCTTTGGACGGTTCGATAATCTGTATCATTCTCGCATATCCATAATTTTTCTTGGCTTTCATAATTTTTGCTTCCACCACATCACCGATGACCGCATCCTTGATAAACAGCGTATAGCCGTCAATTTTTCCGATTCCTTCCCCGTTCACTCCGATATCTTCAATCGTCACCTTTACTACATCATTCTTCTGCATCTGTTTTTCTCCCTTATCTGAAAAAAGAGGGCGCACAAAATTTCTTGTGGTCACCCTCTTTTGTTTCTCTGTCTCTAAATGGAACTTCTTCTCATGTTTGTCTCAAACATCCGGTTGTAACCCAGCCAGTCATTTCCCGGTTTATTTTTAAAGATCTCCGTCAGAGTCTGCATCTTGGCATCTGCATTATCTGCCAGATTCAATGCCATCGCCTCTGCGAGGGCCGGTTTTTTCGGAGAACCATACTCCAACTCCCCATGATGGGAAATAATACAATGCTTCAATTCACTTCCCAGTTTTTCCGGAAATCCCGGAATCTCTCTTATCGCATCATTCATCATCTCAACACCAATGATGATGTGCCCCAGAAGCTGTCCGTCATCCGTATAATCATTATCCGGAAATGCAGAAAGCTCTTTTGTCTTTCCAATATCGTGGCACATTGCCGCCGTATAAAGAAGATCTCTGTTCAAGATTTCATAGGTGTCCGCAAAATACCGACACATCTTCACAACACTTAACGTATGCTCCAGAAGTCCTCCTGCAAATCCGTGATGAACTGTTTTTGCCGCAGAATGTCCTTTAAACACGCGGATAAACTCCTCATCTTTCACAAAATAATATTCCAGCAGCTGACGCAGCCACGTGTTGGAAATTCCACGGATAAATCCGAGCAGCTCTTCATACATACTGTCCACACTCTTCTCAGAAGTCGGCATATAATCCGCCGGATTGTATTCACCATCTTCTGCTTTTCTGATCTGACGGATGTTCATCTGCAGACTTCCGTTATAACTTATCACATCACCAAATACTTCGATGAAATCCTTCTCATCATACTCTGCTATCCCCTGAGAATTCGGATCCCATACTTTTCCATCCAGTGTTCCCGTCTTATCCTGTAAAATCAGATTGTCATAAGGCTTTCCGTTTCTTGTCTCCGCGGAACGTCTTCCTTTACACAGGTATACATTCCTGATTGTCTCGCCTTCATGTAAATCCTTGATATATCTCATAATAATTTTGTTTCCTCTCTATTTTTGCTATTCTTTACTCACGGCTGTCAAGTACCAGCTGAAACGAAATCTCCACGTATCCTCCTGCACCGAGACGTTTTCCCTGAATCCGGATCGTATCTCCCGCTTTACACTTCTGGAGTACCTTTTCATACTGAGCCATAGAGGCAATCTCCTCGCCGTCCACAGACTGGATTACATCACCGCTCTGGATTCCCGCTGCCATTGCCGGAGAGTTCGCCTGTATCTGGGTCACATACATTCCGGACGGCACCTGCTTTGATTCCGAAATATCACTGCTGACCGTCACTCCGTAAATCCCTGCATAGGGAACCGACTGACTGTTTAAAAGCAGTTCCATGATCGGTTTTAAATCAGAAATCCCATATGCATTGGCAGTATGACCCTGATCCTCTGTCCAGATCTCGGAATCAATGAGCCCGATGATCTCCCCGTCCAGATTACACAGAACACCGGAACTAAAATCCGCTGACGGAATATCTGTCGCCAGAACGCTGAATGTATGATCCGGAATTGCTTTTTCGTGTGCGTTAGAACTGATCATACCATATCCTGTTCCATCTGAATATCCAAATGTATCTCCAAGGGCGATCACCGGATCTCCCTCTGCCACTATATTTGAATTTCCGAGAGCCGCTGTTTTTATCTCATCCCACGTGCTTTCAGAAATCAGATTTCTTCTGACACCAAACACCGCCAGATGACTGTTTTTATCCTGCTTTTTCAGCGATGCTTCACAGGTGCTGCCATCTGAAAACTGCACATTCCAGACAGTGGATTCCCCGCAGACAGAATTGTTGCTGAGGATCAAAAGCTCCTGTCCATTGTCTGCTGCGATCAGCCCTGTACATCCCATATCTTCATTATTTACATCCTTTGTAAGATTCGCCGCATCCTGCTCACCCCGGACCGTGACCACACTTTTTGCGGCCTCTGCTGCAATCTGGTAAACACTCTGCATCATGGCTTCATAATCTTCTGCTCTCAGATTTTTCTCCTGCGAATCCTGCTCCTGCGCCTCGTCTTCTTCCGGATGCGTCTCTTCACTGTCTTCCGGAATGGTCACAGTTTTCGGAGATCCCGGAAATAAGTTCTGTACCCACGGATTCAGGGCATAGAAACCCAGACAGGCAAACGCACCTACCACGATTCCGTAAACAGCCAGTTTCAGAAGCTGTTTTCTCACCTGTTTTCCGGTGATCGGTTCCGGCTTGATCGTCTCCTGCAGAAAAGAAAAACTATCCTCTTTTTGCTCTTCATTCAAGTCTTTGGGGGACTTTTCTTTTGGGTCTTCATTCCACGGCATAATTGCTAATCTCCTCTGCTGTATAGTATAACCGATTCCCCCGGATTGTTCAATATTTATCCTTTTCATTCCCCCACAAATAAGGTAAAATATAGCTGTGAGTTCGAATTATAAAAGGTGAAAGAATATGAATCAAAAAACATTGACAAAATTAGAATATTATAAAATCACTGCGCTTTTGGAGGAACAGGCTTCTTCCATGCGCGGAAAACAGCTTTGCCGCAAGCTGAAACCGATGACCGATCCGGAAAAGATCAACACTGCACAGGAGCAGACCGAAGCGGCATTTACACGGATCGTCAAAAAGGGACGCATCTCTTTTGGCAATGTATTCCCCATCGGAGAGTCTTTAAAACGTCTGGAGATTGGCGGTGCACTTGGATGCGGAGAGCTTCTTCGCATCTGCAAAGTTTTACAGAATGCCGGAAAAGTAAAGGCTTACGGACGTCACGACACACAGGAAGAGCTTTGTGACTGCCTGGATGTCTATTTTGAACAGCTGGAACCTCTGTTTCCTCTGACTGCCGAGATTGAGCGCTGTATTCAGGGAGAAGACGAGATCAGCGATGATGCCAGCAGCACATTAAAGAATATCCGCCGCAGCATCGGACACATCAACGATAAAGTTCATGCAACTCTGACAAATCTGGTGAACGGTTCTCTGCGCACCTATCTGCAGGATCCGATCATCACCATGCGCGGAGACCGCTACTGTGTTCCGGTCAAAGCCGAGTATCGCAGTCAGGTCAACGGGATGATCCACGATCAGTCCTCCACCGGTTCTACACTGTTTATCGAGCCGATGGCAGTCGTAAAACTGAACAACGACCTCAAAGAACTGTATGCGAAAGAACAGGAAGAAATTCAGGTCATCCTCGCCCGTCTCAGCGAAGAGACCGCGCAGTATATTGAAGAGATCCGCACGGATTACCGTATTCTGACGGATCTTGATTTTATCTTTGCCCGCGGTGCACTGGCACTTTCTATGAATGCCAGCCGTCCGATCCTCAACACAGATGGACGCATTCACATCCGTGAGGGAAGACATCCTCTTCTGGATCCGAAAAAAGTAGTTCCGATCACGGTTTCTCTGGGAGACGATTTTTCTCTTCTGATCATTACAGGACCAAATACCGGCGGAAAGACGGTATCTTTAAAAACCGTAGGACTTTTTACCCTGATGGGACAGTCCGGCCTTCACATCCCTGCCAGAGACCATTCTGAACTGGCAGTGTTTAAACAGGTCTATGCAGATATCGGAGATGAGCAGAGCATTGAGCAGAGCTTGAGTACCTTCTCTTCTCATATGACAAATATTGTCTCTTTCCTGCATGATGTAGATGAGAATTCTCTAGTTCTGTTTGATGAGCTTGGAGCCGGAACGGATCCTACCGAAGGAGCCGCGCTGGCCATCGCCATTCTCTCCTATCTGCACGGACGTGGAATCCGCACCATGGCTACCACTCATTACAGTGAATTAAAGGTTTACGCACTTTCCACTCCCGGAGTTGAGAATGCCTGCTGTGAGTTTGACGTAGAAAGTCTGCGCCCGACCTACCGCCTTCTGATCGGAATCCCGGGAAAGAGTAATGCATTTGCAATTTCCGGTAAGCTCGGCCTTCCGGATTATATCATCGAAGATGCCAAAACCAGACTTTCCGAACAGGATGTCTCATTTGAGGATCTGATCTCAGATCTGGAGACAAGCAAGCGCACGATTGAAAAAGAACAGGAAGAGATTGCAGCATATAAAAAAGAAATCGAAGCACTGAAAAGTCAGGCGCAGCAAAAACAAGAACGCATTGAGGAACAAAGAGAGCGGATTCTTGCCGAAGCCCGCGAAAAGGCAAATACAATCCTGCGCGATGCCAAAGATGTGGCTGATGAGACGATTAAAAATTTCCGCAAATTCGGAAAAGAAAATATTTCAGCCGCCGAAATGGAAAAAGAAAGAGAACGTCTGCGCAAGAAGATGAAGGAAAATACCGCATCTTCATCTTTGAAAGTACAGAAACCGAAAAAGGAATACAAACCAACTGATTTCAAACTCGGAGAATCTGTAAAAGTACTGAGCATGAATCTGACCGGAACCATCAGTTCCCTTCCGGATTCCCGCGGAAATGTGACAGTGCAGATGGGAATTTTAAGATCTCAGGTTCACATTTCAGATCTGGAGATTATCGAAGAGGCGAATCCTTATGCACCAAAATCATTCAAACGTACGTCAAAAGGCAAGCTGAAAATGAGCAAATCTCTGTCCGTGAGCCCTGAAATCAATCTGCTTGGAAAGACTGTAGACGAAGCAGTTTCTGAGCTGGACAAATATCTGGATGATGCTCTGCTGTCCCATTTAAGCACAGTACGGGTAGTACACGGAAAAGGAACCGGAGCACTCCGAAAAGGAATTCACGAATTCCTGCGCCGTCAGAAGCATGTTAAGTCCTACCGTCTCGGGGAATTCGGAGAAGGAGACGCCGGCGTCACGATCGTGGAGTTAAAATAAACGGGGTTATAAGAGAGGAGTATTTATGATTGCAAAACAGAAAATTTTAATTGTGGATGATGATGAGAATATCGCAGAACTGATCTCGCTCTATCTGATGAAAGAGTGCTTTGATACGAAAATTGTGTCAAACGGGGAGGATGCGCTGTCTGCCTTTGAGACATATCAGCCAAACCTTGTTCTTCTGGATCTGATGCTTCCGGGAATCGACGGCTATCAAGTCTGCCGGGAACTGCGCGCCAAATCACAGGTACCGATCATCATGCTCTCTGCAAAAGGAGAAGTATTTGACAAAGTACTGGGACTGGAGCTGGGGGCAGATGACTATATCATGAAGCCGTTTGACTCCAAAGAGATGGTAGCACGAGTGCGTGCTGTCCTGCGCCGTTATCAGCCGGTCAAGCCGGAAGCACCTACCGCAGAAAAGGTAAAATGTGTCGAGTACGACGGACTTACCATCAATCTTACAAACTATTCCGTACTGTGCGACGGCCAGAACGTTGACATGCCTCCAAAAGAACTGGAGCTTTTATACTTTCTGGCTGCTTCTCCAAATCAGGTATTTACAAGAGAACAGCTTTTGGATCAGATCTGGGGCTATGAATACATCGGCGACACCCGCACAGTAGATGTTCATATCAAACGTCTCCGCGAAAAGATCAAAGATCATCCGGGCTGGGGACTGAGCACCGTATGGGGAATCGGTTATAAATTCGAAGTAAAATAAACAAAAAAGGATGGATACTATGAAAAGTACACTGCGTTTAAAATTTATCATGCTGTATATTATCTTTGGATTTCTCAGTATTTTCACGGTATCCCTTTTGTCGAATCAGCTTCTGCTCAATAAACTGGAACAGGATTCCTCACAAAATATGTACCGGATTGCAAATCAGACTGCGACCTCCTACCTGCCCTCATACTTTTCAAATGATCTTTCAGCCTGGTCTGTTCATTCTCAGCTGCAGGCTATGCAGCTGTATCTGAACGCGTCCGTCTGGTTTGTCAAAACAGACGGCACATTGATTACTTCTGCCCCTCTGGATGACCGCATTGCCCCTCCACTCATCCGGAACTTCGATTATCCGGCGGTATTGGACTGTCTGCCCTGCGAAAAACGCCCCACCAGTGGATGATGGTTCACCCACACCACGAGCCGAGGAAATCATTGCATCGTGTGGCAGCCGCACGTCCTGCCACAGGCCATCGCCGTCATCAGTACCGGAAGGCCGAACCCGGAATTGCCAATTTTCGTCAATCTCGAAACGTTTCATACGTTCCTCCTTGAATCGTGATGGTTTCACACTACCGAAGTCGTTATGCCGTATTTCTTTGATTTATATCGGTTTTTAGCTCTAATGCCGATACCTGTCAGACCAATACGGAGCAACAATATGAAAATGAATATATGAGAACAATGGAAAAGGCCATGTGCGGGAGAGACGCCGTCTCTCCCGCACAAGATCGGAAGAGCAC
>OLDJ01000173.1_pt1 | contig 12094 bp, 8 predicted proteins | sample 1609041 | NCBI WGS metagenome assembly OLDJ01 (sample SAMN02675046, study PRJEB24791) | human gut metagenome, SKBSTL021 | isolation source: stool | host: Homo sapiens | place: USA
GATCAATACCTCTGTCCTTGTATCTACAGAACTTGTCGCCTCATCCAGAATCAGGATCTTCGGATCTGCCAGAATTGCCCTCGCGATCGTCAACAGCTGTTTCTGACCCTGAGACACATTGTTTGCTTCTTCATTCAGTTCCATATCATATCCGCCCGGCAGTGTCTTCACAAACTGATGCACATGAGCTGCCTTGGCTGCCTGGATCACTTCTTCATCCGTTGCATCCAGTTTTCCGTATTTGATGTTGTCCCGGATACTTCCATTGAACAGCCAGGTATCCTGCAGCACCATTCCGAACATCTCACGCAGTTCACTTCTGTTGAAATCCCTGACGTCATGTCCGTCGATCTTGATGGCACCGCTGTTCACATCGTAGAACCGCATCAGAAGCTTGATCATCGTCGTCTTTCCTGCTCCGGTCGGCCCTACAATTGCAATTTTCTGCCCCTCTTTTACTTCTGCTGAGAAGTCATTGACAATGATCTTATCCGCATTGTATCCAAAATGAACATGATCAAAGCTTACATTTCCTTCCAGATTTTCTACCGATACCGGATGCTCCACAGTCTGATCTTCCTCTTCTTCCTCCAGGAATTCAAACACTCTCTCGGACGCCGCCGCCGTCATCTGCAGCATGTTCGCAACCTGTGCGATCTGCTGGATCGGCTGTGTAAAACGTTTCACATACTGAATAAAAGACTGAATATCTCCTACTTCAATTGTCTTTCTGATCGCCAGAAATCCTCCCAGAATCGCAACCACCACATATCCGAGATTTCCGATAAACTGCATGATCGGCATCATCATCCCGGAAAAAAACTGAGAACGCCATGCGGAATCATAAAGCCTGTCATTGGTTGTATCAAACTCACGAATCACATCTTCCTCTTTATTGAAGGCTTTGATGATATTATGTCCACTGTAGATTTCTTCCACCTGCCCATTCACATTTCCCAGATATTCCTGCTGTCCGCGGAAATATTTCTGTGAATGCTTCATCACAAATGAAATCAGGATCATAGAGACCGGCAGGATTACCAGCGTCGCCAATGTCATCAACGGGCTGATGGAAAGCATCATTGCCAGTACTCCGATCAATGTTGTCACGGACGTGATCATCTGTGTCGCACTCTGGTTCAGACTCTGTCCCAGCGTATCAATATCATTGGTCACTCTGGAGAGTACTTCTCCGACCGGCTTTGTATCAAAATAATTCATCGGCATCCGATTGATCTTCTCGGAAATCTCCTTACGCAAACGGTATGTTGTTTTCTGGGAAACTCCCGTCATCAGATAGCCCTGGATAAACGAACACAATGCGCTGATCAGATATAATCCCAATGTCATCAGAAGAATCTGCCCAATTCTCCCAAAGTCCATTCCACTGCCGCCTGACACTTTACTGACCAGACCATTATAAATCTCTGTTGTGGCCTTTCCTAAAATCTTCGGTCCTACAATATCAAAAACGGTTCCACAGATTGCAAAAATCACAATAAATGCCATCTGTACTTTAAAGACACTCATATAATGAAGAAGCTTTTTCAGCGTTCCCTTAAAGTCTTTTGCTTTCTCATTGGCGCCGCCCGGCCCCATATGTCCATGTCTAGGCATTTGCCTCTGCCCCCTTTCCGTTCAAATCTAACTCTTCCTCAGAAAGCTGTGAAGCCGCAATCTGACGATACACTTCACACGAATCCAAAAGTTCTCTATGCGTTCCGATTCCGGCGATCTTTCCTTCATCTAATACAATAATCTGCTCTGCATGAAGGATTGTGCTGATACGCTGTGCTACGATCAGCACCGTGCTCTGTGCAGTCTTTTTCTTCAACGCTTTTCTAAGTGCAACATCTGTCTTATAGTCAAGCGCCGAAAAGCTGTCATCAAAAATAAACAATTCTGGACGTTTTGCAATTGCTCTTGCAATGGAAAGCCTCTGCTTCTGTCCTCCTGATACATTCGAACCGCCCTGTGCTATATGACTGTGATATTTCTCTGATTTTGCTTCGATAAACTCTTCCGCCTGTGCGATCTGTGCTGCTTCCTTCATCACAGCTTCTCCTCCATCCGGATTTCCAAACAAAATATTGGAAGCAATATCTCCGGAAAACAGAACACCTTTCTGCGGAACATATCCAATCTTATCACGCAGCGTATGCTGGGATACTTCTCTGATATCCACACCATCCAGGGTGATCGTTCCTTCCGTCACATCATAAAATCGCGGGATCAGATTGACCAGTGTGGATTTTCCGCTTCCGGTACTTCCGATAATCGCTGTCGTCTCTCCCGGCCTTGCCGTAAAATGAATATCATGGAGTACATCTTCGTCTGCTCCCGGATAACGGAATGACACATGATCAAACTTCAGGACACCTGCTTCTTCTTTACAGAATGCCTTTGCTTCTTTCGGATCATCGATCACCGTCTCACTTGTCAGAATTTCCTGAATACGATCTGCAGACACTCCCGCTCTTGGAAGCATGATCGAAATCATACAGATCATCAGGAATCCCATAATAATCTGCATCGTATACTGAATAAATGCAATCATATCTCCAACCTGCATCTGACCGTCACTGATTCCATGTGCCCCGTTCCATACGATCAGAACAGAAACACCATTCATGATCAGAATCATCGTCGGCATCATAAATGTCATCGCACGGTTAACAAACAAATTCGTTCTCGTCAGGTTTTTGTTAGCTGTGTCGAACCGCTCTTCTTCATGCTTTTCTGTACTGAATGCTCGAATCACTGAAAGCCCGGTCAGAATTTCTCTTGTCACCAGATTCAGCCTGTCTACCAGTTTCTGCAATGTTTTGAACTTTGGCATTGCCGCAACAAACAGCACCAACACCACACAAAAGATCAAAATCACCGCAAGTGCAATGATCCAGGACATTGAAACATTGGTCTGAAATACCTTATAAACACCGCCCAACGCGAGAATCGGTGCATACAATACCATTCGCAGAACCATAACTGCCAAAAACTGTACCTGCTGAATATCATTGGTACTCCTTGTAATCAATGATGCAGTCGAAAAATGATCAAATTCGTTGTTGGAAAATCCAACTACCTTTCGGAACACTCTTCCTCTGAGATCCCGTCCGACTTTTGCTCCCACCCGTGAAGCCAGATAACAGACTAAAACACTGGCTGCCATTCCAAGAAACGCAAGTGCGATCATCTTACCGCCCGTAGTAAACAGATAGTGATACTGCATCTGATCTACATCCATACCCAGATCCTGATATGCATTCCTTGCATAACTTACTGCTGCCTGCTCCAGAATCATATCCGGCATGTCTTTCATTTCTTTTTTGATCTCTTTTACCAGTTCCTCTCTGGATTCCTGCGGCATCATCTGTAAAATATCAAACACCGTAGTATCTTCTGTGAGCATCTCCTTTGGAATCTGTTTTTTCAGTTTCTTCTCCATTTTCTGAGTCTGCTTGCTTCCGGACTCAAAACCGGAAGTTACCATCATCGGAAGCGCTAAAACATCTTCTACTTTCTTCAGCGCTGTCTCATCTTCCTTGACGAAATCCTTCAAAACGAAGGCGGTCTTATCATAAGAACTCTCGTCTTTTTCATATGCATCCTTCACCGTGTCCTGGTCCTTTTGTGATACAAACAACATCACCTTATTCCACTCTTCTTCTGAAATCGCAGCCGGCACTTTATCTTCAATTCCGCCCTGCTGGATTCCCACGTTGACAATATCGGATGTATAAGCTGGAAGTGACAGGTCACAATAAGCCTGTACTGCCAGTATCGCAACAATCGCGATGACCGCTTTCCAGTAATGTCCGATAAATTTAAATAGATTTTTCATACGCTCTCCTTTCCTGCCTTATCTCTCTGTTTTGCTTTCTCCCGATGTATGAAACCTTGGTTCTTCTTTTAAGTTGTCAAAAATCTGAATCATAATTCTTCGCAAAAGAAGCTTCTCTTCCTGACTGATGCCGCGGAACATGATTTCATCCATCTGCATGGCCACTTCCTTTACATGTTCAATGCAGGCCTTTCCCTTTTCATCCAGATACAGACGCATGATCCTTTGATCCTTTTCATCCGGCTGCCGTTTGATAAATCCAGCCTTCTCCATCTTCTGAATCGCAGATGTAATAGACGGCGCCGTCACATTCAGCTTTTTTGCCAGCTCCTTCTGAGAAAGAGGCTTTTGAGAAACAGCTTCCTCATGATGCAGCATAAAAAGGATGCCTGCCTGACTCTTATTCAACCCATACTTGTCAAACATCTTCTGTGCCCGCAGTCCGCCCTGATGAACCACCATCCCAAAGAGTCCGACACTTGGAACTTTATCCAGATCACAGCGCATTGCTATACCTCCTTTTTAATCAGTTAGATATCTAATCGATATATTAGTATTATCTTCCAAAAAAATCAAGCATTAATATAATTTTTCACATTTTTTTAATATTTATGCCAATAAACTAGTTAGATATTTAATTATTTTCATTTCGTAAAAAAGCAGTCTCAGATCAACATCTGAGACCGCCAGATAAAAATCCCGTTATGTTCTATTTTATTCCTCTTCTTCTGTACTTTTTTTGCGCTTCAGAGTCCTTACATTTACTCCATTAACTTCAATATGATCATCTACAGCAATGACCAGACACTGCCTTCCATCTATCACTCTCGTTTCGATCAGATCCGCCCGTTCCGGATTGACTTTAATCACAATATCCGGCGTTTCAATCTGAAACTTTTTTGTCTCCGTAATATTGGTTGCAAGAAGAGAAGTCTTTTCCCCTGCTGTCTCTTCATAATTTTGATCAAAACACTCCATTTTTTCCGAAGAAACGCCGCTCTTTTCAAATACCTTGCGTACATCGGTCTTATCCAACTGCAGCGGTTCCGGTTCTTCTTTATGTTCCTCAATCATGTCATTCAAAGTATCATGGATATTGCGGATCGTCTCATAATCTCCGTCTTCTCCCAGAGTATCCTCGATCAGCATCTGAAATGTCTCCTTCTGCGTGTTGGCTGACATCGGCCTCCTTGCTCCCAGCAGCTGCTCAATCAACTCCGGCTGCAAATCCTCTGATTTCTTCGTATAATAGAGTACTCCATGAATATCCGTGCTTCTGTCATTAAAAGCCGGAAACAAAAATCCCTTGTCCGGCATATCTACCACCCAGTCCCGGATACGATCCTGAATACAATTGCTCTCTGCATTGTAACTTAATCCTTCCTTTGACAACGAAACCGGACAGATACTGCACACCAAATACTCATACACTTCATCGGATGCGTCAAACATCTCCAGATTGTCAGACGATCTGCCCGGCACATCATACATTGCATGGATTAAAATAATATAATAATTCTCCGCATACTCATATGTAGCGATTACTTTGTCATAAAATTCTTCCAGCAGCATGTCATCTTCCAGCTTGCTGGCTTTTAGTTTCATTAAAAATTCCTGTGTCCCGCCCGGCATCTCCTGGTCGATCGGAAATTCCATATTCAACATATTTTTCCCCATCGTCCCGGAAAGTGTCTTTTTAAAAATATCAAAATACTTAAAAGCCTCTTCCTCCGGCAGAGATAAGAATGCCGATTTTGATTCCATCTTTTTATTTTTCTCATGATCTACATAGCAGCCGGCAATTCTTGTGATCGCGCAATTTGCCGGTGTAAACTGCTTGCGGATTTCTAATACTTCTTTTTTATTCATGATAAATTTCTCCCTCCAGAATATAAGAAAGGGTCCTGTAACAACCAGAACCCTTTGATACAACTGCTAATTATATTATATGGACAGCCTGTATGGATGTCAATATCGTTTTCTATTTCCCTCATTCCTGTTACTTCATTCTGCTACTGCCTCCCTTTTTTATTAGCATTTCTTATATTAATAACAATTATCATTATTATAAATAATTACAAATTTCTACTTTCTAGTAGACTTATCGTTTTATTTTGGTTATAATACATATGTCAGAAAGATTTCGTTAAAAATTAAAGGAGGACTATTTTTATGAAAAAATATTTATGTGAAGCATGTGGATACATTTATGATCCTGAAGTAGGCGATCCAGACAACGGTGTAGAGGCTGGAACAGCTTTTGAAGATATCCCGGAAGACTGGTTATGTCCACTGTGCGGACTTGGAAAAGACGCATTTGTTGAAACAGAATAATGCATAAAAAGTATCGCTCATCATCTCAGGCGGATGATGAGCGATTTCTTTTTTATTTTCCTGTATGAAGCAATTCATTCGCATTGCGGATCCGCTCTTCTGTCGGAGGCTCGATCCCCTCCAGCGGATATTCCATCCCCAGTTCTTTCCACTTATACTCTCCCAATGTATGGTACGGAAGTACTTCCACTTTCTCTACATTGGAGAGTGTCTGAATGAATGCATCCAGTTTTTTCAGATATTCATCATTATCACTTCTCTCCGGAACCAGTACGTGACGAATCCACACCGGTTTATTGATGTCACTTAAATATCTCGCCAAATCCAGAATATTCTGATTCGTATGACCAGTCAAAATCTTGTGCTGCTCATCGTCAATATGTTTGATATCCAAAAGAAGCAGATCTGTATATTTCATCAGTTCCTCAAACTTACTAAAAAACGGTTCTTCTCTTGTAAAAGGTGCTCCACTTGTATCGATTGTTGTGTGGATTCCTTTTTCTTTTGCTTTCTTAAACAATTCCAATAAAAAGTCGATCTGCAAAAGCGGCTCGCCTCCGCTGACTGTAATTCCACCGGATTTTCCCCAGTAACTGCGGTATTTCCACGCTTTGTCCAACAATTCATCTGCAGACATCTGCGTTCCTGTCTGCATACTCCATGTATCCGGATTATGGCAGAACTGACAGCGCATTGGACATCCGCTCACAAAAATAAGAAAACGGACTCCCGGTCCGTCTACGGATCCAAAACTCTCTGTTGAGTGTATATATCCTTTCATTTGCTTGATTCCCTTTCTCTTAATATTTAAAAAGGGACGTAGCATCCTGTTTGTACTACGTCCCTGTGAATTACAAATTACAGTGCTTTATGGCATGTTCTTGCAATTACGTCTAACTGCTGCTCACGTGTCAGGTCGATGAATTTAACAGCGTATCCTGATACACGGATTGTGAAGTTTGCATATTCTTCTTTCTCTGGGTGCTCCATAGCATCGATGAGTTTTTCTGTTCCGAATACGTTTACGTTCAGGTGATGTGCTCCCTGATCGAAGTATCCGTCCATTACGTTAGCCAGATTTACTTTTCTCTCATCGTCATCATGTCCAAGTGCTCCAGGGCTGATTGTCTGTGTATTAGAAATTCCGTCCAGCGCTTCTTCGTATGGAAGTTTTGCAACTGAGTTCAGGGATGCTAACAGACCATTCTGCTCTGCACCGTATGATGGGTTTGCTCCTGGTGAAAGTGGTTCCCCAGCTTTTCTTCCGTCTGGAAGAGATCCTGTAGCCTTACCATATACAACGTTAGATGTAATTGTAAGGATAGATGTTGTTGGCTCAGAGTCTCTGTATGTGTGGCATTTTTTCAGTTTGCTCATGAATGTTCTTAACAGCCATACAGCGATCTCGTCAGCACGGTCATCATCGTTACCGTATCTTGGGAAGTCTCCCTCTGTCTCGTAGTCAACAGCAAGTCCGTTTTCGTCGCGGATTACTTTAACTTTTGCATATTTGATCGCACTTAAAGAGTCTACTACGTGAGAGAATCCAGCGATACCTGTAGCGAATGTACGTCTTACGTTTGTATCGATCAGAGCCATCTCTGCTGCTTCGTAGTAGTATTTGTCATGCATGTAGTGAATCATGTTCAGTGTTCCGACATACAGATGAGCCAGCCAGTCCATCATTTTGTCATATTTTGCAATTACTTCATCATAGTCAAGATATTCAGAAGTGATCGGCTGATAGTTTGGTCCTACCTGCTGTTTTGTCTTCTCATCAACACCACCGTTGATTGCGTAAAGCAGACATTTTGCAAGGTTTGCACGTGCTCCGAAGAACTGAATCTCTTTTCCTGTCTGTGTTGCAGATACGCAGCAGCAGATAGAATAGTCATCTCCCCATACCGGACGCATTACATCATCGTTCTCGTACTGTACAGAACTTGTCTTGATAGAAATATAAGAAGAATATTTCTTGAAGTTCTCTGGCAGATTAGAAGAATATAATACTGTCAGGTTTGGCTCTGGTGAAGGTCCCATGTTCTCCAGTGTATGAAGGAAACGATAGTCGTTCTTTGTTACCATAGAACGTCCGTCCATTCCGATACCACCCATTTCCAGTGTAGCCCATACCGGGTCTCCTGAGAACAGCTCGTTGTAAGATGGAATTCTTGCGAATTTAACCATTCTGAACTTCATAACGATGTGGTCGATCAGTTCCTGAGCTTCTGTCTCTGTCAGTGTTCCGTTCTTTAAGTCTCTTTCAATATAAATGTCAAGGAATGTAGAAATACGTCCAACGCTCATTGCAGCACCATTCTGAGTTTTGATTGCTGCAAGGTATCCGAAGTACAGCCACTGCACAGCTTCTTTTGCGTTTGTAGCTGGTTTGGAAATATCAAATCCGTAAACAGCAGCCATTTCTTTCATTTCTTTTAATGCTTTGATCTGATCAGCGATTTCTTCACGAAGACGGAAATCTGTTCCTTTCATCCCGTGTCTTTCACCTTCGATAAAATCATTCTGTTTCTGCTCGATCAGGTAATCGATTCCGTAAAGAGCTACACGACGGTAGTCACCTACGATACGTCCTCTTCCGTATGTGTCCGGAAGTCCTGTGATGATCTTGCTGTGACGGGCTTTTTTCATCTCAGGTGTGTAGATATCGAATACTCCCTGATTGTGTGTTTTATGATATTTTGTGAAGATCTCGTGCAGTTTCGGGCTTGGCTCATATCCGTATGTTGTACAAGCCTGCTCAGCCATTTTAATACCGCCGTATGGCATAAATGCTCTCTTCAGCGGTTTGTCTGTCTGAAGACCAACAACCTGCTCTAAATCTTTCATTTCTTCGTTAATATATCCCGGGCCATACGCTGTCAGTCCAGAAACTACTTCTGTCTCCATATCCAGAACGCCGCCTTTTGCACGCTCTTCTTTCTGCAGTTTCTGAAGCTCTCCCCATAATTTGTCAGTTGCCTCTGTAGGTCCAACCAGGAAAGATTCATCACCTTCATATGGTGTGTAGTTGTTCTGGATGAAGTCACGAACGTTAACTTCCTCTTTCCAGAGTCTTCCGTTAAATCCTGACCACTGTTCAAACTGTGCCATCGTTTAAAATCCTCCTTCAATGTACATGAATCATTTTCTCTTTCTTACGGGTCTTAGTATACCATTATGTTAAAAGAAAGACAAGAGAAAACAGGAATGATTCTCGTTTGTATTTGATTTAGTACAATCTGAAAATTTTAAAAAAATATTGCCAAAAACGCACTGCATTTTTGGCAATATTCTCATTTCTTATAACCGAAAACCGTCTATTCGTTTTTCAGATTATTTGAATTTTTTTACTAATACTGCAAGGATTGCTGCAAGACTGACACCTGCCGGTAATGCTGCAGCTGCTGCATTTGTCTCATCTCCTGTTTTTGGAGAATTCTTCTTCTCGTCTTTTTTGTCTTCTTTTTTATCGTCTTCTTTGTTTGGTTTTTCTGGTTTCTCCTGATCTGGAGTCTCTGGTTTCTCCGGTTTATTTGGCTCCTCTGGATCCGGAGTTTCTGGTTTATCCTCTTTGATCTTTGTTACACTCAGCTGTAATGGTGTCTCTTTGTACAGCTCTACCTGGAAATCTCCAACTTCCTGTAACTCATATCCTTCCGGTACCCACTCTGTAATCTCTCTTGTGTGGAAGATTCCGTCTCCGTCTCCATCTACAAAGTAGTCTCCGCCTGCTATCACTTCATCATTATTCTCAGCATCTACAAACTGGATTTTTACGATGGAAGAAAGGTCACCTTTCTCTACAACCATTGTATGTCCGCCTGTGGATCCAAATGGAATTTTGATTTCTGTTACCTGATCTCTGTCGTTGGACAGCTTGTATCCTGTTGGAAGATTAAAGTCCACACCAAGTCTGAATACCGCGTCTTCTCCATCAGCGCCTTCTGCTGTTACTGTTTCTGTTGTAACAACTTCTCCGTTCGGAGTTTCAAATGTAATGTGAAGCACTGCTTCTCTGATTTCTACATCTTTCTTTACAGAAACATATACGTATCCATCTCTGATGATGCAGTCTGTACCTTCGATTGTATATCCTTCTGGAAGATATCTTGTCAGGATTGCCATATTTACACACGATGTATCAATTGATACCTGTACCGGCACTTCTGCTACCTGTTTTCCAGCTGCTTCATCATAATAATTGATTTTCACATCCTGTGTTTCTTCGACAAGTACTTTCTTTACCTCGGCATATACAAAATAAGAATCCTGTGTCTCTCCACCTGCTACCGAATAGATGCCTTCTACCAATTCATATCCTTCTGGAAGATATTTTTTCACAGTTTCTGCCGGCAATACTTCATATGTATCTTTCGGATCATCACCCCAACGATAATCCTCCACTTTTTCATTGTTAAATTGCACAAAGATAGATTCATTGTTGTCTGTATCTCTAAAATTAATTTCACCAGAAATACTATCCCAACTATCGCTCTCCGTCTCCACCTTTTCCACTGGCTCTGCTGCAAACACTGGTGCAACGTTCGCTGTTACAATTGAAACAACCATAACACCCGTCAGGCATACGCGCATTAATTTTTTCCTGTACATACTACTTTCCTCCTATTATAACTTTTAGTTTCCCCTTAAATAACAAACCATTTCAAATTTCCGTAACGTTTGCTACCTAAACACTTCTAGTGTATATTCGAATCCTTTTTTTGTCAATACTTTCCAATATTCTATGAAAAATTGCTGCATTTTTTATATTATTTGTCATAAAAAAATACCGGTAACCTGATATCTCTCCAAAACTGATATCCCTTTACCGGTATTTCTTATTCCCACGTAATATCCTCAACCTCATACACTGATACAACATTTGTCTGATAATTGACTACCATCTGCATAGTATATATCTTTTCAAATGCCTGGTCATTTCTTGTGCCTTTCACATCTATATCACATTCCACAACACCTACATCTATTTTACCATATTGCGCTTTCTTTGCACTTTTTATTTGTGTAGACACTTCATTGATATTAACCACGCTTTCTTTATAAAAAGCATCTCTTTCTTCTTTTAATAATCTTCTATGTTCTGTATTTGCAATACTTTGATACAAACTCTGATCTGTTATTTCTTTATCTTGAGCATCACTATTTACCGCCAAAAATGCTTTTGCCCAACTATTGACACCTTTTTGTATTACTTTTGTTTCTTCATCTGGAAGGGACTCCTCTGTAACTTTCAGCTGTTCATATATCGTCAACGGTACTGTTTTTTCTTCCTTATCTTTTTTCCCACATCCACATGTCAGAATTCCCAATATACATATCATCAATACCAATTTTATGTATTTTCTCATTGTAATCCTTGTTCCTTTCGCCACTTGGCTTATCCCCCTATCTTTCATGTACTCCCCATAGAAAAATATTGCCAAAAACGCAATGCATTTTTGGCAATATTTCCATTTTTTATAACCTAAATCCGTCTATGCGTTTTTCAGATTATTTAAATTTTTTCACTAATACTGCAAGAATTGCTGCAAGGCTCACACCTACAGGTAATGCTGCAGTTGCTGCACTTGTCTCATCTCCAGTCTTTGGAGAAGTTTTCTTCTTATCTTCTTTCTTAGTATCCTCTTTTTTGTCGTCTTTTTTATTTGTGTCTTCTTTTCCTGTATCTTCTTTGTCAGGATCTTCTGGTTTCTCTGGTTTGTTTGGATCTTCCGGATCTGGATTCTCTGGCTCTTCTGCAATCTTTGTCACACTAAGCTGCAATGGAGTTTCTTTATAAAACTCTACCTGGAAATCTCCAAGTGTTGCCAGCTCATATCCTTCCGGTACCCACTCTAATACTTCTGTATGATTGAAGATTCCATCTCCGTCTGCATCTACAAAATAGTCTCCGCT
>OLDJ01000182.1_pt1 | contig 11840 bp, 8 predicted proteins | sample 1609041 | NCBI WGS metagenome assembly OLDJ01 (sample SAMN02675046, study PRJEB24791) | human gut metagenome, SKBSTL021 | isolation source: stool | host: Homo sapiens | place: USA
ATTCCCGCATTGACGAGGTCAGCTCCTCAATGAAAAGCAAGCGGGAGCGCCGTATGAAGGCCGGCAGCGAAGTGGAACGCAAGGATGCCCAGATTCGCCAGCTGCGAAGGGATCTTAATATATTGCAAAATGAACAGCGTGAGGTGGAGGTGGCACAGGCGAAGGCGGAAACAAAGCTGGAAACCACGCTGGAACGTTTAAGCTCCACCTATGAGATGACCTTTGAATATGCGCAGAGTCAGAAGGCGGAGATCGATATCGTGGAGGCACGCAAGCAGGTTGTGATTCTTCGTCAGGAAATCTCCTCCTTGGGGAATGTAAATCTGGATGCACCGCAGGAATACAAGGAGGTCAGTGAGCGTTTTGAATTCTTAAGCAGACAGCGGGATGACCTGATGGCTGCCAAGGATAAGATTTTGGAGGCCATTGATGAAATGGATGATATCATGGTCAAGCAGTTTCAGGAGATGTTTGATAAGATCAACGCACAGCTCAACGATGTCTTCCGTGCGCTGTTTGGAGGCGGTAAGGCACGCTTGTTCATGGTGGATCCGGAGGATGTGCTGAATACCGGTATTGATATCGATGTGCAGCCGCCGGGAAAAACCGTACAGAATATCCGTCTGTTCAGCGGTGGAGAAAAGAGTCTGATCGCCATCTGTGTCCTGTTCTCCATTCTGAAGGCAAGAACGATGCCGCTTTGTATCTTTGATGAGGTTGAGGCAGCGCTGGATCAGGCAAATGTGGAGCGCTTTGCGAAATATATTGCACAGTTTCGCGGGGAGAGTCAGTTTATCGTCGTGACACACCGCCCGGGAACCATGGCGCAGTGTGATGCCCTGTATGGGGTAACTATGCAGCAAAATGGTGTTTCCCAGCTGCTGAAGGTGAAGCTGCAGGATGCAATCAACATGATTGATAAGGAAGAGGTGAAGGCATAATGGGTATTTTTTCAAAATTAAAGCAGACATTTTCATCCAAAAAGGATGGAGATCGCTATCTGAGCGGTCTGGATAAATCAAAAAAGTCGTTTTCAGAACGCATTCGGAAGCTGGCACTTGGCTTTACCGGCGTCAACGAGGAGTTTCTGGAGGATTTGATGGTCGTACTGCTGGAAGCGGATATCGGCATTAAAACAGCACAGAAAATCGTGGATGAGGTCGAAAGCCGTGCGATGGATCAGAAGCTGAAGAGCTTTGATGAAATCAGTGAGTGCCTGATTGAGGTTATGCATGAGCTGTATGCCAGTGTTGAGGACGAGGATTTCCATAAAAATGAAGATGGTCCGACGGTCATTTTGATGGTTGGCGTCAACGGCAGCGGGAAAACGACAACGACGGCAAAGCTGACAAAGCTGTTTCAATCAGAGGGCAGCAGCGTTGTACTTGCGGCAGCGGATACCTTCCGTGCCGGCGCGATCGACCAGCTGGCAAAATGGGCGGACCGTCTGGGTGTGACCTGCATTAAGGGAAGAGAAGGCGGCGATCCGAGTGCTGCACTAGTGGATGCCTGCCGCTATGCGAAGGAGCATGGCATGGATTATCTGATCGGGGATACCGCAGGACGTTTGCAGAACAAAGCAAATCTGATGCAGGAGCTGAGCAAGATGCGCAGAGTTATCGAACGGGAAATTCCGGGAGCACCGCATGAGGTGTGGCTGGTGCTGGATGCCACAACCGGACAAAACGGAATTTCACAGGCACAGATTTTTCTGGAAACAACGAAGGTAAGCGGTATTATACTGACCAAGATGGATGGTACGGCAAAGGGGGGCATCGTCATTGCGATACGCGATCTTTTGGGACTGCCGGTAAAATACATCGGACTCGGTGAGAAGGAGGACGATCTGCGCCCGTTTGATATTGATTCCTATCTGTACGGTCTGTGCGAGGATATTTTACAGCATGATTGATCAGATGGAACGGATGAATGCGCTTCTGGATGCCTATGAACAATTGCTGACAGAGAAGCAGCGGGAAATCCTGAATCTGTATTACAAGGAGGATTTGTCGTTTTCCGAGATTGCGGAGAATCTGCACATCAGCCGTGCGGCTGTCAACGATCATATCAAGCGCAGCACGCATATTCTTGCGGAATACGAAAAAAAGCTGCATCTTGTGCAAAATTATGAAACAAGAAGCAGGATTTATGATAAAATGAAAACAGTCGGAAACGATGCGATACGAAAACTGGTAGAACAGCTAGAAAATTTAGAATGACTTTAGGAGGATAACATGTCAAAAATTATTTCAGTGAACGCAGGGAGTTCATCATTAAAGTTTCAGTTATTTGAAATGCCGAGCGAGGAGGTTCTGACAAGCGGAATCGTTGAGAAAATCGGATTTGAGGATGCCATCTTTACCATCAAGGTGAACGGAGAAAAAATTAAGAAGGTACTGCCGATTCCGGATCACACAAAGGCAGTCAGCATGCTGCTGGAAGCGCTGGTGGAGTATAAGATTGTAAACAGTCTGGATGAAATCACCGGTGCGGGACACCGTGCTGTACACGGCGGGGAAATTTTTAAGGAAAGTGTACCGGTAACGGAAGACGTTGTAGAAAAATTTGCTTCCTTAAACGATTTGGCACCGCTGCATAACCCGGCAGGTCTTGTCGGATACAATGCATTTAAAAATAATCTGCCTAACTGCAAGCACGTCTTTGTGTTTGATACGGCATTCCATTCCACAATGCCGAAGGAATCCTATATCTATGCATTGCCGATGAAGTATTATGATGAATACAAGATTCGCCGCTACGGCTTTCATGGAACAAGCCATAAGTATGTGTCCCTGCGCTGCGCAGAGCTGATGAACAAAAAGGTGGAGGATACGAAAATCATTACGTGTCATCTGGGAAACGGAGCAAGCATTACAGCAGTTGACGGTGGTAAATCCATCAACACCTCCATGGGCTTCACACCGCTTGCGGGTGTTATGATGGGGACACGCTGCGGTGACATCGATCCTGCAATCGTAACATACATTATGAAAAAGACTGGTGCAACTCCGGATGAAATGGATGATATCATGAACATGCAGTCCGGTATGCTTGGTGTCAGCGGCATCAGCTCCGATGCACGTGACATTGAGGATGGCTGCAAGGAAGGGAATCCGGCAGCACTTCTGACAGCAGAGGTATATGTAAACCGTGTCATCAATGTTGTCGGCGGCTACTACGCACAGCTTGGTGGTGCGGATGCGATCGTCTTTACCGGAGGAATCGGTGAAAACGACACCAACATGCGTAAAATGATCTGTGACCGTCTGTCAGTGGCATTCGGTATCCAGCTGGATGAAGAATTGAATGGAAAGACAAGAGGCAAGGAAGTCCTGCTGTCCACTGCGGAAAGTAAGGTAGCGGTATGGCTGATTCCGACAAATGAGGAACTCATGATTGCCCGTGATACATACCGTCTGATTGCGTAATTATGAATACCGACATTTTATTTGAGCTTGTCGAACAGTATGATATCATTACGATTTACCGCCATGTGTCTCCCGATGCGGATGCCCTTGGTGCACAGTTTGGACTGAAGCAGTGGATACAGGAAACATATCCGCAAAAGCAGGTGTATGCGCTGGGCAGGGATGCCGGCAGCAAGCAGTCATTGTTTCCGCAGATGGACGTTGTCCCTGATGAAACCGTCGCTGCCTCTCTTGCCATCATTCTGGATACGGCAAACGGTGCCCGTGTGGATGATGATCGCTGGAGTAAGGCGGCACGTACCCTGAAAATCGATCACCACATCGTCGTTGAGAGCTTTGCGGATGTGGAGGTTGTCGAGGATTTGTTCGGGGCAACGTGTGAAATGCTGGCCTATATGTTTGAACAGAAGCAGCTGCGGCTGTCAGCAACCTGTGCACAATATCTGTACGGCGGCATTATTGCGGATACCCTTCGCTTTTCCATTGCGACCATAAAGCCGAGAACGCTGCGTACGGCAGCCTATCTGCTGGAAATGGGCGTGGATGTAAAAAAAGCCAACGAGGATCATTTCTCCACCTCCTATCGGCTCTATCGCTTTGAAAACTATATCCGCAGCAATGTTTCCCTGCTGGAGGGACATGTTGCCTATATGATCATTAACCGCGAGGACTATGAGCGTTTTCAGCTTACCTTTAACGAAGCAAAGGAAAAGGTGTTTGTGCTTGGCGGCGTGGATGAATTTGAAGCATGGGCGCTGTTCACGGAAAAAGAACGGGATGAAAACGGCAGACGTATTTACAATGGCAGTCTTCGTTCCAAGAACCGCACGATCAATGATATCGCAAACCGGTATCAGGGCGGCGGACATCGCTTTGCCTGCGGAGTAAAGGGTTTGTATGAGGAAACGATACAGGAGCTGCTGCAGGAGCTTTGTGAGCGTGTAAACGAATAGAAAACAGGCAGTGTACGAGGGTATGCTGCTTTTTCTTATTTGCTTTTGGAAAGTTGACTATAAGAGGTTGTGAGGATGGTGCAGGCTATGGTAAAATTTAAGACAAAGAAAGAGGGATTGGATGGATACGATATTTTCATATGAATTGCGAAGAGAGCAGCCGCTCAGTACAGAAGAAAAACAGAGGATTCGTGTGATTCTGAACGCATACCGCATCCCGGAGGAACAGCTCTCTTCATGGAACGGGGATTCCTGCTCTTTGCCGTTGTTTCGCTGCTTTGAAGTGCCACTGCTGTATAGCGAGCATATTCGAATAGCAGACAGTGAAACAGCATATACAGCGGCAGCCCACTGGTGCTGTATGCTGGATGCCCTGCAGGAGGCATTGTCCGGTGTTGTTATATCCGCAGTGATGCAGGAGGCGGTTGTGCACGATGCAGAGCATGGCTTTCTGATTCCCTCTATGGACAGGGAAGCGTTTCTGCGATGCAAAAGGCAGGAGCGTGTGGAAGCTGCTTTGGACAGTCCGCAGTCGGAAGAACCGGTTTTGTTCACAGAGCAGGCACCTCTATATGCAACCAGGCTGTATCTTAAGCCTCTTTTACAACAGAAAATTGAACAGCAGGTTGCTGCATTTGAAGCCAGACTGCAAATCCTTCTGCCTGCCTGCTATCGTGATTTTTTGATTCGCTACAACGGAGGTGCTGCAACGGATACATATTTCTATATGGAGAATGCAGGGGAAACCGTATATTGTCTGGATCGGTTTTACGGCTTTCATGAGGGGGATACAGGCTTTCCTGCTATGTCAAGGTGCCTATGGTTTACAGAACTGCTGGAACAGGGCTATCTTTGTATTGCAGGGGATGCCTTTGGCAACCATATCGTGCTGCGTATTCGTGAAAATGGCTATGGCGGGGTTTTCTTTTACGCGCACGACAATATTCCCCGTTTTCATGCATTGAGCAGTGATTTCTTTCATTTTATGATGCAGGTGCAATCGCATATTGATGTACTCCAGCCATCGTCTGCACTCACACAGGTATATATTTGCAGGCTGGAGGATGACAGTCAGGATGCACGTGTACAAAAGCGCCCGCTGGATGTATTTCTGGAGGGGGAGATGGCAGCGGATAAGGCAGAAAGGGTGCAACAACTCATGGAAGAGGCAGAGCCGCGTATAGAGGGCTTCCTGCATTTTGACACCTTTGCATTCCGCCTTGCTGTAATAGAGGAGCTGATGTTATGTGCAGAAGCTTCTTCCTTCCTTTGAGCTTTATGACAAACTGTATGAACTGCATGTGGATCCGGAAGGGGATTTCCGTTATCACGGTCCCTTGCTGTATGCGCTTCGTTATTTCAAGGAGCTAAGGATACCCGTGGCATTGGCAGAGCATGTGGAATCTCTGACACTGGATGGAGGAAATGAGATTTATGGACAGATCATGCTGGAGTGGGACGGCGAGTATTCCCTGTTTGATATCGCGGACGTGAAGGAGCGTGAGCTGAAGCAGTTTGGAAATCTGAAGCAGGTCGCTGTAAACGGGCTCGCGGAGCCTGCCTTTGTACGCAGTCTGCGTATGCAGGGAATCCGCGTAACCGATCGCTTTGACGAGCAGGATTATGCTTGTGAAAAGCTGCAGCACCTTCTGACAAACTGGGAAACCTGCTGTGTTTATGCTGAGCGAAGTGATGCGGCAGCACAGCTGCTTGCTGCCCTTCGCTATTGCATGGGAGGTTACTATAAAGAGCTGTTTCATCCATCCTTGCAGCACTGGGAACAGCTGCATGAGCCCGGTGTGGCGAAAGATACGCTTTCAGAGCTTGCGAAACAGCTGCAGACGCTCGGACTCACCCTTATGCGGTATGAGCCGGGTATAGAGGGCTGCTGTCTGCTGGTCACAAGAAATATTACGGCCTGCATTGCTCTTTTGAAAAAAGACGCTAGGTATACACTTGTTCAGCATTGCGGTGTATGGAGCATCAAGGAAACGAATCAGCCAACCCTGACACGGACGCAATCCGATACAGATCCGGGGGGTTCCCAAAGACAGGAGGAAGACGGACAGATATGCAGACCGCAGCCGGAAATGAGAAAGCAGATGAGTCGTATGCAAAAGCGGGTGCTGTTTGCCGTCTGTGCTGCTGTGCTGGGAGGTATTGCCCTTTTCATCATCAATTCCATTCTTGTATCCAATCAGGAAATGATATGGGATGAAAATCTGAATTACGATTATCAGGTGGTATGCAAGGGCAATGTCGGGGATTGTCAGCTGCGCAGCAGTGATGGAGTCCTGTATTTCACGCAACCCTTTCAGGAAAGCGAGCCGACCTATTCTTCTCTGCTTGCCGTAAGAGAATATAATAACAGGAATTATGACCGCATCTATGATGTTACGCAGAGGAAATTTCTCCACGGAGATTTTCTGCATGTGCGTGTTGTAGAGCTGAAGGAGGACGGGGAGCCTATGGAATACAGGGGTTTGCTTGCGACAAAGGATAAGAAAAATTATATGCTCTACAGTGAAAAGCATAAAAACGGCATCAGGGTGAAGCCGGATACCTATGGTTCTGTGGGCTACGGCCCCTTTGATGTTGATACAGGAGTTGAATGGAATGACTGAGAAAGGAGGACGCGCTCATGTCCATACTTGGAATTGATCTGGGCACAACCAATTCACTGGCCTGTGTTTGGAAAGGGAAGGAAGCGATATTGATACCGAATGCATTTGGAAGCTATCTGACACCCTCTGTTGTCAGCTTTCTGGAAAACGGAGAGGTGCTGGTTGGGGAGGGGGCTAAGCAGCGGCTGCATACGCATCCTTCACTGACCTTTGCGGAGTTCAAACGCTGCATGGGAACGGATACGGTGTATACGGTCCATGGAAAAACGTATTATCCGCAGGATTTAAGCGCCATGGTGATTCGCAAGCTGGTGGAGAATGCCAGTGTATTCCTGAATGAGAGGATCGAGGAGGCAATCATCAGTGTTCCGGCCTATTTCAATGATGATCAGCGCTGGGCAACCAAAATTGCCGGACAGCTTGCCGGTATCCGTGTGGAGCGTATCATCAATGAACCCAGTGCGGCAGCCTTATCCCAGCACATCCAGCAAACGGAAGAGGATATGCTTGCGCTCGTTGTGGATTTCGGTGGAGGAACATTGGACATTTCCATTGTCGAGGCTTTTGATAATATCGTGGAAATACGGGCCATCAGCGGGGATAACCATCTGGGCGGCAGTGATTTTGATGAAGCAATCATGGATTGCTTTCTTGAAGAAAACGGGTTGCAGAGAAAGGAGCTGCTCCCGCAGGAGCTGGCACTTTTGAAAACCGGGGTGGAAAGGGCCAAGATGCTGCTGAGTGTCCGTAAGGAATACAGCCTGCAGCTTTTCCTGCATCAGAAAAACTGCTGTATGGAATTAAACCGCGGGAAAATGACAGCTATCTGTATGCCTCTTTTACAGCGCATGCAAAAACCGCTGGAGCGGGTGCTGAAGGATTCTGAGATATCCCTGCAGGAGCTGCAGAAGGTCATTCTGGTTGGCGGCAGCTGTCGTATGCCAGCTGTTATACAGTATCTGGAGTTTTTGCTGAAGCGGGATGTAGAGCTGGTGCATGAGCCGGATCAGGCTATTGCAATCGGCTGTGGAACAGCGGGAGGCATCAAGGAGCGCTGCTCGGATATACGGGATGTACTCTTGAGTGATATCTGTCCATTCACACTCGGTTTGGCTGTTTACGATGATGGAGCGAGGGATTATGTGATGGAACCGATTATTGAACGCAACACGGCCTTACCCTGCAGTGTAAACCGCATGTTTTCTTATCGCAGCACAAGCGGAGAGCTGCAGACATCGATCCTGCAGGGGGAGCACCGCAAAGCGGCAGCCAATCTGGTCGTGCGGACAGTGCGTATAAAAGTACCTAAGACAAGCGAAGAATATCAGCCGATTTCCGTCCGGTTTACCTATGATATCAACGGACTTCTGGAGGTGGAAACAAATACCTTCCATGAAGAGAGCGCAAGTCGTGTCGTGATACAGAACCGCATGAACCGGATGAGCGAGGAGGAGGTTCACCAGCGCCTACGGGAGCTGCAGGCATATAAGTTGCCATCACAGGAAAAAGAGGTATACCGGCACTTGCTGGAACGCGGAGAGCGCATGTATTCTGAAAGCATCGGAGAGAAACGCATGCGGATTGCCGCCCTGCTGGAGGAATTAGAAGCAGCGCTGCAGCAGGAACAGCCACAGCATATTCGTGAGGTCTTTCGAAGGGTGAAATCTGCCCTTGATGAGTGGGAAGCGGATGCTGTGAGCTTCTTCAGTTAGGAGAGCATATGGAACTGGAACAGATAAAAGGGTTGTTGGACCTTGTGAACCTAGAGGATATTACCGCAATAAAAAAAGCCTATGCGAAGCAGGTGAAGCTGCATCATCCGGAGGAGGAACCCCAGGCATTTCAGCTGCTGCAGACAGCCTATCGTGAAGCTGTGCAGTATGCGCAGGCACAGCGCGCAGGACATGCCATCAAAGTGAACGTGCTGCAGGAGAAAGCAGAAGAATCAAATGACGAATCGTTTGAGGCTGTGTCTGCGGGATCCGTGTCTTCCTGTGAGGGGCTGGTACAGGCAGCACCAAAAACGACAGATGAGCGGATCGAAGAGCTGCTGCAGGCACTGCAAAGCGGCAACACGCTTGCAGTAAAGAAACAGCTGCAAACGGCACAGCGGCTTGCGTTGTTGCAGGATACAGCATTTCTAACTGCGCTGAGTGAAGGACTGCAGAATCAGGTGAATCTGCTTTCCTATGCGATGCGGCAAACGCTTATCCGGGCGTTTCATCTGGATGCCGGACAGCTGCAGCCGGCACAGCAGGAGCTGTTAAGCAGTATCCGGCAGGGGATACCGGATTTTCAGTCGTATCGTCACTCCTGCAAAAGAGATACGGCATATTTGCTGGATACATGGCGCGCGCTTTGTCAAAGCAGAGAGGAAGATAGCGAAGCTTGGCTGGAATTTCTGAACCACAAACACTGGACAAAGGATACCGTGGATGAGCTGACAGCGGAAAAAATTCTGGCACTGGAAATGAAAAAATGCTATGCGCACAGCAGTGCGGTGGCGGGGAAAATCTATTCCTTTCTGCATATCCGAGATCATCTCGCTCAGGACCCCGCACAAACCTATGCAAAGCTGAAGGAGCTGTTGAGTAAGGATGCCTCCTTTACACAGCAGAACTTCATCAGCTGGAGGAACCATGTACAGAAGCAGGCACTGCAATTCTTTGAGCTCTCCCATGAAGACAAGGGAGCTGAGGTATGGGAAGAATGGCTGCATAAGCAAAGCTTGGATAAAGCGGATCTGTATCTGCTGGAAAGGCTATCTTATTATGCGAAACGTCACCATTATAAAAAAGAGGTAAGAAATCTCCTGTTTTCTTATTTTGAGCTGGAAACAGCGGATACACCGGCAAAGCAGAGTCTGCGTAAAGCAATTCTGGAGGAACCGCCGGCATATCGCAGAAAAAAACAGATGCTTCTGCTGCTTGCACTGCTTGCTGCTTTATCTGCTGTACTCATACCGGCCCTATTAGGTCGGGCACAGGAACAGCGGAAAGCGGAGGATAGAAAACAGGAGGAGCTGCGAAATATACAGCAGGAAATGCTGGAGGAATCACAGCGGAAATCGCAGGAGCAGCTGGAAGCATTACAAAAGAAAATAGAAGCTGGCAATCAGTGAGCTGAAGCGGTCAAGGGCTGCTGCAAACACCATCCCGTCCATGCTGCGGATAATTATAAGGAATCATCACCGTGACTGAGGTCATGGTTTTCTTTACGCAAGCTTCCAAAAGAAATTGAGCCAACAAGATGTGCCTGTGGCTAGCATTGGACACGATCGCCGTAAAACTTCAGAAACCATGGTCACGCCCGTATTAAGAAGCATAAAAATATGATAAAATAAAGAAAGAGACGAGGTGTTGAGAATGAGTGTCCACTTACATGTGCGAAGCTGCTATACCCTGCTGCAGAGCACCCTGACGATTCCCAAAATCGTTGCGGCTGCCAAGCGCTGCGGCTATACAGCGGTCGCATTGACAGACAAGCATGTCATGCACGGCGCTATGGCGTTTTACCATGCATGTAAAAAGGAAAATATCAAGCCGATATTCGGTATGGAAGTGGACGTGCTGGAGCAGGAGGAGCTGTATGGCTTTGTCGTTCTTGCGAAAAATGATGCCGGCTATCAGAATCTGCTGAAGCTGTCCACCTGGCTGAATACCGGAGAGGAAAGACGCATACCGGATTTGGATACGCTCGCCTATTATGCAAAGGACTGTATCGTTTTAACAAACGGCGATCAGAATCAGATGGAGACCCTTATCGTAAAGGAGGAGCTGGATCTTCTGCGCCACTGGCTGAAGCTGTGCCGAAAGCAGTTTTCTGATTTTTATGTATCCATAGCACGCAATGATTCCGGCTTGATGGAAAAGAAAAACCCGGTCTTAAAGCAGGTGTGCAAAGAGCTGGATATTCCCTATACGGCATTGTCCCGCATATATTTTGAACGGGAAGAGGATGAGGAGAGCTATAAGACGCTGTGTGCAATCGATCAGGGAGTGTCGCTCCATGATAAAATGCTGAATTACAGCCCGCGCCGATATTTTCGCACACCCCAGGAAATGCAGCTGCTGTATGAGGATGAGGAGCTGCAGATGAGTGATCGAATCGCAGCGCTGTGTCAGGTGGAAATGCAGCTGCCTAAGGCTGTGCTTCCGAAATTTCAAAACAAGTACGGCGTAAGCAGTGAGGAATTCTTGCGTAGTCTTTGTCAGAAGGGACTGCAGAAGCGTATGCAGTACCAACCAATTTCATCTGTATACCAGCAGCGTCTGGACTACGAGCTGGATGTCATTATCCGTATGCAGTATGCCGATTACTTTTTAATCGTATGGGATTTCATCCGGTTTGCGAAGACGCAGCATATTTATATCGGTCCCGGACGAGGAAGTGCTGCCGGTTCCCTTGTTGCATACTGTCTTGGCATCACCCATGTGGATCCCATTCGCTATCATCTGCTGTTTGAACGTTTTCTAAACCCGGAGCGTATTTCCATGCCGGATATCGATACGGATTTTCCGGATAACCGCCGGGATGAGGTCATTCATTATGTGGAGCAGCTGTATGGCAAGCACAGGGTGTCTCATATCATCACCTTTAATACACTGGCGGCAAAGCAGGTGCTGCGGGATGTGGGAAAGGCGATGGAAATCAATCCCCGGCAGATTGACCGTCTGTGCAAGCTGGTTCCAAATGTAATCAAGGTTACACTGGACTATGCCTATCAAAATGATGCGCGCTTCAAGGAGCTGATCAACAGCGGAGAGACAATGCGCCGTTTGTATGCGACTGCACGAAAGCTGGAGGGACTGCCGCGTCATGCCTCACTGCATGCA
>OLDJ01000190.1_pt1 | contig 11495 bp, 5 predicted proteins | sample 1609041 | NCBI WGS metagenome assembly OLDJ01 (sample SAMN02675046, study PRJEB24791) | human gut metagenome, SKBSTL021 | isolation source: stool | host: Homo sapiens | place: USA
CAACACGCCCGAGGAGCACGCCAACACCCGCTAGGGTCCAAGGAAGGGGGAATACGGTAGATGAAGGTCGAGGTGCTTTTCAAGAGCCACCGCTACGAGGAGTTCGATTCGTCCACGCAGACGTGCCCGGAGCCGTATCGCGGCAAGGGGCTGAACGTCCTCACCGACTGGAACCTCTATCTCGGCTCCCTTGAGGAGAACGGCATCATCCTCGTGCAGCACTGGTATGACGGGAACCCGGCATCCTCCCAAGGCAAGGTGACCTTGGAGGGGGTCGAGGTTCCCGCCTCCGTGCGCAAGGTCGGGTGCGCCATGCTGCTCGTCTCCCCTGACGAGCTGGACGAAATCGTGTGGCTCAAGAAGGACGGCGAGAAGCTACTTTGGCGCGAGGGCGAAGACCTCATCAACGGAGAGCGCTTCTTCGCGCAGGAGCAGCTTTGCTACTCCGATGAGACCACCAAGTCCATCAACCGCCGCGCCGTGGCGGTCTACGATTACCTCGCGAACGCCCATCCGACATGGGACGAGGAGGAAGTGGCCGAGAGCATGGGCTACACCGCATCGGCCATCCGCCGCATCCGAGATGCGGAGCTATGCCAAGACCCCGAGTTCATCGAGGTCGAGGACGAAGATGACACCGAGGAGGCCGACGTGGATGCCGAGGGCGGTATCGGCGGCTACAACTTCGGTTAGAGATAGCAATCAGGCAAACCACCAAGCAATCAAGAAAGGAGTCTTTCATGGAACGAATCTTCTGCAAGATTAAACGCGTGAAGCGCAAGCTCGAAGGCAAGCGCATCACCGCCAAAGTCATGTCAGCCGTGCTCATCGCCAGCTCCATGCTCAACGCGTTCGCGCCCGTCGCGGCATACGCAGCCGAGCCGGAGCTTGCGACCGTCTCGCTCTCCGAGACCCAGCACGGCAAGCTCTCCTTCGACGGCACCGAGGACATGACGCTGGCCGTCGAGGTCGGCACCGATGTCACGGTGAACGTCACCCCGGATGAGGGCTACTTCTCCGACGGCATCACCGTGTTCAAGGATGAGGAGGACGGCAACGCCGTCGATGTCAAGGACGGTAAGGCCACCTTCACAGTTGAGGGCGACACCATCGTCACATCCACCTTCTACGCGAATGGGACTCCCGGCTCAGCGCCCTTTAAGGCCGTCGATGTCGATGAGGGCAAGGCATTCGCCAGTGTCGAGGGCTTCATCCGCGAACATGCAGATGCCCAGTACGTCGGCGAGGGCGATGAGCTGAACCGCGCGGACGTGCTCACCGTCACCACCTCCGTGGTCGATGGCGGCAAACTCCCCGACGCGACTCTCGACAAGCTCTGGGCTGATGAGGACGGTGACGGCTTCTCCGAGCATTGGGATGCACTTCTCTCCCAACCTGTCTCCCACGCCGTGCTCTTCGAGGTTGACCCGGATGCCGACTACTACGTCGGTTGGGCCGGTGCCGACATCTCGGGCGCAAAACTCACCGACTGGGGCGCTTCCGAGAACAACGCCGACGCGAAGATGCGCGAGGGTTTCATCGTGGACGAGGCCACCGGCCTCGTATATGTGCCCAAATCCTATACCGAGCTGAACGACAAGGGAGAGCCGATGGTGGCCTCCTCTCGAATCCAGCTCGTCTATACCGTCGAGAATGAGTCCGCCGAAGCGGCTTTCGATTTCAACAGCACCGTCAACGACGTGCGCGGCGACGTGGCCGGTAAGGGCAAGGTATCCCTTCCCGTGACAGCCGCGTCCACCAAGGTCACCCTAGCGACCGACGATGTAGCGCTTGAATCCCTGACCGGACGCACCATCGACAGCGTTACGGTCAACGGCATCGAGTACACGCCCGACATGGGAATGTGGCAGTACGATGCGGATACCGGTTCGCTTGAGTTCGCCATGGCCCCGGCGGGCATCCACGCCATGAACGTGAAGATGTCAGACAACTTCGGCAAGGGGGTCGCCAGCTTCTTCCGCATGCCCGAACCCCGCATGTCAGTGAACAACATCGGCACGTGGGAGTTCAAGAGCGCCCCTTGGGCCGGTCAGACATTCATCACCCGTGGAAAGAACGCCTACACCGGGCGCAACGTTCCAGGATACACGCTTCCGGCAGTCGAGAACCCCGGCGGCGGTAGGTACGAGAACAAGACAATCAATCAGGCCATGGGTTGGCAGGGCGTCGATGTCTCCCGCCTCCAAGCGGGCAACTACTCCATCGCGCGCACCGCTGAGATTTACGCCCAAGACAACGGAACGGTGAAAATCAACACGCCCGCTAAGCTGGCGCTCACCTGCGGCCATGTCGGCGTGAACCCTAGCTTCGGCTATGACCCGAACTACAACGAGCCAGCCGCGTCCGAAGACCAGTACGGCCAGCACGTCCGCGTCTTCTCCGTATCCGGTAACGAGGCTATTGTGGGCGTGACCGTTCCCACATCCCATACTCAAGCGGGAGCGGGATTCTTCCGCATCGGGTGGCGTGTCCTCGCCGGTCACATCAACCTGCATAAGACCAGCGCCAACCCGGGAATCACCGACGGTAACGACTGCTACTCCCTTGAGGGCGCGGAGTTCACCGTCCTCAATGCGACTGGGCAGACCATGGGCGTGCTGCGCACGAACGCCCATGGCGACACCAACACCCTTGAGCTTCCCGAGGGCACCTACACGGTGCGCGAGACCAAGCCGCCCAAGGGCTATCTGGCCGCGCCTGACCAGCAGGTCACGGTTCACGGCGGTCAGACCACCACGGTGCAGGTACAGGACAAGGCATCTTTTGACCCTGTGATGATAGCCCTTGGTAAGTTTGATGGTGATAAGGAATACAACGCCAACAACCTCCCGCAAGGTTCCGCCTCCCTTGAAGGTGCCGAGTTCACCATCGAGTATTTCGACACCGTGGATTACGACAACTACGATGCCCTCAAGAAGGCCGATGTGAAGCCGACGCGCACTTGGGTTGTTCGTACAGATGAAAATGGCCGCGCGTTCCTTGATAATGATTCACTTGTATCCGGTGATGAACTCTACTATCAGGATGGTGTTCCAATCCTTCCTCGCGGTTCTCTCGCCGTGTATGAATCAAAGGCTCCTACCGGTTACAAGTTGAACTCGAAGGTTGACTTCCAGAAGATTCAGGACAACTATCTCGAAGGTGTCACGACCTTTAATATGCCTGAAATCCCAGAGACGGTGATTCGCGGCGGCGTGTCCGTCCAGAAGCTCGACTCCGAGACTGGACAGACCCCGCAGGGCGGTGCCGATTTCAGCGGCATCACCTTCTCCATCATCAACGACAACCCCAACGCGGTCACGGTCGATGGCAAGAGCCACAACCCCGGTCAGACGGTGAAGACCATCGTCACTGACAAGAACGGCGTGGCGAAGACCTCTGCGGACTGCCTGCCTTACGGCAAGTACATCATCCGCGAGACGGCCACCAACGACGATTACCTCAACACCTCCAACGAGATGCGAGTGACGGTCTCTGAGGACGGTAAGATGTATTCCTTCACCGCCAAGGATGACATTGTTCGCGGTGGCGTGAAAATTACCAAGCATGACATCGAGACCGGCACCGGCGACCCGCTCGGCGGCGCGTCCCTCGACGGCACGAAGTTCGAGATTAAGACCCTCAACGAGAAGCCCGTCATCGTCTCCGGCGTGACCTATACCAAGGGTCAGGTCGTTCATGCCCTAACCATCAAGGATGGCGAAGCGAGCACCAGTGCTCATCTGCTGCCCTTCGGTCTCTACTCCATTCAGGAGGTCAAGGCCGGTGAGGGTTACCTGCTCACCGACGGCGAGCCGCATGAGTTCCGCATCGCCAAGGACGGCGTGCTGGTGAACCCCTTCGACGGCGCGTTCGAGAATCAGGTCATGCGCAGCGACCTTGAGTTCACCAAGAAGGGCGATGACGGCCAAGACCGCCTCGCCGGAGTGGCCTTCAAGCTCACCTCCAAGACCACCGGCGAGAGCCATGTGGTCGTGACGGATGAAAATGGCTACTTCTCCTCCGCCTCCTCTTGGAACAAGCACACCCATGAGACCAACGCCAACGACTGGGCGCTGGCTGCCGAGGGTGTCATCGACAGCTCCAAGCTGGATGCCACCGCAGGTGTCTGGTTCGGCGGCACCACGCCGGATGACTCCAAGGGCGCACTGCCCTACGACACCTACCTCATCGAGGAGCTTCGCTGCTCCGCCAACGAGGGCTATCAGCTCATCGAGACATCGGTCATCGTGAGCCGCGACGGCAAGGTGTACGACTTCGGCACCCTCACCGACGTGAAGGCCTCAATCACCACCAAGGCCTACGACCCGATGGATGGTGACTCGAACATCGGCATGGGTAACTTCCTCACGATTGAGGACAAGGTGGCCTACGCCAACCTCTTCCCCGGTCGCAACTACAAGCTGGTCGCGGAGCTGCACGATGCCAAGACCGGCGACCTGCTGTCCGGGGACGTGACGGAGCACACCTTCACGGCTCAGGAGCCTAGCGGTTTCGAGGTCGTTTCCATCAATGTTCCCGAGACTTATCAACATGCCGGTGAGACCATCACGGTCTACGAGAAGCTGTACGACGAGGGCGGTTCCCTCATCGCCAAGCACACCGACAAGGACGACGTGAACCAGCAGGTCACGGTCATCGCCCCTGAAATCGGCACCACCGCAGTGGATGGCGCGGACGGCGATAAGCTCGTCTCCACCGACGATGCGGCAACGGTGGTCGATACCGTCCATTACAAGAATCTCATCCCCGGGCGCAGCTACGCCCTCGTCGGTGCCCTCCTCGTGAAGAAGACCGCCGAGGATGGCGAGGTCACCGGTGAACCCCTTATGGTCGATGGCGCTCCCGTGGTGTCCTACACCACCTTCACGCCCGAGACCGCAGACGGCGATGCCGATGTGACCTTCACCTTCGACTCGCTGGCGCTCAAGGACGGCACCCAGCTCGTGGCTGCCGAAGTGCTCTTCGGCATTCCCTTGGAGCCAAGTGACCTCACCGAGCCTGATGCCGACGCGCTGCTCAAATTGATGGAGAATGCCGAAGACGTCTCCACTTTCCTCGCCAAGCACTTCGACATCGAGGATTTGGGCCAGACGGTCACCATCAAGAACCCCAAGATTGCCACCACCGCGCTGGATGGCATCGACAACGACAAGAACGTGGTCACCGACAGCGAGACGGTCATCGTGGATACCGTCGAGTACCACAACCTCGTCCCCGGCAAGGAATACACCCTCAAGGGTTCCATGCAGGTGAAGGGCGAGAAGGACGGCAAGCCCGTAGCGACGCCCCTTGAGGTGGGCGGCGAAGCCGTCACCGCAGAGACCACCTTCACCCCCGAGGCCGCACACGGCACGGTCAACGTGACCTTCGCCTTCGACTCCCGCGACCTTGAGGACGGCACCCAGCTCGTGGTGTTCGAGAACCTTGAGCGAAACGGCAATGTGCTCGTGACCCATGAGGACATCGAGGACATCAACCAGATGGTGGTCGTGACCGTCCCCGGTATCTCCACCTCCGCACGCGATGGTATCGACGGCGACAAGGATGTTGTCGTGGATGACGCGACCACGGTCATCGACACCGTGGAGTACAAGAACCTCGTCCCCGGCAAGGAGTACACCCTGAACGGCAAGCTCTATTCCAAGAGCACCGGCAAGCCCCTGATGGTGGGCGACAAGCCCGTCACGGGTCAGACCACCTTCACGCCTGAGAAGGCCGACGGCAAGGTCGAGGTGACCTTTACCTTCGACTCCCGTACCATCGCCGACAAGACGGACATCGTGGTCTTCGAGAGCCTTGTGCGCTCCGGCACCGAGCTTGCGTCCCACGCCGACATCGACGATAAGAACCAGACCGTCACCGTGACCCATCCTGAAATCGGCACCACTGCCGTGGATGGCGCGGATGGCGACAAGAACGTCATCACCGATGACACCACCGAGGTCATCGACACCGTGGAGTACACGGGACTCATCCCCGGCAAGGAGTACACCTTGAAGGGTACCCTCCATGTGAAGGTGACCGACGAGGAGGGCAACGTCACGGAGAAGGCTCTTGAGGTGGACGGCAAGCCCGTCACCGCAGAGACCACCTTCACGCCTGAGAAGGCCGACGGCAAGGTCGATGTGGTGTTCCACTTCAACTCTCTGACCATTCCCCACGACACGGAAATCGTGGCCTTCGAGTCCCTTGAGAAGAACGGCGTTGAAATCGCCGCCCATGCGGACATCAAGGACAAGGCGCAGACCGTCACGGTCAAGCACCCGTTCATCACCACCTCCGCACTGGACGGCATCGACGGCGACAAGAACATCGTCACCGATGACGAGACGGTCATCGTGGACACCGTGAAATACTCCGGCCTCATCCCCGGCAAGGAGTACACCTTGAAGGGTGCCATGCAGGTGAAGAAGTCCGATGAGGACGGCAACCTCACGGCGGAGCCTCTTGAGGTGGATGGCGAGCCGGTGACGGCTGAGACCACCTTCACGCCTGAGACCGCCAGCGGCGAGGTCGAGGTGACCTTCACCTTCGACTCCCGCACCATCGCCGACAAGACGGACATCGTGGTCTTCGAGTCCCTTGAGCGCACCGGTGTTGAAATCGCCAGCCATGCGGACATCGAGGACGGCAAGCAGACCACCACGGTCACCCGTCCGCAAATCGGCACTACCGCGCTGGACGGCCATGACGGCGACAAGAACGTCGTGACCGACGGCAAGACCACGGTCATCGACACCGTGGAGTACAAGAACGTCATCCCCGGCAAGACCTACACCTTGAAGGGCAGCCTCCATGTGAAGGTGACCGACGAGGAGGGCAACGTCACGGAGAAGGCTCTTGAGGTGGACGGCAAGCCCGTCACCGCAGAGACCACCTTCACGCCCGAGAAGAGCGACGGCAAGGTCGAGGTGACCTTCACCTTCGACTCCGCCGGCATCCCGCAGGACACCGAGATGGTCGCATTCGAGAGCCTTGAGAAGAACGGCGTCGAGCTTGTGGCCCACGCCGACATCGAGGACGGCAAGCAGACCACGACCGCCCATGTGACGGGCATCTCCACCACGGCCACCGACGGCCTCGATGGGGACAAGAACGTCATCGCGGATGCGGAGACCACCATCACCGATGAGGTGGCCTACGAGAACGCCCTGACCGGCATCGGTTACACCATGACCGGTATCCTCATGGATGCCGAGACCGGCCTTCCCATCCTCACGGGCGAGGGCAGCGAGAAGTACACCGAGGCGGATGTCGCGGCGTTCATGCAGCAGCTCCTCGACGTGCTCGGACTCTCCGCGCAGGATGAGGATGAGGGTATCGCCGACATCGTGGTCTCCGATGAGACCGCCGAGGACGGTTCGGTGAAGAAGTCCCAGACCGTGCGCGTCCATGCGGACGGCACCTTCGAGGTCATCGACACCACCTATGAGACCGATGAGGACGGCCTGACCTCCGCCACCGTGGACACCACCGGCAAGGTGGGCTACGATGCCCTGACCGATGAGCAGAAGGAAGCCGTCTCCGACGTGGCCGTGCTCAAGGACTCCGGTATCGTGCTCAACTACTCCGCCACCGGCGAGCTGCCGGTGTCCATCGACATGGATGCCCTCGGCAAGTTCATCGCCGACAACGAAGACCTCATCTCCCATCTGGTCTACCAGACCGCCGAGTTCACCCCGGAGAAGTACGACGGCACCGTGACCATGGACTTCCACTTCAACGCCAACGATGTCATCGACCGCCTCGGCGGCGAGACCAAGGACATCGTGGTGTTCGAGGTTATGTCCAAGAACGCGGTCGCGGATGAGGAGGGTTCCGCCCCCGTCATCGTCGCCTCCGAATGCGACCTCGACTCCGAGGAGCAGACCGTGAACCTCGTGCCCACCGTCATCGGCACCACCGCTACGGACAAGTCCGACGGCGACCACACGCTGATGGCCGGTAAGGATGCGGTAATCACCGACCGCGTGACCTACGAGGGCCTGATTCCGGGCAAGGAATACACCCTCAAGGCGACGCTCATGGACAAGAAGACCGGCGAGATGCTGTCCATCAACGACCAGCACGTCACCGCCGAACTCAAGTTCACGCCCAACAGCCAGAACGGCACCATCGACATCGACCTCGGCAAGTTCGACGCCTCCTCCCTCGACGGCCACGACCTCGTGGTGTTCGAGGAGCTGTACAAGCAGACCGAGCAGGGCAACGAGGCCACCGAGGTTCTGGTCGCCGAGCACAAGGACATCGACGATGAGGGGCAGACGGTCACCGTGACCACCACGCCTCCCGGCGGGTTCTTCGGCAAGACCGGCGGCAACGACTTCTTCATCGTGGTCTCCATCGCGGCACTCGCCGTGCTCGCGTGCGGCTGCGCCTACTACGGCATCAAGAACCGTCGCGCCGCGAAGGCCGAGGATGCCGCAGCCGATGAAGGCGACGACACTGACAACGGGGATGTCTCGGGCGACTCCGAGGCCTAACCCACTGCACATGTTGCGGGCGCTCCGTCCATGCGAATGGGGAGCGCCCGCCCTATCCCAGAAAGGGGGACACCCATGGATGACAAGAACCGTCTGAACGACGGAGAGAAACCGCAGACCCCCGCCGACCGCGAGGCCAAGGCCAAGCGCCGCATCCTCGTCGGTATCGCGGCGGGTGCCCTGCTCGTCGTCGGTCTCATCACCGGCGGCATCTACCTGTCCGGCAGGCAGGGTGGCACGCCCACAGCTCCCGGCTCTGGCACCCCGACTAGCCAGCAGGAGCAAGTCGATGGCGAGAAGCCCTGCGAGCACGACTGGACGGTCACCTACAAGACGGTGCATCACGACGCGGTGACCCACACCGAGAACGTCCCACCGGTCTACGAGGCCAAGACCAGCTACCACACCGTGTGCAACGACTGCCAGCAGACCATCGACGGCATCGCCGATGCGCATATCAAGGACACCGGTCACTCCGGTTACTCCACCAACGTGCCCATCACCGGCGAGGTGCTGGTGAGCGAGGGCTTCACCCGCGAGGTCACCGATTCCCCGGCCTACGATGAGTCCGTGCCGGACAAGCTCGTCTGCACGCTCTGCGGCGAGGAGAAACCGGCGACTGCCGAGTAGCGACCCTCTCCTTTTCAAGACCCGGCATCCTGCAATCGGGGTGCCGGGTCTTTCTCATGGAGACGATTCAAAAGCCAGAAACGACGGATGATATGATTAGAAGCTAGGAGGTGAACAGAATTGAAGAAGAGAACGAAATCGCGCATAGCTTTCGCGGCCTCAGCTGTCTTCCTGCTGAGCGCCGCAGCGATGTTCGCCTTCCTCCTCTATTGCAGGCAGGCGGCGCATACACCGCCCTCGCCAGACGCGGCCACCGAGTCCACGGTGGAGGACGGCGATGGGTTTCCTGCGGTCGATTGGGATTACTGGCAGGACATCAACCCGGATGTCATCGGCTGGGTCACCATCCCCGGCACCACCGTGGACTCCCCCATCCTGCAAGCCCATGGAGACGCCCCCGGCTATTACCTCAAGCACGACGTGTACGGCAACTACAACCCAGCCGGTGCCATCTACCTTGATGCCGATTGCGAGGAGCTGGGGCTGTCCAGCCGCAACGCCGTCATCTTGGGGCATCATTTCTGGAACGACAAGAAGGTGGCCCCCATGGGAACCGTCGCCGATTACAAGGACGAGGACTTCGCCCGCGAGCACGCCCGCGTGCTCATCCAGACCCCGACCTCGAAGATGACCTACGAGGCGCGGTTCGCGCAGATAGTCAACGGTCGCGAGCGCAACAAGCGCATCGACTTCGAGGGTGAGGCGGACTTCCGCGCATGGTACGGCGAATCGCGTGCGAACGCCGCCATGGTGCTCGATGTTGAGACGGAACCGGGTCAGGTCATCTCGCTCGTCACCTGCTCCTATAACATCTGGGTCGATAACGAGCGCACCGTCCTCGTCACGAGTATGCAAGAAACGGCCAAGAATCAAGCCGAAAATACGCAAATCGCACCAGACGCATCCTGAGACCGTTCCAGGCGGTTTGCCATGTTGCCGGGGGCTGAACTCGACACCATCCTCCCAAGACCCCGCAGAAACGATTCTGTGGGGTCGTTTTTTCTTCAACCACCGAAAATCGGCGTCAGGTGGCCCGCCACGCGCGTTGATATAATGATGCCATCGGCTGACGCGGAAAGGACTGAAATGAAAGAGCAGAAGAAATCGAAGTCGCTTGAAATCGTGGAGAAACAGCGTGCGCTTGTGGTCGAGAAGATTATCGAGGACATGAAACGCGACGGACTCCATTGGTCGGAACCCTACATCCCCTCCCTCAGTCCCCACAACCCGGTATCCGGCACGGTGTATCAGGGCGGCAACCGCCTCCATCTCGGTTTCGTGGGCTACATGCGCGGGTTCACGGACAACCGTTGGTGCACCTTCAACCAGATTCGCGATAGCGGCTGGCACCTCAAGAAGGGGGCCAAGGCCGCGCTCATCGAGAAATGGCGCGAGTTCTCCATCAAGGAGGAGAACAAGGACACGGGTGAGAAGGAGGTCACCGGCCACTACCTGCGCTGCGTGGGCTATTGGAACGTCTTCAACGCCAGCGAGATTGAGGGCATCCCCGCCCCACCGGCACCGGAGCATGTGAGCGACCGCACCGCCGCTATCGCGGACGACCTCATCCTCTCCTCCCGGTGCCCTATCGTGGAATCCATGCGCTATCAGGGGAGCGCCGGTTACGCCCCCGGCTCCGACCGCATCCTCATCGCCCCGCGCGAGACCTTCCTATCGGATGAGACGTTCACTCGCGTACTCCTGCACGAGATGACCCATTCGACCGGACACCCCTCCGCCCTCAATCGCGGCTGCAACACTGACTTCGGAAGCCCCGAGTATGCGCAGGAGGAGCTTGTGGCCGAACTCGGCTCCCTTTTCCTCTCCGCAGACCTCGGCATCCAGAACACCGACTACGAGGGCGAGCATTACGAGAACCACGTCTCCTACCTGCAATCGTGGATGCACGCGCTGGAAGACGACCCATCATACCTGTTCAAGGCGGCGGCGAAGGCCGATAAGGCGGGCACCCTCATCATCGGGCGCTACAACGATGTCTTGGAGAAGCGCCGCGACCGCGACGTGGAACGTGCACCCGAGAAGGTGTCCCTCAAGGGCGAAGTCACAGCCATGAAGGACGCGGCGAAGAGCCATGATGAACAGGCCAAAGCGCCTGAAATCGCGGTCTCCGCGCGGTAGAAAACAGTTGTGGAAATGGCTGAAATGTAGTATAATAGTAGTGTAGAAAACTATCAACATTAGAAGTAGAAAGGCACTATAAGCGAGGTGAAGGAGGATGAAATATATGCCGAAAGTGATTGAACCGACTCCATGGAGCTTCACCATCGAGTTCGATGAGGACAAGGCGAAGCGCAACGGGTACGACATTCAAACCCTCTACGACTACACCGACAGGAA
>OLDJ01000196.1_pt1 | contig 11203 bp, 10 predicted proteins | sample 1609041 | NCBI WGS metagenome assembly OLDJ01 (sample SAMN02675046, study PRJEB24791) | human gut metagenome, SKBSTL021 | isolation source: stool | host: Homo sapiens | place: USA
GAAGAGAGGGGAAGACGGTGTTTTATTCACTGGCGGACAGTCATATTAAGACAATCATGAATCAGGGGATGGAACATATCAGGGAATAGATATGAAGAAAGAAGTAAAGCGAAGAGCCATAGAATGTGCGGCAGCTGCCGTTTTGTATATTGTTGCGATCGTGGGAAGCTCGTATGCGGAGCTGGAAAGAGAGATGCGTCTGCTGATTTTTCTGCTTCCGTATCTGATCATGGTTTTTGCGACGGTCAGGCTGCTCTGGAACAATCTGAAGAAAAGAAAGTTGTTTGACGAGAATCTGCTGATTTTGCTTGCCACAGCAGGTGCATTTGCAGTTCATCGCTATTCGGAGGCAGTGGGAGCGATGCTGTTTTTCCAGATTGGAAAGCTGCTGGAACTTATTTCCATAAGCAGGACGAGAAAATCTATTGAGAAATTTATGGATATCCGTCCGCAGTATGCCAATTTAAAGATCAGCGGCGGGGAGATGCAGGTACCGCCGGAAGATCTGAATCCGCGGCAGGTTATTATTATCAAGCCGGGGGAGAGGATCCCCGTGGATGCGATCGTGACACAGGGGAGCAGTACGTTAGATACCAAGGCGCTGACAGGAGAATCGGAGCCGAGGCATGTGAAGATCGGCAGTCATATTTACAGCGGAAGTATCAACTTAAGTGGTGTGCTGGAAGCACGGGTATTGAAGGCGTCTGCAGATTCGACAGCATCCAGAATCATTGATATGATATCCAATGCGGACAACAGACGGGCGCAGACAGAGAATTTTGCAGAAAAATTTACCCGGTATTATACACCGCTTGTAACGCTTTTCGGAATCCTGGTGATGATCCTTCCGCCGATGATGTTTGAAGGGGCACAGCAGGGGGCGTGGATCTATCGCGGACTGATCGTGCTGGTTGCAGCATGTCCGTGCGGACTTCTGGTATCCGTGCCGCTGGCATTCTTAGGCGGGATCGGAGCAGCTTCCAGACAGGGTGTCCTCATCAAGGGAAGTAATTTTCTGGAAGCATTATCAAAGGCAGAGACTTTTGTATTTGATAAGACCGGTACTCTGACAGAGGGAGTATTCCGGGTAAAAGAAGTGTGTCCGAAGTCGATGACACCGGAAGAACTTCTGGAACTGACAGCATATGGGGAAGCATACTCCAGTCATCCGATCTCCGGATCTTTAAGGGAGGCTTACGGCAGGCCGATCGACAAAGCAAGGATCGGGGCAGTCAAAGAATTTCCGGGATTTGGTCTTGAGGCTGTTGTTGACGGAAAACAACTGGAGATTGGAAATTCCAAGTTTATGAACCAGCAGGGATATTTTTATCAACGGGTGGCTGATATCGGAACAGCAGTCCACGTAGCTGTGGACGGAGAGTATGCGGGCTATATCCTGATCACGGATGTGGTAAGAAAGGAGGCCGGCAGACTTCTGAAATGGCTGAAAAAACAACAGATTGAAGCGGTGATGATCACCGGAGATAATGAACGGGTGGCAGAAGATGTGGCCCGGCAGTTAAAGCTGGATTATGTATATGCAGGCCTGATGCCGGAGGAAAAGGTAGAGCAGGTCAGAGAATTTATGGAAAGCCATATGGAGGATGAGAAGCTGGCGTTTGTAGGGGATGGAATCAATGACGCGCCGGTTCTTGCACATGCGGATATCGGGATTGCCATGGGGGGCCTGGGCTCGGATGCAGCTCTGGAGGCAGCGGATATCATTTTGATGGAGGATGATCTTTCCAGGATCGTGAATGCGATCCGGATTTCCAGAGGAACGATTCGTGCGGTGAAGCAGAATCTGATCTTTGCCATTGGGATGAAAGTTCTTCTTTTGGTGCTGGCATCCTTTGGCTATGTAACAATGAAAAACGCAATTTTAGCGGATATGGCAGTGATGATGATCAACTTATTGAATTCATTCTGGGTGCTGAAATATCCGGAATAAGGGGTGTACAACATGAAAAGAGCAACATTGCTTGCATTGGCAGTATCTGCCTGTCTTTTGACAGGATGTACCAATGCACTCAAAGACGGAACAGGGTATCTGGAAGACGGAAATTATAAAGAAGCAGTAACCGCATTTCAGAAAGCGGTGGACGAAGGCAAGAAGACGGCGGAGGCATACCGCGGTCTGGGAATGGCATATTATGAGCTGGAGGATTATGAATCTGCAAAAGATGCATTTGAGAAAGCAATTTCAGCAGGCGGAGAAAAGAATCAGGTCATTTATAATTTCCTCGGAATCTGCGGGATGAAGCTGAATGATTACAATTATGCACTGGAGCAGTTTAATCAGGGAATCAGCCTGTCTCAGAACAGTGGTACGTCCATGGAAGATGCAGAAAGTTTCAGCGAAGTGCTTCAGGAGATGCGGTTCAATCAGATCGTATGTTATGAAAAGCTGGGTGACTGGGAGAATGCAAAAACCAAGATCGCAGAGTATATTCAGGTCTATCCGGACGATGCAGATGCCCAGAGAGAAGCAAAATTTCTGGAGACCAGATAAAGAATACAAGGGAAGAAGAGGATACGCTGACTGCGGAGAAGATTCTGCGGTCAGCGTCCTTTATTCCCAGGGAGGAGAAAGGAGAGCGTATGCCGGGATATCAGATTACCGAGTATTGTCATCGGATGATAAGGGAGCATATCAAAGAAGGAGACTGCTGTGTGGACGCAACGGCCGGCAATGGAAATGATACAGAATTTCTCTGTCGTCTGACAGGGGCAGACGGAAAGGTCTACGCATTCGATATTCAAAAAGCAGCAGTAGAACACACCAGAAAGCGTCTGGAAGAGGCGGGACTCTCAGAGCGTGCCAAGGTGATTCTGGATGGGCATGAGCATATGGAGAACTATGTCCGGGAAACCGTGTCAGCGATCACCTTTAATTTCGGTTATCTGCCGGGCGGTGATCATCAGATCGCGACACAGGCTGATACAAGCATTCAGGCAATTGAGGCAGGGCTTCGCCTGCTGAAAAAAGGCGGGATCATGAGCCTTTGTATCTATAGTGGAGGAGACAGTGGATTCGCAGAGAAAGAGGCACTGTTGTCTTATCTTGAGACACTGGATTCCAGAACATTTTTAGTGATTGTAAGTACTTATTATAACCACCAAAATCATCCTCCGATTCCGGCGTTTGTGATCCGGATCAAAGAAGAAAGGGGAGAATAAATGGGATTTTCAATGGATGTGGGAGTTCCTGTAGTGACCGTGTTTTTACAGGGGCTTTTAAGTTTTTTTTCACCGTGTGTCCTTCCGCTTGTGCCGCTTTATCTGGGATATCTCTCAGGAGGCGCAGGGCAGGGAGAACTGTACGGAAAACGGGGGCGGCTGTTTGTCAATACGATTTGTTTTGTGATAGGGATCAGCTCCGCATTTTTTATGATGGGACTTGGTGTGTCGGCAGCCGGAAGTTTTCTCAATAAGAATCAGGCAATGGTATCGAGAATCGGCGGAATTCTGGTGATTTTATTCGGGTTGTATCAGCTTGGGATTTTTGGAAAATCAAAATTTCTGGGTACAGAGCACCGTTTCTGGTTAAAGCTCGACAAGTTGAAGATGTCACCGATCGTGGCGCTGGTGTTTGGGTTTACGTTTAGCTTTGCCTGGACGCCGTGCGTGGGACCGGCTCTTGCGAGTGTGCTTTTGATGGCAGGAAGTGCAGGAACAAAACTGACCGGATTCCTTTTGATTGGTGTGTATACACTTGGATTTATCCTGCCGTTTCTTGCAGTGGGACTGTTCACGGCAAAAGTGCTCGGGTTTTTCAAAAAGTACAATTATGTTGTCAAGTATACGGTGAAGATCGGAGGAATCCTGATGATCTTTATGGGACTTCTGATGTTTACAGGCAAGATGAACGCGATCACCGGATATTTATCGGGAACAGCAGGAACACAGACTTCATCAAAAGAGACAACGAAAAAGGAAATAAAAGAAGAAAAGCAGGATACGTACCCGGCCACAGATTTTGTGCTGCAGGATCAGTATGGAAAGGAGCACAGTCTGGCAGACTATAAAGGAAAGACCATCTTTTTGAATTTCTGGGCAACGTGGTGCGGACCATGCAGAAATGAAATGCCGGAGATCCAGAAAATTTATGAAGAAACACAGCAGGAAGAAGACAGTGATCTGGTAATCCTGGGAATTGCTGCGCCGGGATTCGGACAGGAAGGAAGCCAGGAGGAGATCGAGGCATTTCTTGAGGAAAACGGATACACCTATCCGGTGCTGATGGATACGACAGGAGAGGTATTTATGCAGTATGGAATCAGCGCTTACCCGACAACTTTTATGGTAGACAAAGATGGCAATCTGTTCGGATATGTGCAGGGGCAGTTAAACGAAGATATGATGCGCAGCATTATCCGACAGACGATGGAAGGCAAGAGAGAGTAGGAGAAAAGCAATGGCGTTATATGAAATGGAAGATGCGAAAGAACGCGTCATTTTAGTAGGCGTTCAGGAAAATGATGCGGAGCCGGAGGAAGAATCCCTGGATGAGCTGGCAGAACTGGCACGCACGGCCGGTGCAGAGGTAGCCGGCCGTCTGATCCAGAAACGAGAGGCGATGCATCCGGTGACGTATATCGGGAAAGGAAAGATCCTGGAGCTGAAGGAACTTTTGTGGGAGACAGACGCTACGGGAATCATCTGTGACGATGAACTGACTTCCGTGCAGCTGAATCATCTGGAGGAAGAGCTGGAATGTAAGATCGTGGATCGGACACTTCTGATCCTGGATATTTTTGCAGGAAGGGCAGTCAGCAGAGAAGGTAAGATTCAGGTGGAACTGGCACAGTTAAAATACCGTGCGGCGAGACTTGTCGGACTTCGAAATTCTCTTTCCCGTCTGGGAGGCGGAATCGGAACAAGAGGACCGGGAGAGAAAAAACTGGAGATGGACCGCCGTTTGATCAGGGAGCGGATCAGCCGTCTTAAAAAAGAACTTCGGGAAGTAGAAGAACACAGAGAGAGGCTTCGTACGCAGAGAAAACGCTCCAATCTGAAGGTGGCGGCGCTGGTGGGATATACGTCAGCAGGAAAGAGCAGCCTGGAAAATGCGCTCACAGGAGCAGGTGTTTTAGAGGATGCAATGCTGTTTTCCACGCTGGATACGACGACACGCTCTCTGAGGCTGGCAGATACACAGGAAATCCTGCTCAGTGATACGGTCGGATTTATCCGGAAACTTCCGCATCATCTGGTAGAGGCATTTAAGAGCACACTGGAAGAAGCGAAATACGCGGATATCATCATCCATGTGGTCGATGCTTCCAATCCGCATCAGGATACCCAGATGTTTGTTGTCTATGAGACACTGCGTCAGCTCGGTGCGGAGGGAAAACCGGTCATTACCGTATTCAACAAACAGGATAAACTGGAAACACCGGGATATTTCCGGGATTTTCATGCAGAGTACTCAATCCCGGTTTCCGCAAAGACAGGGCAGGGGCTGGAAGAATTAAAAGAAGCGCTGCTTGAGATTCTGCGAAGAGATCAGGTATATATAGAGCGTCTGTATTCCTTTGCGGAAGCGGGAAAGATCCAGCTGATCCGCACCCAGGGACAGCTGCTGTCAGAGGAATATGTACCGGATGGCATTGAAGTGAAGGCATATGTGCCGAAAGAAATCTGGGGAAAAGTGTAAAACTTTTCCCTATCCCCACACTTCCTGGGCAATCTCTTTCACCAGTGCAAGCTTCGCCCACTGTTCTTCTTCTGTCAGTTTATTTCCAATCTCGCAGGATGCGAATCCACACTGCGGACTTAAGTAAAGCCGGTTCAGAGGAATGTATTTTGCAGCTTTTGCAATTCTTTTCTTTATCACTTCTTTTTCTTCTAAAATCGGTGACTTGCTGGTCACAAGACCAAGTACGACTTTTTTATCATCGGAAACAAAGCGGAGTGGTTCAAATCCTCCGGAGCGTTCATCATCAAATTCCAGATAATAGGCAGATACATTTTCATTGGCAAAAAGAAACGGTGCGATCGGTTCATATCCGCCGGAGGATGCCCAGGTGGAATGATAATTTCCGCGGCATACATGGGTTGTGATCACAAGATCTTCAGGTGCATTTTCCAGAGCGAGGTTATTCAGCCGCAGATATTTTTCAGCTTCTTCTTCCAGACTGACGGAATCGTTCTGTCGTGCCGCCCAGTAATTTTTGTCGCAGAACATTCCCCATGTACAGTCATCAAACTGGATATTTCTGCATCCTGCATCGTAGAGATCCCGGATGACAGTCCGGTATGCCCGTGCAATGTCCTGAATCAGTTCTTCCAGATCTGGATATACGGCCAGAGTCTGTGTTCCATTGTCTTCCCGGAAGAGTTCTGCAAGAAGCTGGGCAGGTGCGGGAATGGTCTGTCTTGCAATGGTGTGCTCATCCTCAAACTGTTTGACAAATTTGAAATGTTCCACAAAAGGATGCTGTTCTCCGCTGATTTTTCCTGTCACGCGGACAGAGCCGTGAGTGGTTTCTTCCCCGTGGAAGAAATAGCCGTGATCCAGTTCAATGTGTTCGATTCCCTCAAGTCCCCACATAAAATCCAGATGCCAGTAGCTTCTGCGGAATTCTCCGTCTGTGATGACAGGGTATCCGGCAGCCTTCTGCTTTTTGATCAGATCTGTAATTGCTTCATTTTCAATGGATTCTAGCTCAGCCTTTGTGATCTGTCCGGCTTCAAAATCAGCTCTTGCCTGTTTTAAGTGTGCAGGTCTTAAAAAACTTCCAACATAATCAAAACGAAACGGTGCGTTAAAATTTTCCATAGTAATTCTCCTGTTCTGTAAATTCGTGATTCTATGGGATTTATTGTAGAAGAGGAGAGGTGTTTTGTAAAATACCGGAAATAAATAGCTTGCTATAGAATTAAACTATAGCAAGCCCGTTGCATTTTATGAAAATAGTGTTTTATAAATAAGGGGTTCCGGGAACTTCCGGGTAGCTTCCCATAGAGATCAGAAGCTGAAGTCCTACTTCTCTTGCGGTAAGGACTGCATTTTTTACGGCACTGGCATCTCCGGTCACGGCAGCGATGATCTCATTGGAATGACTGGTTCCACGGTTTGGTGTCATGTATTTGATGATCTCTACCGGGGAGGATTTCAGCGCAAGGTCTGCCATGACAAGACCGATCGCGGCAGGAGAACCGCAGAAGAATCCGAACGGTTTCCCGATCGGGGCGTCAAATGCCATGTTCAGCGCCTGAGAAGCGCTGGCAGAATAGGTGAATTCCAGATGCCCAGCCTCACTGATATAAAGCTCCCCGGCATATTTTTCGGTGTATTCTAAAGCAATCTCCACCGCACGGCGAACATCGGATACACTGTAGCCGCCGATGATGATAAAGTTTCCGTGACCGCCCCATCCTTTGGTATCCCTCGGAAGTTCGATGGAAATGATCTCGGTGTTGGTAGATTTTACGGCTTCGTCAGCTGCATTGATCTGTCCGGCTGCACCGGTACGGGAGCTTAACAGCCCCAGACTTTTGTAAGGCTTGTCAATCTGCATCTGCTGAAGCAGTGCGCCATTGACGCCCGGGATGACAAGCCCGATGGTATCCAGAACGGTTGTCCCGACAAATTCTGTCAAGGAACAGTCCATGGATATTTTTTGAATTTCGTTGATATCTAACATAATGAAAACTCCTTTATGACATACTTCCAAATTAAATATAACCGCCGTCCAGACCGATGATCTGTCCGGTCAGGTAAGAATGACCGGATGCAAGGGTGAGTGCCAGCGCAGCTACTTCTTCGCTGTCGGCAAAGCGTCCGGCGGGGATCTCTTCTCTTAAAGCTTCGCGTTCTTCTTCCGAAAACTGTGCGTTCATAGCAGTGTCGATGACTCCGCACGCAATGGCATTGACTTGTACATTACTTGGTGCCAGTTCTTTCGCAAGAGCCTTTGTCAGTCCGTTCATACCGGACTTAGTCGCAGAATAAGCAGCCTCGCAGGAGGCACCGACAGTTCCCCACATGGAGGAAATGTTGATGATCTTTCCGCTTTTCTGAGAGACCATGTGGCCGATGGCGCTGCGGCAGCAGTAAAATACAGAAGAAAGATTGGTATTTAAAATCTCGGACCACTGGGCATCACTCATATCCTGCAAAAGGCCGACAAAGGAAATCCCGGCGTTGTTGACCAGCACATCCAGTCCCGGGCAGATAGATTCGATGATGGTAAACATCTTTCTCACGTCATCGGGATCACCTGCATTTCCGGGGAGCAGCGTGCAGGAACCGTGTTCGTCAAGGATTTCTTTTGCTACCTGATGCAGAGCATCCAGAGAATGCCGGCAGTTGAGAAATACATGAAAATGATTTCTGGCAAATGCAAGTGCGCAGGCTCTGCCGATCCCGCGGGATGCACCGGTGATCAATACATATTTCTGGTTCATAACATCCTCCATTTCCAGAAGGAGAACAGCTGTAAAGTGCTGCCCCTTCAGCTCTCAATTCTGTAGTTATTATACAGGAAGCAGAAACGTTTGTATACCATATTTCCAGAAAATCCGAATGGGGAAAGCGGGTTGCGGTTGTGATTCACAGGCCCTTGTGCTATTATTTTGATAGAGAACCGGTGTGTGCACATAGTAGGAGGAACGGATATGGTAGAGGAAGCCCGAAGCTTTGCAGAAAAAGCACATGAGGGACAGTTTCGAAAGGGAACGAAGCGCCCGTATATTGTACATCCGCTGGAGGTGGCGAAGATTGTGTCAACGATGACGGATGATGAGGAGATTATCAGTGCAGCCTTGCTTCACGATACACTTGAAGACTGCAGGCAGGTGACAAAAGAGCAGATCAAAGAGGCGTTCGGCGAGCGTGTGCTTGAGATGGTCAGGCAGGAGAGTGAGGACAAGTCCAAAACCTGGGTGGAGAGAAAAAGTACGACGATCCGACATTTAAAAACGGCGCTGAGAGAGGTGCAGATGATCGCTCTTGCGGACAAGCTGTCCAATATCCGGGATATTGACCGGGAGTACCCGGTGGTTGGGGAAGCATTCTGGAACCGCTTCCGAATGAAGAACAAAGCTGCAATTGGTTGGTATTATATTGGGGTAAAAGATGCGCTGCAAAAAGATTTTGCAGGAATTCCTGCATATGAGGAGTACAGGGCACTGGTAGAAAAAATTTTCGGCAGTAAATCAGACTGGAAAAGGAGAGAACACAATGAAGAAGACAAAGATCATATGTTTTGCGAATAATAAAGGAGGAAGCGGAAAGTCTACGACTTGTTCCAATGTCGGATACGGACTGCGGGAGCTGGGATATAAGGTACTTCTGATTGATGGAGACATGCAGCTGAACCTATCGCTTTCCTTGTTTGATGAGGATCAGGTGCTTGCGTTTGCGCAGAGTGAAAAGAACCTGTATGAGGGATTGAAGCGCCAGGATGATCTGTCGGGTTACATTGTACATTCCGCTTATGAAGGGCTGGATCTGATTCCGTCTTCCACATTAATGAGTTCGATAGAGTATGAATTGTTTACGAAATGGCAGAGGGAGTTTATTCTCCGAAAATGTCTGAAACAGGTAAAGGAATCCGGAGAGTATGACTATATTTTGATCGATGCGCCTCCTACTCTGGGCGGCTGGGTCATGAACATCTTGTGTGCATGCGATGAGATCATCATTCCGGTGGAGTCTACGCCGTGGGGATTGTTCGGTCTGGGAAATATGTTCGAATTTCTGGAGGAAGTCCGTCAGATCACACCGGATCTGAAGCTGGGCGGGATCGTGATCACGAAAGTAGATACCAGAAAGAGTTATTTCAAACAGACTCTGGAGACTTTAAAAAGTCTGGAGGATGTTCCTGTATTTGATACCTATATCCGGGTAGACAGTGGGATCGAGTGGTCGCAGGACAACAATGCGCCGATCATGGCATACAAAAAAAGCAGTCGCAGTGCCACAGAGTATATGGAACTGACAAAAGAAATTGCCGGAATGGAGTAGGTGAGTCATGCACAGGGAATTGTTGGATGCCTTGTCTGTCATTACAGAGGAAGAGCAGCGGATACTGGATGAACAAAAAGGAATTGACCCACAGCTTTATACAGAGAAAAAGGAACTGATTGTAGACAGCGAAAAATTGTTGAAAAAAGGAAAGCTGATACAGGTACGTCCCCATACGAGATTTGTTAATTTTCCGAAGCATAAACACAATTATGTAGAAGTGATTTATATGTGTCAGGGAACAACCACTCACATTCTGAATGGAAGTAAGGTCATTCTGGAGGCAGGGGATCTTCTGTTTTTGAATCAGAATGCAGAACAGGAGATTTTGCCGGCAGGCGAGCAGGATATTGCCGTCAATTTTATTGTGCTGCCGGAATTTTTTGATACGGCTTTTTCCATGATGGATATGGAGGAAGAAAATGCGTTGAAAGAATTTCTGGTAGGTGCACTGTGTGGAAAGAATGAGAATACGTCCTATCTTTATTTTCACGTGGCAGAGATTCTTCCCATCCAGAATCTGGTGGAAAATATGGTGTGGACGATTTTCTATGATCAGCCGAACAAACGGCGCTGCAATCAGATCACCATGGGGCTTTTGCTTCTTCAGCTTTTAAATCATATGGACCGGATGGAGACCGGAACGGCTGCATTTGACCGGGAGCTGACGGGAAGTGTATTTAATTATATTGAAGAGCATTATAAAAACGGAAGTCTGTCCGAGCTGGCAGAGATTATGGGATATGACGTGTACTGGTTAAGCCGGGAGATCAAAAAGCGGACCGGAAAGACGTATAAAGAGCTGCTTCAGTCGAGAAGAATGCGTCAGGCGGCATATTTGCTGAAGAACAGCAGGCTGTCGGTGGCGGATATCATAGAGTCGGTGGGGTATGACAATACCAGTTATTTTTTTCGGAAATTTAAGGAGTGTTATGGAGTCAGCCCGAAGGGGTATCGGGATATGTGAGAAAGTGAAAGAAAAGCAAGCCTGAATACAGGAAGAGCAGAGAAGCAATTTCTGGATTCAGGCTTTTTGTGTTTCGAGACATTAAACCTCAGAAAAATCAATTTTCAGATCTTCATAAATATTACATGTTACAAAATCTGTTATCGCTGCCGATAAAGCACATGCAGCTGCATCTGTAGAACGAGACTTTGAAAAGGAACATAAAGATGAGATGCAGAGATTATGTGATAAAATCGAGGCTCTACAAGAGGAATGATTTG
>OLDJ01000240.1_pt1 | contig 10225 bp, 10 predicted proteins | sample 1609041 | NCBI WGS metagenome assembly OLDJ01 (sample SAMN02675046, study PRJEB24791) | human gut metagenome, SKBSTL021 | isolation source: stool | host: Homo sapiens | place: USA
ACTGTCCGAATTTCTTTCCCTATATAAATAGTATGATGTACCATTATCCTGTCGATTTTTGATAGCATAGCCATCTGTTTCTGTATAAGGCAAAATATTTTCTTCAATCTTTCCGTGCTCTCCCTTAAGATTTGCAATCCACTCGTCTCCGATGGTCTCCAACGTTTGCGTTGATGTAATCCAAATAATACACATATTTTCTAGAAAATAGAATTTTTTGAAAAATGCTTTGATTTCATTTTCTGATATAGAACAAATAGTCTTTTGGTTTCCTATGGATAAATGACTTTCATAATCGGTTCCATTTAATAATATACGGAAATCTGAATTTCTATTTTTCACTTCATACGCTTTATATTCATCCAGAATATCTGCTCGTACCTCCTCAATATCTTTCATTTCTAAATACTTCCCTTTTAAAATATTCTGTATAATGTCTATTACGCACTCTAATGCTGTATCCTTTACATCAAAATAATAGGTTGTTGAATAAAAATCTGTATAAGCTGAACAAAGATATCTCTCCTCATTTTTATCAAAAAAATTCATTTGCATATGTTCTAAGAAATGTGCAATTCCTGCATTTTTTGCATTTTCTGAAGAAGAACCCACATTTATTGTTAATGCTATATAATTCATTCCTTGAAGATTTTCCAGTGGACACACGCATTTCGTTATTTGATTTTTACATTTTGAAAAAAAACTATTCTCTTGTGGCATAATTACTCCTCTCTATAGGCCTCTGCTTGCATACTATAAAGTTTTGCATATTCCCCATCTAATTTTATCAATTCTGTATGATTTCCTTTCTCTATGATTTTTCCATCCTGTAAAACTAATATTTCATCTGCCAATTTTACTGTAGAAAACCTATGCGCAATTAATATACTCGTCCTTCCTTCCATTAACTCCCTAAACTGTTTATAAATCTCATATTCCGCATTAGGATCCAATGAAGCTGTTGGTTCATCTAATACTACAAGTGGAAAATCTTTCATAAAAATTCTGCTGATTGCAATTTTTTGCCATTGTCCAAGAGATAATTGAATTCCTCCACTCCATTCTCTATGTAACTGTGTGTCATACTGTTCCGGTAATGATGGAATAACTTTTACTGCTCCTGATTTTTCTGCTGCACAGTAAATCCGATTAAGATTTTCCATTTCTTCTATATTTCCGCATCCGATATTCTCTCTAACTGTCAATGGATATTTCACAAAATCTTGAAATACTGCCCCAATCATCGTTTGATATGATTCTGTATCAATATCACATATATTAATTCCATCAATTCTAATTTCGCCCTTATCTGGAACATATAATTTTAACAACAACTTAATAATGGTAGTCTTACCAGATCCATTTAATCCTACAATAGAATAGCAGTGTTTAGCATCTATCGTGAAAGAAACACCTTTTAATATATATTTCTCTGATTCAGGATATCTGAACCACACATTTTTAAATTCAATCTTTTGAAAATCTTTGTTGAATGATAATAACTCTCTTTTCTTTTCTGTTGTTTTCATATCTAAAAATTCAAATAGATTTTGTATATAAAGACCATCTTCAAAAATTGTAACTATTGTATTTAGTATTGTCGTAGCTGACCCCCTAAAATTATCAATTGAATTTATGTAAAGAGAAAAGTCTCCAATAGTTCTTTTCTCTAAAATAACCTTTAAAGTAATGTATATTTTAAAAATTAAGATTGCAGCCTCTTCTACCAAATCTGTCAGAGACAGTTTTTTGCAGAAACTACTTCTAATTTTTTTATCTTCTTTAATATATCCATCATATTGTTTAATAATATGTCCCCGAAAGAAGTCATGTACATGATAAATTTTCATCTCTTTTATGTTTTCATAAGCAGTCACAATATCCTTCAAATATGCTATAAAACGTAATCCCTCGAACCGCTTTGTATAAATTTCATATTGTGTAACTGCCATCTTCATACTAACAATTAGCGTTGGTATGCAGATAAAAATACACAAAAACATGATTCCAATATTAAGACTGGCTAAAACTGTAATGGTTCCAATTAAACTGCTAAAACTTTGAATAAAACTTGTTAATGTGGCTAATAGACTGATAGATCTCCCTGTCGATTCTTCATTGACTTTTCTAATTTTGTCATAAATTGTTGAACTGTCAAAATACTTTAAATCTGTATCTTTTACCTTTCTCAAAATCAAATCGCTTGTATAACGATTTAAGTAACTTGATAAAATGTTCTGTTGATAATCTTTTATTCTCATCAGCACACTCTGCAAATAATTTAATATAAAATAAAGGATTAACCAAAATAAAACTGGTGCAATGCTTCCTGAAACAATGGAGCGACTCATATCGTCAATAAGATATTTCCAAATAACCAAAGTAAATGGAATCGTAATACCTGAAATAACACTTACTATGATTGTTTTAATAAAATTGGACTTCGAGCTATTCCATAATAATCGAACTACTCTGCTTATTATCAAAAAGAATTCTTTACTTTTTTTGATTAACATCATTAATCTTTTCATAAACTTCACTCCACTTGCTTTTGTAAAAGGAGACCGCACCTACTGGACAATCTCCTTCTATTCTTATAACATAGTATTAAGCCTTTTAACTCTGTTCACATGTCTGTTTTTCCAGAATTTATTTAGGCATTAAACAGATTATTTTGTCTCTTATCCAGACTAATAAATTCTGTTTAAAATACAATCTTTATGCTGTTTTTGCGACATTTGCATTCGCATTTCTTGTTACTACTCCACTATTTCCGCAATACCCAACACAATATGCTGGTCCTGCATTATGAGAATTTGCTACTGCTACAGTGCCATTACAAATACATCCAGCTCTATTCCCTTCAAAGTTTGTTCCTGTTTTTGTTGTTTTTGTTTCTACTAATTTCATAGTCCAATACCTCCTATTATTTTGTTCTTGCAAGATTCGCATTCGCATTTCTTGTTACCACTCCGTTGTTTCCACAGTATCCCACGCAATACGCTGGTCCTGCATAGTGAGAATTTTTCACAGCTATAGTACCACTGCAAATGCAATCACCTCTACTGCCTTCAAAGTCTGCTCCTGTCTGTAACTTTCCTGCTACGATTTTTCTCATACCAGCCGCCTCCTTTCCGTCTGATTTTTTCTATTTTAAATTATCTTTGATAATCTAAAACCTTTCCTTAATAATACGGTACCGCATCTATCTCTTCGATCACTTCCGGCTTTTCTTCCAAAATGCTGTAATACGAAATCAGTTCTCCTTTTGTGGCATACCTGTGAGCACCGCAGACTTTTTCTTTCCTCTCCATATCAATTCCTTCTGCTTCATAACATGCTGCATAACAAAGTCCGCACAAATTTCTCGCCCAGCATTCATTACATCTTGTAAGGGATTTTTCATCGTATTCTTCAATATAATATTTCTTTATCTTTTCCAGATCTGCCCCTTCAAACACATTTCCTATATCCGGCGCATCTCCAGTTTTTTCGCACAAAAGGAATTTTCCATCTGTCTTGACATAAACTCTCCGGTTCCCAGGAATACAGCAGCCGTTTCTTCTGAGGTCCTTGCACGGTTCCTGTGTCTGTCTTCGGTTATGTATCCGTACCAGTTTATCCGTTACAATCCCTGCCACATAACTTTTGGGATCCTGCTCTTCTAAATCCCTTGTCAGTGCCCATCCTTCAATGGCGTCTAATGTGAAACCATCCAGTTCCTCTCCGATAAACTCCCCATCTCCGGCATATTCCATGGAAATATCCTCTTCTCTTACACTTCCGTATTCTACATAATCACATTTCTTCACCATTTCTTTCGGCAGCCAGTTCAGTCCTTCAAAAAACTCTTTGATTGCATCCAGTTTCTTTGCACTAAATGGCGGACAGACCACCGTATTGATTACAATACTTTCCTTTGCCCTCTCTCCAAAGGCTTCTACCAGATATTTTAATCCCTGTATTGCTTTCCCAAAGCTTCCTTTTCCTCCACTCATCACTCTGTACGCATCGTGGATTTTCTCCGGTCCGTCTATGCTTGCCAGAACACTCATTCCTTCCACCCCTGCTACATATGCTGCGATTTCCGGTGTTACCAGTGTCAGGTTGGTAGAGAAAGAAAAGGTCAGTTCTTTTCCTTTTATGATCTGTCGGCTGTAATCTATTGTCTTTTTCATCAGTTCAAACTGCACCAGCGGTTCTCCGCCATAAAAGGATACTGCCACTTTATCTCCGCTGTTATCCCTTGCATACTCCACAGCACGTTTGGCCACTTCCCAGGTCATAGCTTTTGGCGAAAAATTCCGGTATCCTTCATTATGTTCATTATAAATACAATACCGGCATCTCATATTACACTGTTCTGTCAGCTCCAGGATAACCTGCTGCAGATCATACCGTAGCAAATCCCTTAATGTTTCGTCTGTTTCCTTTACAAACTTTAAATCCGGTGAAATCTGCAGGATATGCTCTGTTTCTATCATCTCCCAGATATTTCTGTATGCAGCCTCCAGTTCTTCTTCAGAAGATCCTTCCACCTTCTCCGGAAGGCTTGTCTCTTCAAACAGGCTTTTTAATATCTGGTATTCATTTGCCCCGCACTCAAACACTTTTCCGGTTCCTGTATCATACATATACTGTTTGTTTCTGGTAGTGAAAACAGTCCCCAGACTGTATCCTCTCTCTACATCAATGGTCCCTTTGATCTTTTTCAGGTGTTCTTTTGCTTTCAATTTTCTTTCCTCCTAACACTTTTTCCAAAATATATCAACTCATTTCTGATAAAATTTCTTTTGGTTTTTTCCTCATGATCATAATCCCTGCTACTGAAACTGAAATGAATAGCAATCCACCGATTGCAATTGTATCTTTTATCAACATATCTGGCGTAACTTCTATTTCTATGTTCTGTAATTTCAAATCCGGTGCGGTATATCCGTCTGCAAATACCTGATTTTCCGTTGCTTCTTTCTGCTCTTCTGCCTGACTCTGGGATTGCTGTGCCATATAAGATGCTGTCATTTTGGAAAGTGCAGGCGATATCATAAATGACAATACTAATCCCAAAACTCCAATCAGCATAGCTTCCCAAAGAAATTGACTCCAAATTTTCTTCTTGCTTTCTCCTAACGCCATAAAAATACCAATTTCCTGTGTCCGGTTCTTCATCCAGAACAAAAAGATCAGACTTAATATAATGAAACTCGCTGCCGAAACTACAATTAACAGCATTTCACTTAACTGCTTCATATTATTAAAGTTCTCAGCCATACTCTGAATATTTCCATTGCTATCAATTAAATCATATCTTTCCCAGTTAATGTCTACTTTTTCAATTTCCTTTCTTACCGCATCATATTGGTCTACATTCCCCACTTTAAAAATCGCATATCGGAACAACGGATTTCCCTCTTCACCAGATGGTTTCTCTGGAAAATTCATGTCGGTAAAAATTGTATTTTCTGACCGATACGTATCTCCTGACATAACCGGTTCCAACTTCTGCACCGCTTCATAGATTCCTACAATCTTCGCACTATAGACTTTCGAATTCTCCTTGTCATCCCACTGATTGAACTGTAGACTGTCGCCTACTTGCAGTCCGTTTAATTCTGCCAGTTCTTTTGAAATAACACAAACATCTTTATCCTCTTTGGTTGTCATTCGTCCATCTACCAGCTTAATTTTTCCTGCTGCAACATCCATATCCATTTCCATAATTCGATTGCCTCTTAGATTAACACCTCCAAAGTCCTGGCTCTGATCCATATCCGGATCTTCAATTCTTTTAAAATTCACAGGATTTACTACTGTTGCTACTGTAATCAGGTTGTACTCTTCAATTCCTTTTACTTTTGCTATCTGCTCTGCATCTTTAGGAATAACTGTTTCAAAAGAATTATCTACAAATGACATCCAAGATCCATCTTCAAATTTTTTTGTCGTTACTCCTCCGTAAGTCCCTTCCTTTCCTTCTCCAATTTTTTCTGTTGCCTCGTCAAGCCTAGTATGTCGGTTCGCTTCACTTAATTCCAGCCTAAAGGTTGCTCCTACCGCTTGCCGCGTAGAGTCCTGTACATTGACACTTGCAGACTGACCTGCCAATCCTGCCATGAAAAAACTGCTAATCACTACAACTACTAATAGGAGAAGAATGCTTTTTATGGGTTTTCTAACTACAGAATAAGCACCACGTCTTAACACATTCATTTATGAAACCTCTCCTTTTTCTCTTATATTTTCTTCGTGTATTTTCCCTTTTTCTATTTTAATAACAACATCTGCTGTTTCTGCCATACTTCTACTATGGGTTACTACAATTACACATTTCCCTAATTTATGTGCTGTTTCCTGAAGAAGCTCAGTAACTTCTCTGCCAATATCTTCATCAAGATTTCCTGTTGGTTCATCTGCCAATAATACTTTAGCTGGACTCGCTAAAGCTCTTGCAATAGCCACTCTTTGCTGCTGTCCTCCAGAAAGTTGTAAAACTTTCCGATCCCAATCTTCCTTTTGGATCCCAACAGCAGTTAATAGTTCTTCAGGATTTCCATTTCCTCCAAGCATAACATTTTCCTTTGGAGTTAAATAATCAATCAAATTATAGTTCTGAAACACTAAGGAAACATGTTCTTTTCGATGATGATTCAATCCACCCTTTAGAATGTCCTCTTCTTCATACAAAATAGTTCCAAGAACAGGAACATCCAAACCTGCAAGCAATGATAAAAATGTTGTCTTTCCTGATCCACTTGCACCTAAAATGGCATAAACCTTACCTTCTTCAAATTTATAACTAATCCCATTCAAAACATTTTTACTTTTATTTGTTTTATAATAATAAACTATATTCTTTACTTCTAAAACCACATTATCGCCTCCTAATCAATCTACATTTTCAAATCCAATTTCTACTTCATCTGGTAATTTTTCTTCTCTCAAAAAAATACCTTTTGTTTTTAAATATCCCCTTATCACATCCATCTCTGAATTATGAATAGGTGTTTGCCTTTTGGATCTGTACTTTTCTTCTGCACTTCTAAAAATTATCCATATCCTTTCCTCATAAGATTTTAAGCTTATTTCTAAAACAGAAAGTTCTGGACGTTTGTCGATAAAATAATACAAAATACTTGTTAAACATAATTTAAGTGCATTTTTATTTGCATATATACAGTTGTCCATTCCATCATACAAATCCAATCTAATTCGAATCCCTATCTTTCTTAAATCATCCTCTACAGATTCATATAGTTCTAATATTGGTACAACAATTTCTATCTTATTTTCCATACTATCCCTCCATATCTGATAATGTATCTTTAGGATTCGTCCGCAAAACAGGTATCACTGATATACCAATTCCAATGAAAAGTATCATAGCGCCACTCATAATAAGCATTCCAATATCTGATAAGTGTGGACTAATTTCTATTGCCAGTGTAGAAATACTTTTTCCTGCAAATAATACTCCCTTCAATTTTTCTGCCAAAATATTCCCTATAACAACAGCAGATACAGATGAAACTGCAAATACCAAAAAACTCTCTAATAATAACTGTGATAATATCGAGCATTTATTTTTTCCCAAACTGATATAAACTGCTATTTCTTTCTTTCTCCCCCTCATCCACATACATAGAAGGAGCGTTATAACAATTGCAGATGTTCCTAATGTCAAATATAACATTAAACTTACAACCTGCATAACCTGTTCGAGTGGTTGTTTCATTTGACGAAATAGCATATCAGACTTTGTCAGTTCAACTTTTTCTCCTAATATATTTGCCATTTCTCCCTCTATCTTTTCTAAATTTTCTGGATTTTTCAAATATACGGAAATACGTTCATATCCGCTTATTTCCTGTAATGCTGCTATAGATTCTGTTTTTGTGTAAATAGTATTTTCAATCCTATAAACAGATGCCATTTCTTTCGACTGATTTCTTTCCGAACCAGACAAATAATATCCTGATATCACTCCATCCATTTTCTTCCCGCCATCTGTTTCGAAAGTAACCGTATCTCCAATCTCTAACTTGTTAGTCTCTGCTAATATTTGATTGATAACAACTTCATTTTTCTCTTTTGGATACTTTCCTTTTACTATCCGGATTTCACTTTCCGCAAAAGCACCGTCTAATTTTAAATCATCATAACCAACCAATCGAACCTGAAGATTTTCTGTATTTGTATTTTGGTTTTCCGTTACTGTTTGGAAATTTGTAGGATATGCAGATAATGTTGCATTTTTATTAATCTTATCTATTCCCTTCAATTTCTGTATTTTATTTATATCCTCCGTTGTGATCGGGTTGTTATTTTCCATAATTCCTGCCAATATTTTTGTCTTTGTTTTTTTCTGCAGTTCGCTTTTTGCCTCATTTGATGCTTTTAAAATAATCCCTGTACTTAAAATCATCGCTTCTGAAATCAAGAGTACCAAAAACAAAATTACTGTTTTTGATTTTTTTCTTATCAAGTAACGCACTGCTCTTTTCGCACTTCCCAATTTATCTCCTCCTACTATTTTTGAAAATGATCTATAATTACACGCGTAGCCAAGAATGTTCCATCTTCCTGATATTCCCCATACAGAAAGACTGCTGATGATTTTTTTACATCTTCTTTTGTTCCCGCCTCTAAAGTTACATTCGTACTTGTAGAATTCGAAATTTGAAATTGTGTATTATCAGCATACTGTACAGAAATTTTTTCTACACCTTCTGTATTCTCTCCAGCTGCTGGTGCAGTCATAGTATCTTCTGTAACACTTCCTTTTCCGAGTGTGCATCCTGTTTCTGTAAAATCAATTACTGTTCCAACCAAATTAGCATTGCTTAAAGCACTTGTTCCTTCGCTCTTCTCCGTGCTATTTTCAGTTTGATTTACACTATTTGTTGAATTTTCTGTTGAAGGAACTTCTGGTTTATTACTGCTATCCTTCTCACAGCCTGCTAAAGTTCCAAATAAACAAGTTGCTAATATCACCATTGCAATTTTTTTCTTCATAATTGATACCTCCAATATTTTTATGTCTTTATTATAAAAATATCACTTATGTTTATCACGTTTTTTATGTGTAATTTATGTGTAGAATTAAAAAAGTGTTGTAAAGCTCCACAAATTATTGATTTGTCCTTCTAAAGTTTCATAGTCCCATAATTTTTCGCTTCTTTTTTTACTATTGGGATCATGGACACAAATCTTTCCATCTTTCATTCCTGTCAAGACGATAAAATGTCCGGTTGTTGTAAAATCTCCTGGACGCATGGCACAAATAATCGGATGTCCTGATTCTAATTCTGTCTGAATATTATCTTTATCCAAAGAAATTTCTCTTCCCTGAATCCCAAAATGGCTTCCTATATCTGTCATCATACTCCAACTACTTCCTACCCCTTCTACATAATACCCATTTTGTTCTGCATACTGTGCTACTTGATAAGGTGTCGCCTGCTTATTCCCCGTGAGACCTACAATAACCATAGAGAGTGCTGTTGGACCACACCCATTTACTGCCAACATGCCGTCTCCATAATTCTGATATCCCCATCTTTCATCCCATTGCAATAGTAATGGGATTTCTCCACTTTTTGCTTCTTCTACTATTGTAGCTGGTAAGTTATCTTTCTTTTCAGGATAATCAAACACAAACTCTATAGTCTCTATATTTGCTGTTAACAATTCTAAAAGTTCTTTGGGATACTGATCTTGATTTTCTATTATATCTTTTATACGAGAATCGTAATTTGACATCTTTTGTAATGTTCCCATCATATCTCCATTTTCCACAGTTTGATCCACCATATTTTGTAATTGTGTATCCTTGTATTTTCTATAGAAATACACCCCCATACAGCTTATAAAAACAATAATTCCCAAAAAAACTATACATTTTAATACTCGTGTTTTTCTCTTTCTTCTACTCTTTCGTACCATTCTTATTTAACCTCCCTTCAGCTTTATAAAATTCACCTTATTTAGTGTTACTGATAACATTCTTATATTTTATATCCGTGAAACTATCAAACCATTCTTGCATAGTAAATTCTTCCCTAGCCCCAAAAAGGAAAAGGGAGATTCTATTACAAATCTCCCCTTCCTATAAGACGTCTTTTTACATCTTATGCAGTTTTTGCGATATTTGCATTAGCATTTCTAGTCACTACTCCGTTGTTTCCACAGTATCCCACGCAATACGCTGGTCCTGCATAGTGAGAAT
>OLDJ01000250.1_pt1 | contig 10122 bp, 9 predicted proteins | sample 1609041 | NCBI WGS metagenome assembly OLDJ01 (sample SAMN02675046, study PRJEB24791) | human gut metagenome, SKBSTL021 | isolation source: stool | host: Homo sapiens | place: USA
ATTTCCTTCGTAACTACGCCAGCTACAGCCGATTCCAATTGTGTCATAAACATTTTTACAACCTCCTATATAAAAGACATATATAGTTAGGTATGCAAAAATGGGTATCGAACAAAATGATCGATACCCATATTAAGTATTAGCGTGCTTCCTACGCGGGCATGATCCCGATCAGGTATAAAGGTCAGGTGCTCGCAGCCCTTTCTCAGCCTATATAATAGGCTCCCTTGCATACTCACTATATAATTATGCTATTAATATTACTACTTTATTCAGATTTGTCAAATGATTATTCTGACACTTTTACGTCTATTCTTTATTTCTCAGCCTTATCTTGGTCTTTGCTATTATCGGAATCTGCTTTTTCAGAGATTACAATATGCCCATCCTTAACATCAGCAAGCAAGTGTTTTGCATCGATGTGATCCAAGTAGTAATCAGTTACATTATCACGAATTTCAGATTCAATAACACGACGTAATGGACGAGCGCCCATTGTTTTGTCATAACCTTGTTCCATCAACAAATCTTTAGCTACATCAGTTACATCTAAAGTAATTTGTTTTTTAGCCAAAGTTTTGTTAACTTGGTCGAGCATCAAATCAACGATTTTCTTCAAATCTTCTTTGCTCAATTGATTGAATTCGATAACTGCATTGAAACGGTTCAAGAATTCAGGACGGAAGAATGGAGCAATGCGGTCCATTACATCGACTTTGTTTTCATCATCATTGTCACTGCCATAACCGAAACCTGCATTGGATGTAGCAATGATAACAGTGTTCTTGAAGTTTACTGTGTTACCTTGACCATCTGTTAAGCGACCATCGTCCAATACTTGAAGAAGTAATGTAATAACTTGAGGGTCTGCTTTTTCGATTTCATCGAACAATACGATGGAATATGGATTACGACGAACGCGTTCAGTCAATGTGTTGGAGTTATCTTCGTAACCAACATAACCAGCTGTAGCACCAATCAATTTAGAAACGGCTGTGCGGTCACTGTATTCGGACATATCCAAGCGGATGATAGCGTCCTTGTTACCAAACATATCAAGCGCTAATTGTTTAGCCAATTCTGTTTTACCAACACCAGTAGGACCTACGAATAAGAAGCTACCGATTGGACGGTTACCTTCGTCAAATCCTGCACGGTTACGACGGATAGCTTTAGATACAGCTTCTACTGCTTTATCTTGACCGATGACATGCGCTTGTAAACGAGATTTCATATCTTTCAAACGTTCAATATCGGATGCACCCATTTGAGAAACAGGGATACCGGTCATACGTTCTACCGCTTCGGCTACATCGTTAACCTTAGCCACAACCTTTTGATTATCAGTATGCTTGTCGATTTCTTCTTGTAATTTTTGAATACGCATCTTTTCGTTGATAGCAGATTCGTAATCTTCTTTTTGAGCAAACTCTTCTTGTTTTGCTTTAGCATCTGCAATATCTGCTTCTAATGTTTTAATATCAGTTACAGGATGTTGAGATGCCAAGTGAGCTGCTGTTACATCGATCAAGTCGATGGCTTTATCTGGCAAGCTACGTTGAGGAATGTATTGTACGGAATAATCTACAGCGGCTTTCAAAACGGCATCTGGCAATTCAATGTTATGATGCGCTTCGTATAATGGACGAATGCCTTGTAGAATTTTGAAAGTATCTTCTGCAGATGGTGCGTTTACCTTTACCTCATTGAAACGACGAGCAAGTGCTGCGTTTTTCATGATTGTATTACGGTATTCATCTTGTGTAGTAGCACCGATAACAGTCATTTCACCACGGGACAAAGCAGGTTTTAAAATATCTGCTAAGCCTTTAGAGCCTTGACCATCACCTGTGGAACCAGCGCCCAAGATTTGATGGATTTCGTCAAAGAACAAGATGATATTACCAGCAGCCTTAACCTCTTTGATAAGGTTTTGGATATTTTCTTCGAAGGAACCACGGTATTGAGTACCAGCTTCCAAGCCGGAAATATCGATGGAAATGATTTCTTTATTTTTAATCGCTGCTGGAACATCGCCATTTACAATGGCTTGTGCCAAGCCTTCTACAACAGCTGTTTTACCAACACCAGCATCGCCGACTAGAACTGGATTGTTTTTTGTACGACGTGCTAAGATTTCAGCAGTTTCTTGAATTTCTTTGTTACGACCAATAACAGGATCAAGCTTACCATTACGAGCTTCGTCTGTTAAGTTCGTACCTAAACGAGCAAGGATACCATCCTTTTTCATTTTGCCTTGTTGAGCTGCAGCTTGTGCTGCTTGGATTTCTTCATTAGTAGGCAAATGACCTGTTTGACGATAATAAGCAAACTCTTCAGGAGTTACTTCACGACCATTAATTTTATAACGACGGTTTTCTGTGGAATAACCTCCCATATTACTCATCAATTGATTGAACAAATCATTCATGCTACCAAATTCGCTACCAAAGTTATTGAAGTTGTTGTTCATATAAATTACCTCACTTTTTCACTACAAGTATATCTATTTGACCTTTTAAGTCTCTTTAATTTCTTGCTTTATTTCTAGGTTTCTTTAACCTTATGTCATTATAATAATCTTATTAAGTCAAAAAGTCAATAGGTCAAAGTATAAATTTTTGACTTTTCTTGACTTTTGTTTTAACAAATATGCTTTTGTTGATGAAAATGTAGATAAATACTGGATTCACAAGAGGTTTCCTATTTTAGATTTCTGATTGTTTTATTAGGCACTCTATTGTTTATATTGATTTATTACCTATATAATAAATATAAAAGTCAATATATAAGAAATAAAAAGTCAAATATATTAAAGGAGTTTGATCTATGACACTGAAAGATCCGAAAATCAGCAATCTCCAAACAACCCAAGAGTCCCCCATCATGACTAGTGATACTAATAAAGAATTAAAAAAGCGGATAAAAGACATTTCGCTACAAGTATTAGAACGTAATTACAAACTATATAAAGCATTGGAGAATAAATGAGCACACCTAACATACAATTCACCATACAAGACATCTATGAGCTCCATAAACAATTAGAAAATGCATTTATACTTTCATCAGGTGTACGCGATGAAAACCTATTAGCGTCAGCCGTCAATACGCCCTTCCAAACCTTTATGGGAAATGATCTATACCCATCCCTCTACGATAAAGCAGCACAATTATGTTACGGCATCGCCAACAATCATCCTTTTACAGATGGAAACAAACGAACAGCATTGCATAGCATGTATGTGTATTTAATTATTAATGGATTTGATATTACGGCAACACAACAAGACGTAGAAAACATGATTATCGATATTGCCGCCGGTAATATGACAAATACAGAACTGGTGCAATGGTTACAGAAGAATACCGTAGAGATAGATGCGAATTAATAATTTAACAGAGATACATAGGGTTCTATAAATTAGAACAGGCCTGTTCTATTTCTAACAAGGCACGTACATAGGGGTCTACAAATTAGTACACGCCTGTTCTATTTCTAACAAGGCACATACATAGGGGCCTTAGAATTAGAACACGCCTGTTCTATTTCTAACAAGGCACATACATAGGGGCCTACAAATTAGTACACGCCTGTTCTATTTCTAACAAGGCACATACATAGGGCCCTGAAAATTAGTACAGGCCTGTTCTAATTTAAAATAGCAATGCAAAAGCGGATAGCTCATTACGAGCTATCCGCTTATTTCTTTGGTGATCCAGGAGGGATTCGAACCCCCGACCCACGGCTTAGAAGGCCGTTGCTCTATCCAACTGAGCTACTGAACCATGTGGATTACCTTTATATGTAATTATCTATTATAGTATAAATTATGTGACATGTATCGTCAACTAATGACGTCATTTTTCGTTCACCCTAAAAAAGGCAAAAAAAAATGGAGCGGGTGAAGGGAATCGAACCCTCGCGACCAGCTTGGAAGGCTGGGGCTCTACCATTGAGCTACACCCGCAAAATAAAAAATGGTCGGAGCAGCAGGATTCGAACCTGCGACCCCCTGGTCCCAAGCCAGGTGCGCTACCAAACTGCGCTATGCCCCGTCATTAATTACTTGCTAATTATAGCAAACCCGGTAGTTGATGTCAACCACTACTTTTGCTGAGTTTTACTCAGTTGTGAGTACCTCTCTGCAACGAAAATTATTATATCATCGGACTACTATTCTGACAAGTATTTTTTTATAACTTCATTAAAATTTTATGTAAAAAAACATGCACCCCGTAGGGTGCATGTTCAAAATCATATTTTATTTAGTTAAAATTAACCTTCGTAATGACCGTCTTCAACGATTTGAGGGTTTTTGGCGATGCCTTGTTTTACAGCTACTTCAGCAACTGCTTTTGCCACTGCAGGAGCTACGCGAGGGTCGAATACAGATGGCATGATGTTTTCATCATTCAATTCGCTGTCTGGAATCAAGTGTGCCAATGCATCGGCAGCAGCCAATTTCATTTCGTCAGTGATTTTGGATGCGCGAACGTCGATAGCACCACGGAAGATACCAGGGAATACAGCTACGTTATTGATTTGGTTAGGTGCATCGGAACGGCCTGTACCTGCAATGCGAACGCCAGCAGCTTTCATATCAGCGTATGTTGCTTCTGGGTTAGGGTTCGCCATAGCGAATACGATAGCGTCGTCAGCCAAGTTTTCCAAGATTTCTTTTGTGAAAGCACCTGCTGCAGATACGCCAAGAAGGATGTCAGCGCCTTTAGCGTTTTCAGCCAAGTTGCCATGTTTTTCTTCAAGGCCAAGCAGATCGATCAATTCAGATTGCAAGGAGTCAAGACGTTTGTAATCTTTATGCAATACGCCTGAGGATACCAATACGGTAATATCACGAGCACCTGCAAGGTATAACAAACGAGCGATATTTGCACCAGCTGCACCAGCACCGTTAACAACGATTTTAGCAGTTGCTAAATCTTTTTTAACGAGGCGAAGAGCGCCTTTTACACCGGCCAAACATGCGATTGCTGTACCATGTTGGTCATCATGGAATACAGGGATTTCTAATTCTTCTTTCAAACGATTTTCAATTTCGTAGCATTTAGGAGAAGAAATGTCTTCTAAGTTGATACCAGCAAAGTTCTTTTGCAACAATTTTACAGTGTTGATCAATGTATCAGCATCTTTAGTGTCTACTACTAATGGGATACAGTCTACATCGCCAAATTTTTTGAACAATAAGGATTTACCTTCCATTACAGGTAATGCGGCAGCAGCGCCGATATCGCCAAGGCCTAGTACACGAGTGCCGTCGGATACAACGGCAACCATGTTAGAACGGCAAGTTAATTCAAAGGATTCTGCTTCATTGTCTTTAATACGCAAGCATGGTTCTGCTACACCTGGTGTGTAAGCAACGGATAAATCATGAGCGTCTTTTAATTCATATTTAGTTCCTACTGTGAGGAAGCCTTTTAATTCACGTTTTTTTTGTACTGCTAATTCACGTACGTCCATAATAATTCTCCTTTGTGGATGACAACGGACACAATAGTTTCTTGGTATTAATTATTAATACCCCTTACAAGTTCATTATACAGAATCAGAAACAATAACACAAGATTTTTCGATATAGTTTTTCGAAAATTTTAGAATTAACCATGAATTCATATTCTTAGCATTAATTACATGTCCACAAATAACTAAGCGTTGTAAACAATCTAGGCTTTCACAGATGGCAAATTGCGTCCGTAGAAGATTTCTGTCATTTCTTGTCGCAATTGGTGTTTAATTTGCTTAATTTCTCGTTCGCTCAATTCCGCTTCGGTAATGCCGAATAAGTAATTATCCAAATCGAAATCCTTGAGCATCATCTTAGTGTGGAAGATATTTTCTTGGTACACGTTCACATCAATCATATTATACAAATTGCGCGTTTTCGCATTAATGTAATTTTGAATAGAGTTGATACGATGGTCGATGTAGATTTTCTTGCCCGACACGTCGCGCGTAAAGCCACGCACATGATAGTCCAATGTCAAAATATCCGAATCAAAGCTATTAATCAAGTAATTGAGGGCCTTTAGCGGAGAAATTTGACCACATGTGGACACTTCGATATCGGCGCGAAATGTACTAATTCCCTTGTGCGGATGGCTTTCAGGGTACGTATGAACTGTAAGATGGGATTTATCCAAATGCATAACCACATCTTCTTTTTCAATTTCTTCTTCAGAAATCAAAATCGTAACCGATGCCCCTTGTGGGTCATAATCTTGTTTCGCAATATTTAAAATGTTAGCACCGATAATATGACTCACTTCGGTCAAAATATTCGTCAAACGTTCCGCGTTGTATACTTCATCAATATATTGAATATATTGCTTCTTTTCTTCCTCTGTACGAGTATAACAAATATCATAAATATTAAAACTCAACGTCTTCGTGAGATTATTAAACCCATATAACTTCATTTTAGGCTTTGCTTTAACTGGTGTATCCATGATATGCCATAACCCTTTCCATGCATAGACTTACTATTTTTTGTGAAAGTCATACAAAATGTAGCTTTCACACATATACTATATAATATCCTGTTTATACACAAATTCTACATCAAAGGCGCCATCTTCGTAGGTGACGATGGCAAAGGTACCACCCGATCCATCCCGAGGCAATGCAATGCTCCCCGGATTCACAAAAAGGGTATCCCCTATATGTTTAGCCTCGTGAAAATGACTATGTCCACACACGATGAGGCGCGCCCCCATAGCATTGCCAATGTGTATCAATTCTTGTGCTCGTTTACAATATGATACCTCATGACCATGGGTCATGTAAATATAGGTATCTTCTAAGGGAATCAATTGTTCCTTAGGCTCTAAGGGCTGCACGCGGTCATTATTGCCGCGCACGGCATAGACCGGCACATCGGTACGCGTTTGCATATATCGTGCATCATCACCGTAGTCGCCGGCGTGTAGCCACATGTCGATATCTTGGTCCACCGTTGCATCTAACGCGAGATCAATGGTGTCCAGATAGCCATGTGTATCACTAATAATACCTATTCGTTTCATTTGTTCACCTTTGCTACCAATTGTTGCAACGCCTTACCACGATGACTGATGGTTTCCTTCGTATCGATATCGAGCTCCGCCATGGTTTTACCAAATCGGGGAACAAAGAAATATGGATCATAGCCAAAACCATTGGTACCTAGCGGCGTATCTTGAATCTCGCCATCACAAGATGCTTCGGCCGTTACGCTATCACCATCGGGATGAACCAACGCTAAGGCACATACATAATGCGCTGCGCGATCCGATTTACCTTGTAATTCGCGAATTAATTTTTCATTATTTGCCCCGTCATCGCCATGAATGCCCGCATAGCGTGCGGAGTATACGCCAGGTGCCCCATCAAGAGCATCGACAGTGAGCCCCGAATCATCAGCTAAGCACGGCAATCCTGTTTTTTCGCTATAGTATTTCGCTTTGAGGATGGCATTTTCCATAAAGGTTGTGCCCGTTTCCTCTGGTTCCGGAACGTCCACTATGTCTTTCACAGGCACACAGGTAATGTTCATATGAGAAAAGGCCCGTTCAAATTCACGTATTTTCCCCTTATTGCCCGTTGCTAATACAATACGTTCCATATTATTGTTCTCCTTCAGCGGTTTGAACAGGTGCATCAGGATACACCTTGCCAATTTTGTCCGCTACAGAGCCGAGTACATTGCGTTGCACAGCCATCAATTCGTCAGTAGCAGATTCTGCAAGGTCTAATAATTGGTTAAGTTCATCGCGGCTAAATGTGCCATGTTCACCTGTGCCTTGTACCTCGATAAGATTGCCTGCACCGGTGCGCACCACGTTCATGTCCACTACGGCAGCGCTATCCTCTTCATAGCAAAGGTCTGTAATAGGACCTTCTGGGCCAATGCCAACGGAAATAGCGGCACAGAAATCAGTAATAGGGAATTTACCAAAGCCGCCAAATGTATAATCGATGGCATCCACAAGGGCTACAAAAGCACCTGTAATGGACGCCGTACGCGTACCGCCATCGGCTTGGATAACATCGCAGTCTACGGTGATGGAGCGCTCGCCTAAAGCCTTTAAGTCTACAACAGCGCGCAATGCACGACCGATTAAGCGTTGAATTTCAACGGTACGGCCCGTTTGTTTACCGCGAGCGGCCTCACGGCTTACCCGTGTTTTTGTAGAACGTGGCAACAAAGAATACTCTGCAGTCACCCAGCCTTGACCGGAACCTTTTAGCCAGCGCGGTACATTTTCCTCGATAGTAGCTGTACAAATGACCTTTGTTTTACCACATTCGATGAGTACAGAACCTTCTGCATATTCCGTAAAATGTCTCGTTATTTTAATCGGTCTCAATTGACCTGCTGTTCTATTATCACTGCGCATAACAACGCCCCCTTTATGTCTAGTATACCATGCTGAATTGTTCATTAAAGGATATGTATCACAATAGAAGCGCCCCTCACACGAGGGGCGCTATCTCGTTTATTCTATTATATCATGAACAATGGTTCCCATTCGACAGGCTAAATTTCAACTTGTCCCTGTCTCATAGGGTCCACCACTACATAGCGGTTGAGACCACCCTGTTCTTTCATGCGGCGTGCTTCTGTGAAAGCCTCTTCGCGCGTAGCATCATCGGCCTGCCATGGAATAAACATAGCGTACACACTTTGCTTTGCATAGGGCCCATAATTACCATAGGATTCGATGCTATGCCAACCAATTTTATCAGGATAGAGGCGCACTGTTTCACGACGCTCTTCTTGTACACCAGATTCGTCGTAATACACAGAATAATCACGGACCCACCTATCCTTATGGCCGATGAGTTCATCTCGTGCTATTTCCTCACGACGTGCCCATTGGTCCTTCCATTTCAAAATAAGATCATCAATATATCTCGTTACATCAGCCGACTGATGTTGTTCTACATAGTTTGGCTCGATAACGCAACTGTAATCTAACCCAGCCATCGATAAAATGATACCTGTATTTACATAAGGCAAGGCCTCTTGTACAGAATAGCCCCCTTCAAGGACTGCAACATCTGCTTGCAATAAATCCACTAATTCTGCATATCCCTTAGCAGTCACATTCATATTGGCTAATGGGTCCGAAAAATGGTTGTCCTGACCTGCTGAATTGATGACGATATCCGGTTTAAATTCATGTAGAATCGGCAATACGAGTTCGCGCATCACCTTTAATAAACCTTCATCACCCGTGCCAGGAGGTAGTGGAATATCTATGTTAGCGCCAATAGCTTGAGGTCCGCCGAATTCATCCATAAATCCGGTACCCGGATATAAGGTCCGTCCATCTTGGTGAAAGCTTATATACAAGGTATCTGGATCGTGATAGAACACATCTTGTGAGCCATCACCATGATGTACATCTGTATCGACGATGGCCACCCGTTTCACACCATAGGTTTTGCGTATGTGTTGGACCATGACGGCCTCGATATTGATGGTACAGAATCCACGGATGCCATGAACCATAGCCATCGCATGATGCCCTGGTGGTCTGACAAGGGCAAAGGCTCGATCAACTTCACCTCGTAGCACTGCATCAGCTGCAGCAATGGCACCACCAGCCGATACGCGATGCGCATCAGTTACCCAAGATGCTAAATCAGGGGCCCCAACGTGAACTCGTTCTATCACATTCCAGTCGGCTACGATAGGATTATATTCTCTAATATTCGGTACATCCAATAAGCCTTCTTCCACGATTTGATCCCGCGTATAGAGCAACCGTTCTTGCCGTTCTGGATGGGTAGCAGAAATTTTCCAATCAAAGGCAGGGAAAAATACGAGGCCTAATGAAGGATGTTCTATTGTACTAGCCTGCACGATTCCATTTCGCACACGGTAACTGTCCTTATGATTCCACATAGCCGCTCACCCCCGCTTTCAATTGTACTTTCACAGTAATAATGCGTTCCATCGATTGCCACCCATCGACAACAGGAAAATCTTCAATACTAATCGTTTCTATAGCAGGCATTGTACCTTGAGGTACAAGACCTTGTTCCTGAGCAGCCTCGCGCAGTAAGCCATAAGCTACTTTTGCGACAGCGCCAGCAGAACGCAAAGAGCTACT
>OLDJ01000252.1_pt1 | contig 10090 bp, 8 predicted proteins | sample 1609041 | NCBI WGS metagenome assembly OLDJ01 (sample SAMN02675046, study PRJEB24791) | human gut metagenome, SKBSTL021 | isolation source: stool | host: Homo sapiens | place: USA
ATCGTTATCAGGAAATGCTTGAAATGTATTTAAGACAAATTTTTATAAAACTGCAGCGATACTTTAATAACAGCATAAGGATAGATAATTCCCGTGCTACAGAAGCTATTGACATGGCTATTGCCTATTTCAATGAACATTACAGTGAATCAATCAGCATTGAAGAATACGCTAAAAAAACACATGTAAGTACAAGCTGGTTTATACGCAATTTCAAACTTTATGTTGGTTCTACACCAATGCAATTCATTTTACAAAAACGCATTTGCAATGCAGAAGCCCTGCTCTTGAATACGGAATATAACATAAACGAAATTGCACAAATTGTTGGCTATGATAATTCTTTATATTTCAGCCGAATGTTCAAAAAGATAAAAGGCATATCTCCCTCAGAATACCGCAAAAATATATAATAAACTGCAACGGACAGAGAATATTTACATACTCTCTGCCCGTTGCAATTTTTGTCTATTTATTTTTTTATTTTGGCAAGTAATATCCCCCTTTGTGTTTTATAATGACAGCGTAAACAGAAAGGAGATGAACTTCCATGAGAAATAAACTTCACAACTTTATCGAAAATATACTTAGCTTTTATGCAACTTTCTTCACAAGAGGATTTTATCGTTTTTAAATACCATTCAATACTTTCCTCGATTCGCCCATCCTGTTTGTTGTAAAATAAAAATGTAGGTGATTGCAAAGCTGATTAATCTATGGAACGGAATATAAAAAAGCAACAGAAAATATGCAGCGCAGTTACTCAAAGAAAGCGTTTCCGTGGGATAATGCATGCATTGAATCCTTCCATTCAATTATCAAACGTGAATGGCTCAACCGCTTTAAAATTCACGATTACAAGCAGGCATACCGTTTGATTTTCGAATATCTGGAAGCTTTCTACAATACGAAACGAATTCATAGCCATTGTAACTATATGTCACCAAATGAATTCGAACACTGATGTACGCATATCAACAGCAAAAACGGCTGATAGATGAGCATATGGTGCGATTTGTAGCTGACCATGAAATGGTTGGAGGAATAGAGTAAGAAATCCGGGGCGAGAGCCCCGGAAGCAGTGACAGAAAGAAGAGTGAGTTTGTGACAACGTGTGAGAGCAGAGTTGTGACAGCTCATGGAATTTTTAACAGCAATAACACAACACAGGGAGAAATAAACATGACAGCATATACAGTAAGAGATGCAAAAATAGAGGATGCACAGCGGATACTTGAAATCTATGCGTATTATGTGGAAAATACGGCGATTACATTTGAATATGATGTGCCGTCCAAGGAAGAATTCAAACAGCGCATGAGGAAGACTATGCAGAAGTATCCGTATCTTGTCATTGAAAAGAGGGAAGGGTATACGGATATGCCTATGCAGGACCATTTAAGGAGCGTGCGGCGTATGACTGGGCGTGTGAATTGTCTATTTATGTAGACCATGCCGCGAAGAAATGTGGACTGGGAAAACAGCTATACGCCGCTTTAACAGAGTGTTTAAAGCAAATGGGAATCACCAACCTGTATGCGTGTATCGGATATCCGCAGACGGAAGACGAATATTTGGATAAGAATAGCGAGCAGTTTCATGCACATCAGGGATTTCAGACAGTCGGCACATTTCACCGGTGCGGATATAAATTTAACCGTTGGTATGACATGATCTGGATGGAAAAGATGATTGGAGAGCATCAGAGCCAGCAGCCGTCGGTGGCATACCGGACGGCACAAAAAAACAGGATATAGCAGAAAAATATCGAAAGAATAATGAAATCGGTAAAGCAAAAATAAGCCGCAAAGTATGTATATACCGCCTATAAATCGTCAGATTCAGGTCTGAATGTCTGATTTTATGGGTGGGTATAAAGCGCTTTGCGGCTTATTTTAATAAGTACATCAGTCTGCTTATGCGTCAGCAGAGTCATCAGAAGCGGCAGGTGCGGCTTCCATGTTTTTCGGTAAAACCAGATTTAAAAGAATGGCAACGAGGAAAACAACAGCAACGCAGTTTTCGGCGAAGACCGTCTTTACAATCTGTGGAAAAATATCAAAAATTTCAGGAACCTGTGTAAAACCGATGCCGATACTTAAAGAAAGTGCGGCAATGGTGATATTTCTCTGGGAGAAACCACATTTTCCAATCATCTGAAGTCCGCTGATAACGATGTTACCAAACATCATCAGTGTACAGCCTCCAAGAACCGCATCCGGCAGTGTCGCAAGCAGTGAACCGAAAAACGGGAAAATTCCGGCTAAAATCATAATCACGGCACCGGCGCCAATCGCATAGCGGTTGACAACCTTTGTCATGGCAACCAGTCCGACATTCTGGCTGAATGACGTAATCGGCAGACAGCCAAAAACAGAAGACAATGCACTGATAAAACCGTCACAGGCAATAGAACCGGAGGTTTCCTTTAAAGTCGCTTCGCGGTTTAAACCGGCGGCGGCAAGGGCGGAGGTATCACCAATTGTTTCTGTTGCTGATACAAGGAAAATTAAAGTAACAGAAATAATAGCGTTTATGTTAAATTCCGGTTTAAACGGCAGTAGCTGTGGAAATGCAATGATAGAAGTGCCTTCCAGAGAAGAAAAATCCACAGCACCCAGAATTACAGCCGCAATATAGCCCATAATCAGTCCGAATAAAACGGACAACTGCTTGAAATATGATTTTGCAAAAATATTAAAAAGGATACAGCAAAGCAGTGTAAATGTACCGAGAATCCAGTTCGTGGCAGAACCGAAGGTTTCACTGCCGCTGCCGCCGCCAAAGGAAGCCGCACCGACGGATAATAAAGAAAATCCGATAGCGGTTACAACGGTTGCGGCAACAATCGGTGTAATCAGGCGGAGCCAGTATTTTGCAAGAAGTCCTAAGATACCTTCAATAATACCGCCGACCAATACCGCGCCGACAATTGCATTATAGCCGTAGGTTGGTCCGAGGTAGCAGAATACGGATACAAACGTAAAACTGATACCCATAACAATCGGAAGTCCCGAACCGATTTTAAAAATCGGGAAAAGCTGTATTAAAGTACCGATACCGGCAATCAGCATGGCACTCTGGATTAAAGAGGCGCTGTCAGCTGTGGACAGCCCGCTGGCTGCGGCAACGATAAAAATAGGTGCGATATTGGCAACAAACATTGCCAGTATGTGTTGTAAGCCAAAAGGAATGGCTTGTTTTACGGAAATCTTACCATTCAGATGATACAGATTTTCCGTTGAGGTCGTTGTATTTTTGTTCATGATATTCTCCATTTGCAGGCAGTGCGTTTTACCGTCGCTGCCTTTTTACATTAAGTTGTTTTGTATTTTATTTCTGTTTTATTCCTGGCGGAAAGTAATTGTACCGGTTGAGGCATCCATGCTGTCTACAATTGCAAGGGATTCCAGATGATAACCGAGGTTGCGGATAATGCGTCCGCCGGACTGGAAGCCTTTTTCAATGACAATGCCGATACCCTCGACCGTTGCGCCTGCTTCATTTACGATAGAAATAAGCCCCTGTAACGCACAGCCATTTGCAAGAAAATCATCAATAATCAGTACGTGGTCGTCCGGGCTTAAAAATTTCTTGGAAACAATCACCTGATTCTTGCATTTGTGGGTGAAGGATTCCACTTCCGCAACGTACATTTCACCTTCAATGTTAATGCTTTTTGACTTCTTTGCGAAAACGACCGGAACATCAAAATGGCGCGCTACCATGCAGGCAATACCGATACCGGAAGCTTCAATCGTCAGAATCTTGTTAATATGTTCGTTTGCAAAACGGCGCTTAAATTCTTCACCGATTTCATCAAACAGCTGAATGTCCATCTGATGATTTAAGAAGCTGTCTACTTTTAAGACATTTCCTTCTTTTACAATACCGTCTTTTGTAATGCGTTCTTCTAAGAAATTCATAATTCCTCCTAATAAAATGTGGTTGTTAAAATGACGGGCAGACCCGAATCACATTCGGTCAGGCACATCATTTATAGGATTTTAGATAAATTATAGTCTATCAAAATGGCACGGATGTAGCAATATAAAAGTTGAAATTGGGAGAAAATAACCTATATTAGTTCCGGAGTATTTGTGTTACAATGTCAGAAGATATCTTAGGTAAAGCCGGACATTGAAAAAATCGCAGGATACAGTATAATGAAAAGTAAAATAAAAGGATAAGCTGCAAAGTGGCGGAAACGGGGGTATTTTATGTTAAAGGACTGGAACAGATTGGAACAACCGTCAAAAGAGGAAATGGAACAGCGTTTAAAGAAGGCGCGTGCGCGCTTAGAACAGCAGCAGATTCTGATGAAGGAAAAGAAACTGCCGGTGCTGGTGCTGTTAGAAGGCTGGGGTGCGGCAGGCAAGGGTAGTGTGCTTGGAAAGATTATTAAAAATATCGACCCGCGTTTTTTTAAAGTGGCAGTTATGGATGAGCCGACAGAAGAAGAAGCACGCAAGCCGTTCTTATACCGTCATTTTATAAAGATACCGGAAGCGGGCAAATTCGTCTTTATGGACAGCGGATGGATGAGCGAAGTGACAAGGGAAAAGCTGCGCGGGGAATTATCCGAGCAGGAGTATAAAAAGAAAATAGAAAGTATCAAACGTTTTGAAAGACAGCTTACAGACAACGGTTATCTGCTGATGAAGTTTTTCTTCCAGATTGATGAAAAGGAGCAGAAAAAGCGGCTGGATAAGCTGGCGGATGACAAAAATACGAGCTGGAGAGTCAGTGAACATGATGTATGGCAGAATAAGCATTATGATAAATGCATGGATGTTTATGAGCAGTATCTGTGCGATACGAACCAGTCGAGCGCGCCGTGGTATCTGGTAGATGCCAAAGATAAAAAGTGGGCGCAGTTACAGATTTTGGAAACGCTGGTGCAGGGAATTGACACGGCACTTCAAAACAGTACGCTGGCAGTGCCGCTGTTACAGAATGCATTTCCGTTAAAACCGATGGAAAAGCTGGCAGACGTGGCGTTGGATAAGACTTTGACAGAGGAAGAATATGATACTTTGTTAAATCAGTATCAAAAGCGTCTGCGCGAACTTCACAATGAATTATACCGTAAAAAAATACCGGTTATCATTGCCTATGAAGGCTGGGATGCCGCAGGAAAGGGTGGAAATATCAAGCGTATTACCGAAGCGTTAGACCCAAGGGGGTATGAAGTACACCCGATTGCAAGTCCAGAACCGCATGAAAAGGCAAGACATTATCTGTGGCGTTTTTGGAACAGACTGCCAAAGACCGGACATGTTGCGATATTTGACAGAACATGGTACGGCCGTGTCATGGTTGAACGGCTGGAGGGCTTTTGCAGTGAAAATGACTGGCAGAGAGCCTATGTGGAAATTAATGAATTTGAAAAAGAGCTGGCAGACTGGAATGCAGTTATTGTAAAATTCTGGGTGCAGATTGATAAGGATACACAGCTTGCACGTTTTAAGGAACGTGAAAATACACCGGAAAAACGTTGGAAGATTACAGATGAGGACTGGCGCAACCGTGAAAAATGGGATTTGTATGAGGAAGCAGTCAATGAAATGCTGCAAAAGACCAATACAGCCTATGCGCCGTGGCACATTTTAGAGTCCAATGACAAAAAATATGCGAGAATCAAAGCATTAAAGACCGTTATTGAGGCAATTGAGAAAAAAATGGAATAAAAAACGGAGTATCTTATGAACATTTTTGACATCATCGGGCCGGTCATGGTCGGACCGTCCAGCTCCCACACGGCGGGAGCGGTAAGAATCGGCTACATTTCGGGAAAATTGCTCGGAGAGCCGGTGAAAAAAGCAGCGATTTTATTATACGGTTCATTTCTTGCAACAGGAAAGGGACACGGAACACAGAAAGCCTTAGTGGCAGGACTTCTTGGCATGGTACCGGACGATATACGGATTCCGGACAGCTTAAAAATTGCAGCGCAAAAAGGAATTGAAATTACTTTCGGCACGGCACAGCTGCGGGAAGCCCACCCGAACTCCGCACAGATTTATCTTACCGGGGAAACGGGAAGGACGTTAGAGGTCATCGGAGAGTCGATTGGCGGCGGTAGAATCAACATTGCACAGATTGACGGAATCCAGACCAATTTCACAGGCGAATATCCGACGTTAGTCGTGCATAACCTCGACCAGCCGGGACACGTGACGGAAGTTACTGCCATGCTTGCAAAAGCTCGCATTAATATCGCAACCATGCAGCTGTACCGCTCGGCGCGCGGCGGCGATGCAGTTATGGTGCTGGAGTGCGACCAGGAAGTGCCGGAGCAGATTGTCCAGCGGTTAGAACAGCTTTCGGGTATTAAAAAAGTAACGTATTTGAGCCTTGTATAAAAGCTGTATACAAAAAACAATGCGGAATGGAGAGTATATGATTTATCATTCAATTCAGGATTTATTAAATCTGGCAAAGGAATATCAGATACCTTTGTGGGAGGTTGTATGCCGGGCGGATATGGAAGAACGGCAGGTTACAAAAGAGCAGTCCTTTGAAACGATGCACCGGATGTATGAAGCGATGAAGCAGGCAGACAGCGCGTATGATAAAGATTTAAAATCGGCAAGTGGACTGGCGGGCGGCGACGGCGAAAAACTGCATTGCTATAATGCGGCAGGAAAAAATATTGCGGGAGAATACATTGGGCTTGTCATGGAAAAGGCAGTCAAAATGGGCGAGTCCAACGCCTGCATGAAGCGGATTGTTGCTGCACCGACGGCCGGTGCATGCGGCGTGATTCCGGCAGTTTTTCTGGCATATCAGGAATATTTCCGGGCAGAGGAACAAAAAATGGTGGAAGCGATGTATCTGACGGCGGGAATCGGCGCGGTGATTGCGGAAAATGCAAGCATTGCGGGCGCGTCCGGCGGCTGTCAGGCAGAAATCGGTTCGGCAAGCGCCATGGCGGCGGCAGGGCTTGCTTATTTGCAGGGCGGCGATGATGAACAGATTGTCAATGCCATGGCATTCGCCTTAAAAAATATGCTGGGGCTGACCTGCGACCCGGTCTGCGGGCTGGTAGAAGTGCCGTGTATTAAAAGAAATTCAGCCGGTGCGGTCAATGCTGTCACCAGTGCGCAGATGGCACTGGCGGGTATCTGCAGTGCGATTGCACCCGATGAAGTCATTGATACGATGCGCCGTATCGGCAATGCGCTTCCGGCATGTTTAAAGGAAACGAGCGAAGGCGGGCTTGCAACAACTCCTTCGGCGCAGAAGGTACGCGAAAAAATGGACGGAGGACAGTAACTATGCCTCTTGATTTAACACAACTGTCACAAATTACAGAACCGCTTCTTGCGTGGTATGAAAAAAATGCCCGTGTATTGCCGTGGCGTGAAAATACCGATGCTTACCGCGTGTGGGTATCGGAAATTATGCTGCAGCAGACAAGAGTGGATACGGTGATTCCGTATTACGAGCGCTTTTTACGGCGTTTTCCGGATGTGGCGGCACTTGCCGCGGCACCGGAGCAGGAGCTTTTAAAAATGTGGGAGGGGCTTGGATATTATTCGAGGGTGCGAAATATGCAGAAAGCTGCACAGCAGATTTGTGAAAAATATAACGGCATTTTCCCAAACGAATATGAACAGCTTTTGTCCCTGCCGGGTATCGGTGCGTATACGGCGGGAGCGGTCGCTTCAATTGCATGGAATAAGCCTTACGCTGCCGTGGACGGAAACGTGCTTCGCGTGGTGACACGTCTGACGGCAGATTCCAGAGAAATTTCCGATACAAAATTTAAAAATGAAATCACAGCGGCATTGCAGGAAATTTATCCTGTGGACAAGTGCGGTATCTTTACCCAGAGCCTGATGGAACTGGGCGCAGTTGTCTGCATGCCAAATGGTACACCGCGATGCACGGAATGTCCGCTACAAAGCTTATGCAGTGCCTGTGCAGCGGGCACACAGCCAGCGTATCCCGTAAAGAAAAAGAAAGCACAGCGCAGAATCGAAGAAAAGACCGTGCTTTTAATGATACATGCGGGCAGGCTGGCACTGCAAAAAAGAGCCAGGAGCGGATTGCTTGGTGGCATGTGGGAACTGCCGAATCTTTCGGGAAAAGCAGATACAGCGCAAATTCAAAAGTGGCTTGAAAAGTGTGGAATCACGGACTGTCGGATACAAAAAGGCAGTCCGGTGTGCCACATTTTCACACATATCGAGTGGCATATGGACAGTTATCTTATCGAATGTGGAAAAGCAGCCCCGGATTCGGATTTTACGTGGATAACAGAGCAGGCTTTGGAAAAGGAATATGCACTGCCGACAGCCTTCAAAAAAGTGTATACACAAAATCGGCCATTGTGAGAAATTTGTTGACATTGGGCGGTAAGTGGAGTATAAAGTTTATATCGCTATTAACATACATTTATAATAGGAAGAAAATTTTTTGGAGGATGTAACGATGGAAAGTTACAAGTTTTTACTGGATTTGGCAGTGATACTGCTTTGTACAAAGGTATTGGGGCTGGCGACGAAGCGTGTACAGATGCCGCAGGTTGTCGGCTCATTGCTTGCCGGTCTTTTGTTAGGACCGTCTATGCTGGGGCTGCTTACGGAAACGGAGTTTTTAAGTAATGTAGCGGAGCTTGGCGTTATCGTACTGATGTTCTGCGCCGGACTGGAAACAGATATTAAAGAGCTGAAAAAGAGCGGAAAAGCTGCATTTGTTATTGCACTCTGTGGCGTTATCATGCCGATTATCGGTGGATTTGCCGTTGCATATTTCTTTAACAAGCCGGGTGTTATTGATTCGGATGCCTCATGCAGCGTTGTGCTTCAGAATGCATTTATCGGCGTTATACTGACGGCAACTTCTGTCAGCATTACGGTTGAAACCTTAAAGGAAATGGGCAAATTAAAAACTCATTCCGGCAACGCGATTTTAGGGGCTGCCATTATTGATGATATTTTAGGTATTGTGGCTCTGACAATTATTACAAGTCTTGCAGATGAATCGGTGAATGTAGCGGTTGTACTGTTAAAGGTTGTATTGTTCTTTGTATTTGCAGGTGTTGTGGGTTTTGTATTTTACAAGTTTTATAAAAAATGGATTGAAAGCGCTGACCGCGGACGTCACAGACATGCCATCATAGCTTTTGTATTCTGCCTTTTAATGTCTTACGTGGCAGAAGCGTGGTTTGGTGTTGCGGATATTACAGGTGCATATATTGCAGGTCTGATTATTTCCAATACAGAGCGTTCTGAATTTATCCAGTCCCGTTTTGACACCCTTTCATTTTTACTGCTCTCACCGGTATTTTTTGCAAGTATCGGACTGAAGGTAGAACTGCCGAATATGACAGGAACGATTATTGCATTTACCGTTGTATTAGTTATTGTAGCGGTGTTGACCAAAGTTATTGGCTGCGGACTCGGTGCAAAGGTATGCGGATACAAGCCGTATCAGTGTAAGCGCATCGGTGTCGGCATGATTTCACGAGGCGAGGTCGCCTTAATTGTAGCCAGCAAAGGTGCGGCACTCGGCATGATGGGCAGTGCCTTTATGGGACCGGTTGTTATCGTGGTTGTTATTACAACGATTATCACACCGATTTTGTTAAAAATAGTATTTAAGAAAGGTCCAAACAATTACATACCGGATTCAGAAAGTATTTCCACATATCATACAAAGATCAGCGATTTGAGAAAGAATCTGTTTGGATAGGTTAAAATAGAATGATTAGAAACTGCAGTCTGGAAGAAATTTCCGATGGAAAGTTATATAGTGAAAATGATATGGTAAAGACAGATACGAATCAGTGTCAGGGCTGCAATTCCGTATGCTGTCACGGCATGGGAGATTCGATTGTGTTAGACCCGTATGATATCTGCCGTCTGACAAGACAGCTTCAGATGCCGTTTGAAAGTCTGGTGGAGAAACATCTGGCATTAAATGTCGTAGACGGCGTGATTTTACCGAATCTGAAAATGGCAGGGGAAAACGAAACCTGTACATTTTTAAATGAACAGCAGCGCTGCCGGATTCACGGTGCAAGACCGGGTATCTGCCGGTTGTTTCCGCTGGGAAGGTACTGGCAGGACGACACACATTT
>OLDJ01000297.1_pt1 | contig 9281 bp, 9 predicted proteins | sample 1609041 | NCBI WGS metagenome assembly OLDJ01 (sample SAMN02675046, study PRJEB24791) | human gut metagenome, SKBSTL021 | isolation source: stool | host: Homo sapiens | place: USA
AAAAATCGCCCCTCCCCTAGGGTTCCAATCCTAGGAGAGGGGCATGCCAATATAAAACCAGCCGGAATCCCGGCAACCCACGTCGCACATGACCTTCATGCTCAAACGACGTGGGAAGAATATCCCATGGTATCAGCCTCAACCATTTTGTTGACGGCAACGAAAAGGTCCGGCCAATGCCGTGACCATTCTCCCGACATCAGGAAAATGGTCACGTACATCGTCTTTCGACCATTTTGCCGGCGTCGGCAAAAATGTTCCGTCACTCGTTGCTGGTGATGGTGATCTGGAGTTTGTCGAGCTTGTCCCTGACTGCCGCTTCGACGGTTTTGGCGATGGTGTCCGGGTCGGCGCCGTTGGCCGCGGCCAAGGTCTTGACGGTTTCCGTCAGTGCGGTCACCTGCGTCTGAAGGGCCGCGACCTGTGTCTTCATCGCGTTCGCGTTGTTGGCCGCATTGTTCAGCGCATTGTACATGTTGCCGCCGAACGCCGATTTCTTAAAATCGTACTCCCAGATCAGATGCGGCAGCTCGTAGCTGAGCAGGTTGAACATGTTGCCGCCCGCGGGCGAATTGCCGTACTTGTATTCCCAGACCGCCTGTGCGATCTCCTGTGCTGTGGGCATGTCTTCTCCATTCAATAGTTCGTTGGCCCTGTTGATGATCCGGTCCACCGGCAGCGGGTTGGTGCACCGGTCGGGGCATCCGTAATGGTCGGTGCCGGGCACCTCACGGTGCAATACGACGTTGCCGGTGCGGTTGCCCGAAGCATCATGGTTGAGGCTTGTCCAGCCGTAGCGTTTGGCGATGTCGGCACACAGCTGTGCGCTGGCCTCCACTTCCGCGTCGGTGACGGGCACGCCGGCCATGCCGCCCTCGTGTTCGATGGTCACGCCCGAACAGTCGGACCGCCAGTTGGCGTCCGCCCACGAACCGTTGTTTTCGTCCACCCACTGGTAGACGGTGCCGTCTCCGCCGACCCCGTAGTGCGAGGCGGCGCCGAAGCTGGAACGCTGGAAACACGAATCGGTGCCGGCCAACCGTCCGACCATGATGTGCAGGGTGATGTGGTTGACGGACTGGCCCAACCGTCCGTCGTAGTGGTTGGGCGAGCCTCGCCAGACTGCGAAACCTGCTCCGGACACTAGTCCTCCTTGACGGGCATGTACTGCGGGATGCCGGCATCGGCGACGGCCACGTCAGGCTTGGCGACGACCGCGGTCACGGCGGCCTGTGCGGCCGGCTCCACGGCGGTCTCGGCGATTTCGGTCTTGGCTTCGGATTCATCCTCCGCTTCCTCTGCCGGTGCGGTCTTGGCCACAGCGGAAGCGGCGCTCAATGCGGCGTTCTTCGCGGCGGTCACACCGTTCACGACGCCCTCCTTCTTGAGGGCGTCCACGAGCTGCTGGCCGGCGAGGGAAGCGGACGTGATGTTCTGGTTCTTCCACCAGCCGTAGATCGTGCCGATCACGCCGACGACGGCGAACAGGGTCGCGGAAACCTGCTCGTCGGTGAACGGCAACGGGTTGAATCCGGCCAGGCTCAATCCCGCGTTCGCCAGCGAGAAGAGCGTCACGAGAATCGTGACGACGGCCTTGACGCGTTCGCCGGTCAAGCCCGGAAGATTGGCCTTGGTGTTGTTGTTGGCGTGTTCCGCCATTGTTTCCTCCTAACAAAAAAGGCCACCCCGTGTGGAGTGGCCTTGAAAAATGGTTTGGTCTAGTGTTGCCTCGTGTAATGCCAGAAGACAAGCGAGACGATGGAGAAGATGATGAACGTTATCGCATCGACCATCAATCCTCCTTGCCCAAGGTTTCAGGTGCGATGTCGGGCCTCAGTTCGTCCGGCAGACGCGGCTTCGGATGGCGCGCCAGAAACTCCGGCTCCATGATTTCGCAAAACTCCTGAAGCCAATGGAAAAGCGAACGAGTGTAGGTCGTGACCACGAGATTCTTCTGGGCGACCTCGAGATTCTTCTTCTGCTGCTCTTCCAGATTCTTCTGCTTCGCTTCCAGATTCCTGGCTTGTTCGGCTTGCTTCTTCTCCAAATGCTGGATTTGCGCGCCCTGCGATTCCACCTGCTCACGGAGCGGCTGTATCACACTATCGGTGAGAATGTGCACGGCTGTTTCGGCGGCTTCCGCCGCCAGCTTGTCCGCTTCCGCCTGCTCATGCTCGTCCTGCGACTTCGACCGCCTGTTGCTCCATGCGGTGATGATCGCTCCGACGATGCCGCCACCGCCGATAAGCGAAATGATGACCGCGCTCCAGAACTCCTGACTGTTGAACAGGTCTTGGAACGGTGGCACTATTCGCTGGCCCCGTCGCTACGCCACGTCTTGATCGACGTGACCTGCTTGAGCTGTTCGACCGTCGCGGTGACCACGGTCTTGGTGTCCATGTCGCTCAACGTGCACGAATCGCTGGCACGGGTCTTGAAGTCGGCCTGAAGGCCGATGCGGTAATCGCACCATGTCTCCCCGTCCGCCCCGGCATGGTCGTACGTCAAGCCGAGACGCAACAATTGGTAGACGATGCCGTCCTTGCTCGGCCGCATGTCCAACACCCCCTCGCTGACGGTCGCCTTGGCCACGGATTCCTGATTGGTTTCATTGCTGTCGGACATGATCTTGTCTCCTTCCGTCCGAAAATGAATGGTTCATAGGTTTGCGCTCAGGTAGGTGAACGTGCCGTTGAACGGGTCGCCGTTCTGGCTGCCGCCCTGATTCTGATACGTCATCGTGCCGTCCGCCTTCAAGATCAGACGCCTTTGGCTGGCGCCGTCGCGTCCGCAGAACGGCATCGTCACCTCCACCGGGGGCCTCCACCCTACGGGTAGGGTGCCGAAACTGCCGGTGCCCCATGATGCGGTGTTCGCGCTCTTCCAATCCACGCGGATCATGCACATGCCAGCCCGCTTCACGCCGATCACCGTCCCGTATTCGCTTGCAATCAGCGTCCGGGTGACGGATTCGAACAGGCTTCCCGCGTCATGGTTGTTGATCTTGACGGTGCCGTTGAGGTTCAGCGGGCTGCCGTAGACGGCGACGCCTTGGCTTGGCGCTATCTGGCCGATGCCGATGCCGGTGCCGTTCGCGTTCAAATCGAGGATGTACGTGGCCGGGCCGATGGTCGTGTAGGCCACCGTGGTCGCATGCCTGTCCGACAGGGTGACGCGCAGGTTCCAGCTTCGTGCGGCGGTGAAGCCGCCTTGGATGCTGGTCGTGGTCGCGCCCGTGCCGTTCGACGCGGAGGCCGTATAATCCGTCCAACCGCCGTCATCCTTCTGGACGGCGAATTTCAGGCTCGTGCACGCGTTCGTCGTGTCGCCGGCAGTGTCCACGTGCCACGTGCATGCCATCTTGACGTATGTGCCGTCCGTCTGCGCCGTGCCGGACGCGTCGCACCGGTAGGCGGTGAACGCGCTGATGGTCGGCGGCGACGCGTTCAGCTTCCACCTCGCATACAATGTGACGTTCTGGTCGTAGCTGTATTGGCCGCCCGGCTGGTATGCCACATTCCCGTTCGCGCTGGTCGCCCAGCCGAGGAACGTGTAATTGGCCCTCGTGGGTTTCGTCGCGCTCAGGGTGAGGGTTTCGCCGTACCATTTCGTCTGGTTGCCGGGAGCTCCCGAACCGCCGTTCGCGTTGAACGACACCGTGTACGAGGGGAGTGCGTCGATCCGGATCGACCCGTATGCGGTACTCGAACCGGCCGCATAGCCGACGATGTTCACATAGCCCGCATAGGAGATGTCCTGCGCCGTACGACCTTTCCTGATGCCGTACACGCCCCACGACACGATGGCAGTCTCCCCGTTGACGGGTACGTTCCCGGACCATTCCTTCGCGCCGCCGACGTTGTTCGCATACGCGCCGGCACCGCCCTTGATGCCCGCATAGTCCCACCCGTCCGACGTGTGGATGCCGGTCGTGACCATCAGGTTCACCCAATCCGGGCCCTGCTCCGTGATGTTGCAGGTCACATGCGCCTGCCAGTGGCCTACCTTGTTGCCGTACGCTTCAGCCAATTTTTACTCCTTAGCCGACGTATTGCAGGCTCATATGCCCGTCCGCACGTGGGACGAACGCATACCTGCCGATGCGCAGCGTCTGGTTGACTTCCGCATCGTTGATGTACAGGCGCTGATTGGAAACGTACGTTGGCGTACTGTCGCCTTGCATGAACGCCAATCGTCGGTTCGTCAACCGCATTTTGAACGCCGAATCGGACGCGCCCAGTTCGATCTGCGGGTCTCCCGTGTCCGCGCCGGAGAACCGCATGTATTTTCTGCGGGTTTCCTCGTTGGCGGCGATGGCCGCGTTCGCGTCCGTCACGTCCCGCTTCGTCTGCGAGAGTTCCTGCGTGAAACTGTCGCGGGTCTGCGTGAACGTCGAGGACTGCACGTACGTGTTCATCGCGTCCGCGGCCAGTTGGTCCACGTTCGCCTGTACGGTCGCGTCGCCGGACCGCATGTCCGTCTTGGTGGCGTACGTTTCGGATACCGTGGTCTTGTAGCCGTTCAGGTTCGCTTCGACCGTGGTCGCCTTCGACAATGCGTCGGAGGCGGTCGTGCTGACTTGGCTGATAGTGGTCTTGTTGCCGTCAGCCGTGCTTTTCGCCTCGTTCGCGGTCTTCACCGTCGAGTCGAGTTTTGTGGCCTGTTCGCTGATCGTGGATTGGATGCCGTTGACCGTGGCTTCGAGCGCGGCGCTCCTGTCCAATGCACCGTTCGCGGTCTTCGTGGTCTCCGACAGTTCCGCGCGAATCCGTCCGGCCTCGGTCGTCAGTTCCGTCTTCGTGGAATACTTCCTGTCCGCATCCTTGGTGGACGTGTAATCCTTGCTGAGCGTGGCCTTGATGCTGTCAGCGGTCTGCTGGACGGCCGTGGCCTTGCCCATCGCACCTTCGGCGGTTTCCGTGTTCTGCGCCACGCGGGCGTCAAGGCCGGATACGGTCTGCCTGAGTTCGGTCACGCTGTTCACGGTCGCGCCGTTCTGCGTGACGACACCCTCAAGCCTCTGCCCGAATTCGTCCAGTCTGGACTGCTGGCCGTTGACGGTACCCCTGATATCGGCGATCTGCCCGGACAGTCGGTCACCGGCGCCGCTCAGCCCGTCAACCTCCGCCCGCACATCATCCACCTCGGACTGCAAGTCGGCACGCACCCGTTCGGCCTTCTTCGACAATGAGTCGGCCCGTTCCTCCAATTCGAGGATGTCCTGCATGCTCGCATCGTCCTCGACGATGATCGACAGCGGGTCGCATCTCGGACCGATGTTCGGACAGTAGGAGCCGTCCGGCGCGCGGGCATCGTCGAACGCGCGTGCGCTGATGTCCACGATGGTGCCCGCCGTCATGCGACGGCCCACGAGCACGCCCGCACCATTCAGGGCGCCCCACTCCTCCTCCGCGCCGTCATCCGCCCTTGCGTAGACGGTGACATGGCTGAAATCGTCCGGCAGTCCGCCATCGAGCGTCCCGTCCCACATGACGTGGATGCGGCGGTCCACGCACGACAGGCTGAGCCCCGTGGGCGTGCCCGGTATCGTCATGTCGCCCACGTTGGTGATGACGCCGCCGTCCGCATCCCGTGCGGAGGACCGGTCGGAACCCGAGCCGCCTATCCATGTCTGCGTGCCGTCGCCGTTGTCCACGATCACGCTGCCGGCAAGGACGGTCGTGTTTTGCGACGCCTTCTCCATCGCCGCCGACGCGAGCATCAACGCCAACGCGCCGTCAGCGGGTTTCAGTTCGCAATGCGAAGCCATGCAATCTCCCTCACAAAATGGAAGACCCCACATGAAAGTGGGGCCGAATGGTAGAAAAAAGGAATCAGGTCACGGGGTCTTCCACCGGGTCGAACTTCAACGACACCTTGCCGGTCTCGTCCCCGCTCATCTGCATCAGGCGCATCGCATACACGCCGTCCGGCCAGTCGGGATAGCCGTCCAACGCGATGTCGAACGTCTCGCCCGGCCAGAACGACCCCAACGGATGCAATGGCATGCCGCTCGCGTCGCAGTCGTCCACGTCGATCTCGCCCGACAGTTGGGCCAACGGACTGCGGTTCGCATTCAGGCGGGAGGTGGCCGCATTGTGCAACAGCTCCCACGTCTTCGCGTCCGTGCCGGAAACCGTCATCTCCCGGAGCGGCCACGGGTCACGCCGTTGCACGAGGGTCAGATCCTCGGCCAAGTCGCACATCATGCCCTCACCCGAACCGGAACCGGTCGCGTACACGCGCATGTACGGTGCGGCGCGGTCGATCTTCACGTTCTCCAACGTGCCGCCGTAGGGCCCGCAGGACAGGGATAGTCTCGTGTCCTGCCGCAAATACACGTCGCCGTCGCTGCCGGCCTCGAACCGGAACCGGACATGCTGCGAATCCGCCAGATAGGGGCGGAACTGCATGTCGGGGCCGCCGTCCGCGTTGGCGATGCTCTTCAAAATCGTCGCACACGCATGGTTGGCCACGTTGTAGTCATGATATTCGCTGACCGTCTGCCTTGGCAGGATCGACGTCACGGGCCCTTCCGTGCTCGTCCGGCTGCCGGTCTGATTGCCGTTGCCGTCATACGCGTAGGTGACGGTCGTCGTGGTCACGCTGCGTTCCGCATAATCATCGTGGTTCTTCGTGACGGTCTTCTTCGTCACCGTGGTGCGCCCGATGGTGACGGTCTTCGTCACGGTGTGCTGTTTGGTGACCTTGCCGGTCTTGGTCGTGTACGTGTACGGTTCGGTCACGCTGACCTGCTTCGTGGCCTTGTTGTCATGCCGTTCCACCACGGTGGTCGTATCGCCCTCCACGGTGGTCTCCACATACCCGTCGGCGGTATCGACATGGGACTTGCTCTTCGTGGAAGCCGATTTCGAAGCCGAATCGTCACCCTCGCTCGGCAGGGAATGCGTGCCGGTCTCGTCCAAATAGGGCAGGTCGAACGGCAATGACCCGCCCGGCTTCGATTCCGTGCACTCCTTGATGACCCGGCATGCCAAGGCACGCCATGAAAGGTTCTCCCACCGGTACGATCGCTTGCTCGTGTGGCCGGTGTCCTTGCCGAACGCATCCTCATGCACCAGCAACCGGTCCTCCAACAGGCCCATCATGCTCACCATGGGAACCGACACGTCATGCCACGAGCTCGTGCGCACGCCCAACGCGCCAGCCAATATCGGCGTACCGAGCGAGCCCGCATCGTCCAGCGGACTCTTCCAGAACAGGACGATGCCCCGCTTATACGGTTGCAACGCCTGCGCGCGGGCCGTGGGCGTGTCGCCCGGTATCTGCGTCCACGGCAGTTGCAGGCCGGACAGTTCATCCTCGCCCACGTCCTTGCCCGAAGTCGTCGAAAACGAACTATCCGAAACCGTCATCGACCATGAGAACGACGGGATGTCGATCCGCTGAGCCAACAGGCCGGTGCACGTGTCGTACAAATAGGCGTTCCATGTCACTGGCTTACGCCCCTGTCCCACACCTGCACGCGCCGCAAACCCACCCACCTGAACCTCGTGATGCCCGTGTTCGCCTTGGCCTGCACGCGGATCGTGTGCGTGCCCTTGGCCAGTTTCGTGGTGAACACGATACGGTTGCGCACCCACGCATGATGCACCGGCTGCTCGTCGTTGCCGTCCGTCACATCGGCCCCATCGACCACCAGTTTCACATAGTAGGAGCCGAACGCCTCCCACTTATCGCTCGCGTAGGCGGTGGTCGCGCGGGCCTCGTACACGACCTCGACCAGACGGTCTGTGGGCAGCGACACCGTGGTCACCAATTGGTCATACCATTGCGTCGTCCACGCCTGATCGACCGTCTGCGTATCCGACTCCTCCGACAGCAAACCCAATGTGGCGCCGTAGGGGATGGCGTAATCCTGCGTGCCGGACTTGGCGGCCTGCGCCGTGCTCGTCGCCCCCGCGGGCATCACCATGTCCATCAGGCGCACGCACCCGGACGGCAACGATGGCGCGGTGGGCGTGGCGGACGGCGTGCCCTGCGTCACCCCGACCGTCACCTGATTGTCCGAATCGCCCTGACTGATGTCGTTCGCCCTGACCCAGATGCGGTCGATGCGCGGATTGGACGGATCGCCCGCCTTCACCGCCGCCGTCTTGCCGCCATTCCAATAGGCTTCCGTGTAGCCGTCCGCCTCACCCCTTGAGCAGACCGCCGCGCCGGCCGCGACATTGTAGCGCAGGTCGGTGCCGCCCGACACGTCCAGACCGCAGATGACGCCCGTGTTCGCCCAATGCGCCTTGATGATCCGCCGATGGGTCAAGGGGTCAAGGCCGCTCCCGTTCGAATCCGGGGCGATGCCGTAAGCCGTAGTCATAATTCTCCTTATCACATGTACGTATCACGTGTTTCGACCGTGATATGGCCGGAACCCACGGACTGCAGATTCACCGAAACCGAACCGCCCGCAGGAACGGTCGGGAAGCCACGGGAACGCAGATTCCGCGACACGTCCAAGCCGCCGATCGAAGCCGAACGGCTCCTCGAATCCAATACGAGCGGCACATCATAGATTGGCTGGGAATAATCCAACAGCAAGCCTAAGCCCGGGAACGTGACCTGCACGCCGTCCGGCCACGGGCCCTGACAGACGAACGTCGGATACGCCCGGGACGAACCCCCGTTCACGATCAGGCCGACGTTGCGCGCATCCGCCGCCGCCACGCCATACGACAGCGGATACGCCAAACCCTTGTTCGAACCGCCATACGACAATCCCACATGGGCGGAATCCACGGACGGAAGAAGCTGGAAACCCCGGACGGCGGAGGACAATATCTCGGGACGTTCGCACGTCACCGTCAACGTATTGCCCCCCAGCCAACCATCCCTGCCATACTCGCCATTCGACTTCCACGACGCACGGCCCGTTATGTAGCAGTCGTGCGTCGCATCCTTCAAACGGAACCTCACCCTACGGTGGGCGCACACGCGGCGCACGTCATTCAACAGGCGCACGGCCCCGATGCGATCATGCGCCCCCACCGTGAAATGCATGGTGATGACACGCGCCGAATACAGGAAATCCGACTCCCATACGTCATGGGCGCCGTCGCCTTGGCCGCGTTCGCTCATCACCGTCTTGTCATCCGGCGAATCATACCAGCCCTCGACGCCATCCTCGGAAATCAGCAGCACGTCATCCTTCGGGTCAACGCCATTGCCGCCATCGAACGTAAGAGTCAATCCGGCGGCGGACAATTCCACCAGTTCGGGAACATCACTCACCGTTGGAACCTCCTAGCCTCGGCCAACGCGTT
>OLDJ01000300.1_pt1 | contig 9193 bp, 8 predicted proteins | sample 1609041 | NCBI WGS metagenome assembly OLDJ01 (sample SAMN02675046, study PRJEB24791) | human gut metagenome, SKBSTL021 | isolation source: stool | host: Homo sapiens | place: USA
TGGGGACATGTCCAAGGAAGCTTTTATTCTGCCATCATCTTCTCTGTAGACCATATCTCTACTTCATAATGATTTGCCTTATTGTAACGCTTTCTTAAATTCTTTAACTGCTTTAAGTATTCCATCGTTACTTTACCTGATAACTTGGATTCACCTTCGGTTCTCTGCTGGAACTTGTACGGAATCTCTACAACCTTCTTGTATGTACCCATTGCAAGAACTTCCACCATAATCTTCCATCCAATCGGCTGTAAGTCGGCATTTTCAATAACCTCGCGGCGGAACATGAACAGACCGCTTGTCGGGTCTGAAATCTTTCGCAGGCACGGTAACATAAACTGACCGATTTTACGGGCTGTACCGGATACAAACTTTCTGTACCAGTTGAGTCCGCCGTCATCGCCGCCCGGAATCAGACGACTCGGAATACAGAAGTCTGCACCGCTTTCCATTGCCTTATACATATATTTTAAAACGATTGGCGGATGCTGTAAATCCGCATCCATGCATGCCATATATTCGCCCTTTGCAAGGGAAAATCCTTTTAATACGGCAGTTGCCAGTCCTGTTTCACCGGTTCTGTGTTCCATGCGTACAGCCGGAAAATCCTTTGCAACTTCCATAATAACCTGTGGTGTATCATCTTTACTGTCGTCTACAAAAACGATTTCATAAGGAATTCCTTTTAATGCATCATCAATCTGTGTTACAAGATTTCTGATATTCTTTCCTTCATTAAATGTTGGTACCACTACTGATAACATAATTTTCTCCTTCAAATCTATCCTGATGTGTTTTTATTTTTCGATGTTTCGACTTGTGTATTATAATACCTTTATTACAATCTGACAAGTTTTTCACATAAATTTCTTATTTTATTGTCCGCCCCAGTATCCGAGTTCGACACCTTTTTCATAAATTCCCTTTGCTTTGGCATAGTAGCCATACGCATTAAAATGTGTCCAGTCTGCCCTGAGCTGTTGTGAAATCTCACCTCTTGTAAAGCCGTCAAGGTCTTCATCGGTTGCTTCCAGTCCGCAGTCACTTAATCCATTCTGAATCATATAGAGCCGCATGTTGATAAAATGATCCCCGTATGCCTTGGATAATGCCTGCTCCCACGGTGTTTCGCCCATGCCGATATAAATTTTATTCATATCCACGGACAGTTCCGGGTCATCGGTATCACCGACAATAATATAATATTTACAGCCTGTACCTTCCAAAATGGAATCATACTGCGCAATTAATTCATCATAGTCATTATACCAGCCTGCGTTACTGCCGATTTCCAGCACAAGAATGTCATCTTTACGCTCCACCGCCGCCAGTGTATAAACCGGTGTGCCTTCTTTAATATTCACATCTGTGCCGTATAAAATCTGGCTTTCACCGTCATAAGAATTGGTTACATAATATTTTTCGCCGTTAATCACACAGATATTGGTCTGGTCTGACTGAAAATTATAACCGCTGTAATCTTCCATATAAACATTATCCCCGTCATATAAAGACTGCAGCTTAAATTCAGCAATGCCTGTCCCGTCAATGACAATATCACGGTCAACCACCATGGTAAGACCGCCTGCACGGGTCGCAATTTCTTTTGACGTTTCTCCGTTGACACCAAGGTTGTATGTTTTCAGCCCCGTAAACTGCGAAAGCATATCCGGTGCCGTGGCATAGCTGATATTTGTTGTAATGCCGTCCAGCGTAATAAACCCCGGTGTAGTCGCGCAGCCGTACATCATACTGTCACCCCAGCAGGAAATACTTCTCTTTACACCATCATACGGTACAGTTTCCGCTGTGATGGTTCTTTTTCTGGTTTCATGTGGTTTCTGATTTTCCGTCTGCATTGACGAACCGCCTGCAATTTCATTATCATTTTCCACAATGTCCCATATATTTTTGGATATCTTTTGTAATCGTGCCGGTGTTGTCTGTACTGTACCGCCATGTACCAGAACCTCTGAAGCAATCAGCAGTACCACAAAAACCGTTACGGAAAAACAGACAACAATTTTCTTTCTTACTTTCACAAATATCCCTCTTTTCTATTTACATTAACCAACAGTCTGAATTATACCACATAAACAGCAGCCATATCTGTGCAAATGCAAAAAATATCAGAATTGCCGTGCGTATTTTCGGACGTACGCTCTTTAAAATCTCATAAACGCCCATATATACGACAAAGCTGCCCACTGTAAAGCGGCAGGTGCTCATGACATGGGAGGTCAGCGGCACAAGCAGGGAAATGATTCCGAACACCGCCATGGAATAATATTTCCGGTAAAGCATATATCCATACACTGCAAAAATACCGATACAAAACCATCCCATATAGGTATATCGCGGTTCAATCTGTCCGGTGCACGCTTTCCATAAAACGCCCACAACCGGAAAATACGTATCTTCACGCCATGCAATCTGCACGTTTTTATAAGCCCACACATCGCCACAGAAAAAGCGCAGGAAGGTCATATAGCAGAATGCACCGAACGGACACAGCATAACCGCAAAAATGTGTTCCGGCAGTTTCAACATCTGCACGATGAAGCTTTTGATTTTTGCCCATGTGATAAGTTTTCCACCGTCCGCCGTCAAATCCAGATACATTTCCACAATCAGCGCAAATACAAGCAGGCAGCCAGCGACACCTGCAAGTTGAACGCGAAGACGCTGACCGTGCATCAAGACAGCTTCAAAGAGGCGCAGTCCGAAGCCAAACAAGCCGCAAAACTGACGGTCGACGATGTTGCGAACGGTTCCACATTGGAAACGCTCAAGGATGCGATGAAGCTTGCTGACGCCGTCGACGATGCGCCGACCTGCCCAGCCAAGGGCAATGCGGATGATTTCACCAAGGCCACCAACGACATCAAAGACTACGCCGACAACCTGCGCAATATCACCAATGAGCTTGATTCCGCGGTCAAGGCCGTTCTCGCCTCACAGGAAATGAAGCTCGATTCCGCCAAATAGCCGCCTTCCGCTGACGACCTTCCAACCGCAATCTCCTACCGCGGAACGTACGGAAGATGGTCTGATGGATGCACCAGTTATTGGCGGCACCGTCGCCGCCAATGGCGGCATAGGCCAATGCCACAGCCAGACACCCGGCAAACTTCTTCCAATGGCTTAAAGCCCGCCCAGGCTCTGCAGTTGGAGCCGGTCTCCGCCATGATTCCCTGGCATAACTGTGAACAAGCTCACGTCAGCCGTTAATCGCAGAACCGTATAGCGGAGTCTACTTCTTAATCTCGCAGGATGGTTTCCCATAGTCAACACCTGTTTCGACCCAGCCCATCGGCGTCTGATCAAGTTTGAGATCTTCCTTGGCCTTCGGAGAGGTGGTCACGTCGAAGTCGAACGTCGCATTCTGTCCGTAGGCAATGTTCGCAACGGTATAGATCATGCTATTGCCCTTGAAATCGCCCCGCTTTGGGTTATCAATCTGGGCACTGCCACCTACGGTAAGGTTGGAGATGGAACCACCCGCAGGCGCATAGAACAATATCTTATCGATGCTGTGGCCACGCAAATCACCGCCACCGAGAATGTAGGCGGGGCCATTCGTGTAATCCTCATAGGGCAGAACATTCTCCAAAGTGACTGTTACATGGTAGGTCTGGGAACCATCTTGATTGCATGAGGTGCGCGTAATCCGCGTATTGCGGTGCAGGTACCAATCCATCTTCGAAAAGTTGAGCTGGTTGAAATACATGCCGAATTCCGGCTTCTCCTCATCGGAAGGAATACCGTTCGTCAGACCTATATCGGAGAGGACCTTGTTCTCATCCTCATGGAAGCTCACAAAGCTTACATGTCGGCCGTCCGCCATTGGGGAGACGAGCTTGGCAATGGACATGAGCTTGCTGACATCCAGATTCTTGAACGTAGCGTCTATCACATTGGAAGCCACATATTGGAAGTACTCATCCTGGTAAGCGGTGTCCACATCCTTGTAGATGTCGTTAAGCAGGAACTGGGCGGTATTGTCACCGGTCAGCAGCGGACCGTCTGGAATCTGCACGTTACCATTCAGCTTCACCAGTGCCTGGATGAACACCGGATCGATGGACATCACGCCATCCACATTGGTGGAGTGGCTGGACCGCTGCCAAATGGTGGCAATGTTCTTCGCCACGTTATTGAAGTCCGGGTCCACCTCCTGATCTCGAATATCGAAGGACAACGGGAAAAACGCCTTATCGGAATCCGTATAGACCTCTGAATCCGCACCTTCGAACTCGGTATTCGGGTAGAAGTCGCCCATCTGGAACGAACCGTTATTGGTGGTCATGCTGCCCAGTGAGCCACCCAGACCGCCCGAAGAACGGGATTCCGAAGTAGTGGCCGCAAAGACCAGATAAGTACGCTGACCATCCTGGCCCAGGAGATTCGGTAGAACGGAAAATATCTCGTTGCCCTGATTCAATTTAGCGGCAATATCAGCGAACTGATCCAGCGCCTGATTATACGCATTCCTCACCAACCCGATATGCGGGGTCGGCAGGTTTTCCATCTTCTTATACTGCTGCTGAACTTGCGTATTCACCGTATTCATGGCGTTCTTGATATCCAATATCGGTTGTATGTTGACTTGATTGTCACCGGCACTCAAATCAGCATTCGTCACCGCGGTCAACATATCGGAAACCTTTGGTAACGTCTTCGAAGCAAGGTCATCCACCACTTCCGTCATGCCCTGCACGGTGCGGATGTCATCGCCACACACCGGCACCATGGCCGCCAGCTTCCACAAACCGCCATGCGCGATGGTACGAGCGGCGCCGGTATGCTGCCGCATCGACTTGATTGCTCTCTGCAGTGTGTTCGAATCCGTCGTATTCGTAATATCCTCGAACGGCTTCATCGTTTCCACGGCGGCAACCTCATGGTCCTTGACCTGCAGTGCCTGTTTGTAAAGCTTGTAGCCGGCCATACCGCATACCGCACCCAGTACGACGAACGACACGAAGACCCCCAGCAGCACCCATGGCCACTTCTTACGCTGGCTAGACCGTGCCGTGGCATGGATTGCGTTATGTTTCATAGTCGACAACTCCGATTCGTCTACTTACGATCTCTCATACGGCTTGAATTCCCTATTTCAAAAGCCGTTAACAACACCCTATCGCCATGTGACATTACATTTACGTCACCGCTTGAAATAACGATATCCGCTATTGAAGACCAAGTTCTCCACATAGCCCCACGCCGAGGGAATCGGGTCACTTCATGAGAAACAGCCATTTAGCGGCAAGGGGGTATCGAGACGCCAACCATACCACTGCGTACGAGATGATAAACGCAACGGCCATGATGCACGCATACAGCGCCCATCCATGCACAGGCAGTGGCGCATACTTCATGAACAGCACTACGGGGTAATGCAACACATACATGCCATACGAACATACGGCCACACTGCGCACAGGCCGGTACAGGGCATTCGGAATACGCCTACCGCGCAACGCCCGTACCACGGCAAGGAACAGCATGCACCCACCCAACACCACCGGTGTGAACGCCAGACTGGACTGGAAACCATCTGCATGCAGATTCGACCATGCGGCGGAAACGCACAATACCGCGAGCGCCGCCACCATACCCGCATACACCGCAACCGGTGCGGTTCGCATGCCGAAGCCTTGACGCACCATGTAGCCGAACACCATATAGAGCAGGAATCGCGGTTCCGTAATGCCGAACATATCCAAAGCGCTGACGACCCGGAACGCATTGCCTTGCAATGCCATAATCTGATTCACGCTCGGCAACACCGAGTAGCACGCGAACAGGCAGGCCAGTACCGCATAGGCATACGGTTCCAAGCCACGTTCCCGAACGGCGTGCAGCAGCAACGCCAGCAACGGTACTAGCAGGTACGCGCCTACGATGGCCTGCATGTACCAGAGATGGCCCATTGGCGCAGGTCCTATGAACAGCGCCGATTTCACATAGTCGGCAACGGTCACGCCGCCAGCGCCAATGTATTGCACTACCGCGAGCGCAAGATCGAATATCTCATATGAGACGATCAGCGGCAGCAGATTGCGTTTGAAGAAGGTGAGGGTCCGCTCTTTCGTATAGTCACGGTCCAACAGCAGGTAGCCGCTGATCATCAGGAACAGCGGTACGCCCAGCGTGGATAGTCCTATGGCGCAGGAGGCGGCGATCTGGTTGCCGGTGAGACCGGACAGGTCTTGGCCGTTGACCTGCGCGATGGCGGCGCGTAGCGAATGGATGCTCAATACGCAGAGCAAGGCCAGCGTGCGCAGCACGTCGATGCTTTGCACCCGACTCGTCTCGTTTGCAGCCATTCAAGCTCCTTCATGCAACTTCACGGTCATGATTTACGATAGCGTAGTGACCATTCAACAGCATGACCAGCTTCCGCAGTTCTCCCTGCTTATGTCAGTGTATGCCAATGATTCGCTGCCACAGGTCGAGAGGGCGATTGCCTCCGCCACGGTCGAGCAGTCGCTGCCGCCTACGCAGATCGTGATCATACGGGATGGTCGGGTGCCGGATGATATCGCACGATTCCTGCAGGGATTGCCCGAAACCGTTGCCGATTGGTTCAGCCGTTCCGGCGTCTCCTCGAGGCCTCGCCCTGAAGTGACCGTGGTACCGCTGGAAGTCAATCAGGGTCTTGCGCATGCGTTGAATGAAGGTTTGCGGCGGTGTCGTTACGATGTGGTGGCCCGTGCCGATAGCGATGACATCTCCTTGCCTGAACGTTTCGCTACGATGATGCCGTTGTTCGCCGCCGACCGTGCGCCGGCCATCGATATTGCCGGCAGTGCCATTCAGGAGTTCTCAGGCGGAGAAAATCGTAACGGTCAGGTGCGTACGCTCCCCCGTGAAGGCGCGGCATTGGAACGTTTCGCCCGCATGCAGTCGCCATTGCACCACCCGAGTGTGGTGTTCCGCAAGTCCGTGGTGCTGGCCGCCGGCGGATATCCGGAGCATGTCGGCCGTTTCGAGGATTACATGCTGTGGGAGCAACTCATGCTGCGCCATGCTCGCTTCTACAACGTACCGGAGGCGTTAGTGCTGTACCGCGTGGACGCCGGCGCATACCAGCGTCGTGGAGGTTTGGGCATGTTCCGTGACGAACTGCAATTGCAGCTGAAGTTCCTGCACGACGGCTTCGTGAGTCTTCCGCAGTTCCTGCGCAATGTGCTGGTGCGAGCCGTCTACCGGCTGCTGCCGACCGGCTTCAGAAAATCCTGCTATCACCTGCTGGTCGCCGTACGCAACAGGTTGACCGGTGATCGCAAGTAGACATTCTGTAATGTTCAGCCTTCGATTGCCGTGATGCGCCGCGCGATCCGCGGCACGTCGGCGAATAGTTCGGCGTTGGTTTGCGGATCGGTATGCCAGCCGTCATGCCAGCCGCGTTTGAAGCAGTCGACGATTACCTCCCTGTTGCCGGAACGCAGATAGGTGAGCGCCCAGCGACGGGCGGTTTTCAACAGGAATTCGGCGAGTTCCACCGCCGTAAAGTTGCTGCGGGACAGGCGGAACAGCCATAGTTTGTTGCGCACCTCATTGTAGAAGCGTTGGCCCGGATCGGCGTCGCTGGAACCGAACACCTTGGTCTTGTGCACCACCTCACTGGCGGGCACGTAGTAGCCGATGCCATGCTTGAGCAGGGCCGTGGTGAATTCGAAGTCGTCATTCCACAGAAAATAGGCGCTGCGTGGCAGCTTGTTGAGTCCCACGATCGCACCGGCGTTGATCAGGCAGGAGACGAACGACAGCGAACGTGCCTGGTAGGCGCCCTCCCCCGCCATGCCGTCAAGCGTTTTCGCGCCCTTGCGCACCCATGTGCGCGGCCGCGGCTTGTTCATCAGGTGCTCACGGCCGTCGACCCACAGTGCTTTGGACCCAAGTATGGTGGGTAGGGCGTGATTCACGTCCAGTGACTCCTGAGCCGCTTGGAGCAGGTTCTCCAGTGCGGTGGGCGTCGGTATGGTGTCATCGTCCATGATCCACACGTAGTGGGCGGTGCCATGATCGGCGGCGACGGCTTTCGGGTCGACCGCTTCGGCTATGCCCGCGCAGAATCCACCGGCTCCGCCGACATTACGCGGCAGGGCAATCACATCGGCGTCGATCGGATGTTCGTGCGCCACCTGGAGCGCATGGTCGGTGCTGGCGTTGTCGACCACGATCACGCGGTCGGCCGGACGGGTCTGGACCGCAAGGCCGTCAAGACATTCGCCCAGCAATTGTTCACGGTTATAAGACACCACCACGGCAGTAACGTTGAATCGCATGGGTTACGAACTTCCCTATCGGTTTATCGGGCACTTCTGAGGATAGTCGATTTTCGGATTGAAGGACCATGCCTCCAGCATCTTCCTGTACATTTTACGGCGCAACGGTCCAGCTACGTTGCCACGATGCATGGTACGGCATACGGTTGCGCAAAATATCAGATATTTGGCAACGCCTTCGTGATGCAGATGGTACGAAGCCTCGTTACGTATGCCGTATGAGAACTTCCATTCATTCTTTTCGTTGATCATGGTGAAATTGACACCTTTATTGGCACCCATATCATGCAGTACCACACTGCTAAGTACCTGTACGCCCGGGCAGGCGCGCGTGATACGCAGAGTGTACTCCGCATCATCGAACCAAATAAAATATTCCTTATAGGGCAGTCCGAAGTTCTCCATGACCCAGCGTGGAATCAGTACGGAGACGAATGAGCATCTAGTCACCATGATCAAATCGAGCCCTTTGGCTTTCAGACGTCCCCAATCCCATGTAGGAATCGGATTATTCATCTCAGAAATGGTGCCATCGATATATTTCACCATGGAGCAAGCGAACGGTACATCTGGGCCAAGCTCAGAGACCGCGCTATCATAGCCCTCGATGAGTTTTTCCAAGGCGCTCGGTTCCGGATAACCGTCATCGTCGAAGATCCAAGTAAAATCCGCACCCAACTCATAGGCACGACGCATGCCTGCGGAAAAACCACCCGCACCACCTTCGTTCTTCTCCAAGGTAACGATATCGAGCTGCACAACATCGGCAAGCGAGAACGACCTTGCATACTCCTGCAGATAATCCGCGGTACCATCGGTCGCAGCATTGTTGACAATGATGAGTTGTGCAGGTAATTGAGTCTGCGTCTCAAGGGAAGACAGAACCGTCTTCAGCT
>OLDJ01000303.1_pt1 | contig 9145 bp, 10 predicted proteins | sample 1609041 | NCBI WGS metagenome assembly OLDJ01 (sample SAMN02675046, study PRJEB24791) | human gut metagenome, SKBSTL021 | isolation source: stool | host: Homo sapiens | place: USA
TACGCCTAAATCTGCGATTGCCTTACATTCTTGAGGGTCTGCACACTCGCCTTTTCCTACAACTCCGTCTTCTTCTCCACCGATAGAACCAACTTCAGCTTCCAGAGACATTCCGTGCTCTTTTACAACTGCTACCAGTTCTTTTGTCTTTGCAATGTTTTCTTCAATCGGATAGTGAGATCCGTCAAACATGATAGAAGAAAATCCTGCTTCTACACATTTCATACATCCTTCGTAGCTGCCGTGATCCAGGTGAAGAGCAACCGGAACTGTGATGTTCATCTCTTCTAACATTCCCTCTACCATACCTACTACAGTCTTGTATCCTGTCATATATTTTCCTGCACCTTCAGATACTCCCAGGATAACCGGTGATTTACATTCCTCTGCTACTGTCAGGATTGCTTTTGTCCACTCCAAGTTGTTGATGTTGAACTGTCCAACTGCATAATGACCTGCTTTTGCTTTCTGAAGCATTTCTGTTGCTGATACTAACATATTTTCTCCTCCAATTCTTTGCACACACCCGTCTGTGGCGGCGCATACTATAGGTTTCACTCTATGGCTTTCATTATATCTTATCTGCCATTAAAAGACAATCTGTAATTATTACAATAAAACAAAGAATATGTACAATTTCTTTGGCAGATTCTGTGATTTTTTTAACAAGTCATGAAGCTTTCATTTACATTCCTCTCTTTCCTGTTTAAAAGCTTCCACGCCTCTGGTATCATCTGTTGAATATGTTCATGCCGGTAACCCATTTTGTTCTGGCATACAATTTTTAAATGGAATATAATACTATATAAATAAGCGTTTGCGGAGGTGTAGGATATGGGAAAACTTATAGGTATTATACTCACTTATATCGTTGGAATTTCATTAGCAAATTTTTTGGCTGTAGGGATATTATTGGCGTTATTTTACATAAAAAAACGTATTTCCCACATGACAGCGGACAAATGGGAACTATATTTTAATAACCTGTCCAACGGAAAAATATTATTTCGCGGTTTTATTATTTATGCAGCATCTCTTTGTTTAATTAGGATGTTAAGTTTTATACTATTTGAAATATTCCATTATGAATATGCATATACATTATCTCAATGTTTCTTCTTGATTGGTATTCTTTATGCTATAGTAGAATATCTTACAAACAAGAAAATGTTGTTAGAAAAAATAGACAAATTACATTAATAGCTTATATGAGGCAGTAATTCCTTTAAAAGGGTTACTGTTTTTTCATAACTTATCGGACGAAGTTCCCCGCTGCAGGCATGAATTGCGGGATGCTCGGATGGGTATACTACTTTGAACTCCTTGTAACCAAAGACTTTTGGGCAAATTATTTGCAGGCTAAATTTGTTCTAATTTTTATACTTGATACCATGCATTTTTTTGCTATAACGAGAAAAGTCCCAAACCCCTTATATTTCCTAAGGATTTTGGAACTCTTAAAAGTGACTCCAAGGGGAATCGAACCCCTGATTCCAGCGTGAGAGGCTAGCGTCTTAACCGCTTGACCATGGAGCCATGTCCTCATCACTGCTTCAGTGATGACCGAGTTATATATTAGCATAGCTCCATAGGAATTGCAACCCCTTTTTTTAAATTTTTTTATTTTTTCTATTTTTCTGAAATTTCCTCCGTTTCCATCCCTACTTCTTCCAGAATCTGTGTATTCTCGATTCTTCCTTTCACAGACAACTGCTGGATCATCTGGGATTTTACCATGATCCGCATCCCCTGCTTCCAGTTACGGATATCGACACAGTCGTGTTCTCCGCCAAACTCTCCATCCAGTGTCCAAGGAATCTCCTCAATCGATTCGAATTTCACTTCTCCGGCTTTAAAGGAATACATATGAGCAGAATCAATCTGTTTGATCAAAAGAGAGGCCACAATCTCATTCAGCTCGATTGGATTTTTCGGAGTCTTGATCAGTGTTACTTCAAATTCTCCGTCATCAAAGACAACCTCTTTTCCGACAATCCCTTTGAATCCTCCGACAGAACGTGAATTTGTCACCATTCCAAAGACAAAATCATCCTCTATCGTCTCTCCGTCATGTGTGATCTTGATATGATAAGACGGAATATTGAACAGACGTTTTGTTCCCTCCAGCACATAGGCCAGATGACCCAAAACATTTTTCACACTCTGTTTTGTCTCATAAGAAACATCTGTAAACAGACCAAATGCAGCTATATATACAAAATAATCGTCATTGAACACTCCTACGTCACACGGGAAAGGAACCCCGTTTGCCGCCGTATCTGCGGCTTCCAGCAAATCCTTTGAAATGTGCAGGCTGTTTGCAAAATCATTGGTCGTTCCCGTGGGAATATATCCGATCGGAACCGGGTCTTTACGTCTCGCCATTGCAGTCACGACCTCATCCAGAGTCCCGTCTCCACCGCTGCACACAACCACATCATAGTTTTCCATATAAGATTCTGCCTTTGCCATGGCATCATGATAACACTGCGTTGGATATACAGTCACCTCATATCCGGCCTTTACAAAAATATCCAATACATCTGATAGCTTCGGTTTTAATACTCCTGTTCCTGCATTCGGATTGTATATGAACAGCATCTTTTTCATATTGCTCTCTCCCGTCTTTCTATTCTTGAAAGGGCTGTGCCTACGCACAGCCCCCTTTACTACATCATCTATTTTGTCTTTTTCAAAAAAGTCTTAATTCCTTCTGCAGCCTTTTCTTCATCTTCGCCTTCCGCAACAACTGTCACTTCATCGCCTTCCTGAAGAGCAAGACTCATCATTCCCATAATACTTTTTGCATTGATCTTTTTGTTATCCACCTGAATGTAGACTTTGCTGGCATACTGGCTTGCCTCCTGTACCAACAAAGCAATCGGTCTGCCTTCAATTCCATCTTCATGCCCTACAATAACCGGTGTTTCAATCATAATAATCCTCCTTGTTTTGCCTTTCCTTTTCTGCCAGATCACTTAATTTTCTTAATCTGTGATTTACTCCGGATTTGCCGACCGGCGGCGATAAGAGTTCCCCTAACTCTTTTAATGTTGCATCCGGATGTGAAAGACGTGCATATGCCACTTCTCTTAGTCCCTCTGCCAGTTTTTCAAGCCCCATGTTATCCCTGAGATACGTAATATCTTCCAGCTGCTTCACAGCTGCAGATACGGTCTTGTTAATATTGGCAGTTTCACAATTCACCTTACGGTTCACTGTATTGCGCATATCTTTTAAGATTCTGATATTCTCCAGTTCCATCAGAGAAACATGCGCCTCCATAATATTTAAAATATCTGCTATCTGATCGCCCTCTTTTAAATACACTACGTATGACTTTTTCCTTCGTACGATCTTCGCATCCATAGAAAAATCACACATCAGTCTCTGAATCTGCTTTGCCATCACATCCGAATCGCACACAATCTCAAAATGATAGGATTTATTCGGATCACTCATGGAACCAGCCCCAAGGAAGGCTCCCCGCAAAAATGCACGACGACAGCATGGCTGCTGTACAATAAGGGGACTGACAATATGAAACTCTTCGAATCCACCTCTGTGCTCCTCCAAAAGCTTTGCTGCCTGAAGGACACGCAGTGCATCTTCATGCCGGACTATCATCACAGAATAGACCGCACTTTGTTTCTCTATATTCCTTCGGATAGAGATATCAGCTTCTATATTAAATGTTTTTCGAATCAATGTAAAGACTTTTCTTGCAACAGCCAGATTTTCCGTATTGATTTTTACTCCGTACTGATTAAAACTGTTGATCGTCACTGCTCCGCACATCCCGATCAATGCTGCGATTTCTGCAATCTGACAGTGTCTTGCGCTGCTCCACTGCTGCGAAAGCTCTTCTTTTACTTTCCCTGAAAATGACATCGTGTATACCTGCTATTTTCCCTTTCTGATGGCATCCTTCTCAATATCCCTGTGTTCAATGCGAACCCCGTAATTCTCCCGCACTTCCAGGTACTGATACAATGCGTTGGCAAGTGTAACGGAACGGTGTTTTCCGCCTGTACACCCGACTGCAACAACAAGCTGGTTCTTTCCTTCCAGAATATAATTCGGAATCAGAAAATCCATCATCTGGCTCAATTGTCTGAAAAACTCCTGTGCCTTATCACTCTTCATCACATAATCTCTGACCTCTGCCTCATTGCCGGTCTTTGCGCGTAATTCTTCTATATAATAGGGATTCGGAAGAAACCGGACATCAAATACAAGATCCGCATCCTGTGGAATACCATACTTAAATCCAAAGGACATTACCGTGATATACAGATTTTTAAAATCCTTGCCCTTTACAAAAATCTTTTCCAGTTCCACGCGAAGCTCTCTTGTCAGCATTTTGCTCGTATCCAGAATAAACGTCGCGCGAATCTTTAAAAATGCGATTTCCTCCCGCTCTTTAGCAATCCCTCTGTCAATATGTCCCGCTCCTCCCAGAGGATGCTGTCTTCTGGTTTCTTTATAACGCTTCAAAAGGACATCATTTCCGGCATCGAGAAACAAGATTTCATAATGGATCCCGCTTTCATCCAGTTCTTTTAAGTATCCCTCAAGCCCCCGAAATGCCTGTCCGCCTCTGATATCGATTCCCACTGCCGCCTGATTCAGCTTGGAATCCGGCATGGCGATCATCTCTGCAAATTTAGGCAAAAGCGGCACCGGAAGATTGTCCACACAAAAGTATCCCATATCCTCCAACATCTTCAGCGCTGTAGATTTTCCGGCCCCCGACATCCCTGTAACAATGACAAACCTCATAATTTAAAATTCTCCTATCCGTTTCACTTCTGTCTCCAGATGTACTCCAAACTTCTCTTCCACGATCTCCTGCACGTGCTCGATTAATGCCAGAACATCCTTTGCCGAAGCATTGCCACGGTTGATCACAAATCCTGAATGCTTCTCGGAAATCTGGGCATCCCCGACCGAATAGCCTTTCAGTCCGCTGTCCTGAATAAGCTTGCCCGCAAAATAGCCTTCCGGTCTCTTAAATGTACTTCCCGCACTGGCATACTCCAGTGGCTGCTTTGTGATTCTGCGCCCCTTCAGATCATCCATATACGCTTTGATTTCCTCTGGATTGCCTTTTTCGAGTGCGATTGTTGCGCCAAGAACTGTATACCCTTTTGTCGCCACAACACTTGTTCTGTAACCCAGTTCCAGTTCTTCCAGAGATAAGATCAAAAATTCTCCTTCCGGAGTCAGTACATCCACGCCTTCTAGTACGTGCTTCATCTCTCCGCCATACGCTCCGGCATTCATCATCACTGCTCCGCCAAGAGTTCCCGGTATCCCGGATGCAAACTCAAATCCGGTCAGACTGTTTGAAAGTGCCTGTGCCGCAATCTTTGACAACAGGGCTCCCGCCTGCGCATAGATCTTATTTCCCTCTGTCCGGATCTCATTCATCCGTTTGCAGATCTGGATCACAACTCCCCGATATCCTTTATCTCCTACCAGAAGATTGCTTCCATTTCCTAATATATAATATGGAATCTGTTCTCTCTTACAAAGAAGCAGAATCTCTCTTATCTCATCCTTTGACTGCACTGTCACAAAATAATCCGCCGGACCTCCGATACGAAATGTCGTATGCTTCTTCATCGGCTCATCTCTCAATACATTCTCTTCCCCTGAAATCTTACATAATTGTTTATACACCCTGTGCTCATCTCCATTTCTGTTCTTGTTTTTTCTTTCACCATCATACAACAACCTTCCCGCAAAGTAAAGCGTACATTCGCACATTCCTCCCCCCATTGCTTGCAAAATCCGGCAAAATGATGTATAGTAATAAATACCTGTATGTCAATAGAAGGAACATTTTTAACAAAAGGAGTGAACAACACAATTGGACTCGAGTGATACTTTCCAATTTATAATTCTTGTTATCTTATTATTACTATCGGCATTTTTTTCATCTGCAGAAACTGCACTGATGACAGTCAACAAAATCCGGCTGCGTTCTCTTGCAGATGACGGCAACCGGCGTGCAGCTTTGGTGCTGGATACAACCGAAAAGCATACTTCCAAAATGCTGAGTGCCATTCTGATCGGTAATAATATCGTCAATATTTCCGCATCTTCCTTATCAGCAACACTGGCTTATTCATTCGGCGGTTATATGGTAAGTATTGCAACTGCGATTCTGACGGTTGCGATTCTGGTATTCGGTGAGATCACCCCGAAGAATTTTGCCACGATACATGCAGAGAAGGTTTCTCTTGCTTATATTCCGATTATACGCTTTTTTATGGTGATTATGACTCCTCTCATCTTTTTGATTGATGTCTTTTCCAAAGGATTTATGTTTTTACTTCGTGTAGATCCAAATGCCAAAAATAATGCCATGACAGAAGACGAACTCCGTACAATTGTAGATGTCAGTCACGAAGACGGTGTCATCGAATCGGAAGAAAAAGAAATGATCTACAATGTATTTGATCTGGGAGATGCCAAGGCCAAAGAAGTTATGGTTCCTCGTGTTCATGTTGCGTTTGCTGATGTCAACAGTACTTACAACGAATTAATTGATATTTTTAAGGAATACAAATTTACAAGACTTCCTGTATACGAAGACACTACCGACAATGTCATCGGTACAATTAATATGAAAGACTTGCTTTTATTTGAAGATAAAGCAAATTTTCAGGTACGAAATATTTTAAGAGAAGCATACTTTACTTATGAATACAAGAACATCTCTGAACTTTTAGTAGAGATGCGTGATGCCAAGTTTAATATTGCGATTGTATTGGACGAATACGGTGAAACTGCCGGTATTATTACTTTGGAAGATATCCTGGAAGAAATTGTTGGCGAGATTCGCGACGAATATGATGAAGCGGAGGAAGAGATGATCCAGAAGGTCAATGATCAGGAATATATTGTAGAAGGTTCTATGAATCTGGATGACCTCAATGACAATCTCGGAACAGAACTGGAATCTGAAGATTATGACTCCCTCGGAGGATTTATCATTGAGCATCTGGACAGACTTCCGGAAGTTGGAGATCATATCACGACTGAAGATCAGATTCGTCTCGTAGTCGAAAAACTGGACAAAAACCGTATCGAAACTGTTCATGTGTATCTGCCTCCAAAAGCAGATTCCGGACTCGAGGAAAACGACAACTGATTTTAATACTACAAGGGACGACTGGTTTTGAACAATCATTCCAAAACCAGTCGTCCTTTTTCCCCAATGTAATTTCCATCACAACAGAAAGGATGTATACGATGAAAGATTTATCTGATTTCTGCCCTGAATTTCAGGAAGCAGCTGCTTATTATGCAAGTTTAAACACACCTTCCGACCAGGCGGTCCTGGTGGAGTTTTTACGGGAAACGCAGGATATCTTCGGCTGTATCACCAATGATGCAAAAGAACAGATTGCATCGATCATGCAGGTAAAACCTGCCCTGATCGACACTCTCATCCGGCTTTATCCGAGTCTCTCCAGCCAGACTTATCAAAAAGAAATTATTTTGTGTACAGGAAGCACCTGCAGCAGCAAACAATCTGCCCTGCTTTTAAGAAAACTGGAGCAAAAGCTTCAGATCCGACAGGGAGAGGTAACCTCTGACGGAACTTACCTTCTGCGTACTCAAAAATGTTTTAAACAATGCGGACAAGGTCCTAATATGAAAGTCGGTGATAAGATGTACCACCATGTAACTGCCGAGCTCATCGATCAGCTGTTTTAGGCCTGCTGTTTTCAGGTGCTGACGATCACAGTCGGATATCCGGCTCTTTTGAGCATCTGCTCCATCCTTGCCGCATCTTCCAGTGTAATATAATTCCCCACTCTTACACGGTAGAGGCGGTCTCCTTCCACAATATAAGCAGGAAAATCCTGTTCTAACAGTTCTTCCAGCAAGTTCTGTGCATATCTTTCGTTTCGGTATGCACCAACCTGTACTTCATATCCCGGAGATTCTACCTCATGATTGGACTCCAGTGTATCCAAAATTCCATAAGCGATCGCCTGTGCAATTTCTTCAAAATTTTCGTCAAACAATTTGTTGTCTACATCTGAATTGATGAACCCAACCTCCACCAGCACTGCCGGCATTTTCGTTCTCTTTAAGACAACCAGGTTCGGTCTCGCCTTTACCCCAAGATTCACAAATCCGATATCTTCCAGCTGTTCGTTGATGTTTTCTGCCATCTTAAGCTTAATCCCTGATTTGTCATATACAAGACTCTCTACTCCTGATACTGCATTGTCTGAAGGAAACGAATTTCTATGAATAGAAACAAAAAAATCTACTCCCGCATTGTTTGCTTCCATTGCTTTCTGATAAGGAGATTCATAAACATCTGTCGTACGGGTGTACTGCACATCCAGGCCGTGGGCCTCCAAAATCTCTCCCACCGCCAATGTCAAACGAAGGGTATCATCCTTTTCTTTCCGTTCTTTATAAACTGCTCCCGGATCTCTTCCTCCATGTCCGGCATCCAGCATGATTGAATATGGCATATTCTATTGATTTCCTTTCCTGTCCGTTCTGTAATAGAATATGCAGATTCTGATACAAAGGTGCAATCAATAATGCCTTTCTGACATACTCAGCATTTTCTCCAAGAAATGTTCGACCTCTACCGAGAACAAGTCCATCACTTCATGATAAATCTGGGCCTTCACCTCACAGGTACTGGAACTGCATATGTAATCCTTTTCCCTCTTATGCTCCTCCTGCTGCATTCTGAAATACAATGTTTTGAGCAGATTGGAATTTTGTGTATGTTCACAATCCAGATACAATTCTACTATATCCCGTTCCCCTTTGGTCAAAGCCACTTCAAATGCATGCCGTATTGCTCTTTCTACTCTGGAAGCCGTCGTTTCATGCAGGCGGCAATCTCAAAATATAAAGAGCAGATTTTTCCGTCAGGATAATAAGGATCCGTATCAAACAATTCTATCGCATCACAAATATATGTAAATCCTTTTATGCTGGCAGGTACTCCCATCTGAAGCAATACATCAATCGTCTTGTCTCTCATTTTCTAACCCTCTCATTTCTTGTTCGCACCACCACAATGTATTTCCAGTCTACTCCATATTATATTAAAAGTCAACAAATTTCTTGTAACATTTTGTTGATTTTAAGATCG
>OLDJ01000313.1_pt1 | contig 8945 bp, 9 predicted proteins | sample 1609041 | NCBI WGS metagenome assembly OLDJ01 (sample SAMN02675046, study PRJEB24791) | human gut metagenome, SKBSTL021 | isolation source: stool | host: Homo sapiens | place: USA
GGACAGCTTTTTGATCAGCAGTGAGGTTTGATAGTCCCCTCTAGTGGAATATTTTGCGATCAATGTCGCAATCGCAAACGGAAAGCCTGCTGTACAGATATTCAGCAGATAGGAATATATATTGAAGGCTACTCCGTAATAGGCCAGATTGTCCGCTGTTCCCAGCATGGAATTATAAGGGACTGCATAGAACAATCCAATGAATTTTGCAAAAAAGATGCCGGCAGAGCTGATCAGCCCTCCTGCTATAATCGACTGCTTCCGTTTGGAAACATCCATATTCTTACTCATATAACGTATCCTTTCTAGTTCCGTTAACCATTCGCCTCGTTATCCTTCTGTGCATAATTACATGTGAAGAATACACGGCTCGTATTAACCAGCTTGGAATCCTTCCAGGTTACCATAACCTGCAATGTAAACTGATCATGCTCGGATATACCGTCCAGAAAGATTTTACTGACAAAGTTACGCGCACCGTTTGCCTGATATGGAATCATGTTGAAGGAGGTTTTTGCGTCATCTCCCAGCAATCCCAGACACGGATAGACATTGCTGTTGCTGTCCAAGGCCGGATCTACAGCAATCGCCTGAATATTGTACATCGCCACGCGTGGATTGGAAATAATAATCTCATACTGATAGCTGTTGTCCTTCTGCTTAAATACAGAAAGCTTATAATCAAAGGGTATGATTTTGGATTCACTGCCCTTGTTGTTCAATACAGCGTCTACATAGCTCTCATAATTTTTTATGCTCTCCTGCTCTTCTTTATGCGCATCGCCGCAGCCGGTGAGCAGCAGGAAGCAGAGCAGACACCAAAGGGGAAATTTTCGCATGGAATCACCTCTCGAGATATTATACCATAAAGGCATTATTTAAGCCACATTTTATAATCATGCGGTACTTTATTTGTACATTTAGGATAACAATTGCGTACAAACGGCAAAGGATGAAAAGCAAAAAATGCTGCATCCGTGTACAGCTGCTTACAGGCATCGGGTCGGAAATAAAAAAAGACCCGTCAAAGCGCAGACAGATTTCTACGCTATGATAAGTCTGTATCACCAGCAAGTTGCACAGCCTCAATGCTCAGGTATATCAGTATGTTTATGCAGTGCATAATCCATGCAAATCGGGTAGCCATGTTCCTCGTCCTGCACGATTTTCGCATGAATATCATACAGCTGCAGCAGCTGCTGTTCCCGGATAACCTCCTGTGCCTTCCCGCAGTATAGTGCCCTTCCCTGCTTCATGCCAATCACATGATCCGCAAATTTTGCGGCCTGATTCAGATCGTGGATAACCAGTATGATCGTCGTCTGCTCCTCCCTGTTTAAGTCTCTTAGCAGTTCCAGTATTTCCAGCTGATGGGCGATGTCCAGATAGGTTGTCGGCTCATCCAGCAGCAGAATACCGGTTTTCTGTGCCAGGGCCATGGCAATCCACACACGCTGCCGCTGCCCGCCGGATAATTCATTGACATAGGCATCCGCATGCACAAGAACTCCGGTCTTTTTCATAGCCCACGCGACAATCTCAAGATCCTGTCGATTCAGCGAACGCATCGCCTTCTGATAGGGAAAGCGGCCGTACTGCACCAGCTCTCGTACACGCAGACCTTCCGGAACCAGCGGAGACTGCGGAAGCAGGGCAAGTCGCTTCGCCACCTGTCTGCGCTTCATTCCCTTCAGGGAAACACCATTCAGCAAAACCTCTCCCTTCTGCGGCGTGATGATACCGGCCATCGTCTTTAAAAGCGTTGATTTCCCACAGCCGTTTGGACCGATCATCATCGTGATTTTCCCCTCCGGTATCTGCAGGCTGACATCCTGCAGGATATTGTACCCATCATATCCGGCATACAGATTGTGTACTTCTAGCATTGTGCTACCTCCTGTCGAGTTTCATCATCAGATAAATAAAATAGGGAATGCCGATCATGGAGACCAGAATTCCTGCCGGAATCTCCAGCGGTGAAAACAGATTTCTGGCCAGCATATCCGCAACAACCAGCAGTATGGAGCTGATCAGTGCTGCAAGCGGAAGCAGCAGGCGATGCCGCATACCGGTGATACGCAGTGCAATCTGGGGACCCAGCAGTCCCAGAAACGCAATATTTCCTGCCACAGCCGTTGCCAGAGCCGCAAGCGCCGCACCTGCTGCCAGAAACAGTATCCGTGTCCGACGGGTAGATACGCCTAGTGCTGTTGCCCCTTCATCACCAAGCGAAAGAATGTCCAGCGTTCTGCTGTGTGTCCATACCAGCCCCGCAAGGAACAGAATGAGCGGTGCACTGACAAGAATATAACGCCAGCTGCTTCCCCACAAGGAGCCGTTGGTCCACATCAGCACCTGATTATAATCTCCCCTGCTCATTTGCAGCTGATAAAAGCTGATCACTGCGGTAATTCCTGCATTGACACCGACACCGGTGAGTAAAAAGCGAATCGGGCGGATTCCCTTGCGCCATGAATACGCATATAGAAAGGCCGTAGTGCAAAATGCTCCGGCTATGGCAAGCAGCGGCATGAACAGCACCTTTACATTGGAAAGGGAGCTGTAGTATGCGTTCGCTCCATACGAAATCCACAAGACCACAAACAGTGCACTGCCCGCATTGATACCGATCATACCGGGCTCTGCAAGCGGATTTTTCGTAATCCCCTGCAGTATGGCGCCGGATACACCGAGCGCACTTCCAACAAGAATCGCAAGTACGATACGCGGAAGCCGTATCTGAAAGACTGCAAATGCATGGGTGCTGCTTCCCCCGCCCAGCAGCGTCCGCAATACGTCGGAAGGGCTGATTGCAAAGCTGCCGACCATGATGGAAAGTGCAGCGGCAGCAAGCAGTACGAACAAACAAAAGCCAACGATCCAAAATCGTTTACGCATCAGCCGCACTCCTTTCTCACCAGCAGCAAAAACACCGGTATTCCCAGCAGGGCAGTAAACAAGCCGACCGGTAGCTCATAGGGCGCACTCAGTGTTCTGGCAGCAATATCGGAAAACACCATAAGCACACCTCCAAACAAAAAGCTGAGAGGGAGTGTATGACGAATGTCCCGCGAGAGCATGCTGCGCAGAATATGCGGAACAAACAGTCCGACAAAGCCGATATTGCCGGCAACTGCCACGCACATTGCACAAAGCGGAATCATCACCAGAATGACCTTCTTTTTTAATCCGGCAGCATCAATGCCAAGGGAAATGGCAGCTTCATCACCGAGGGAAAGAAGATTGACCTTACCGCTCAGCAGCAGAAAGCTGCCCATACAGACAAGCGTGACAATTCCCAAACCGATGACGGCACCCCAGTCGGCCTGCCGAAAGCCTCCGGCAATCCAGAAGGCCAGCTCCTGCGAGCGATTTTGTATAAGTGCACTCAGGGAAGCCGCAGATAGAAAGAAAATGCTCAAAGCACTGCCCGCCAGAAGGATACGCGATACATCCGGATGTCCGGCATATTTAACAGCAAACAGAAACACCAGAAGACCACAGAAGCCGGCACCTGCAAGTGCTGTCCAGAAATTACCAGCCGCAGTAAGCAAAGGAAGCATGGGGGCGATTGCCACAAACATAACCGAGCCCTGCGTGATACCGAGAATGGATGGCTCTGCGATCGGATTACGCAAAATTCCCTGCATCATTACACCGCTGGCTGCGAGCAGTCCTCCCGTCAGTAAGGCGCTCAGCGCACGCGGCAGACGCACATCGCGAATCAGCTGATCATGAAGCGTTTCCTGATAATCGAACAGAGCATGCAGGACATCATCGAATGGAATATCCTTCGCTCCCGCCAGAACCGATAAGGCAATGCCAAGAAGCAATAGCAGAATGCCGCTTGCCGTCGCTATCAGAATCCTCTTGCGCATCTTACTTTACCAGCAGGCTTTGAACCTCATCCAGAAACACGTCTCTTCCGATACTGCTGTATCCGATATTGAAATACGGACTCGACGGCAGTTCAAGCACCCTGTTGTTTTTCACTGCCTGCATTGATTTATAGATGCTATTCTTTTTCAGGGCCTTCATATCAGCATCCGTACCGACAACGATAAGATGATCGGCATCCAGATCCGCCAGTCCCTCATAGGAAATAACGGGAAGACTGATGGAATCCTGCCGCGGCATATTGGCAGGCTTCTTCAGGCCCATATCTTCATAGAGAACACTTCCGATACCGGCTGCATCAAATACAAACAGCTGTCCCCCGCTTGCCAGCAGCGCCAGATAGGTGGTATCCTCACCATTCGCCTTGCGTACGGCAGCTCCAGCCTTCTTCGCTTTTTCATCATAGCTCTTCAGCCATGATGCAGCACGGTCCTCCTGCTGCATCATACGGGCAAAGGTATTCACATCCTGCCGCCAGTCTGTCTGTGCCAGCTCCACCATAAGCGTCGGCGCAATTTTTTTCAGCTGCTCATACATTTTTTCCTGCACACCGGAGATAATGATCAAATCCGGATGCAGTTCCAGGATACCCTCGATGTCCATGGTATCCTGCATACTGTAGCCAAGAATTTTCGCACCCTGTAACGGCTCCTGAAGATAGGTTGGCAATTGGGTATAATCATAGGCATCCGAATTTGCCGTACCGGCAACGGAATATCCTAGCAGAGATAAAATATCACTGTTTCCGCTTAGATCAACGATACGCTTCGGCTCTGCCGGAATTTCCACCTCTCCCTTCGCATCCCTTACCGTTATTGTTTTATCGCTTGAAGATGCCTCCTGTCTGCCTTGGCACCCGCTCACAAAGCCAAGTGTCACAAGAAGCATACAAAGCATCCCGATTGTCTTTTTCATAGATGTCCTCCTTCATTCTGTTAGCTTATTCTAACTTACGTGTGCCATTATAGCAAATCGCTCCTGTTCCTGCAAGCATTTCACCCGCTTTCCATATTTTAACAGCCAACCGCTGCCATGCAGCCGGATAAGATGGTGCAGGCTCTTTTCGATATGTATGCGAATACGAATCGACTGCGTATGGGTATGCGTATGTCATTTAAACAGTGTCCGGTGTACGATACATGACCATACCCATAGCACCTCATATTAAACAACGAAAATAAAACAGCCCCGGGGACTGTTTTATTTTGTACATCTGCAGCGGAAGGATTTGCATTCCGTTTCGTGACAATCATTTGGATGAACACAGTTATCACAGCATACGCTGATGGTTTCTGCGTTACAGCATGCATCCTTGTTATAAACACAATTGTGTACGCTGCATAAAATTTCGGTTTTTTTCTGCATGGTTTACACCTCCACGCTGTTAGTATGAACCATTGTCTGAAATCTATGTGCTGAAAATCACCATCGCACTGAAGCAGTATATCTGTTCCTCTTCAAAATCACTCACGGCTGTTGAAAACTTGATATCCATCAGACGGATATCCGCATGCTCCTGAAGCCAGGCATTGACCACCTCTGTCAAATCATCCTCATGCTCCTCATCAAACACCTTGATTTGTACCATTGTATCACCGATTTCATCCTATCAGCTCAATCCTCCAATCGGTGTCGATATTTCTTGAAATACTCCTGAATTCTGTTTTCCGCTGCTTCACTGACGGCAACCAGTGGCAGCCGCAGGATATTTTCACACTCATCCTGCAGATGCAGCATGTATTTCACCGGTGCCGGGGATGCTTCCGTAAATGTCAAGGCTGCCAGCTCATAGAGCCTCCGGCGCAGCCGGTTATCGACGCGTTCATCATCACAAAAGGTACGAAGCTCCTTCATACATACATGTCCCATAACAGAGACAAGTCCATCCATTCCGGCATCAAAGCCCTCATCAAAGAAGCCGTCCTCTCCACTGTAAATCAGAAAATCCGGATGCTGCTGCTTCAGTCTGCGCACCATATCCAGATTGGAACAGGCCTGCTTTAATGCCGTTATGTTCTTATGCTTCTCAAGCAGGGCATGGATTGTTTCATAGGTAAGCTCCACCCCGGTTCTTGCCGGCACGTTATACAGCATAATATTGGTATCCACAGCAGAAGCAAGTGCATCAAAGTGTGCATACAGCCCGGCGGCATTCGGCTTGCTGTAATACGGCGTTACAAGCAATACACCGTCAATTGCCTCCTTCTGCGCCTCCCTGCATGCCAGAATCGTCGCAGCTGTATCATTGCTGCCGCAGCCATACCATATCTCTGCGCGATGCTTCACGCGTTTGATGACATGGCGAAGAATGGAAAGCTTCTCGTTATGAGAGAGTGTCGGTGTTTCTGCCGTTGTCCCGCACACGATGAAGCCGTCGCACCCCTCCTTCAAAAGCCGGTGAAGGATGCGGTCCATCGATTTGTAGTCCACTTTGTTATCCCTGGTAAACGGTGTAACCAAAGCAACCATCAGTTTTTTCATAGTTTATCTGCCTCCCAGTAAGATTGGCTGCAGCTGTCTGTCGTTTAAGGCCTGATCCATCGTCTGCTCCATCAGCTCCCAGTCGGACACAATGCTTCGCTCCTTGGAAAAAGGGGCATCCTGTCGAAACGGTATGATATAAAAATGCTTCATATTGATCAGAGAAAAGATATTCACCCCGCTGATTCCCAGACCGTCATTCGTCGCGATGCCGAATACAATATTCCTCTGATTGCGAATCATGGCCTTTGCAGACAGTGTAACCGGATGATCGTAAATACCATGTGCCATCTTTGCTGCAACAGTGGCTGTCATGGGTGCAATCACCATTATATCATATGCGTTTGCCGGCCCAACTTTCTCTGCTTCCACGATTGTATGGATGATGTCGTGTTTTGTCACATCCTTTACTTTTCCCAGGAATACGTCCTTATCGAAAAAACGGGTGGAGCACGTATATACATTTTCACTGACGACAGCCGTCACATCGTTGCGCTCACACAGTGCTGTCAGCTGCTCGAGAACTGCCGCATGGTTACAGAAAGAGCCGCAGATACCGAACAGAATGCGTTTATTTTCCATTGTTCAGTTTCCCCCTTATACATTCCGCGATAATATTTCCTGCACTGATGCAGGCAAAGCGTCCCGGCAGATTTCCCGCCTTGATCACGGTAATACCTTCCTCATGTGCCGCCTTGAGATCAATCAGATCCGGTGTGGATATATCGATGATGACCGGCTTGTTTTTCCAGCTGCGCATTCTGGATGGTGCAATCATGACACCCGTTGCCGTATGGATGATAACATCACCGCAGGTTTCCCAATCACGAACCGGCAGAAAGTCCCCCTCCTTTTTACAATCCCTTCGTATGATGCGAACACGGACATGCAAATTCTTCAGCATGTCATAAATCACCTGTCCGCAATGACCATATCCAACAATATCGACCTGTATATCGTAAATGCTCTTACAGATACAGCTGATCAGCTCATTCAGCACACCCTCAGCCGTCAATACCGCATTTTCATGAATCACGCTCTCCTCCAGCATGTAATAGATTTTTCGCTGCGGCAGAGCATCCAGCACTGCATTTCGAATTCCGCAAAACAACAGACAATCCTTACCCTGCATTTCGTAAAAGGCGTGCGGTATGTGAATCGCCTGCTCCTGTATGCGGACATATCCAAACTCATCGACGCCCTTTACCGGGAAGACCACTGCCTGATACTGTGGCAGATTCAGGAAATCCGTTTGTGCATCCAGACGATCTACCATAAAGTCCCTGGACAGATTGTCATATACCTGTATCATTCTTTCATCACTGCATATCACTGCAATCTTCACACTATCCCTCCTTACGCCATTGTATGTCGCAAACAGGCTTTTGCCATTAGGAAAGCCGTTTGCGCATGGAAATAGAAGGAATTTCGTGTCGCAATTCATCAAGGCTTCACAAAAAAAGCAGACTGCAATAGATTCTTCGTACTGCAGTCTGCTATCTTCTTTTCTCTGCTCTATTTCTGTGAAATCACAAAATAATTCCGTTTTCCCTTTTTGATCAGTGTACGTCCCTTCGAGATGGCATTTTTAGAGGATACGATAAACTCCACATCCTTCACCTTATCCCCATTGATCTGAATAGAGCCCTGATTGATCCATTCTCTGGCTTCCCGCTTGCTGCTTGCAATACCGGCCTGCACCAGTGTATCCGTCAGAGTCAGCTCATCAGCAATTTCCGCGGCTTCAAAGCCCTTCAAAGCATCCTGCAGCTCTCCTGCATCCAGCTCCTTGATATTTCCCTTAAACAGCGCGTTGGTGATTTTTAACGCCTTGTTGTATTCCTCCTCCCCATGCAGGAAGGTAACGACCTCTTTCGCCAGTGTTTTCTGTGCCTCTCTGAAATGCGGCTCGGTTTTCACCTTTTCCTCCAGTGCGTCGATTTCCTCCTTGCTCAGGAAAGTCAGCTTCTTCAGGTAATCAATTACCTTTTCATCCTCGGAATTTACGAGGAACTGATACATTTCATACGCACTTGTTTTATGTTTATCCAGCCATACCGTACCGGACTCACTCTTTCCAAATTTCGTACCGTCAGCCTTGGTAATCAGCGGCATCGTCAGTCCATAGCACTCCACATCCGCACCATGCTTCTTGCGAATCAGCTCCAGACCGCTTGTGATATTTCCCCACTGATCCTGTCCGCCAAGCTGCAGTGTACACCCCTTATCCTCATACAGATGTAAAAAGTCCAGTGCCTGTAAAATCATGTAGGAGAATTCCGTATAGCTGATACCGGCATCCAGACGGCGTTTTACCGTTTCCTTGTTGATCATGTAGTTGACATTGAAGTATTTTCCATAATCCCGCAGGAAATCAATCACGGAAATATCCTTTGTCCAATCCAGATTATTGACCATTTCAAAGCCGAACAGCGCTTCAATCTGCTTGCTCAGACACTGGTAATTGTGCTCCAGCACTTCCTTTGTCAGCATATTGCGTTCACCGCTTGCCTTCGGATCACCGATAAATCCGGTTGCGCCTCCAACCAGCATGATTGGGTGGTGCC
>OLDJ01000318.1_pt1 | contig 8847 bp, 9 predicted proteins | sample 1609041 | NCBI WGS metagenome assembly OLDJ01 (sample SAMN02675046, study PRJEB24791) | human gut metagenome, SKBSTL021 | isolation source: stool | host: Homo sapiens | place: USA
GAAAGTCATGAAAAAGCACGGTATCAATTAGCCTATGAAGAACTATTTATCATGCAGTCTGGATTGGCTCTGCTTAGAAATAAAGAGCAATGTCATGTAGGGCCTAAGATGGAACCAGATGATACATTGATGGAACAATGTAGGACGAATTTACCCTTTCAGCTAACGGGGGATCAAGAACGGGCGGTAACAGAAATTTCACAGGACATGCAAGATGAACGGCCCATGCAACGATTATTACAAGGTGATGTGGGCTCTGGCAAAACTGTGGTAGCTACATTGAGCCTTGTAAAAGCCGTAGAAAATGGATACCAAGCTGTTATCATGGCACCTACAGAAATTTTAGCGACTCAACATTTTGAAGGGATAACTGAATTTTGTAAAACTTTGCCTATTAATATTGCATTGCTTACAGGATCCACACCTAAAAAAGAAAAGGATAAAATCTATGAAGAGCTGGCAAATGGGACGATTCAATTGATTATCGGTACCCATGCGCTTATTCAAGATAAGGTTCAATTTAAGAACCTGGGATTGGTTATTATCGATGAACAACATCGATTTGGTGTTAATCAGCGTGCCGCATTACAACATAAAGGGGTGTATCCTCATGTTTTAATTATGACGGCTACACCGATTCCAAGAACGATGACGCTATCTGTATATGGTGATTTAGCGGTATCCCTCATTAAGGAAATGCCTCCAGGACGTAAACCGGTCAAGACATATGTTGTAGATAGCTCATATAAAGAACGATTGCGCGTGTTCTTTGGTAAGGAAATGGCGGCAGGTCATCAAGTATATGTGGTTTGTCCTCTAGTAGAGGAGTCTGAAAAACTAGATTTACAAGCAGCAGAAGAACTCTTTTTGGAATTGAAAGACTATTTTTATAAAAGCTTTGAAGTGGGCCTTGTTCACGGGCGTATGAATCCAAAAGAAAAGGATGAGGTGATGCAAGCTTTTCATAATGGACGCATTCAATTGCTCGTGTCTACAACCGTCATAGAGGTTGGCGTTAATGTTCCTAATGCGACGATTATGTGCATAGAAGGGGCTGAGCGTTTTGGATTATCCCAATTACACCAATTACGAGGTCGCGTTGGGCGTGGTGATATTCAGGCGTATTGCATATTACTTAGCGATTCCAAGGGGGATGTCAGTCAAGAACGATTGCGGTTGATGGAATCCACGCAAGATGGATTTGAATTAGCCGAACAAGATTTATTACTGCGTGGATCTGGCCAATTGTTTGGACTTGCGCAATCAGGGTTACCTGATTTACGGGTCGCTAATATCATAAAAGATATAGATATATTAGTGGCAGCGCGTAATGATGTGCTGTTATATATTCGAGAATTTGGCATCAATCAACTAGAAATTCAAATGAAAGAAGAATTATCAAAAAGATTTGGTGAAAAATTTCTTAGAATATTGTATAATTAAGAGGTAGGGCTAATAATTCTATAAGGTGCGATAATACTAGGTTTTATCTAGGTTTTCCCCTTGTATATAACGGCCTATTCTCGTATAATATAAAAAACAATATTTTTGTATCTATGGAGGTGCCATATGCCATTAATTCATGTTGAACTCGTTGAAGGTCGTACAAAAGAACAAAAGAAACAATTAGGTGAAGCTATCACTAAGGCTACTGTAGACATCGTAAAGGTTCCTGCAGAAGCAGTTAAGGTTATTTTTGTTGATATGAAAAAAGATGATTTTATGGAAGGCGGCATTTTGCGGTCTGAACGCTAATGAAAGCTACGATTATCCGTTCTAGCCCACTGGGCTAGAATGGGTCGTAGTTTTGTTTTTTATTATACGAGAAAGGAAAAACAAATGAGAGACGATAAATTCGGTATGCGTGGATTGACTTTTGATGATGTATTGTTAGTGCCGGCAGCATCTGATGTATTACCATATCAAGTAGATTTAAAGACACAATTAACACGTGATATTTCACTAAATATCCCAATGATTAGTTCTGGTATGGATACTGTTACTGAGTCCCGTATGGCCATTGCCATGGCTCGTGAAGGCGGTATGGGTGTTATTCATAAAAATATGTCCATCGAGGAACAAGCTCATGAAGTTGATACAGTTAAACGTTCTGAGCATGGTGTTATCGTTGATCCGATTTTCCTAAGCCCTCAGAACCTTCTCTCTGATGCAGAAGAGTTGATGCGTAAATATAAAATCTCTGGTGTACCTATTACAGAACATGGTAAACTAGTAGGGATCATTACAAATCGCGATATGCGTTTTGAAACTGATTTATCCCGTCAAATTGGCGAATGTATGACAAGTGAAGGTTTAGTTACAGCTCCTGAAGGTACTTCCTTGGAAATGGCTAAATCCATTTTGAGCAAACATCGTATTGAAAAATTACCATTAGTTGATAAAGATAGTAATTTAAAGGGTTTAATCACTATTAAAGATATTGAAAAAGCTACAAAATATCCTAATTCTGCAAAGGATGCTAGCGGCCGTCTATTAGTTGGTGCTGCTGTTGGTGTTTCTAAAGATATGTATGATCGTCTAGATGCTCTCGTAGCAGCTAAAGCCGATGTTATCATCGTCGATACTGCTCATGGTCATTCTGCAGGTGTGTTGCGTACATTAAAAGAAATTAAACAAGCATATCCACATATTCCGGTTATTGCTGGTAATGTGGCAACGGCAGCTGGTACAGAGGCTCTTATTGAAGCTGGTGCAGATGCTGTTAAAATTGGTATTGGACCTGGCTCTATTTGTACAACACGTGTCATTGCTGGTATTGGTGTACCTCAAATCACTGCTGTCTATGAGTCCGCTCAAGTAGCAAGACGTTATGGTATTCCAATCATCGCTGATGGTGGTATTAAATACTCTGGCGACATTGCGAAAGCGATTGCAGCTGGTGCCAATGTTGTTATGATGGGTAATATTCTTGCTGGTACTGATGAAAGCCCAGGAGAAACTGTTATTTACCAAGGCCGTTCCTATAAAGTATACCGTGGTATGGGTAGCTTAGGGGCTATGAAGCTTGGTAGTAAAGATCGTTATTTCCAATCAGAAGCTAAAAAATTAGTTCCTGAAGGTATCGAAGGTCGTGTACCTTATAAAGGTATGTTGGCAGATACTATTTTCCAAATGGTTGGTGGTTTACGTGCAAGTATGGGATACTGTGGTTGCCATAATATTAAAGAAATGATTGAAAACACTCAATTTATTCAAATTACGGCAGCAGGCTTGAAAGAAAGTCATCCACATGATGTAAGTATCACCGTAGAAGCACCGAACTATAGTGGTTTATAATGGAGTATTATTTTGAGTAAACGTATTTCGGTATTATCCGTCCCTATTGATTGCATCACTATGGACGAAGCAGTTTCAAAAATTATAGAGATGACGAAGCAATCAGGGCTACATCTTGTAGCAACTGCCAATGCTGAAATGGTTATGCTAGCCAATCAGGATCCCGTGTTACACGGGATCTTGAATTCCGCTAGTCTAGTTGTTCCTGATGGAGCTGGTATATTATGGGCAGCGGAACGCATGGGTGAAAGAGTGCCTGAACGCGTTACTGGTGTTGATATTACCAAAGAATTGTTTAAACAAGCTGTAAGCAATCAAATCCCCATATATTGTTTAGGTGCTGCGCCTGGTGTAGCACAACAAGCAGTTTCTAATTTACAAGCAATGTATGGTACTATTAATATAGCTGGCATCCATGATGGGTTCTTTGATGAAGCAGAGGAACAACGTATTATTAACGATATTAAAACTTCGGGTGCTAAGCTCGTATTTGTTGCATTAGGTGTGCCAAAACAGGAACAATGGATTTCAGAAAAACTATCCTCTTTACAAGGCGTTGTAGCCATTGGTATAGGAGGGTCTTTTGATGTATTGGCTGGAAATATTCCACGCGCACCTCATTGGATGCAACGTAATCGTTTAGAATGGTTATATAGATTATATCTGGAACCTAAACGTATAGGCCGAATGTTGGCTATACCAAAGTTTATGTGGACTGTTATTAAGAATAAATAGGGGAGTTTAGTTGTGCCTACAGGACCAATAATAAAAGAAGGATTTCCTTTAATCGGAGTGATGCTCTTCATTACGATTATAGCGGTGTATTTTGGATATTATAGTATCGCAATCATTACATTTATTTTGGCATTATTTTTTGTGAACTTTTTTAGAAATCCAAAACGCAACATTCCTACTGACCCAGATGCTATTTTATCTCCAGCTGATGGCAAGGTAATGGAAATTGAAGATGTATATGAAGATTTGTATTTACATCGAGAATGTAAAAAGGTAACAATCTTTTTATCTGTTTTTGATGTGCATGCCAATCGAGCTCCTATTGAAGGCAAAATTACATATCGTCATTATACGATGGGGAGTTTTTTACCTGCTTTCAAAGAAGATGTGGGGTTTGAAAATGAACGTCATACAATTTGTATAGAAAACGATAAAACAGAAGTACTCGTCACACAAATTGCAGGTTTATTAGCTCGTCGTATCGTTTCTTGGACAGATCTTGATAGTGTATTAAAACGTGGCCAGTTATATGGTATGATTAAGTTTGGTTCATGTACTGAAATTTACATGGATAAAAATGTAGAGATTTGCATTGAAAAAGGTCAGCATATTACTGGTGGGGATACGATTATCGGGAGGCTTCGTCATGAATAAATCAGTTATTCCAAATTTATTTACTAGTTCTAATTTAGCATTTGGTGTTATCGGCATTACATTGTCTGCTACGGGCAATACCTTTGGGGCGGCTATTTGTGTGATACTATCACTGATTGCAGATGGTTTAGATGGGCGTGTGGCACGTGCATTAGGCGTAGCAGGTCCTATGGGGCGTGAATTAGATTCCTTATCCGATGTAGTCGGATTTGGTGTTGCACCTGCTTATATGCTGTATGTTAATGATTTGCAAGGACTAGGCTGGCTCGGTTATATTCCGTTATTAGCCTTTGCTGTTTTAGGCGCTTTTCGTTTAGCTCGTTTTAATATTAAAACCGATGAAGTTCACGGCTATTTTGAAGGTCTTCCTATTCCAGCAGCAGGTTGTTTAGCAGCTACCTATATTTTATGTGGTGTGCAAGTCCCACAGCTAGTTTTGTTTGTGTCCATGATTCTTGTTGGTATCTTAATGGTTAGTGAAGTAAAATATCCTGACTTTAAAGGTCACAGTGCAGTTCGCATTAGCAAAATTGCTATTGCATTGGTTGCTTTCATCATCATTGCTGCATTGGTATATGATTGGCATACATGGGCTGTTATGATTTTTACTGGTTATGTGTTGTTTGGTCTGTTTAATACGGCGTTGAATATAGTGCGCAAATAGACTGTGGAGGTTTGTCTTATGGATTACCTACTGGATCTGATATTGATCCCTATGCAGGTAATAATCGTAATTTATACGGTTTATTATTTCGTACTTGCCGTTATAGGTATGTGGCGATCTCGAGTTCATAAAAACTATACGCCCAAAAATTCATTCGCCATTGTTGTGTGTGCTCATAATGAAGAGGCTGTAGTAGGAGAGCTCGTAAAAAACTTAAAAGGTTTAGATTACCCAGATGATTTGTATGATATTTTTGTTGTAGCGGATAACTGTACTGATAAAACGGCTGAAGTGGCCAGTGCCGCAGGAGCTAATGTACACGAACGTTTCAACAAAGAAGAGGTTGGTAAGGGGTATGCCATGGGGTGGATGTTTGACCGCGTGGATAAAATGGATAGGAAATATGATGCATTCCTCATCTTTGATGCTGACAACTTGGTACACCCTCAATTTATGTTAGAGATGAATGATCACCTCGAAAAAGGTGAATCTGTTATTCAAGGGTATCTTAACTCTAAAAACCCTACAGATTCATGGGTTGCGGGTACTTTCTCCATCATGTTCTGGATGGTTAACCATATGTGGCATTTAGCCAAATATCGTATTGGTTTATCAACGGCACTTGGCGGTACGGGTATGTGTATTCGTACATCTATTATTAAAGAATACGGATGGGATTGTACAAGCTTAACGGAGGACATGGAGTTCTCAATGAAGTTATTAACACATGGTATTAAGACGACATGGGCTCATGATGCCATCGTGTATGATGAAAAAGTAACAACTATGATGGCTTCTTGTAAACAACGTTTGCGTTGGGCACAAGGTCAATTTGATTGTGCAGATCGTTATATTCCTAAATTATTTGCAGCGGGCATTAAGCAAGGTAATATTGTTATTTTAGATGGTATTTTGCAAGTTAGTCAGCCATATTTCTTATTGTTGACGACCGTATATTTGGTATTTTCTTATATCAATGCATATGTACCAATCTACACCAATATTTTGTACCAAATTATGCCTATGTCCGTATGGCAAATTATTGGTATTGGACAATATCTATTCCCATTAATTGTATTGTTGAAAATTAAGGTACCACCTAAAATTTGGTTTTACTACTTGTTATATCCAATTTTTGTATATTCATGGGTTCCAGTAAATATTTTAGGATGGTTCCGTCGTCATAATAAGGAATGGTCTCATACGGTGCATACAAGAGCTGTTGGCTTGGAGGATGTTAAATTAACTCGTATGGGAGATATGAATAAGAATAAAAAATAGAATCTATAGGAGTGACTATGCATATCTTAATGTGTAACGATGATGGCATTTTAGCTGATGGCTTACGCCAATTAGCGACGTATTTAAGTCAATATTATCGTATTACCGTTGTAGCACCAGCTACTGAACAAAGTGCTAAATCCCATGCATTGACGACTGAGATTCCTTTAAAATTAGATGCGTACAATGGCGAGGATGAAAATCCTCGCCTTTATGCACTTACAGGAACTCCATCTGATTGTATGAAATTTGGCCTCAGTTATTTATTAGCCGATGACATGCCTGATCTTGTTATTTCAGGTATTAATCATGGCTTTAATTTAGGTTCTGATGTATTGTATTCAGGAACCGTATCTGCAGCCATGGAAAGTGCTTTTTATGGAATCCCTGGCCTTGCTTTATCTGTAGAGCGATATTCGATTGAGCGTGGTCATGAAATGCATCCGTTTATTCATGAATTAATTGAGAAAATTTATGTAAATGGTAATTTTGAAGGCTTATTAAATGTTAATTTCCCATTGCGCGGCATTTGTGATTGGAATCATTTTAAATTGGTGAGCCAAGGACTTCAAACCTATAGTAATATAATTGATGCTAGAATTAATTCACGAGGTCAAGATTATTATTGGTTGGCTGGAGACTTGGATTGTGGAAAGGAAGACGTACCAACAGATGTTGAATACGCTCGAAAAGGTTATATTACAGGTGTTACTTTGACCTGGAAACAGCAAGATGATGCGGCGATGCATACACTCACAAATATTTTAGAAAAAATATAAAAAATTTGTTGACAGACCTTTGTTATTCCTATATAATTACAAATGTTCCGAGACGCCGGAGTGGCGGAATGGCAGACGCACTTGACTCAAAATCAAGCGGGTAACACCGTGTGGGTTCAAGTCCCACCTCCGGCACCAACATTAGGCGGTAAGACTTTTGTCTTACCGCCTATTTTTATATTTATGAATTTATATACTATAATATACATTATTAATTTCATGAGGTGACAGTATGGATCAAGGTGTAATTGATTATATTACAAATATCTTCGATATTCCTAAACTTACTCAACAGGTTAGCGCTGTACAGATGCCATTGCCATTATCTCGCTTGGCAGAAATACCATTAGATGGATCTGTAAATCAGTGCCAAGGATTTTGTTATAATTCCAAAAAAGACGTTTTTGCTTTAGCTTGTATTAATTCAGATAATACGAAGCAAATTATTTATGAAATTAATCCAAAAACTTTTACTGTTGTTGCAAAATATGAGTATAGTTATAAAAGTTTATTAGGTCATATGAATACCTTAACTTATAATTCTGTCAATAATCGTTACTATACAACAAATGCTGTTGTAAATGGATATAACCTTACTCCTATTGAAGCGGATAGCATGATTGTTGAAGCACCGATTAAACTAAAAGAGAAAGTTTTTAATTTTGCATATGATAAAGTATGCAATGAATATGTATCAATTGTGCCTTTAACAAACTCTGAACGGACAATTAATTATTACGACTCCAATTTTAATCGTATTCGTTCTTATAAAATTGATGCTAATCATACAAACTTAAATAATAACGGTGCTTACGCAACTAATGGAAATACTTTATTTACGACGTTGACAACCTTTGTATACGTCGATGAAGAGGGAGTTGTTAAAAATATTAGCCCTTATGCTTCTGGAATGGAAGTAGAAGACATGGATTGTCGAAATGGTCAAATGTATATGGCGGTCAATCGCAAAGGTAAAGTTGAAATTTATAGTTTGTCTAGCCTACCATTTTCGGTAAATGTCTAGATACTACCTATGTTTTAATCCCCTTTATGAGTGTATAATAATAGTATTAGGGTATTTTAGGAGCTATTATGAAATTAGGGAATGATATTATAGAGATTGACCGTATACGTCAAGCTATAGAGAAATCAAGTTCATTTAAAGCGCGCGTTTATACGATTCATGAGATTGAATATTGTAAAAGTCGGAATAAAGGATGCTTCGAATCCTTTGCAGGTATATATGCTGCAAAAGAGGCTTTTATTAAAGCTTTAGGCACAGGGATGAGGCATGGATCATGGCAAGATATAGAGATTTATCATGATGAATGGGGCGCACCCTTAATTCGTTTACAAGATACTTTCAAAGATATTTACGAAACATCAGGTTATACTGATATTCATGTATCGATTAGTCATTGCAAGGATTATGCAATG
>OLDJ01000339.1_pt1 | contig 8592 bp, 7 predicted proteins | sample 1609041 | NCBI WGS metagenome assembly OLDJ01 (sample SAMN02675046, study PRJEB24791) | human gut metagenome, SKBSTL021 | isolation source: stool | host: Homo sapiens | place: USA
GCTGGACCGTCACTGGCAGCGTCTTATTCTGAGTCATTTGCAGGAAACGGAGCATGTCGGCGTTTTGAGCGGGTCTCCCATTACCGATATGAAAATCACCCTGCTTTGCGGCCGTGCCCATCAAAAGCATACCGAGGGCGGAGATTTCCGGCAGGCAACCTATCGGGCATTGCGGCATGGACTGCGCAGTGCAGAAAGCATACTGCTGGAGCCTTACTATGAATTTACCCTTCGCATTCCCCCTTCCTGCGTCAGCCGTGCGGTATTTGACATCGAACGTTTTCACGGTACCTTTACCCTGCAGGAGGACAGTGGGGAGATGAGTGTCATCAGCGGCAGTGCACCGGTACGGAAGCTGCAGAGCTATCCACAGGAGGTATATGCCTATACCAAGGGGAAGGGACGCCTGTTCTGTACACTGAAGGGCTATGAGGCGTGCGCAGATGAGGAGGATGTGCTGAAGGAAGTGGCATATGACTGTGATGCAGACATGGATCATCCGTGTGGTTCCATCTTCTGTTCTCATGGAGCGGGCTATTATGTGCCTTGGAATGAAGTGAAGCAGCATATGCATATGCAGAGTGACTGGGGCCGTATGCAGCTGAAAAGGGAAAGCTATCAGAGCTATACGGCAAAGCCTGTGGATGAAAAGGAGCTGGAGGAAATCTTTATCCGTACATACGGTCCGATCAAGCGAAGACCACCGCAGAAAGCGAAACCCGCCTCGAATATTATAGATTTGGAAAAACAGAACATTTGCTATCAGCCGCTCCCGGAATGCCTGCTGGTGGACGGATATAATGTGATTCACGACTGGGAAGAGCTGAAAGCCATGGCAAAAGAGCATCTGGATGCGGCACGGCATCGATTGATCGACATCATGTGCAGCTATCAGGGGTATCGCGGCTGTGAATTGATTCTTGTCTTTGATGCCTATAAGGTAAAAGCAGGTATCGGCTCCTCTCATAAAGAGGGAACGATTCATGTTGTGTATACAAAACAGGCGCAGACAGCCGATATGTATATTGAACAGGCAACGCATCAGCTTGCGAGTGAATTCCGTGTAACTGTGGCAACCTCTGACGGTATGGAACAGCTGATTGCCAGCGGACAGGGGGCATCCCGTATGTCATCCCGCCAGCTGTATGCCGAGGTATTGCGCATGAAGAACACCTCGGTAAAGGAATTTGAGCGGAAGCAGCTACGCGGCGGTGCAGAGCCGCTGAAAAAACTGCGGGAATACCGGATTGAGGATGCTGATGAGGAAATGAAATCATAAAACAAAAGCACCGGAAAACATGGTATGATGGAAGCGTCAAAGGTTCCCTCTGCAGAAGATTGTGCAGGCATAAGCGCCTTTTGATTTAGAAAATACACCGCTGTAAGAGATGATACTGCAATGTATCGCCTTTCTACCGGTGTTTTTTCATATCCATCATGCACACACAAGCCTATCCGCTGTAGAAGGAAACAGGGCTGAACAAAACGAAAAAGAGACCTTCATGCTGCAGAGTATATAAATGAAAATGCCATGGAATCAAAGCAGACCCTATCTGTGCCGGCATGCAGACTGCTTAAATTTCTCATTCGTGCAGGACCACAAAACCATGGTATGCGCTTGGTTTCTGAAAAGCAAATACCCGCTATGATTCTACAGCGGCTTCATTTCTGTGTGCCGGAATAGAAAGCTTTTGAAAAACGGTATACACAGCAGTCCTGTGTTTTTTCTTTGTATGACAGGGGTAAAAGGATGCAGAGTGTGATAAAATAGAAAAAAGGGCAAGAGCATATGGCGGCAGCTTATCCTGATACAGGCGTTATTCAGAGTACCTGTGTTTGGGTGTGCCGGCCTAAAAGGAGGTAAGACCATGCACCGACTATCATGGAATAGCATAACAAGCGAAACACGGATTCCGCAGAAAACATCCGCAAATGCAGAGAAATACCGCAGTGAATTTGAAAGTGACTATCATCGGATCATCCGCAGTGCATCCTTTCGCAGACTGCAGGATAAGACACAGGTATTCCCGCTTGACAACAGTGATTTTGTGCGCACAAGACTGACGCATTCTCTGGAGGTATCCTCTATCGCAAAGCTGATTGGCAAGCAGGTATGCATACAGGTGCTTGATCAGCAGCTGGCACCTGCCGGGGATCAGCCGGATTCCTTGAAGGTTATTGAAATTCTCAACTGTGCAGGCCTTCTGCATGATATTGGCAATCCGCCCTTCGGTCATTTTGGAGAAAGTGCAATTCGCAACTGGTTTGAGAAAAATCTATCCCTGTTACAATTCAAGCAACGGCCTTTACAGGCATGGCTGGATGAGCAGCAGCAGGCAGACCTTCTGTATTATGAGGGCAATGCCCAGGCGCTGCGTATAATCACAAAGCTGCACCGTCTCACAGGACGAAGCGGTATGCATCTGACCAGCAGTGTTATGGATACGATTATCAAGTACCCGGTGAACTCTCTGGAAAAGCTGGCAGAGGATACAAAGGAAAAATCAAAGCGCAGTCTGCTCAGAAAAAAGGTCGGTTACTATCAGAGTGAAACGGATCAGTTTCTGGAAATCAAACAGAATACCGGTACAACGGGCTGCCGGAATCCGCTGTGCTTTATACTGGAGGCGGCAGATGATCTGGCTTATACCTTTGCGGATTTGGAGGATGGCTATAAAAAAGGTCTGTATTCCTATGAACAGCTGCTGGATGTAATCGTGGAAGCGCAGGATGAGCGGGGAGCGGAGCTGCTGCGGCAGGGGCTGGAGGAAGGACGCCAGCTGAAGAAAACGAGTGAGAAGGGCTTCGATCCTTATCAGCACGCAGTTTTCACATGGCTGACAAAGAAACAGCTGTTCAGTATTTCCGGTGTGTCTGATGCATTTTTGAAGCATTATGATGCGATTATGAACGGGGAATTTGATCAGGAGCTGCTTGCGGTAAGCAAGGAGGGACAGCTGATCCGAAGTCTGAAGCAATTCGCCTTTGACAGAGTTTATAATGATGCCGCAATACTAAAGCTCGAGCTGATGGGGAATGAAATCATCACCTTTCTGCTGGATCGCTTCATGGATGCACTGCTGCCCTATGACAGCGGCTTGAACATGAGTGAAATACAGGAAAAATACATTGATCTGCTTTCCGGAAACTACCTGAATACCTACCAGTATACTGCACAGGATAAGGAGGATGGCGAACGGCTGTATCTGCGTTTACTGCTGGGAGCGGATTTTGTGGCCGGCATGACAGACAGCTATGCAATCCGTCTGTATCAGGAGCTGAAAGGAATCTAGGTGATGCTATGAAGCAGGAAATCTTTGAACAGCTGAAAAGGGAGCTATGCGCCTGCCGGCTCTGTGAAGGAAAATTTGACCATGAGCCGCGTGCGATTTTTCAGGGGGCGCAGGACGCAAACATCATGCAGATTTCACAGGCGCCCTCTATTCATGTACATAACAGTGGTCTGCCCTTCCATGACGCCAGTGGGAAAAAGCTGCGCAGGGAATGGTATCAAATCGATGATGCACAGTTTTATGATGAGCATAACTTCTATATCGCTTCCATGGGACACTGCTATCCGGGAAAGGGGAAACAGGGAGATAAAAAGCCTCCCAGAATCTGTGCCAGAACCTGGCTTATGCGTGAGCTTGACGCGGTGGATAATCAGCTGTATATCATCATCGGGGCAATGGCCGCAAAGGAGCTGTTTCCCGAACGAAGCTTTGAGGAGCTCGTATTTCACGATCAGCAGCTGCGTGGAAAGCCGGCTCTGGTGCTGCCGCATCCATCTCCACTCAATGTACGCTGGATGAAGGAGCATCCGCAGTTCGAAGCGGATCGCCTGTTGCATATCCGAAGGCTGATACATAGGGCTTTGCAGCTTTGAAGGCAGGATTTCCTGTTGGATATCACCATATTCTATCGGAAAGACAATTAAGAATTGCAGGAAGCAGGATGCCATACAATGGGCATACTGCATGGATGTAAGGCTCTCTGTATTATCATGAGCAGTCCTGCACAGGTATGTTATACAGCAGTAGGGCTTAGAATAAGGAGTGCCGTTTGCTTGTTGCACAAAGCAGCATGCGGGTGCTCCCTTTTTATTTGTGAAAAAGTAAACCACCAATAAGGTTCAGCAGCTTCCGGTGATGTGGGAAGGCATACAGGCGCTGAAAGCAGCCATTGCAGAAAATAAAAGAGCTGTATCTATCAGACGGTATAGATGATTGCTATGGTGCATTAAGTAAGGAACCTGCTGTGCCTGTTTGTTTGCACATCCGGCAGGGGTAAGCAGATTTCTGTGTTATTTTCCATAAACAGGAAAAAAATTACTTTCTTTATGCAAATCACTTTAAAAAATAAAGTTACTATGGTATAGTATGGATGTAAAGCAGGGAAACACATGCTGCAGGAGGTATTTATGAAATCTTACGACGCAATTATCATCGGCTTTGGAAAGGGTGGAAAGACCCTTGCCGGATATATGGCAAAACAGGGAAAACGGGTGGCAATGATTGAAAAATCAAATCAGATGTATGGAGGTACCTGCATCAACGAAGGCTGCATTCCCTCAAAATCCCTGATCATACAGGCAGATAAGCAGTCCTATGGGCAGGCGGTAGAGCGCAAGGAAGCACTCATCGAGAAGCTGCGAAAGAAAAATTTTGACAAGCTGGATTCTCTGGAGCCGGTCGATGTCATCACGGCAAAGGCTTCCTTTGTCAGTGACCACGAGGTACATGTACAGGGGGCAGGTGTGGATGAAACCCTCTATGGAGACTATATCTTCCTCAATACCGGTTCTGTTTCAAACATTCCCAATATAAAGGGGATACACGAGGCACGGCATATTTACACAAGTGCGGAAATGATGAAGGAACGCAGTCTTCCTGCGAAGCTGGCCATTATCGGCGGCTACATCGGTCTAGAGTTTTCCAGCATGTATGCACGCTATGGAAGCACAGTCACTGTATTTGAGCATGGAAGCCGTCTGGTAAAGCGTGAGGATCAGGATGTTGCGGATGAGATTCAGAAGGTGCTGGAGAAGCAGGGGGTAGGCTTCGTATTTGAAAGCAGTGTAAAGGAGTTTGCCAATGACGGGGAACAGGTTGTGATTACGTATGATGATGCGCATGGCATACAGCAGAAGCTTACAGTGGATGCAGTCCTGCTGGCGGCCGGAAGAAGTGCCAATACAAAGCAGCTCCATCTGGAGAACACCGGAGTAAAGCTGGATCAGCGCGGCAATGTCATCGTGAATGAGTATCTGCAAACCAGTGTGCCTCATATATATGCGATGGGTGATGTAAAGGGTGGATTGCAGTTTACCTACATTTCTCTGGATGACTATCGCATTGTGAAGGATCATCTCTTCGGAAACAAGCAGCGAACTACAAAAAATCGCGGTCAAATCGCTTATTCCGTATTTATTTCACCAACCTTTTCCCGAGTGGGACTGAGCGAACAGGAGGCACGGGAACAGGGCTATGCCGTAAAAACGGTTTCCATGCCAGCCGCCGCAATTCCACGGGCGAATGTCATTTCACAGCCCGATGGTCTTTTAAAGGCGGTTATTGATACAAAAACAGATCAGATTCTAGGCTGTGTACTGTTTTGCGCAGAATCTGAGGAGGTTATCAATTTTGTACAGCTGGCTATGAATCAGAGGCTGACGTACCAGGAGGTCGGAAATCACATCTTTACACATCCGACGATGAGCGAGGCCCTGAATGATTTATTCAGCTGATAAAGCGGTTTAAAGCATTCGAAAGAAATGAGGCAGGAGGCGTGTCAGGAAGCTGTAGCTTTCTTCTATGGTTAGGAATTCTCATGATGCAGCCCTGTCTATCTTGTAAACAACATAAAATAAAGGAGGAAAACATGATGTCAAATGTAATACATGCAAAGGAAGCGGAATTTAACGAACTGATTCAAAAGGAGGAACTGGTACTGGTGGACTTCTTCGCTACCTGGTGCGGGCCATGTAAGATGCTGGCACCGGAAATCGAAAAGCTGGCAGATGAGTTAGAAGGAAAGGCGAAAATTTTAAAGGTGGATGTCGATCAGGAGCAGGCACTGGCTATGCGCTACGGGGTACAGTCCATTCCAACGCTGATCGTATTCAAAAACGGCGTACAGACTGAAAAGCGCCTGGGCTATCAGCCGTATCCGAAATTGAAAGAAATGTTAAACAGATAGGAGAATAGAATGCTGAATCCCAACGACGTATTAAGCCATATCAGCTTTCTGCTGGTCTTTCTGGAGGGCTTATTATCCTTTTTATCACCCTGTGTATTGCCGCTGCTGCCTGTCTATATGGGGTATCTGGCAGGGCAGGATCAAGAGCAGCCGCATTCGCAGCGCAGAATTTTCCTGCTGACGGTCAGCTTTGTCATCGGAATTTTTACCGCGATACTGCTGATGAATATTTCCGTACATGTGCTGAGCAGCTTTTTCAAGGATCACATGGTGTATTTCGTACGAATCGGGGGTATCCTGATTGTGCTTCTTGGCCTGCATCAGCTGGGAATCTGGAAATTCAAAAGTCTGGAGCGCACATGGAAGCTGCCGTTTCAGAAAAAAGGAAGTGTGAATGCAGTTATTGCCTTTCTGATGGGCTTTACATTCAGCTTTGCCTGGACACCGTGTATCGGCCCTGCGCTGTCTTCCATTTTGCTGCTGGCGTCATCCTCCGGCAGTCTTTGGGTGTCCACCTTCCTGATGATTGTATATGCACTGGGGTTTACAATTCCCTTCCTGATATTGGGATTGTTTACCGGAAAGGTACTGCACTGGATTTCCAATCATAAGAATATCATGAAGATTGCTGTCAAGCTGGGGGCTGTTATCTTAATTGCAATCGGTTTGATGATGTTTACCGGTAAAATGAATACCATCAGCTCGTACATGAGCACCTCGGATAAGGCAACTGCCAAAAAGGATACGGATACGGCCACACCAGAGCAGGAAGAGGAGGCTGCGGATACTCCGGATACACAGACCTCGGCGGAGCAGCTGGATTTTGTTCTGACGGATCAAAACGGAAAACAGGTATCCCTTGGCGATTATCGGGGAAAGGTTATTTTTCTGAATTTCTGGGCAACCTGGTGCCCGCCGTGTCAACGTGAGCTTCCGCATATTCAGGAGCTGTATGAGAAGTACAGGAATAGTGATGAGGTAGCTGTTTTAACGGTGGTGAATCCCGGCGGTCAGGAGAAATCTGCAGAAGGAATTCGGGCATTCCTTGATGAGCATGCATATTCCATGCCGGTTTTGTTTGATGATGGCTCCATGTATTATTATTTTCAGATAACAAGTATGCCGACGACGTTTATGATTGATAAGAACGGGAAGCCGTTTGGCTATATCAAGGGACAGCTGACGCCGGATATGATGGAGAATATGATACAGCAGACATTGTCAGGAAAAAAATAAGGAATTGATGGTATATATGGAAAGGGTTATAAAAGGTGATGGTATGAAAAAACAGTATGATATGCATTGCAATATCGCACAGACACTCAATCTGATCGGTGACAGATGGACACTGCTCATTTTGCATGCAGTACGTGAGGGGAGACGCACATATAAGGATTTGCAGGAGGGGCTGGAGGGCATACCGACAAATCTGCTGTCCAGCCGATTAAAGTCCTTGTGCGAGGATGAGCTTCTCAGCTGCAGCCTGTATCAGGAGCATCCGCCGCGCTATCAGTATGAGCTTACGGATAAGAGCAGGGTTCTGGATGATATTTATAATGCGATGATGATCTGGGGGGACAGGCATCTGCATAAGAGCTATAAGTGTCTGAAGCATAAGTATTGCGGGGGGGCTGTTGATATACAGTATGTATGTAGGGAGTGCGGAAAGGTCATACGAAAAGAGGACCTGATTGCGAAACCGGTTGAGGGGTGAAGCGGGTACAGCTGGCGCGGGCTGGCTGTATCTTTTTTGTATGCATTCCTGGAATTTGAAAAGATTAACGATAAAGTATATGAAAAATATGATATGATAGTAGCTGAGGTGAGTCTTTCATGAAATTGATGTTTATTATTGCAGGAGATGAGTATGCTGCCGATATTTCGGAAAAGCTCAAAGAGCATGCATTTATGGCGACAGAGGTTGGAAGCACAGGTGATTTTCTGCAATATGGACAGACCGTTTTGCTGCTGGGGGTGAATGAGCAGGATTGTGACAGAATTTTATCAATTCTCGATCCGGAAGCTGACTGGAAGGGCACAGAACACGGATTTCCGTTTCATGAGGAGGTTTCTATATTTGTCATGGATGTAAATGATTATGTGAAGGTAAATGCATAGGGATGGTCGGTTTATTTCGGGCTTTAAAATGGATGACAGAGCATCCTTTTCTTTTGGAGTATTTGATTAAAAGGCCTTGTTTTAAAGGGGTTAAAGGGGTTCGATTTCGTTGGATAAAAAAATTCAAAAAAATTCAAAAAAGTTGTTGACATAAAAAAAGTCTAATGGTATTATATATGAGCGCTGATGAGAACGGCGCGAAAAAAGAAGTTCAAAAAACGTGGAGGCTTAGCTCAGCTGGGAGAGCGTCTGCCTTACAAGCAGAGGGTCGGGGGT
>OLDJ01000364.1_pt1 | contig 8335 bp, 3 predicted proteins | sample 1609041 | NCBI WGS metagenome assembly OLDJ01 (sample SAMN02675046, study PRJEB24791) | human gut metagenome, SKBSTL021 | isolation source: stool | host: Homo sapiens | place: USA
CATTTCCATTACGAGAAGGGGATATATTAAATATTCGAGATATTGAGCAAGGCTTAGAACAGATGCGACGAATTGGATCCCAATCAGTAGCTGTTGAGTTAGAAGCTGGGTCAAAACCGTTATATTCTACTATTATATTGCAAACGTCTAAAAAGCCTCCGATTCATGGCATGGTGTCTATTGATGATTCTGGATTAAAAGATACTGGAAAACTGCAGTGGACGACTTCTATAGGCATTGATCGATTATTCAATGCTAATGATACCTTTCAAGTGAGTTTAAATCAGGATGGAGCTCGAGATGGCGAAGTCAAGGGTACTAAAAACCATAGTATTTCTTACTCGATTCCACGAGGTAAAGATACGTTTTCTGTTTCATATAGTAATATGAAATATCATCAAACGGTACATACTATGGCAAATCCATTTATTAGTTCTAGTCGAGCTAAGACATTTAGAGGAACATGGAATCATGTATTTCATCGCAGTCGAACAACTAAACGGAGTTGGGATATAACGATATCTAAACGTAATTCCAAGAATTATATTAATGATGTGGAAATCGAAGTACAGAGAGCGAATACAGCATCATTGGAATTAGGTCTTTCAGAACGACGGTATCGTAAACAAAATACTATCTTTTCTCGTGTCGCTATAAAAAAAGGTGTTGGTTGGTTTGGATCACAACCTGATTATGGCTATGGTGCACCAACAACGCGTTATACACAACTATTATTAGATGTAGATTATCAAATGCCACGTACATGGGGCCACCGTCCTGCAAGTATTACAACATCATTTTATGGGCAATGGACATTAGGTGGCAAGCAATTATACTCACGAGATATGATTAGCCTTGGCAATCGATATACCGTACAAGGCTTTGATGGTGAGCATACGTTGATGGCTGAGAGTGGTTGGTATATGCGAAATGAAGTAGCTAGTTATATACCAAAATGGAAATCAAGTATATATGCCAATATAGATTTTGGTGCCGTATATGGGCCTAGTACCGATGTATTGACAGGTCGGTTTATTGCCGGTACAGCCATTGGTATGAGAGGCCAATTTAAGTCTGGAATATTTTATGATGCCTTTGTTGGTATGCCGTTATATAAACCGGAAGGTTATAAAACAAATCATATAGCAGCAGGATTCCAAGCGGGATTTAGATTTTAGTAAATTGCTGTTATATCTCATATATATAGTTTGGGAGAGAATTTATGAAACAAAAACGATTACAATATAAAATTGCTGTTTGGCTTACAATGGGCCTCATGGTTATGGATCCTTTAGTAGTTCCTTTAGCTTATGCAGAGAATCCTATAGAGGTAGATCGCAATGCGCCTCAACATCGACAAGCACAAGTAGGACAAGCGGCAAACGGTATTACATTAGTCAATATTGCAGGACCTACGGCAGGTGGTGTATCTCGCAATGATTATACAAATTTTAATGTGCCACAAAATGGTGTGATTTTAAATAATTCATATCAAATGGCGAATACGAGCTTAGCTGGGTATGTGCCAGGTAATGCTAATATGATGCGTGGCTCTGCCTCGGTTATTGTAAATGAGGTCACATCTCATAATCCTACTAACATGAATGGATTTATTGAGGTGGCTGGACGTAAAGCATCAGTGGTTGTAGCTAATCCTAATGGGATCACTGTAGATGGTGGCGGTTTTATAAATACTGACCGTGCTGTATTAACGACTGGTAAGCCTGAATATGACCCTAATGGAAATCTTAATACCTATCGGGTAGAACAAGGTTCTATTGCTATTAATGGAAAGGGCCTTAATGCAAAAGAATCTAACTCCTTACAAATTTTAACAGAAGCCGCTCAAGTAAACGCAGGTGTATGGGCTAATGCAGTAGAGACTCGCACAGGTAAAAATATAATAGATGCCAAGTCTTTAGAATCTAAGGCATTGGGTTCCTCTAATCAAATTGGTTTAGATGTATCTGCTATTGGTGGTATGTATGCTAACTCTATTACCATGAAAGGAACTAATGATGGACTTGGGGTTAATGTTAAAGGTACATTAAGTTCCGTTCATGCGACTAATATTAGTGCGGATGGTATGATTCAAGTGGATGGCGGTATAACAAGTAATGGTCAGACGTCTATATCAGGTCATGCCATTTCAGTGGGACAAGATGGTGTTGTGCAAGGTGACAACGGCTTATCTATTGAAAGTCAATCGTCTATGGCTAATCATGGTTTGGTAAACTCAAATGGTACTACAGATATTCGTGCAACATCGGTAGATAATGCTGAAAATGGTCGTATATATGGAAACACCTTATCTATTAAAGCGGATACTGTATCTAATCATACGGATGCAACTATTGAAGCAAGATATACAAGTGCTGCAGATGTTTTAAAACAAGCTAAAGAGGCGCTTGATAAAGAGTGGAATGCAGATATAACGGCTTATAAGACTAAAGAAGAGTTGCAAGCACATCGTAATCGTATTCAAGAGCTAACTAAGACTTATGATAAAGCGCAAGAAGCAATGACTAAAGTACAAAAGGAATTAGATAGTCATAAGTCTGGTACAATTGCGAGTCGTGACCATATGGATATACAAGCTAATGAAATCCATAATAATGGGAATGCTTTATTGTATAGTGGAAATACTATGAATCTAACAGGATCTCATGTCATTGAAAATAAGGGCGCTACCATTCAATCAGGTGGTGAGATGACTTTAACAACGTCTAATCTTGTTAATGATAATGCAAGCTTTGGCATGAAGCGTGTTTCAGATGGTATTATAAAGCATGGGGATAAACTTAAAGTTGATGATAAAAATCATCCAGAAGAAAATCACATCTTTGATGTCTCCGAATTCCCTGGCTATACAGGAAAAGGCGGATATGGTGTGGCTCATAAAGTACCAGTGAAACAAGCTGATGGTACGATTAAAATGGTAGATAAGGGCGTTCCACCTGTAAAAAACTTTACATTGATTCGAAGTGAAGAGGAGCATACACATACAGAGGTTACGAATAATCAACCAGGGGTTATTTCTGCTGGTGGCAATATAGTTATCAATGGTGCTTCATCTAATGTAAATAGCAAAATTGCATCTGCTGGACAAGTTATATTTAATGGCGCACATGAGACTATCAGTGACAAAACCAGTGATAAGGTGTTTAAAACAGGAACAACACAAGTTAGTAAATCGAAAAGTGTTCATAAAGGGCATGGCTTGGGATATAAATTGCGCCGATATTGGGATCCAGAAGTATTTATGACGCCTTCTATAGAAGAGCAAAATATACAACCCATTGGTACAATACAGGAACATGCTGAGGATACCATCGCTGAGGCCAATAAGCATAAAGTAAATGATAGTCTAGATCCGTTTGGCACAGGTAATCAAGGAAAGTCTAGTATTGGGAATGTAACGATTGAAGGATTGAAATTACCAACACAGGCAATTTATAATATTCATCCAGATATAACAGCGAATGCATTAATTGAAACAGATAGTGCTTTTACAAATCGTAAGAAATTTGTATCGTCTGAATACATGTTAAATGCGTTGGCTAATGATCCAGACCGAAGAATGAAGCGCCTAGGTGATGGTTTCTATGAACAAGGGCTGATTAATTCACAAATTTTATCTGCTACTGGTAAACCATATTTAGAGGGTTATACAGATAATGAAAGCGAATATAAAGCATTACTCGAAGCTGGTATTTCATATGGTAAAAAATATAAGTTGACGCCTGGTATTACCTTATCAGAAGAACAAATGAAAACTATTACAACAGATATGGTATGGCTTGAAACAAAAACTATTGTTGTAAATGGACAACCTCAACAAGTATTGTATCCTAAGGTGTATTTAGCTAAACAATCGGCTAATCAAATTGATGCTATGGGCGCTGTTGTAAGTGGTAAATCCATTATCGCTAATACGGATAGTACATTTAAGAATAGTGGTAGTATGATGGCTGATTCTATTGTAGTACAGGCAAATACAGTAGATAATACGGGTCGATTTAATGCGAATACTGTAGCTATTGGTGCTACGGATTCTATTCGAAATACTGGTGCTATTCACGGTAATGATAGTGTTATATTACGTGCTAATAATGACATAAACGTTGAGGCTGAAACACATCAATTAGCTAATCAAGATGTACTTATGCAACAAGGGCGTATTGGCGTATCAAATCCTAAAGGAACCATAGACATTCATAGCAATAAGGATGTACATCTAACTGGCGCTATTATTACAGGTGGAGATGAGGGTAATATCTCTATTACTAGTGCCAATACGGTTAATGTGGATACTAAAAAATTAAGTGCCAAGAAAGATATGACATTAAATGCTGCAAATTATCTTCGCACAGATAGAGGTACTGAAATTGGTACACAAATTTTAGGTGATGGCAATGTAACAGTGGCAGCTAAGAATGATGTCAATATTCGTCAAGGTGTAATAAATAGTGAGCATGGAGCAACAACTATAGTTGCTGGTAATGATGTAAATATTGAAAATGGAAATACCTATAGTCGTGATCAATATGGACTACAGTACAAGGAAAAAGGGCTGTTATCTCGTACAGTTAATACGATTCGTAAAGATTACGAGCATACGGGTGTGACAGCATCCACTATTGGTGGCAATACAATTCAAGTAGGAGCTAACCATGATGTAAATGTAACCGGGTCTAATGTGTTAGGCACAGGTGACGTAGCTATTAGTGCTGGTAATAAGGTTCGCACTAATTCTGCAGAAGATAGTAGTCGTAATGATATATATCAACATAGTAAGAAAAAAGGTCTTATGGGAGCTGGCTTAGGATTTACTATTGGTAGTAAAAAAATCACTGACACATATGATGGTCGTTATACTACACAAGAAGCGAGTAATATTGCCTCTACTAATGGGGTGATTAATGTTACTGCTGGAGATACTATACATAGCACAACGACTAACTATTTTAGCAATAGTCCAGTATCCTTAACTGCTACGGATGTTGACATTGATGGTAAACATAACTCATCACATGTAGTACAAACGCATGAAGAAAAACGATCTGGATTAACGGTTAGTGTTGGTGGGCAAGTAGTATCTGCTTTGAACACAGCTCAACAACTTGGCAAACGTGCTAACAGTAGAAAAACTAGTGCGCTATCAGCATTTGAATATGGTGAAGCAGCCAATAGCATAAAACATGCTTATAATGATGCCAAGGCTTATAGTAAGATTAAACCTGTTAATTTATTAGATAAAGAAAGAGAAGTTTTAAGTAAAGCTAATGAATTAAATAAGAGTTATCAATTAGAACATCCAGAAATTGAAAATGCTGTACATCCAGATGTTCAAAATGCAATAGATAAAGAACAAAAATATAAACAAGAACAAGCTCGAAAAGATCGTCTCCTCAATATCAACGTATCTATAGGTTCTAGTAAATACAAACAACGAAATGAGTTAAATGAAGAACAATATATTGGTAGTTCTATAGGTAGTAAAACAAAAGTAGATATTACTGCTAATAGTAATGATATTGCTAAGGGGAATATACACATTACGGGAAGTAGAGTAGAAGCTCCGGTTGTTAATGTAAGTGCATCTAATAATCTTCGAATGGATGCTGGGACTAATACAGTAGTTCAACGCGATGATTATACATCTTCTGGTTGGTCAATAGGCGCAACTGTAAGCCCGCATGGAAGTGGTGTTATTGGTTTAGATGCTAATGTGTATAAAGGTAAAGAAAATGCATTAGAGACAACTAAGACACATACAGGAACCGTTATTCTTGGTAAACAAGTAAATACTGTCTCTGGAAACAATACAGAAATTATTGGTTCTAAGGTCATCGGTGAAAGTGTAACTACAAAAGTTGGACATGATTTGAAAATTGAAAGTTTACAAGATACAAATGACTATCATAAAATAAGTAAAAATAAAGGTATATCTGTATCTTATGGAATGAGTGGGCCTGCGAGAGTTGGGTTTGATAATTCGCGAGGAACTACAGACAGTCACTATGCAAGTGTTACAAACCAGGCTGGTATATACGCAGGTGATGGTGGATATAATGTACAGGTAGATAATTCAACTACACTTATAGGTGGTATAATTAAAGGTAGTCCTGATAAATCCAAAAATAGATTATCTTCTAACTCTTTAAAAATGAATGATATACAAAATGAAGCATCTTATTCTGCCAAGACTTCTGGCTATAGTTTATCTACAACTAAACGCACCAAAAATAATCCAATAGGCATTACAGGTAGTCCTAAAATGGGGATTCCTGTAAAAGGTAGTGCAAAGTCTACTACGCATTCAGCTATTAGTGAAGGTGTTATCGAAATTGCTGAGAAAGAATCCTTAGAAAAGATTAATCATGATACGGAACAGGCTCTTAATAAACTCGCACCTATTTTTGATAAGAAAACGGTAGAAGAAAAACAAATCTTATTAACAAAAATTTCTAATAAAGGTTATAGGTTGATCGGTGATATTGCTGTTAGTGAACAAAAAAAATATTTAATATTGGCTGAATCTGCTGAAAACTCTAATAATGAAAAATTAGCAAAAGAATATATGGATAAGGCTAAAAAATGGGATGATGGTGGAATTTATAAAGTTGCTTTACATGGTGCATTTGGCGCAACTATATCGAAGCTTTCGGGATATAATTCTTTAGATGGATTTAAAGTTAGTTCAATAAATGAAGTTGCACAACCTCTTCTAAGAAAAATTGACAATCCTGATATGCAAAAGCTAGTTAGTATAATTTTAGGGAAAAGCATTAGTGAACAATCAATAGCCGCGCCTTTGATAAATTCAGCGGTTGATAACAATTGGCTTACTCATGACGATCAGTTACACTTGTTAAGTGATTATAGAAGTTTTAAGAATGGACAAATTAGTTTAGACGAATGGGTTAGAAAACTGGCTTATTATGATACCCTTATGTGGTATGAATATAATCATCACTCAGTCTATAAAACTAATAATGAAACATCTATCCCTTTATATGATGAATTGAATAGTAGTATACCTGAAGTAATTGGATCTGGTTCATTTCAAGATATTATGAACAATTTAGTATATAAATATGTTACTTTAAATGGATTGGAGGATGCATTTTATATCTATAAGCAAGAGGCTAATGAGAAAATAATACAATCACGTGAATCTAGTAATAAATATAAACTTCATATCCCTAATATTGGGAATTCTAGCTCAAATTTTGATTGGAGACAATCTTTAAATCTTACTCAAACTACTAATAATAATGAAAGTTATATAATGCCATACCAAAATGGTATCCAAGCCCCTGATAAACATAGCAACTTTAGATTGGTTGGTGACGATACAACTAATATTACTGGTCTTTATACTAAAGGTGATAAGGGACACTTAACTTTTACTAATGGTATGGATCTTGGAGCTAGTGGTGAACTAAGTATTTTTAGGATACATCATGAGGTTGAAAAAAATGCTGCTAAAATTGAATTAAACGGTGACATATTCTATTTGGCTGGGGATGTAGAAGGAAAACTTGGTCAAGGTAATATATATGTCAAAGCCGGCGCTGTGGCCGCACTAGCTCATGGTAATGCAAGTTATTCATTAGATTTTGGTAATTTTCTTATTGTCGCCGAAGGAAATGTATATGGCGGTGGACTTGGTGCAGCCTTTGAGGGAGGTATTGACAGAGAAAAAGGAAAAGGTAAAATTAAATTTGATATAGTAGAAGGTGTTGGTGCTGGTGGGAGTATTACTGTACAATTTAAAAATTAGAAGGAGATAATATTATGAAACGATTTTTTTTCTATGCATTTGCATTATTTATTTTAATTTCAATAATATATAGTATTGCTTATGATTATATGACCGGTGCCGAAATTCACTATGATTTTTATGGAGCATTCTTTGTTTGTTGGTTAATATTCTTTGGTATACTAAAACGTGTTCTAAGAGTATAAACTTTTGACTTAAAATGAAATTTTATATCTAAAATAGATTTGATCTGAGATTTTATAGGTATTAAATAAATCATTTGAAAGGAAAATATAATGCGACGATTAATAGTATATGGATTTGCAGTATTAGCTATACTTTATATTTTATATGGAATAATAGATGATATTTTAACAGGAAGTGCAATTCACTATGATTTTTACTTAACATCTTTTGTCTGCTTCTCAATATTTTTTATTGTATTGAAATTAGCTTTACGTGTATAAAAGAATAGTTTGACATTCTTCCCTCTGTATTGCTACAATATTGTGTATAATATATGCGATGAAGCAGAGTAGTAAACCTCTCTAGCGAGTGAGGATGGTG
>OLDJ01000457.1_pt1 | contig 7189 bp, 7 predicted proteins | sample 1609041 | NCBI WGS metagenome assembly OLDJ01 (sample SAMN02675046, study PRJEB24791) | human gut metagenome, SKBSTL021 | isolation source: stool | host: Homo sapiens | place: USA
CTGTGTAATAGGATTGAAGTGGTTCTGTAGACACATCAATGCGAACTTGCTGACCAGTCGCTTCAATTTGTCCCGCTAGATCCATAAGGCTATCTAAAATACGTTGTGCCCCTGCAGGCAAGATGACTTGACTAAGCTCATTTTTAATATCATTTACAGTGCCGAATAAGCGAGGCCAAATCGTAAGGAATGGATACAATGCATTATTTTTAAATTCACTAATCAATTCGTTATAGCGTGGCAAATACTTTGTAAATAACGCATCGAGCAAATCTGCCCGTTCCCCATCGGTCAAGCCCAATGCATCGGTGATAGCACGGGAGAAACGAGCATCACCAATTTCTAATAATAAGGTATTATTGAGCTGTGATTCATTCACCTCTTTAATGATGGCAAAGCATTCTATCTCCGCATCAATACCTTCATAGCCGACCATTTCGATGCCACCTTGTGTAACTTGGTTGATATCGCCGCGATGTTGCTTATTTTTCATCAACACATCGCCAAGATAGTAGAACTTGCGAGGCAATTCAATATTCGTAGTCGCCAAGAAACGACCGATTGGCATGGTTAAATCAGGGCGGATAACCACGGATGCATCAGAACTACCAAAGAATTCGTACATATGTTGACCACGGCCCAATGTGTAACCATTAAACACATCTTTGTATTCTACAAGGGGTGTAGAAATTTTTGTATACTGACGATTGCGGCAAAGACTTAGTAAGTATTGACTCACATCATCCTTGCGCTCCGCCACAGCACCTATATCATCACGAAAACCTGTAGGCAACTGTTTCTGTACCATGAGGATCATCCTTTCTATAAACCATGCTAATATTACTATTTAAAATATATAGATTCTTTTTGATTTTATCACTTTATCACGCTAAAGCATGAAATTATAATAATACTTATGAAGCAAAAAGTCAATAATATATTAAGATTTTACTAATAATAACCAAGTATAAATTACCAAAAATATGATACACTAAACTTAAGAGCTAATTAACGTGTGTTAGTACATCTCTTTCGCTAGCGAAAGGGGATGGTGATATGACTACTTTTGAAGCCTTATCATTAATGATTGCCTTCGCAACATTAGTCGTTCTTATTCTAAAATAAGAATGACCTAACACCCCGCAAGGGACATTAGGCCATTTCTCATTTTCTATTTTCTGGAGATGAGCCTAACGCATTCCACAACGTTAATTGGCTCTTCTTGCTTTTATTATATCATAATCACATAATATATCTAGTCCCAAACCTTTGCTACATCTGCTACGCTATGCGCATCAGATCCTAGCACAAAGGGTACACCAATAATAGCAGCTATCCCTTGAATAAAGCGGCTTGGATACATTTCACCGCAATCAGGTTTAAAGAATCCACTCATATTATAATCTAATTCTCTACCTTGAACGCGCATAATATGTAGTATATCGCTCACCAATTGGGCATTTCGTTTATCTAAATGGTGTTCAAATCCGAAATGATGTTGGTATTTCTTGATTAAATCAAAGTGGCCAATTCGCTTTGGCGTATATGTACCTAAATCAGCACGCACCGCTTGGCGAATGATACTAAAGTATTTATAATACAATTCACTTTGATTTGAAATCCAAGGGCCAAAGCCCTTTTCAAATTCCTCTGTATTATAGTCAACACAGTAATATTTGCCACCTACACCATCCATAAAGTGAACAGATAATATATTATCATCCGTCAATGGACCATAGCGATCAAGAAAATCTTGGATATCGCTTTCAAAACCAGGGATATAATCCACCTCAAAGCCAAGGGAAATATCGATATGCGTACCATAGGCACGTTGTAATTCACGACCTAATTCAAGATAGGAATCCACTTGATTGAGTTTAAGAGATGCCGTATCATAAGCAACCTTATCACCACCGTACTCTGCCTCAAAGGCCTTTGGCAACGGAGCATGCTCTGTTAAGCACACCTTTTCAATGCGTAATTCAATGGCCTTTTCAATCATAAGCGCCGTTCTATCGCCGCTGCCATGTGGACATAATTCAGTATGAAAATGACCATCCACCAATCGGCTACGATACGTGCTATTGCCTATGAACTGCCGTTCTGCTTTCATATTTATCATAACTTACCCCTATCTATGTATAACATACATCCGCAACCCCACGAATATATGAAGTATTTAATATCTATTATTATACCAATAATGCGTAAGTTTCGGTATCCTGATATTTTCCATGTTTAAAACCAACCTCAGGAGTAAGGCCACAATAGGTAAAGCCGAATCGATTGTGTAATTTCGTGCTTTCTTCATTGCCTGCCGTAATAACAGATACTACATTATGAATCATCGTATCCGCTTTGGCCATCTCCAAAATACGTTCCATCAGCCGCGTTGCCACACCTTGGCCACGGTAATCTTTGTGAATATATATGGATAATTCTACAGTGCTTTTGAAAGCATCCTTTAATCTATACGGTGAAAGCGATGCATAACCAATCACTACATCATCAATGGTCCCTACAATGATAGGGTGATGCTCATCGCTATGCGCGTTATACCACTCATGCCATTCTTCTAATGTGCGCGGTTCAAGGTCCAAGGTGGCTATGCCATGTTCGACCTCATAGTTGTAAATAGATAAACAAGCAAACACATCATCTTTTGCAATTGATCGAATTATTAATTCACTCATATATTCCTCTAAAATAGTTTATGGAAGCAACCTTATTTTTAACTACCTATAACTATTAGCTCAACAATAAGACAAAAAAATAAGCAAGAAAAAGGACGAGCTGCAACTCGTCCTTTTTTGTTATATTGTAGGTAATTTTGTACGCTTTACTACCTATTTGTAGTATATCATAAATATATAACACTAACTAGTAATAGAAGATAGTCAATTATATCTTTATAGTACACCAAATAGAATAAGTGTAACTACAACTAATGCAACAATCACTATATAGTCTAATAGTTTAAGACCTACGGATGCTGCAAAGCTATGTGTCTTGCCTCCAAAGCCTCTAAGTTCCAAAGACAACGCCATTGTTTCAGAACGGCCCAAGGATTTTAAAAGCAATGGTTGGATAACGGAGCCATAGGATTTCATGCGTTTAAAGATATTGCCGTCTAAGGAAAGGCCTCGGCAAGATTGAGCCTCTTGTACAGCCTTGCTTTCACCAATGAAATCAGGTACAAAGCGAAGGGCTGCGGTAAACATAAATGCATATTCATAAGGAATTTTGCATTGTGTTACGAGGGCCGCTGTTAAATCTTGTAACTTCGTCGTTGCCAAGAGTGCGATAAACACGAGCGTCATGGCTAGCATACGAAGGCCGGATACAACGGCGGATACAACATCTCCGCTGCCCAAGTATTGAATGATGCCTAAAAATACGGCGAATACAACTAACGCAAACACAGCCTTATATTGTTTCCATAATAAACCGGTCAACAACAGTGCTACTAATTCTACGACAACTAATGCCATCAATGACATCCAGTCCCGCAAGAAGATGGCCCATACGGATACAGCGAGGGTCATCAAAATTTTTGTTAATGGTACTAAACGTTCCATGGTCCCCTCCTATTCTGCCAATTGCGCGGTAAGGCGCGTCCGTAATTCATCCATCGATTTGCAGTAGCCTAGTCCTGGTACTGCTTGTGAAAGCTCTACACTTGGCGGTTTTGTGAGGCCAAGATCATGTAGTTCATCGGTAGATTTTGAAAATAATTCTTCTGGTGTACCATCAAAGGATACTGTACGATGGCCCATGATGATGGCACGGGAACATTCAGAAGCCATGATTTCCATATCATGGGTAATCAATAAGATTGTAATACCTTCGCTGTTCAACTGACGTAACAAGGCCAACAATTCTTTTGTTTCCTTACCATCCTGACCACTTGTAGGTTCATCGAGGATAAGAATTTTAGACTGCATTGCCAACGCCGATGCAATAGCAACGCGTTGCTTTTCACCACGACGCAATGTAGGTGGATACTCGTTGCGCAAATGACTGATACCACAGCGTTCCAATACTTCGTCTACAATGTGTGTAACCTCATCTTTAGAACGACCTAAGGACTCAGGACCAAATGCCACCTCTGTAGCGACAGTAGGTCTAAACATTTGGCGATCTGGTTGTTGGAATACATACCCAATAAATTGGCCTCGTTTAGATGGTGGCATAGATGTAATATCCTTGCCGTTATAACGGATGTGCCCTTCAGCAGCCTTTTCGAGACCTACTAAGAGACGGGTAATCGTTGTTTTACCACAACCATTTTTACCACCAACAGCAATAAATTCGCCTTCATGAATGGTAAAGTTTACATTTCTAAAAATATCTACGGTAGGCACATAGCCAAATCGTAAGTTTTCTACCTTAAGCATGTGCGCCACCTCCTGTACTTTCACCTATAGTATTACCATGTTGAACTTGGCTTTCACCAGCATCACTTATATGTTCATAACGAGAACGGTCGATAGCCTTGGCCATTTCGATATGATGAAGGCCTTTGATAGCCGATTCGATGCTAAGCCAAGGTTCATCGCTATGGTAACCGGCCTTTTCCAATTCCATATACGTTGTAAATACGGATGGCAATGCTTCTACATAAATATCATGGTTATACATGTATTCCAATGTAGTAGCCACATCGCTATCGCATACAATTTCACCATCCACCATAAGCGCCATGCGGTTAGCATATGGCAATACAGCATGCAAATCATGGTCGATAACCACAACAGTGATACCATGATTGCGGTTTAAATCACCAACGAGACGATATAGTTCGGCTGTCCCATCTGGGTCAAGAGAACTCGTTGGTTCATCAAGAACGAGGACAGATGGATTGGTTGCCAACACGGAAGCAATCGCCAAACGCTGGCGTTGACCGCCGGACAAGCTCGTAATTTTACGGTCTTCAAGACCTTCAATACCAACTTGTTTAAACACCTCTGCACAACGAGCATCGATGGTTGCTCGATCGTAACCACGGTTTTCCATAGCGAAGGCTACTTCTTCGCGAACCGTCATCGTTACAAGTTGTGTATCGTAATCGGCAAGAACAACACCGACATGGTTTGCTAACTCAGGAATCGATAATTGCGTTGTAGCTTTACCATCCACAAAGACCATGCCTTCTAAGCGACCGCCGTAGAATTTAGGCACCGCCCCTACCATGGCCATGCAAAGCGTACTTTTACCACAACCAGCAGGTCCTGTTACAACGAGGAAATCACCATCATGCACATCAAGGTTGATGTTCTTTAACGTAGGCTCAGTCGCCTTAGGATGGTAATAATTCATATGTTCAATGGAAATCTTTGCATCCCGTTCTGGCGTAATCACAAGTCCGCTATGGTCACTAGAAGCTTCGCTACCGCTAGGCAACATGCCGCGTTTAGCGAACATCTTTTGAGCTGGAATGTACAATACTGGCGTAATCGCTGCATTTACAGCCGCTACTACTAACACGAGAGGCCACATTGCGTAGAGATATACATTATTAGGCAAGTTTGCAATTTGCCATAATAGCGTAACGAAAATACCTCCAGATACGACAGTCGTAAAGAATGAACCTACAATCGGCGTGATTTCAAAGGAACCAATTTTGCCGATATTCATAGATGTCATGGTGCGAGAAATAAATGTTATCACCAATGCACCAGCTGGTTCAGATAACAAGTTACCATAAGGGAAGCCAGATTTGGAGGTTAACACCTCAATCAAGGCCGCCACTAAACCAATGCCCAATGCTTGAGATACACTAGGTTTTGTCAGCAAAATCGCTACGCAATACGCTGAAATCATCCAGTTTGGCGTAACCCCTGCAAAACTAGGGCTCACCAAGTGCAAAATCGTGCCCAATGCGAGCATCAAGGTGCTCACCGTCACCCATCTAAACTGTCCACCCTGGTCATGGGTGTACACGAGATCCTTTATCCGTTCCATAATACCCTCTTTTCTAAAAATGAATATATAATCTATATTTTATCACTCTTCGAGGACTTTTGCACGCATGACGGTTAAAAGTAATATCTCAACTTGTATAAACTCACTTCAGATCTTTTAATCTTTCAGTGAGAAACGTTTCTACACATTCCTCAAAGCTTAGATCCATGCGTTCCGCGAGGATTGCTAACCACCATACACATTCGCCAATTTTAGATGGTAACAATTCTTTGTCTGCACTAGGCCAACGACCTTGATTATCCATAGTCAATCGCCCCACTAAGCCCGCATCAGTTAAAAATGCCAACGCATCTTCTTCTACCGACCAAACAGAACCATGTATCTCTTTTTCTAGTTCAAAATATTTATTTCTTATTTCTTTTGAAAGTAAGTTTACTTCTTTTAAATCCATGATGTCCTCCTAGAAAGATTTCTTAATACCCAAATCTAGTATAACCTGATTCGTCTTAATCTATTATCAATATATGCTAAATCAATTAAATAGCTAAAATCTAGATCTACCTGTTCTCTTGGTGTTAAAAATAGAATAAGAATGGCTTAATACCAAACTAAGAAATATTAAGTCATTCTCATTTTTATTTTCCTGAAGTTTTATCTTCGCTAGTTGTTTCAGCAACTTTCGCTCTAATATCCTTTGCTGCCCCTGCAGATTTTTCTTTAACGGTTTCAGTAATATCTTTTGCCGCATCCGCCGTTATATCTTTTACTTCTCTAGCCTTTTGTTTTAGCTCTTCAGCCTTTACCTTAAGGGTAGCTTCTAAATCTTTTGCCACATCTGCAGACTTTGCTTTTACCAATTCATTTACATCATGTGCTGCATCAGCCGATTTCGCCTTTACATCAGCCGCCTTTTCCTTAACTAAGCCCTTTACTTCTTGCGCTGCGTCAGCAGTTAAATCTTTCACAACACTAGCTTTAGACTTAGCTAATTCTTTTACATCCTTTACAGCATCTCCTAATTGATCTAAAAACTTCATGTTAGTTCCCTCCAAATAATTTTGTAATGAATGCCTTCTCTCTTTCAATTACAGATTAAAATTAAATAAAATCTTACTTTTATATCATTAAATCACAATGCATTCAAATTATAAAGAGTGTTCACGCATCTTCATGTTACTATTAAAATCATTTTATAGCACCATCTATTAATGATGGTGCCTTTAAAAACTAATGTACTTCATCCAATAGTATTTTAAGATAATCA
>OLDJ01000466.1_pt1 | contig 7123 bp, 6 predicted proteins | sample 1609041 | NCBI WGS metagenome assembly OLDJ01 (sample SAMN02675046, study PRJEB24791) | human gut metagenome, SKBSTL021 | isolation source: stool | host: Homo sapiens | place: USA
CCAATACAACCTTACATACCAACGCAAATCCCCTTACAATTTATTAAGAAATCTAGTATCTCTATCACTATTTTCTCTGTCTGCCCAAGCGAACAGCATCTATCAACTCTACATCTGAGACAGGCTTTGTCAGATACCCATCTATTATCCCATTCTGCTTTGCTTCTACAATCTCCCTTGTGATCTTACCTGACATAATAAACATTAAAATTCCAGGATAACTGTTTCGAAAAGACATGCATACTTCTACTCCACTGATATCACCAACGCTTTCATCTATAAACAACGCATCTACATCATTCTTATTAAGACATCCTGCAACTTCATTTTGATTCTTGCATATAAGAGTAATGATGTTCAATCTATTTAATGCAATATTGAGAAGTGTTAATACTTTCATATTATCAGCAGCAATTACAAAAATATTTTTCTTCTCATCCAGCTTTCCATCATGAATTTGCTGAACCTTATTTTCAATAACAGGAAAGCCTATATGAAAAGTCGTTCCCTGGTTCAATTCACTCTCTACAAATATAACCCCTTTATGGGACATAATTATATGCTCCGCAAGCGCTAATCCCAATCCAGTTCCTTGCCCATCTTTTTTAGTAGTGAAAAACGGATCAAAGATATGCTCTATCGTTTCTTTGTCCATACCACATCCATTATCTTTTATATCAATACATACAAATTTTTTCCAAACTGATGGTATCTTTATTTTATTCCCCAACCGATTTCTCGATACACACCGGCAGGTAATCTCAATTCTTCCCTCTCTACCATCAATTGCCTGCACCGCATTAACAAAAATATTAAGTAGAACTTGATTAATTTGTGTCACATTTCCAAGTATACATTCCTGAGTCAGATCTATGTTACTTTCTGTATAAACATTAGATGGACACACTGACTGCGCCATCTTTAGAAAGCGTTGAATCATTTTACATACATATATCTTTTTATAGATGGTTTCTACATTCTTTTTACTTAATGCTGATATCTGCCTAATGACATCTTTTGCCCTTTCTGCCGCTTCAAATATCTCATTTGCACTATCATATTCTTCTGATTCAGGTAAAAACATCATTTTTAATAGTTCTGCATGCCCCAAAATCGGCGTTAAGAAATTATTAAACTCATGGACAATCCCCCCCGTCATTGTCCCCATTATCTGAAGTCTTTGCTGATGCCGGATTTCTTCTTCACTTCTATGCATTTCTTCTAATACAGAATTTAACTCTTTTAAATAATTAATTTCAGAGACATTTCTTCTATTTTCTAAGAATAATCTTATAATTCCCAAAAAGAGAAATACCATTGTAAGGATAACGATAGAGAAAATTGAAAAAATCTTTAAGACCCCATTAGCAATCGGTTTATACAAATCATCATAGTCTGTCACTGTACTAACAATCCAGAACCCTTCACCTACCCTCGTTGGTGCATAGGCACTGACTTTTTTTACTCGCGGAAGGTCAGGATTCGTCCACCAATAAGAATAGTATTCCGAAATTCCTTCTTTCCCTGACTGCTGTTCTTTTACCATTTCTTTAAGGCTATCGTAGTCTAACGAGGGATATAATTTCTGGCGTCCTTCAATCACATCCAATCCCCACTGTATATCGTTCGGGTGCATAATAATTTTACCATCCGAATTTTTTACCATGACATACCCATTTGTCCCAATCTGAATATTGGATATTAATCGTTTATAATACTTTTCAGCAGCGACTAAAAGACATATGCTGTTTCCCGATTCCTCATCCACTTTAAAACCTATATAATTATTGTTCTTCCAATCTGTTAATAGATATATTTCAACTCCATCATCTGCTACAGAAAGGATTTTTTCTTGTTGTATCTCTGTACTATATACACTCCTGATGATTTTATTTTCTACATTATACCAGATAATATCTACAACAAATTCATTATGATAATTTATATAATTTTTTGAATAATCTGCTGATAATCTGTCGTTTGCCTCTAACTCCGCTAGATATCTAACATCATTTACATAATTCTCTATTGATACTTCTATATATCGACTAAGTGATTTAGAAATAATCAATAATTGGTCTTCTTGGTTCTGCAATAACCGTGTTTCATATTCATTCCATGCCACAAAACCTAGGGAGATTAGCCCTCCAATAAAGGCAACTACAATTGCCAAAACAATTATTTTCATCCTGATTCTCTTTATTCTCACTGCAATCATATTTTTTACCACTCTTATTTCACGACTCTTATTTTACATTGACTTTATTTTAGATAAATTGTATAATATTTTATGATACTTGTATAGTAATATATAAACTTTTGACGGAGGGAAAATGAACGAAAATGTACTTATTGTAGATGATGATCCGTCAATCTGCAAACTGTTAGAAAAGATCCTTAGAAGCAACGATCTTCTTCCATCAATTGCAACTTGTGGAAAAGACGCTTTAAATATACTAAAAAATAATACTTTTGACGCTATTTTAATGGATATCATGTTAGGAGACATGGAAGGATTTGATATCGTCAAAGATCTCAGATCCCACGGTATTAATACACCAATAATGATTATAAGTGGACGAAGTGAAGATTTTGATTCACTTTATGGACTTTCCTTGGGTGCAGATGATTATATCACAAAGCCATTTCGTCCTGTAGTTCTTGGTGCTAAAATAAAAGCTCTTATTAGAAGAAATAAACACTTAATGCCAGCTAATTCTAACATGATTCAGTGCGGTCCTTTTTCGTACAATTCTTCTACCATGCGTTTTTATAAAGAAAATAAAGAACTTATTCTTTCATCAAAAGAAAGTACCTTAATGTTACTATTTATGAGGCATCCGCAACAAGTTTTTACTAAAGATGTTATTTACGAACATGTCTGGGGCAATAATATAGCTGTTGATGACAATGCGATAATGGTATATGTAAATCGTCTTCGTTCAAAAATAGAAGATAATAAGCAACTTCCTAAACACATAATAACACTAAGAGGTTTAGGATATCGGTTCGTTCCTTAAATAAATAAGACTGCAGTAAACTACTGCAGTCTATTTATTAGTGCATAGATTACTAGGCATATTTTAATATCTATACACTTTCTTAATACCTTGAGGCATAGCTATTTATTGCCAACGTATTTATATCACTTATATCAATTTTTCAATAAACAATGACACTGCAAGTAAATCCGCACACCCACCGGCACTGATATTCATATCAACAAACTGCTTATCCATTTTTTCTAGTTCTGATAGGGCATTTACCGAATATGCACCACCTCGCATTAAAAAATCCTTTGACAATTTTTGAACTTCTTTCAGTGTATTTAGACCTTTTCTGGAAATAATATTTGAATCCTCGACCTGCTCCATCAAAGATATAAGAGCCTGTAGCTTCACTAGATTCCTTTCTCTTTTCTTTTGTCTCCCTTCAGCTAAAATCGGTAAAGCAATTTTCCAAACTGCCGGATACCCTCTTATTCCTTCCCCTCTTGCCCCCAATGTATCATATCTTTTTATATTTAATTCACCATGACTTTGAGGTTTATTTTTCATAATTTCCTGTAATTCATTTAAAAGTATTCTTTTTGTCATTAATAATTGAATCTTTGATAAGTTATTCGGAGTGATTCTTCCATATTCTCGTATACAACGACCCGCCGCCGCACAGAATATACCCACTGAAAAAATGACTCCTTTATGTGTGTTTACACCTTCGGTAGCGCGATACATCGCCTGTTCCGCACTTACTCCAACCTCTCTTATCTTAATGAACAACTCTTCCAAATTTCCATAGTATGATACCCCCAACTCTGCCATAGATACAAAATAAGGAGTTAAAGCTAAAGCACTTTTTTCAAAGGTAGAAACATCCATATCTGTATGGGCACCACAGGAATAGAGATCTACAAGACCAGGTTTAGGAGTGGTGTATACTTCCTCTAAAAGCGCTATATATGCTTTAGATGCAATTTGTTTGCTTATCCTATGAAAATATTTTGCCTTTTGACATATATCTCCCATCTCCCTTTCTCCTCCTTTTTCCTGCTAAGCATTACCAAATTCGAAAGGTTTTGTCTGGCGAACAACATCCATTATTGTCCCATCACGACTTTCAATAATTCCAACAACCCTTTCATCAAATTTTACTTTTTCGGGTCTTCCTGCAATCTCATATGCTATATCGCGAAGTTCTTCAATTTTCTTAAATGGTAGGTTTACCTCCTTCATACATTCTATTAGATCCTGACGAAGCGGATTGATTGCGATTCCATAATCTGTAATAACAACATCAATGTCTTCACCCGGTGTTGTAACCGTGGTTACATTCGTACAAATGACTGGAATTCTGCCTTGAAGAAGAGGAACAATAACAATTGTACATTTTGCTCCAGCTGCAGTATCTGGATGTCCTCCCTGAGCACCTGTAATAACCCCGTTTGAACCAACCACAACATTACAATTAAAATTCACATCAACTTCTAGCGCAGCTAATATAACAAAATCCAGTTTATTAACAACTGCTCCTTTATTAAAAGGATTTGCATATTCTCCGGCGCTAATACGAAAATGTTTTAAATTTTTTACAGATTCTACTGCCTCCAAATCGAAATCCTGTGTATCTAAAAGAGCATCTACTTGATCGTTAATCAAAAGATCGCACATAGGCTTCGTTAATCCACCAACACCAAATCTCATTCTGATACCACGCTCTTTCATAATTTTACTTAATGATATAGTCGAGGCAATAGACGCTCCTCCTACCCCTGTCTGATAAGAAAATCCATCTTTAAAATATGGTGTGTTAACCACAAATTGTGTACAGTAGTCTGCCATCATCAATTTTCTCATATCCGTAGTCGGCTTTGCTGCTCCTGTTGCTATTTTTTGGGGATTTCCAATTTCGTCCACTACAACAACATAATCTACCTTTGTCATAGAAATATGTGCTGGGAAATTAGGAAATGGAACTAAACAATCTGTAATAGCAACAACTTTGTCCGCATAATCAGCATCAACCACAGCATATGAAAGCACACCACAATCTGATTTTCCCCCAATTCCCCGGCAGTTTCCATAATCATCACATGTCGGTGCCCCTATAAAAGCTATATCTATTTTAACCTCTCCCGATTCTATTGCTCTTACACGACCTCCATGAGAACGCATGATTGCAAGCCCCTGCAGTTTTCCATGCGATATTGCCTCTCCTATTTTTCCTCGTACTCCTGAGGATTGGATATTGGTAATAGTTCCATCTTCAATATATTCAACGAGTCTATCATGCGCCCTTCCCAGTGAACTGGCGCAAATGGTAATATTCTTAATTCCAAGATTATGTACTTCTTCCATCACCATATTTACAACATAGTCTCCATCCCTGAAATGATGGTGAAATCCTAGTGTCATGCCATCAGCAATCTTACATTTTTTCAGTGCCTCTCTGATATTTGCTACAAGCTTGCTTCCCGTAGAATTGATTACACATTTTGTATTCGGTCCTATCTTACGATACTCAAATCCATCGTAATAGTGACTTCCTTTAAAAATTTCTTTTTTCGTCTGTTCAAGAATTTCTTCCGGAATGTCTCTTCCTACTGCATTGATCATTTTATAAATCCCCCTTATATACTCCTGATGCTTTTGCCAGCTCTATTGTTCTTTTTGCCCCATCATAAAAGGCTATATCTATCATTTTTCCATCAACTGTAAATACACCAATCCCCATTGCCTTCTTTTCATCGATTTCATGAACAACTTTTTCTGCAAATACAATATCTTTTTCTGAAGGTGTAAATATATCATGAACAATACTAATCTGCCTAGGATTAATAATAGATTTTCCATCAAATCCCATAAGCTGTATTGTTCTCACATCTTCACGAAATCCATCCATATCATCAAGATTTGTATATACTGTATCAAAACATTGAACTCCTGCTGCTCTGGCTGCAATAATCAAGCTTTGACGTGCCCCCATAAGCTCTAATCCTGTACCACTAATATGTGTTTGCAAGTCTTTCGTATAATCACCTCCCGAAAGAGCAATTCCGAATACCCTTTCCGAAGAGCAGCATATATCATATGCTGCAAGAACACCTTTTGCTGACTCAATAGCCGCCATTATCAATGTAGTTCCCTTCTGTCTTCCAAATTCTTCTTCTGCCTTTTCTATGGCTCTTTCCAATCTCTGTATATCTTCTGCAGATTCAGTTTTGGGCAGACGGATTGCATCACACCCCCCTGCAACAGCACATCGGACATCCTCATACCAGTAAGGTGTTTCTAATCCATTAATTCTTACAACTCTTTCTACACCATGATAATCTATTTCTTTCAAAGCATGATATAAAGAATACCTAGCAACATCTTTTTGATTTTCAGCTACTGCATCTTCAAGATCCAACATAATAGAATCCGGTCTATAAATGAACGGATCTTTTATCAATCCTGGTTTCTGGGCATTTAAAAACATCATTGTCCTTCTAAGTCTCTTTTTCATACTCATTATTTTATAGCACCTCCCCATGGCAGTTCTTCTGTTCTCCCTAGCGAACGAAATACAGCACCTTCAACTCGTGCTTTAATTGTGCAATCAAGAGCACCTTTATCAACTACAGTAATACGAACATCATCTATTTCCAAGTTTCTTAGAGTATCTAATACTACTTTTCTAATCTGATTTCCATACTGATTAATTACCGGACTATCCAAATAAAAGTCTACAGTTCCTTTCCCTTTTTCCACTATCACTTGACAGTCACTTGACTCTAATGTGCCTGCTATAGCTGGCTTTTTAATATTCATTTTTTTCCTCCTAGTTATCCGCAATATTGGTTTTAATAAATATCATAATTATATAACCTTACAAAAGAAACACCACTCCCCTTAATATTTATTAAGATAAGTGGCTGGGTTTTCAATCAAATCGGTCTTAATTCTCCTGTTACCGAGTCCATTACAAATCCATATATATTAATATCTTTTGGAATTAAAGGATGGCTTTTTAAACATTCCACTGTCTCAAAGACGGATTCGTAAACAGATGAGAACCCTCTTAACCATTCTTTCATCTGAATTTCCTTATTCTTAATTGTTTCAATATATTCTTTTGATATACC
>OLDJ01000473.1_pt1 | contig 7063 bp, 14 predicted proteins | sample 1609041 | NCBI WGS metagenome assembly OLDJ01 (sample SAMN02675046, study PRJEB24791) | human gut metagenome, SKBSTL021 | isolation source: stool | host: Homo sapiens | place: USA
CGTTAGGAGAACCGCCCGGCCCTCTCCTAAAATCGGTGTCATCCCGCATTTCCGACGTGCGGGCCGAACAGTTAGGAGAAGAATCGATGGATGGGTTATGGGTGACCATCGCTGGATGGGTGGTGACTATCGGCGTATCCGTCGCCGGTTGGGTCATCACCGGGAGAAGGGCCGCGAATAGTGGGAAGACCGATACGGAAAGGTTCGAAAGACGTCTCTCGCTGTTCTCGGAGCAACTGGACGCCATGCGGGACTCTTCGGATTCGCTGCATAGGCAGGTCGATCTATTGGAACGCAAGGTGTCCGTTCCGGACTGGATCATCGAGCATCCAAGTCCGAGCCCGAACAACGTCATGTTCGTGATCAGGAACCGCAACACGTTCGACGCGTATGACGTGCGCTTGGAGGCCGATGGGTGCGAACCGGTTGTGTTGGGCGACATGGCAAAGGGGTCGTCGCGCAAGTTCGAGTTCGTCGCCGCCGTTCTTGGGCGAGCGGATAATGTCATCATCAGTTGGCTCGGTTCCCCGCAGGCGACGGAACGTATGGGCCTGCCGATGGCGATGCCGGAAAGACGATAGCCAGAAAGTGGCGCAGTGTGTCGCCTTCGAGCTCGATCATTTCAGCCAAGGTCACGTATGCCTTGCCGTCCCATATGTCCACATGGATCGGATGCTCTCTGGGATCGAAGAGCGTTCTCCCGCTCACGCCCAGAGCGTCTTCGAGTTCTTTGGGCGCGCAGTCGATGTCGGTGATATCGAACGACGTGTTCATTTCAGTTCTCCTCCTTGCTGTTGGCATTGTTGGCTGTCGCGTGTTCCGTTCCTATTCGATTCATGGGTCGCTCCCGGAACAGCCGCGTCATCCGATACCGGAAACGAGACGGCATTTGCCGACTCTGACGAGATACCGGTTCGAGCATTCGAGACTGGGATTATGGTTATTTGCACATCCCCGACTGCATCCGCTTTCCCGGACTCTTGACACTTCCCCAACGACAGGATCCAACCGATCGGATCAAGATCGACGAGGATCCGAAGCAAAGCCAGGGAAAGACTGAACAAGCCAGCAGTAAGCAATATGCATGCCGGCAGCCATGTCTCACCCATCACGCACCCTTTTCCGGTGCCGGGCTGAATATCGGCTGACTCATGGCCGTTCGTGTGGGATGTTTCCAGTTCCTTGCGGACGGCTTTGGCGATTGCCTCCAGCATGGCCGGATGTTTTCTTTCTAATTCCTCCACGGAGACCGGGTTCGTGGTTTCCTCCGGTGTTTCGTCCGGGATGTTCAGCATGGTGTTCTCCTTTCGACTCAGGCGTTGGCGGGAGCCGTCTGCTCCTGGATTGCTTTTGGGAGGATGTCGTACACGTTCTTGGCTATGGGCCGGAGCTTCCCTGTCTCGTCGGTCGGAGTGCGTAATGCCACGCCTCTGAAGTTGTAGGATTGAATCTCACTGGTCATCTTGTTTTCCTTTCGAAGTGAGGGCGATGAACGCCGCAAAGTTTGTGAAAAATTTCCTGCTCACAGCCAACGAAGAACAGAACGGAAAGTTCACGATCTCCGATGTGTCCGGCGCGATGTCGGTCGTAGAACAGACGATTCGCGCCATGGCCGATGCCGACAACGAGGACGCACAGCTGGCCTCGACCTGCCTCGACTCGATCTGGATGGACATCTGGGCCGCGTACGACCGTGGCGGAAGAAGCCGCGAGATGTCCAAATCGAACGTCTCCCTGAGCGTCCAAGACCGGATGGCACTGCGCACGGCAGAACGATTGCTGGACCAAGGTCCCGAACAGTATCCGCAGGAACGCCGCGACGACATCCGCTCGATGATCGATGGCCTGCCGTCGTTGCTGAACGACCTCACACTTCCGCAATCACTCAAGGAATACATTGCCCGGCTTGCACGCGAAGTGCGGATAGCGTTGGACGAGTACGACCTGACCGGAGACTTCAAGCTTGACATCGCGTTCACCAGATTGCAGACCTCGCTCAGCGTCGCCGCCACCGTTCCACAAGATGATGGATCACGGGAAAAACTGGTCGACTTCTTGAAGACGAAGGTTGTCCCTTGTCTCGCTGCTGGCGCTTTTGCTCTTGGAGCCGTGGCCGACGGCGCAACTGTTCTGGATTATTTCGGAGTTCGCCCCCAGATTTCTTCATCTCAGCGAACTTCGAATACGTCTCACGCACAATCCGGGAACGATATTCCTCAAGATCAATGAGGGTCAGCCGTCCGTCCGCTGCTTGCATCTTCAGGTCGTCCATGACGCCGTAGAAAACATCGAGAGCGGCTTCGAATGCGTCACCGTCATACCTGGACAAATCAACAACCATCGGATCCTCCTTTCGGTTCAAGCGCTAGCGAGCGCTTCAGCGTCGGCGATGATGGTGGAGAGCTTGCGTCCGGTGACTTGACTGATGCGCGTGAGCTCGTCGAAGTTGAACGTTCCGCCGTGGATTTTGCGGTTAAGGCTGTTACGTGGGATGCCGGTTTTGATTCCGGCTTCCTCCTGTGTCAGTCCGGCTTGCTTGATGGCGGACTTTACCGCCTCACCAAGCTGCTGAGGGGCAACATCCACAATTTGCTTCATTCCAAACCTCCGATGTTTTATAAGTGAACTATTTTGTTTCGTATGAGACATGATAAACACTTTTTGCCTGATTGAAAACTCGGCGTGTCTTATATGAGACAAAAAACGAGATTTTTGCCGTAATCTGAAGATATGGCAAAAGGCAGTAAAGTCCCGACTATCGAATCAAAAGCTCTTTCGATAGCGATCAAACGAGCAATGGCAACACGAGAGCTAAAAGTGAAGGCACTTGCTGAAACCTCCGGCGTGCCTTACGGAACCCTGAGAAGAATTCTTGAATTGAATACCGTGGCCGATTATGAGCAATTGCAAAAGATCGCAGTCGCACTGCGGATGCCGTTGTCACAAATCATCGCGGACTCTGAACGTCTTGCCAAGGATCCGGACATCATTGGCGAATTCGAATCCACCAACGAGGATCTCAACATGGTCCATGGACCGGAGGTCCGCACCAAGTAGATAAGTGGTATATTGTCCCTTTCTCCACCAGTGCGGAACAGCACGTCGGACAGGATGCTCAGGCCAATCAGGATGGAAATGACGGCCAACGAGCCGATGCACAGTCCAAAAGACAACTCCACAATCATGGTTCCTCCTTTCGGTTCAAGCGCTAGCGAGCGCTTCAGCATCGGAAATGATTTCGGAGAGCTTGCGACCAGTGACTTGACTGATCCGAACAAGCTCATTGAAGTTGAATGTTCCGCCGTTAACGGTTGAGCCAGAGATTGATAAGGACCGTGGCGATGCTTGCCACCGCGCACGCGACGGAGAACCAAGTTGCTATCGTTTCCATGTGAAAACACCTTCCTTTCGATTCAGGCGTCGGCGAGCGCCGTCTGCTGGTCTCTTTCTTCTGTCTTTGCTGCAAGGAAGATGTCAAGACCGTCTCGCCATCTCAATGCGGGAGCGATCTTGTCCAAGACCCGAATTGGCCATTCACGCTGATTACGCATGTATCGGCTCATCACCACACGATTGATGCCAGCCGCATCTGCGATATCGGATTGGGTTATTCCAAGCCGAGCCATACGCACTTTGATTGCTTGCGTCACATATTCATTGCTTGTCACATCACCTCCAATCCCCAAATATTTGGAACACCATTCGATAATTACCGGATATTTGGTGATATGCCCTCAATATAATCCCAAATATTTGGTGTAGCAAACGCGACACGCCGAACGGTATCAAGATGTAGCTTGCCGAGAATTCGAATACAGTCATCGATATGGACAGCAGTACAACCCGCACTGACGAGGTGATTCGTCAGTATATCAATCAAGCAATGGAAGCCAAGAACGTCACCCAAGCAGATTTATCCAAGGCTCTTGACGGCAGATCAAAAGGCTATATCAGCGACCGAGTACTTGGGAAGAGGAGTTGGGCAATCAGTGAACTTGACCGTATCTCGCCCCTCCTTGGGCTGCCAGACGCTCTCTCACTAATCGCAGCAGCTTGTGGATCCGCCTCAATTGATGGTGCCCGCGCCTACGAGGCCCGCGCTCGCCGACCCCGGACCACGGATGAGTTAGTAGATCGGATCGCCGCGCACCCGGAAGACTACGACACGGCCGCCCACAAGGACCCGAACAAGACCCTCGAAGCGGAGACCCCGCGAGACTGAAATTTTTATCCAAAACCAACCACAAACCAAAGAAAGAAGAGAACCATGCACAAAAAGACAATCGCAACGGCCATCGCCGCCCTGCTCGCCCTCGGACTCGGCGCATGCGGCAACACCAACGACACCAAAACCACCGACACCAACAACCCAAGCCAATCACAATCACGGACGGAAAAGACACCGGCAGAACAGCCGGCCGACCTGACCGGCACATGGAAACAAACCAACTCCGGCAGCGACGACTCCTGGATGGAAGCCGAAATCACCACCGACACGATCACAATCCAATTCGTCAGCGACAACGGCGACACGAAAAGCCTGTACTGGAAAGGCACCTACAACGCACCCGACAAGGCCGGCGACTGGAAATGGACGAGCCAAGGAGACACCGAGGCGATGCAGGCCTCCCTGCTCGGCTCCCAGGACGCCACCAAGGACTTCACCTACACCAAGACGAACGGCGTCAGCTGGGAAACCACCATGATGGGCACCACCACAGCGGTGAAGACCGCCAAACAGTGAACGACGATCCAAACAATTGGAAACATTGGGAATGGACCATTTTGCCGACGTCAGGAAAATGGTCAGGGAAGGACGACCATGGACAAGGAAACCATCACCCAATACACCACGTCGCTGGACACGCTCACCAACAAGGACGACAACGACGTGGAATTCTGGCATGCCAGAGAACTCATGAAATACATGGGCTATACGAAATGGGAAAACTTCACGAAAGTAATCCAACGCGCGAAATCAGCATGCGAGAACTCCGGCCAGCCGATCGACGCGCATTTCCGCGACACCAAACGAGACGTGGAACTCGGAAGCGGCGCCATCCGCTCCATCGACGACGTGAAACTCACACGCTACGCCTGCTACCTGACGGCCCAGAACGGCGACCCACGCAAGGAAGAGGTCGCACTGCTGCAAAGCTATTTCGCCGTACAGACACGCACCGCGGAACTACTGGAACAACGCATGGGCGAGATACTGCGCATCGCCGGACGGCACGCGCTGACCGCCGAGGAGAAACAGCTCAGCTCCCTCGCATACCAGCGCGGAGTCAACGAAAGGGACTTCGGCATGATCCGCTCACGCGGCGACCAGGCACTGTTCGGCATGAGCACCACCGACATGAAACTCAAACTCGAAGCGCCGAAAGGTCAGCCGTTGGCCGACAGGCTCCACCCTATCGCGGTGACCGCCAAGCAACTCGCCACCCAGATGACGAACTACGGGATCCAGTAACGGGACCTGCACGGAACGCCCGCGATCACCCGCGAACACGTGGACAACAACAAGGCGGTACGCAAAAGCCTCATCGACCGCGGCATAGCACCCGAGGACCTACCCGCGATGGAGGACATCAAAAGGGTCGAACGCAGGGCGAAACGCGACGAGAAACGCATCGAAGGCACGGGATTCAGGGACGAGGACACGAAAACAGGTGAATGACGACACCCTATCCGCTTGGGCCGCGACCATGGGAGTGCGCATCGAGGAACGCAGGCTGGCAGGCGACAGATGCGGCCTCTACTACGATCCGCTCCGCATCGTCATCCTCGATGAACGGCTGGCCGGCCACCAACGCCGCTGCACCTTATGCCACGAACTCATACACGCCCGGCATCATGATCCCGGATGCGGCACCCAATACGGAACCAGATGCGAGCGACGATGCCGTAGGGAAACCGCGTTGGCGTTGATCAATCCGGTGGACTACGGGCTGGCGGAACGAATGTACGAGGGAGACACGTGGATGATGGCCACGGAACTGGGCGTGACCCTGCAGGTATTGGACGATTACAGGCAGGCATTGCATGACATAGGCGCGTGCATCCGCTAACGTGTTTCATCCGGCGAATATTTTGCGATGATGACCACACCCATGCGATCCACCGCATCCTTATACAGGCTTATAGACCCTTATATTCGTCTGTAATCCTTATAAGAGTGACTTCGTTCGCTTTTCTTTGTGCTTCGATTTCCGCGTCGAGCGATTTCTCGGCCATGGTGATGATCCTGTTTGCGGCTCCTGGTCGGATTCGTTCGTAGCCGGCGAATTCATCGACGGTCGGAAGTGGGGCGGAACGCCATTGGAAGGCTACCTGTTGGACGCCTTCTCTCGTTCCATTGACTCGTGGAGTGTCCGGCCGACCCTGTTCCATGCCGCTGTCTGGAGTTCCGCGGCCGATTTCACTTGGATCGGTGACCTGTACTCCACGCGTCTCGTCACCGCTATCCTCGTTCCGGCCGCCGCTCCGCGCCGCATCGATTCCATCATCGTCTTCATGCTCATCGTCCACGGCACCCCCTTGCTTCGGTTTTCCGATCTACCGGCGGATGGCCGGCGTCGTCAACGTTTCTTCACAATCTGGATAATCCTGATACATTCCGGTGATTTCGGTAATCATCAGGAAAACCGAATAAATTCAAAGATCCGGCACCCACATATTGTGGGCGCCGGGGTTTGATGTCGTTTAGTCGTTTTTCCTATTGCGGATCGCCTGTATCAGGCTTGATCCTGCTCCGATAAGGCCAGCGATGCCGCCTATGACGGCCGCCGCGTTGTTCTTGTTGAGGACGCCTATGAAGCAGATGACCCAAGGCGATGCGGACATGCTGGCGGACGTGATGAGAACCGCCCATGATTCGAGTGTCGATGAGCGTAGCATCGCCTTGTTCTTAGCGTGCACGGTCTCTTCGGACATGCGCATGATGCGTTCGGGGAACGTCGGATCGACGGCTTTGAAACCGGCCATGTCCTCCGGAGACGGGGTCGCGCCGGCCCAGAGCGATCCTAGTATCGTCGGTTGTCCGCCATTGTCCTGCGGGTCG
>OLDJ01000476.1_pt1 | contig 7024 bp, 6 predicted proteins | sample 1609041 | NCBI WGS metagenome assembly OLDJ01 (sample SAMN02675046, study PRJEB24791) | human gut metagenome, SKBSTL021 | isolation source: stool | host: Homo sapiens | place: USA
CCACAAAGGACGGTATCAATCTTGTGTGCGTCCTGCCGGACACTCTGACAAGCCCGCAGCTTACCGCAGAATGGGAAAACAATCTGACGCAGATAGCCAAAGGCAAGGCAGACCCCGCCGTATTTATGGAGGGTATTGAGGATATGGCGCGGGAACTGGTAAAGACCTATCCGTTTCTTTCTGATGATAAATCGCAGATGTTCAAACCGGAACGGGAAGCATTGGGAAGCTGCCCCCGCTGCGGTTCTCCCGTTTATGAGGGCAAGAAGAATTACTATTGCAGCAACAAAGAATGTATCTTTACCATGTGGAAAAATGACCGTTTCTTTGAGGAACGCAAAGTAGCCTTTACCCCGAAGATTGCCGCTGCACTCTTAAAATCCGGCAAAGTAAATGTGAAAAAGCTCTATTCCCCAAAGACGGGCAAAACCTACGACGGAACTATCGTATTAGCTGATACGGGCGGGAAATACGTTAACTACCGGGTGGAGCTTCCGAAGAAAAAATAACTGAATAGCAAGCATAGGAAAAGAGTACCCTTTTCCGTAAAATCCCTGCTTTCTCTACCGAGAACGGCGGGGATTTTTGCTTGTTGGGAAGTTTCCCAAACCCTCTGAAATCTTGAAAAATCTTTGGCAAAAATACGGGCGCGGGGTACTGAATGATGAAACTGGAAAATGCAGCGTCCGCGCTGCCGTTTGGAAAGGAGGTTACACATGGCAAGTTTACGGGACACCGTAAAGGACTATCAAGAAGAATTAAGGGACGGTATCGCTTGGGTGGCGTTTTGGAAAACGGGACGTTCTTGGAACGCCGAATATTTCCACCTTGAAATGGGCGACTACCTTTACCCGGAGGACAGAAGCCGCATGGAAGAAATCAAACAGACTGACCCCGCCGCTGTTGTGGTAAACGGCTATTATTCCGGCTATCTTGGCGAGGATATGAGCCTTGACGAACTGACCGCCGGGGTGCGCCGCCACTACGAAAACGGATATAGCAATATCGGAGAATTTATCAAAGCCCACGACGACAGGCTGCCGCCGGAGCTTATCGAGGAAGCAAGAGCCGCCGCCCACGCTGCGGGGCTTCCTTTCTCTGAAAAAGCCTACCGGGACGGAGAAGAACCCGACCCCTATATTTTTGACGGGAGCATGAGCATGGAGGACTACGAACTTATGCACCGCATGATTGAAAACGAAAGGAGTGAACGCATGGCAGAAACGATTTTAAGCGGGTATCTTTCTAATCTTGGAAAGCACACCGAGGGCAGACCTGCGGGCGAATGGGTATCATTCCCCACGACTGCCGAGCATTTGAAAGAAGTCTTTGACCGTATCGGGATTGACGGCAAAAACTACGGGGAGCTGCATATCACAGAATACCAGTCCTCTATTCCGGGACTGGCAGGAAAATTGACCGAACTTGAAAGCCTTGACGAACTGAACTATTTGAGCGAACTTTTGAAAATGCAGTTTGACGACGACCGGGAAAAATTTGCTGCGGCTATAATATGCGGCGACCATACAAGGGACTTGCAGGACATTATAAACCTTGCACAAAACCTTGATTGTTACTGGCTTTACCCGTCCGTACAGAGTGAGGAAGATTACGGGCATTATCTGATTGAAGAACTGGACGAGTTGGAGCTGCCCGAAGAAGCAAAAAAATATTTCATGTATGAGGAATACGGGCGGGACGCTGCTATCAATGACGGGGGCAGATTTACCGAGCAGGGCTATATCTACAATAACCGCAACACCTTTACAGAATGGTACGACGGGCGCGACGTGCCGGAGGAATACCGGGTAACGCCGCAGCCGCCAGTACAGGAAAAGGAACAGGCAGACCTTGACGCTTCCGCAGCCATACCGACCACCGCCACAGAGCAGCCCCCGGTTCTCCCGATTATCCTATCTTCTGAAAAGCCCGCCGACAAAATGAAAGAGATTACCGACCGACTGGAACAGGGAATTTTAGAACTGTATGAAAGCGACCGTTACGCTGATTATCTGCGTACTATGTCAAAATTCCATGATTACAGCCTTAACAATACAATCCTTATCGCCATGCAGGGCGGCAACCTTGTGAAAGGCTATAAACAATGGGAAAAGGAATTTGACCGCCATGTAAAGCCCGGAGAAAAAGCTATCAAGATACTTGCACCGTCCCCGTTTACCGTTAAGAAACAGGTGGAAAAAATCGACCCGGACACCCAAAAGCCTGTTTTCGATAAGGACGGGAAACCTGTTACCGAGGAAAAGGAAATCAAGATACCCGCTTTTCGTGTAGTATCTGTCTTTGATATTTCACAGACCGAGGGAAAAGAACTTCCTGCCCTTACCTATGAGCTGACGGGCAACGTGGAACAATACAAGGATTTTTTCGCTGCCCTTGAAAAGACTTCCCCCTTTGCTATGGGATTTGAAGCACTAAGCGGCGGCGTAAAGGGACGCTGCAATTATGAGGAAAAGCGTATCCTTATCAACGAGGGTATGGACGAATTGCAGAATATCAAGACCGCAATCCATGAAATCGCCCATGCCACGTTGCATGATACCGCCCTTGCCATGCCGGAACGCCCCGACCGCCGCACCCGCGAGGTACAGGCGGAAAGCGTCGCCTATGCGGTCTGCCAACACTACGGGCTTGATACGTCGGACTATTCTTTTGGGTATATCGCCGGGTGGAGTAGCGGAAAGGAACTTGCAGAACTGAAAGGCTCTCTTGAAACAATCCGCAGCACAGCCGCAAGTCTGATTGATACCATAGACGGGCATTTTGCAGAAATCCAAAAGGCACAGGATAAGGAACAGACCACCGAACAGGCGCAGCCCGAAGCAGAAGCCCCCGCGCCGGAGCTTCCCGAAGAAACAGCCCCGGTACAGGAAAAAGCAGCACAGACCGAGCCGGAAGCTGATACAGGCGCAAGCAGCGAAACACCGCAGACCACACAGCCGGAACAGGTAGCCCCCGTCGCCCCTTATTACACTATCAATGAAGCTGCCGCCAAACGTGCAAAGGATATGAACAGCTTTTCCGATTATAAGCAAGGCAGCGCGACGGCTGAATACAGGCATTATGTAGATGAAGCCGTACAAATCGCAGAAAGGCAAAAACAGCGGGTAGACCCGATGTACCATGAGAAAATCGACAGCCTGCTTGACACCTACGCCCGGAAACTGGCAGCGAACATGAACAAAGGCTATGAGATTGACGCGCGTGTTCCCTCTATCCTGATTGCGGGCGGCTCTAACTTCCCCACAAGGAAGAAAGAAAAGCAGAACGCAGCCCGCGACAGCAATTACCGGGAATGGCAGGACATACAAGGACTTCTTGATAAAATCCGCAGTACCGGCATGGGCGGCATCAGCGCAGACGACCCGCAGGCAGTACAGAAGTTAGAAAAGAAACTGGAAAACCTTGAAAAATCGCAGGAAACCATGAAAGTGGTAAACGCCTATTACCGCAAGCATAAGACCCTTGACGGCTGCCCGCATTTGTCGCCGGAACAGCTTGAAAAACTGAAAGCAGACATGGCGAGCAGTTGGCATTTGGAGGACAAGCCCTTTGCGACTTGGGCGTTATCCAACAACAGCGCAGAAATCCGGCGCGTGAAAGACCGTATCAAATCCCTTTCACAGCAAAAAGAAATCGGTTTTGTGGGTTGGGAATTTGACGGCGGCAAGGTGGAAGCAAACACCGAAGCGAACCGCCTGCAAATCTTCTTTGAGGATAAGCCGGACGAAGCCACGCGGGAAGCCTTAAAAAGTAATGGCTTCCGTTGGTCGCCAAAAGCAGGGGCATGGCAGCGGCAGCTTACCAGTAACGCCTATTATGCGGCTGATTATATCAAGGCGATTGCACCTCTTACCGGGGAAAAGCCGACCGAGTTACAGCGGGCGCATATCCGGGCGCAAAAGGTAGCTGCACTGGAACAACCCGCACAGGGGCAGCCGGAACAGGAAGCCCCACAGGACAAAGACACCTTTTCCATTTACCAGATAAAAGGCGGGGACGAAACAAGGGATTTGCGCTTTGAACCTTACGACCGTCTGACTGCCGCAGGATACCGGGTAGACGTGAAAAACTATGCGCTTGTCTATTCCGCACCTCTTACGCCAGGGACTTCCCTTGAAGATATTTACACCCGCTTTAATATCGACCACCCGAAAGATTTTAAGGGACACAGCCTTTCCGTTTCCGACGTGGTGGTGCTTCATCAGAACGGACAGGACACCGCCCACTATGTAGACAGCTTCGGTTATAAGGAAGTACCGGAGTTTTTTAAGGAGCAGGAAAAAGCCCTCATTCCCGACGAATTGGAAACAGGCGAAACAATCAAAACGCCGAGGGGGACTTTCTATGTAACCGCCATGAGCCGCGCGCAAATGGAAGCTGCCGGATATGGATTGCACCACCAGTCCGACGACGGAAAATATCTGATTATGGGGAACGGAACGCGGGCGTTTGCCATTGCCGCAGAGCAACCGGAAAACTATCTGAAAACTGCCGAGCAGACCACCGAGCAAAACTACAACATGATTGACGGGCAGATAAATAACACCCCGACCGCTGCGGAACTGGAGGAAAAGGCAAAAGCCGGCGGACAGATTTCCCTTGCAGAATACGCCGAAGCCCTCAAAGCAGAAAAGAAACAGACAGAACCGGAGAAAAAGCCCTCTATCCGGGCGCAGCTTAGAGCAGACAAAGAAAAGACCGCACAGAAAAAAGCGGCAAAAACAAAAAATCACGAATTGGAGGTATGAGCATGATTAGACTGACCGTTGAAGAAATGAACCTGTTGAGTATTTACCATGAGGGAAGCAAGGTACAGCTTATTGAAAATATGACGGCTGCGTTGCCATTCATGGACGAGGATATGCGCCCCTTTGCAGAGCGCACCTTACAAAAAATCTCCCCACTAACAGAAAACGAGTATGCGGAGCTTGCCATTTTCGCCGCTGATGAGGTATGACCGGGGTTAAGCGGCTCACGCCGCCACAGAGCCGGAAAGTCAACAGCCTTGTGAAAAAGGAGTGCTGTAACTGCGAGCGCGGACACTGTATCTTACTGGACGACGGGGAGGAATGTGTCTGTCCGCAGCTTATTTCCTATTCACTTTTATGCAAGTGGTTTCAGATTGCCGTACTTCCTCTTGATAAGCTGCTGTATGCAGAGCTATTCAAGACCGAGGACAAAAAGCGTTGTAGTGAGTGCGGCACATTCTTTGTATCAAAATCAAACAGCGTCAAATACTGCCCGGACTGCCGAAAGCGTATTACCCGCAGACAGGCAGCCGAGCGCATGAGGAAACGGCGCGCGGCGGTTACGCAATAAGGGCGAAAAAAGCCTTGATTTACAGGGCATAAACGGCGTGAAACTGGTATAGGCGATACAGAATACCTTTTCCCTTGAAATCGGGGTTCTACTGCGTAACATTTCATAACTGCACCCATAAGGAAACCGGGGCGCGGATAGTCTTTACTGACTGTCTGCGTCCCGGTTTTTTCTTTGCTATTTTTCCATGTTGATTTGAGGGGTTGCGCCCTTATCTGCGGTAAGTAAACGATATATCGTAAGGGGGATATACCATGTAGCCACGACAAGCCGCCATATCAAAATGACCCCGCCGATAATGCCGCCCAAAATAAAGTTGAGGGCGACGATACCCACCGTTCCGGCTATGTCATACCCATGCGGTACAAGCCATACGAACATACGGCGAATACCAAAGGGAATACCGCAGCACAGCCATACATAAAAGTAATTGGTCTGCCCGTCCTCTGTAAAGACGTTCTTGAACATGAAGAATAAAAACAATGCGATAACGGCGGGCAAAACAGTTCTCTTGAAAAAGTCTTTCCAAATTTCCCCGCGTGTCATGGTATCACTCCCTTTCGATTGGGAATTGTGGGATAGCTTCTAACAGTTTCAGTATGAGTGTTTGCCGTAAATCTTCGTCGATTTCTTCTTTTGTCGTTCCGTCCGGCTGACGCTTTTTTACCATTGCAAGGTGGTTGATTTCGTCGCCGTAACAATCAAGCACTTTTTCCAACGCCCATTTTTCGCCCGTAACGGCGGCGCGTATCGTTTCATAGTCCGGCATTTCCTGTTCCATTCTCTGACACTTCCTTTTATTTGACAAACTGTAAGTTGTTTATCCAAAATGGAATGGAATGACCATATCAAGTAAAAATGCAAGAACTATACTAATTGTTCCCATTAGCACAGAACTTCTCAATGTGTCCCTCCTCAAAACAGTAAGTCCAATAATAAAGACTGCCAATTCTAAAACAGAGAGTGCTTCGAAATATCCCCATCCATATACGAAAGTCATGTTAAACAATACTGCTAAAATCAATATTGATAATATGAATGCCGGTTTGCTTTTCCCTTTCGTATACCAACAAACAAATGCCAAGAACGGAGAAATAATGGTAAAGCCAAACCAAATCATAGCGTAGCTCCTTGGGATAAAACCTGCAACATAGTTTGAATACAAATAGTAACTTGTAACCATACCGACAAAAAATGCAAAAACATTGACGCTTGCTCTTATTGCAGAATTACTATAAATAGAAATACACAGTGCAATCAATACCCAAATTGCAAAACGCCCAAGGAAATTATGAACATCTAATGCTCCATCTATTGCCATAAGCACACTTGGAAGTTCAACTTGACGAAAATCCAAAAATTTTGAAAAAGTCCCCAAAGCTATTCCAAGGAACAATACAGCTATGGTATTTATAATTTTTCTATTACTAGATATGGGATTTTCTGCACTTCTTATATCATTCAAAAACTTGTTCATAGGCATCTCCAAAATTCAAATTTTCCAGTTCTACAAACTGGAATTTTCGTTTTCACTATTGTTTCTTATTTGAAATCATACCACCTATTACCTGAACAATTAGAGCTATTCCAAAACCAACAACACCACCTGCTAAAGTAATTAGAATGATTTCATCATAATTAAATCTATTTGCAGCAAAAGACCATATTCCTGCTATGATTGCAA
>OLDJ01000480.1_pt1 | contig 7006 bp, 7 predicted proteins | sample 1609041 | NCBI WGS metagenome assembly OLDJ01 (sample SAMN02675046, study PRJEB24791) | human gut metagenome, SKBSTL021 | isolation source: stool | host: Homo sapiens | place: USA
TAACCATGCTGACAAGCAACGCTAAGGAATTCACTCGTGCTGCATCTATTCTGGGTATCTTCGTTGTTGGTGGTCTGATTGCCAACTACGGTGCTACTTCTCTGCGTATTACTGTTGGTTCTCCTACAATCAACATTCAGAGTCTGATTGATGGAATTCTGCCAAAGCTGATTCCATTACTGATTACGCTTGGTATCTATACACTGATCAAAAAAGGCTGGACACCTGTTAAATGTATCCTTCTGATTCTGGTTACAGGTATCGTTGGATGTGCATTCGGTATCTGGGCTGGTGATTCCAAAGCTATGGATAACGATGGAAACACAATCGCAGGTGGATACAACCCGCTGGTTGAATGGTACACTTACGATGGCGGTGAAAAAGAACCTTCTGCTAAAGAGCAGAAACACGCAACTCAGGAAATCATTAAGCAGCTGCAGGATCTGGGTATCAAGATTGATGCTACTGCAGACGCTATTAGTGACTTAGGCTACGGCGGTTCTGGTTACGAACAGAAATAATAGTATTTCGCTATTATAGATAAATAGTAAAAAGCTCTCTCTACTTTAACGTACAGTTCATACGTGGAAAAGGTTTCTTCGGAAACCTTTTTTCTAAATATAGCGCTGAATTACAGTGTCTGTACTCCGTTTCAATTATGATATATATTCTTGTACCGTTTTCAATGAAGGAATGAGGTATTTTATGAACCCTATTTTATTAGTCATTATTATGATCGGCGGTATCCTTATCCTGGCCTATCAGATAACAAAGAACAGACTGCTGAATAGCTTGAACAGGGCTTTGACAGCAAATGATAAGGAGGCAATCAACAGGATTACCGATAAGTCTTTGAATCAGCGAATTTTATCTCCTTATGTATGTGATTTATATATGCTGCGTGTTCTTTTCAAAACCGGGCAGATTGAAGAACTAAAGGAACATCTGAACCTCGTACTGGATAAGCCATATACACTTGAGAAAAGAAAAGATATTCTGGACATTTACTATTATCAGTTCTTATTTAAAGACGATGCAGAGTACGCTGAAATACTGCTGGACCGGATTAGAGAAACCAATGATGCAGCCTATATTGAATACAATACAAATGCTTACAAGGTGATGATTCTAAAGCATACAGACTTACTGGAGGATATGATTCAGGGTATTGATGATAAAAAATATCATGGATTTGCCTTGGGAATAACTTTATATCTGGCAGCCTTGCAGTATTATTATTTAAACGATATGGAAAATGCGCGTATTTTCTTTTACAATAGTCTGAGCTGTTTCCATGCGAAGTCGATCTATGCTGCGCATGCACAGGCCTGGGTGGATAAGCTGAGTAAGGATATGAATGCAGCTGATCTGGATTATTGAAATATGCAATGATTTGTTGATTACTATCGTAAATAAAAAAAGAGGAAATCTGAGGTTTCGTGTTAACCTTTACCGATTTCTTCTTTTTATTTACAAAGCGTACTTCCTTATTTTACTATTCTAAGGTGTCTCTATAAAGAATACAGTAAAAACCGTGAATAGACTCATGCTGTTGAAAAGTAAAAGCATCAGTAATCTAGATCCTCGGCACCAAGTTCTTCCGTCAACCGGTCAACATACGCCTTTGCTTTTGCATAGTAAAAGGATTTTTTGTTAAAGCAGCTCAAACTGTTATAGAAATATGTTCTTGCATTATCCTTATCCTGAAGAAGCAGGTATTGCATTCCTACCATAAAGACAGCAATTCCCAGCCCTAGCCCCGAATACTTCTTATTTTCTATTCCTTCTATCATGGTGTCCAGCAGATCTGTATTATGTTCAATCATAACAGAATATGCTTCTTCATTGTATGTTATATACTGTGGATCATTTGTTTCCCTGATTTTCTCCAATAGCCTGAACGCCCATTCCTTATCTTCATGGAATAAAAAATGATAAAAATAAATATCCAATACTTCCTTACGCTTTTCCAGAGTATACGGCTTCTCCAGCGTTTCCATAAGATATTTTTTAAAACCGATATTATCACCTTTATTTAAGAGTGCACGCAAAATATAAAGATCACAGACAAAGCTTCCCATAAAGCGTTTATAGAATGACTTTTCTGAAAGCTGCAGGACCAGATCATAATTCTGATTTTGCATTGCCTTACTGACTTTGGATAATACATGGTTTTTTATCATTTGATATGCCAGAAAGCATACGATAAAACCAACTGCTATAACGATTGCCATACCGTCCATTAAATCACCTCGTTCATTTGATTTAGAAAAAGACCATAGACCGAAGTGCTATGATCTTTTTCTTTCGATACACATTCATGTATCTTAAGTAGGATGAGAGAGTTTTAGATAATCGTAAACCTTATTCAGGCATTGTTACGTTGACACCAGCTTTATTCAACTGATCAACAACGCCCTGGATTGCATCGTATGCCTGCTGACCTGTTTTCTCTGCAGCTGCAGGTTCAGGATAGTCATACCAAGAAACAAGTGGATCATATCCACCATTGATAGAAGCACCGTTTTCATCAATTGCCTTAGAGTCACCGGCAAAGATTCCAAATGCGCATCCGACAATACCAGCTACCAGAATCAGAAGGATACATTTGATCGGTGTCCAACCCTTTTTGATTAAGAAGAACAGACCGATTGTGATAACCAGCGGTAACAGCTTCGGCAAGATACCGTTCAACAGATTCTGAACATTGATAGCAGGATCTGCAATAGCGATACGAAGTGAAGTGGAACCATAGTTGGCAATCAATGCACCTACTGTAAAGATACCAAGAATACTAGCAGCACGAGTGAATTCCTTAGCGTTGCTTGTCAGCATGGTTACAGCCTTTGTACCAAGGTTGTAGGACCAGTGCATCAGCCACCAACGAACAACAAACTGTACAGCGTTGAAGATTACCAGAAACAGAATAGCACCAATGATGCTCTTATCATTCAATGCCATGTTAGCCGTGATACCCGCTGTAATTGGAACTAATGTCAACCAGAACAGCGCATCACCGATACCACCCAGAGGACCGGCAGCGGAAATACGTACGGAACGAATGGTCTGTGTTTCCGTTTTGTTCTGTTCCAGAGATAATACAATACCCATAACAAAGGTTACCAGGAACGGGTGCGTATTCAGGAAGTCCAGGTTATGTGCCATGGAAGCCTTTAAATCCTCTTTGTTTGTATGAATCTTTTTCAGACCTGGGAGGATTCCCCACAGCCATCCGCAGGCCTGCATTCTTTCATAGTTGAAAGAAGCCTGCAGGAAGCATGACATCCATACCATTTTATTCAGTGTTTTCTTATCCAGCTTAGCTGCCGGAGTTAAATCGCTATATCTTTCAGGAATATTATATGCCATCAGAAACACCTCCTACATTTGAACCTGCACTGTTTTTGATTTTTGTGTTGATCTGGTAGTCATATAATGCAATAGCCAGACCTACGAATGCACACAGCAGCAGTGTTGCGCTGCTAACAGATTCGATACCCATACAGATGTTAGCCATAACGAAACCTGCGAACAGGAATCCCCACATTTCGCCGGACATCATAACCTTCATCAGGATAGCGAATCCGACAAACTTCATAGCACCACCGGCAGCGTCTAATCCAGCCATTACCCAAGAGAACTGGAAGGACAGGTCTTTCAGTGTTACACCAAGTTTTGATCCACCATAAACACCAGCTACAGCCAGGATACCGAACAGGATACCCAGGATAGCCATTTCTGTAAAGTTAATCATTGCAATTGCTTTTCCGTCTGCCTCTTCAGCAGCTTTATCAGCTTTTGCCATTAAACCTGACATAATAGTAAATGTTAATGTTACTGCATACTGCCCGAATACTGCGAATGGAATAGCCAAACCTACAGCCAGACCTACACCTTCTGCAGTCGGTTCAAGATTCATGGAAACTGCGAACACAGCTGTCATGATTGTACCCATAATTGCGTTAGGCGGCTGCGCTCCACCGATTGGCATACTACCAATCTGTACTAGCTGATAAGCACCACCGACAACGATACCTAATTCAAAGTTACCTAAGATAGCACCAATAATTGGTCCCAGTACAATAGGCTGATACAGGGATTCTAAGAAACTGAACTGGTCAATACCCATAATGAACGCCACTATGAATACCAGTAAAGCTTGAATGATATTTACATCCATGTTGTTTCTCCTTTCAAATCAATGATTTAAGATAAGATTTTTTTAATTTTTCGATAAATTATTATTTGAATAATTTATCAAGATTTTCTACAGGTGTATCTGGAACACGTTTAATTTCCAGCTCTACGCCCAAGTCCTGTAGTTTCTTGAAAGTCGCAACATCGTCATCATCTACAGCAACGCTGGTGGCAACCTGACGCTTGCCGTCTGCCATATGCATGTTTCCGATATTGACTTTCTTAATAGGTACTCCACCTTCTACTAATCTTAGTACATCCTGTGGAGTTTCACAGATAATTGCAATGTGCTGTGCTGGACTTGCTTTTCCGATAATGTCAATTGTCTTCTGAATTGAGAAGAAACGTGTCTGCGCATAAGCCGGTGCAGCCATGTTCATCAATCCCTGACGGAATTCATCTGTAGACACTGCATCATTGGCTACTAACAGAAGGTTAGCTCCTACAACTCCACACCACTGTGTTGCAACCTGTCCGTGAATCAAACGGTTATCAATTCTTGTTAATACGATATCTGGCATTTTGCTCTCTCCCTTCTACCATTAGACATGAACTAATTTACCGAACCTTGATGAGGTGGATTCGATAAGTAAACCCTTTCAGTTCACTTAGATTCTATGTCAAAAAACAGCATAATTCTTTACACTTTTTATCAGTGATTTTGCACTTTTTAGTAATTTTCCGGAGATTTTGCAGGTAAATAATGCAAACTATCAGAAATATACATACCAGCATCAAAATTTTACATATTCCCATGATTTTTGTTAATTGTGTGATAAATAAATTAAATTTGTCTTTTTTTATTACCATTTCCATTTTATGAAAACACTTACATAAAAATATAGAGTTTTCAGTGATTTCATTGCTGCTTGATTTTCTTCCTTTTTCCTTTTATATCAAATCTGAATTTGATATACTAATAGTAATGAGAGGGTGATTGCTTTGTTTAATAAAACAACAAGTTTTATTTTCAATAAATACGGTGAAATCGTCAATGAACTCACAAAGCACCAGACACCGAAGCTCAGTCGCACAATTGTAAAGCTGAAGGACAAGAGCTTTGATAATTTCATGTTCTATACCAGTGACATCTATGTTCGCGTACAGAGCGGAATCGTTATGCTGGTCGTCACAAAGGATGATACTGCCAGAAGCTATGAGCGTTTTGTAGTACATCGCCATATCAAAATACGAAAGGGCGTTAAATTTAATTTTCTATGCATATCCTCCAGTGCTAAGCTGGAAGTGGAGATGGATTTCAAGGCAAAGAAGAGACAGATGTCTACCTATGACCATAATCCAATCGTCTATGAGCCAATCGTACCAACCTTTGAGATAAAAGAAATTCTAGCCTATTATTATCAGGTCCGCAATGCCAGCTATACCTTTCCAGGTGAGAAGCACAATTACTGGGAGCTGACCTTCATCGACAATGGCGAGCTGGAAACGACTGTGGATGGAGAAACGTATCAGCTGGATGAATTGGATCTTATTTTATATGCGCCCGGGCAGTACCATACCCAGAAAACCGGTCACGCAAAATCATGTTCCTATCTCACCATCATGTTTGATATGGAAATACCCGATTCCTATCTTGTCACGAATCGTGTCTACAATGCCCACCGTGATATCCACAACGCTTTAAACAATTTTATTAAGGTCTCCGGCAATGATATGCTTTATGACAGTGAATTGATGCTATGTTACATGAAGGAGCTGCTTATCAAAATTCTGCAATATGACTTCCTTACCAGTTCCCCTGTCGCATCAACACCGATGCAGCAGCGGTTTGAAAATGAGCTGTTAAATGAAATCGTAATTTTTATCAATGACAGCATCTATGAGCAGATCACCATCGAGGAAATCTGTCTGAAATTCTCAATATCACGCTCCAGCCTGCAGACTCTCTTTAAAAATAACCTTGGGGTTGCGCCGAAGCAGTATATCAGTGACCTGAAGCTTAACAAAAGCAAGCTGCTCATTAAAGAGAGTGTCTACACAATCAGCGAAATCGCCAGTATGATGGGATTTACCTCCATTCACTATTTTTCAAGGAAATTCAAGCAGCAGTTCGGTATCACTCCGACAGACTATGCAAAGACGATTTACAATTAGCAGCATCTGTAAAGCGTATGGTTATCACAACACACAGATATGTTCACAGATTCCTATTTGAAATATGGAATGAGTTGGTTTATGAAGGAAGAATCAACTCATATTCAAACAATGATTCATAAAAGGCAGCTGAAAACCAGACGATTTCTTGTATTGTCTGGTTTTTATGTCCTCATGTATATGAATTTGGATGAAAAAGCGAATTATTCTTCTGAGAGAACAGGAAAATGTATTTTATATGCGGAAAGTTTATGTCAGCGGTAGCAGAAGAATAGAAGCAATCATGTGATTCTGCAACAGCTCTGTGGTAATCACAAAGGGATATTCTTTCATATAGGAAAGACTTCTGAAATCTTAGCGTCGAATTCATAGAAAAAGCACACAATTCCAGCATGGTTTTGTGTGCTTTTCATTATTTTGTTTTCGAAGAGTTTCTTTTCTCCAGCACCTGGTTGACCGCAAGTCTGGAAATTGTAATTTCAATTCCTTTTGCCACTTCAACATCGAGGTACTCTTCCTTTGCACGGATAATCTTTCCCCTGATACCGCCTGCGAACAGGATATCCTTCCCCGGCTTCATACGGTTGAGCTGATCCTTCAGTTCTTCTCTTTTCTTTTTCATCATACGTGCGCTGACGATATAATAGATGAGCAGAAAGCAGATGAGCAGAAAACCAAGGGTGATGCAGCACCA
>OLDJ01000497.1_pt1 | contig 6874 bp, 7 predicted proteins | sample 1609041 | NCBI WGS metagenome assembly OLDJ01 (sample SAMN02675046, study PRJEB24791) | human gut metagenome, SKBSTL021 | isolation source: stool | host: Homo sapiens | place: USA
GCAACCGTGATCTCTCAGATTGTGAGGGCACTCCTTTGTTTCTGGCAGCTGCTGCGGACAAAGGAAAGCTATGGATTGAAGATTCGAAAAATCCGTTTTGACAAAGGAATCCTTGTCCAGATCATCAAGATCGGACTGCCTTCCGGAGTGCAGAACTCTATCATTGCGTTTGCAAACGTAATCGTGCAGTCCAATATCAATGCATTCGGAGAGATGGCAATGGCGGGCTATGGGGCCTACACAAAGGTGGAAGGGTTCGGTTTTCTGCCCATCAACAGCTTTACTATGGCACTGACGACATTTGTAGGACAGAATCTGGGTGCAAAGCAGGAGGAGCGCACGAGAAAAGGGGCGCGATTTGGAATTCTCGCAGCAGTTATATTGGCAGAACTGATTGGTGTCGTGGTATTTCTTCTGGCACCACAGCTGATCGCGGCATTTGACTCTTCTCCTGAGATCATTCGGTTTGGTGTGGAAAAAGCCAGAACAGCAGCGTTATTTTACTGTCTGCTTGCATTTTCACATTCCATTGCAGCAATTCTGCGCGGTGCGGGGAAGACGATGGTGTCCATGATCATTATGATGATGTGCTGGTGCGTGATCCGGGTGTCTTTCCTTTCCGTGATGATTCCGCTCACTCACAGCATTCAGGTGGTATACTGGGTATATCCGCTGACATGGAGTTTAAGTTCTCTGGCATTTTTCTGGTATTATAAGAAAGCGAAGTGGATATAATAAATAGTAACAGACCAGATCAGGGAATGGAGAATCGAAATGAAACGTGTTCTCGCAGTGTTACTAAGCGCAGTACTGAGTCTCTCTGTGGCTGTTGTGCCCGGGATTCAGACTCTGGCAGAAGAGCCGGATGCGGCTCAGAAAACAGAAGGGCAGCAGGAGGCAGAGGTGGAAGTACAGGCACCAAGTGCCGTTTTGATGGAAGCGTCCACAGGCGCTGTGTTGTATGAAAAAGATGCAGATACAAGACGCGCGCCGGCCAGTGTCACGAAGATCATGACTATGCTTTTGATCTTTGATGCACTGGAGGATGGAAAAATTGCGCTGGAAGATGAGGTGTCAACCTCGGAATATGCAGCGTCCATGGGAGGTTCTCAGGTGTTTTTGGAGCCCGGAGAAACGCAGAGTGTGGATACGATGTTAAAATGTATTTCCGTAGCCAGTGCCAATGATGCCTGTACCGCCATGGCAGAGTACATAGCGGGCAGTGAAGAGGCTTTTGTAAAGATGATGAATGAACGGGCGGCAGGGCTCGGCATGAAAAATACAACGTTTCAAAACTGTAACGGACTGGATACCGAGGGACATTTGACGACGGCAAGAGATATTGCTCTGATGTCCAGAGAATTGATCGAAAAATATCCGAAGATTCATGATTACTGCATGATCTGGATGGATACGATCACCCATACTACAAAAAAGGGGACTTCTGAATTTGGATTGTCCAACACGAACAAACTGGTACGGCAGTATCCGTATGCCACAGGTTTAAAGACAGGTTCCACCGATGAAGCAAAATTCTGCGTGTCTGCCACAGCTGAAAAAGACGGGATGGAACTGATCGCAGTGATCCTGGGCGGAGAAAATTCGAAACAGCGGTTTCAGGACGCGACGAAGCTTCTGAATTATGGATTCGGAAAGTGCCAGGTATACGAAGACAATGATCCGCCGAAGTTAAAGCCGGTCGAAGTGCAAGGTGGTGTCAAAGATCAGATTCTCTGTGAGTATGCGGATACGTTCCGCTATCTGGACACAAGCGGAGCAAATCTGGCAGGGGTGACAAAGAAGGCACAGATGAAGCAGTCTGTAAAAGCTCCAGTGAAAAAGGGACAGAAAGTAGGCGAACTTGTCTATGAGCTGGGAGAAAAAGAAATCGGAAGAGTGGAGATTCTGGCAAAAGAAAGCTGTAAAAAAGCAGAATTTTTGGATTATCTGAAAAAAGTGATGCAAAAAATCAGGGTGTAGCGAAATGCTGCACCTTTCCTTATGTTGAACTGCATTTAAAAAAATGATAGGATAAGAAGAAAAAATGACAAAAAGGAGAATGCCATGAAAGCAGTGATCTTAGTGGTCTTTGTTCTGACAGTGGCGGCAGTTCTTTGTCTGCTGGAAGCGTACCGGGAGCAGCAGTATTTCAAGGTGACAGAGGACGCTGTTGTATCCCGCAGGCTGAACGGGCTGAAAAAGGAAAAGAAGATCGTGTTTTTAAGCGATCTGCACAATAAAGAATATGGAGCCGGAAATGAACGTTTGCTGGATGCGATCTGCAAAGCGAGGCCGGATCTGATTCTGATCGGCGGGGATATGCTGGTCGGGAAGAAAGGGTGTTCCTTTGCTCCGGCTCTGGAATTTGTTTCAAAACTTCCTGCGATCGCTCCGGTTTATTATGCCTGCGGAAATCACGAGCAGCGGATGAAAAGAAAACCGGAAGTCTATGGGGAGGTTTATCAGGAGTATCAAAAGCAATTAGAAGAATGTGGCGTGCATTTTCTGGAAAATAGCAGCGTCCTGCTTAAGGAGGATGACTGCCGGATCCGGATCTCGGCTCTGGAACTGCCCCTTGCAACTTATACAAAATTCAAAAAATACCGGGTCACAGAGCAGGATGTAACAGCATGTATTGAAAAAGAAGCTGCGGATTATGAGATTCTTCTGGCGCACAATCCGGTTTATTTTGACGCATATAAAAAATGGGGAGCAGATCTGGTGCTTTCCGGGCATCTTCACGGCGGGATTATCCGTCTGCCGGGAATCGGAGGTCTGATCACGCCTCAGGCGATTCCGTTTCCGAAATATTCCGGGGAGATGACAACAGAAGGAGAGCAGACGATCATTGTGAGCCGCGGGCTTGGCACTCATACGATCAATCTTCGTTTTTTGAATGAGGCAGAGATGATCGTGATTCATCTGCGGGGCGAAAAAGACAGTTGAGAATTTGAAGGATTTCCCGTATAATGAAACACAGTGCGAAAAAACAGACGGTAGATGGGAGAAATAAAACAGATGGGGATACCGGTAAAATTGCAGGTTTTTGAAGGTCCGTTGGATCTGCTGTTACATTTGATCGAGAAAAATAAGATTGATATCTATGACATTCCGATCGTAGAGATCACCAGCCAGTATATGGAATATATCCGGCAGATGGAGCGGGAAGATTTAAACGTTATGAGTGAATTTCTCGTGATGGCGGCAACACTTCTGGATATCAAATGCCGGATGCTGCTCCCGAAAGAGATCAATGAAGAGGGAGAAGAGGAAGATCCGAGAGCAGAGCTGGTAGAACAGCTTTTACAGTATAAAATGTACAAATATATGTCCTACGAGCTGCGGGATCGTCAGGTAGATGCAGACCAGTATTTTTACCGGGAGGCAGATATTCCCAAAGAGGTGAAAAGTTATGTTCCTGCGGTAGATCTGGATCAGCTTTTAGGGGATGTGACGCTGGTACAGCTCCGGAAAATTTTCCGGGAAGTGATGCGCAGGCAGGAAGAGAAGATCGATCCGGTGCGGAGTAAGTTCGGTAAGATCGAGAAAGAAGAAGTACCGCTTCCGGACAAGCTTTTGTATGTGGAGACTTATGCAAGGACACATAAAAAATTCAGTTTTCGTATGCTTCTTGAAAAACAGAGAAGCAAGATGCATATTGTGGTGACATTTCTGGCAGTGCTGGAGCTGATGAAGACGGGCATGATCCGTGTTTATCAGGAAGAAATCTGCGGGGAGATCCTGATCGATTCCCAGATATAACAGAGCATAAGAGCATGTCAGGAGAAACAGGAAGGAAAGAGAAAGAATGGAGCAAAAAAAACTGCAGGCAGCCATAGAAGCAATTTTGTTTGCAATGGGAGGCTCTGTGGAGCTGAAAAAACTTGCACAGGCGATCGGACATGACGAAGAAACGACAAAAAAAGTAATCCGCCAGATGATGGACCGGTATGAGAAAGAAGATCGGGGAATCCGGATCATTGAACTGGAAGCTTCGTTTCAGATGTGCACGAAAAAAGAGATGTATGAATATTTGATCCGGGTAGCAAAGCAGCCGAAAAAACAGGTTCTTACGGATGTACTTTTGGAAACGCTTTCGATCATCGCCTACAAGCAGCCGGTTACAAAACTGGAAATCGAAAAAATCCGTGGCGTCAAATCGGATCATGCAGTCAGCAAGCTGGTAGAATATGATCTGGTCGAGGAAGTGGGGCGTATGGATGCGCCGGGAAAACCGCTTTTATTTGGAACCACAGAAGAGTTTCTGCGCAGATTCAGTGTGCATTCTCTGGATGAACTTCCTGCGCCGAATCCGGAGCAGGTAGCACATTTTAAAGAAGAAGCAGAGGATGAGGTACAGTTAAAGTTAAACCTGTAGTTCTGATTAAAAATCTTCGGACATAGGATATAGCAAAGAATGTCTGGAGAATAGAAAAGTAATGCATGAGAAAAGAAGGGAAAGAGGACGAACATATCGGGGCGGGATGATCCTGGGCTTTTGTCTTCTGATTGCAGTAAATGGTCTGTTTCCGGTTTCGTGTGTATATGCGGAGGAAGAACAGACAAAAATCGCATACGGGGAGAATACTCCAGGACAGTTATACGCCCGGTCGGCAGTTTTGATGGATGCAGACAGCGGGCGTATTTTGTTTGCAAAAAATGCAGAAACAGAGCGTCCTATGGCGAGTACAACCAAGATCATGACCTGCATTCTTGCATTGGAACGTGCAGACCCGGATGAGAGTGTGTCAGTCAGTGCCAATGCGGCAGCCCAGCCCAGAGTCCGACTGGGGACAGTGGAAGGACAGAAATTTAAGCTTAAGGATCTTTTATATTCTCTGATGCTGGAATCACATAACGATACAGCGGTGATGCTGGCAGAACATCTGGCGGGAAGCGTGGAGCAGTTTGCGGATGAAATGAACCAGAAAGCAAGAGAACTGGGACTTAGCCATACCCATTTTGTCACCCCCAATGGTCTGGACGGGGCAGATGACGGCGGGAGCCATCGGACCACGGCAAAAGAACTGGCAAGGATTATGCGCTATTGTGTGATGGAGTCTTCAAAGCGGAAGGAATTTCTGGAAATTACAGGCGCGTCTTCCTATCAGTTTTCGGATCTGGAGCAGACGCAGACGTATTCCTGCATCAATCACAACGCGTTTCTTACGATGATGGAAGGCGCTATATCCGGAAAAACCGGATTTACCGGGGAGGCAGGATATTGCTATGTGGGGGCATTGAAAAGAGAAAAACGAACCTTTATCGTAGCACTTCTGGCGTGCGGCTGGCCGAACAATCGGAGCTATAAATGGGAGGATACAAAAAAACTGATGGAGTACGGTCTGGAACACTTTGAATATCAGAGTGTAAAAGGCGCTGGGCAAAATAGATAGACCACTAGCAAGAGTAATAAAGAAAAAAAGAGAGAAGAATCAAATAGATGTAATAAAAAATGATAAAGGGGATATCACCACCGATCCCACAGAAATACAATACAACAGATTTGCATCAAAAGAAATTGGCTTTTCTATTTTCCTTACAAACGCATATATCACAAGTGAAATTCCGGCAATGATTCCAACAGAAAGCCCGTTTCCACCTTTGCTTTGCTCAAGAATGAACATTTCTCCGGTCTGTTCCTCATAATAATAATTGTTCATTGACTTTGATTCTGTGTAAATCCGTATATATTTCATCAAAATAGAACTCCTTTTCTTTGTCGATAATTTATAATAGAATTATATATTATCAGATATTTCTTGTATATATTTTTTTACACATGACATCATAAAAATTTTTATGCAAAAAGCAGTCTGATTCACAACCAGACTGCCCATCCATTTATTCAAATTTTATCTACATAATTTATACGCTTTTTCAGATTTAATGTTTAGCAACGTTAGGAATATTTGATTGTATATTAGTCCTATCATGTGAATACTTAGCCCTTTTGATCCGTTACTACAAAATAATCGACATTCTGAAAATTGATTCCTTATATTTGGCTTTAACTCAAAATATAGTTTCGGATGTAATGAAGAATTTCCACAGTAGCAAGAAATTATAGTTATAAATTAAACATCCTCAACCTATACAAGTTATTTATTTGTTATTAAGTTCTACAAACTGGGAGTTGTAGTTTAAATTCAAATTATGGACTGCTCAATAAATGCTTTTACTGCATATACATCTTTTAATTCTTCATATCGAGGAAATCCATCAGAATTATGCTTTGAGTAAGTCAAATGAAAAATATAGTAGATGTCCGCATTCCTTCCGTTGTCACTAACATATAACACATCATCATTAGATTCGCACTTTGCTACTGCCCAAATTCTTTTGTCATATAAGAAGTGATCTTCTCCAATTTCATTTTTCAATTCAGTAACAAACATTCCATCAGCCTGTGTTAACGGAAGCATATACCAGTTAAAATCTTCACCATATTTATCATATAAATCACTAAAAATTTCTTCTATTGTCATTGTCAATTCCACCTTAAATTCTAATTTGCTCGTACTATTCCAAAGAAATTATCAGTTTATTTATTCATTTTTCGTAACAGCATCAACGATTTCTTGATATTCTTCATCTGTTAATACTTTCGCCCATAATCCATAGTGAACTTCATCAAATTCTTCATAAAATATAGGATCATTCGACTGGGTAACAGGAAATAATGCATGTCTATCTTCGCCCATCACACGATAGGGGGCAAGATTGCATAAAAAGCCTTTGTAATATATTTTCACTTCGTATTCCTCCACATACAATTTGGGTTTGTTTTATAATATTATACTTTATCCACATAAAGAATGGAAGAAATTTTCTACCTCCGCAGCCTAATAGAACGCTATTTTTTTATACTTAT
>OLDJ01000506.1_pt1 | contig 6830 bp, 7 predicted proteins | sample 1609041 | NCBI WGS metagenome assembly OLDJ01 (sample SAMN02675046, study PRJEB24791) | human gut metagenome, SKBSTL021 | isolation source: stool | host: Homo sapiens | place: USA
TCGATGCCGTTGACCTTGGTGCCCTCCGGGAAATGAACGTAGGCCTTCTCGAAAGTTCGACCGTCCTTGGCGGTGAACTCGTGCGGCGTGAGGAACGCCGCAGGCATCTTGACGTTGGCGTACTTCGCGTTCTCTGGCATGTCTATCACTCATCCTTTCTGTCCATAGAGTGCCTAAGACACCCTATATTGTATATCAATCGGCAGGTGGTGAAGGGAAACCACACCATCTGGGTAGCGGTTGCCCTAACGGCTCCTGCGCTTGTCGTCCTTTTCCTCGACTTCATCCTCGGCATCCACATGCGCGGTCAACGCGGCAGCCGCCGCGCGGGCGCGGGTCGATTCCCCGTGGATGGAGACCGGGAGCTCTTGCACCGCACTGGACACCACGCGTCCATGCGAGGTCACCTGAACCGCCTCCCGTAGGACGGCACAGCCATCTTCATACTCGTCGGCATCGTCATGCGAGGGTGCCTGCACGTCGAGGAGCGATTGGGTGACGGAGACGGTCATGTCATCCGCGTCGAGATAGGTGTCGCGTTCAAGTCCCATCTGGCATCCCTCCTAGCGCTCATCCTTGCCATCGGGTGCATCGGTGCCGCTGTTATTCTCGGCGAGCTTGGCGGATGCCTCGCGGGACTCCCTCACGGCCTGCTTGAGGCTCATGCCCTGCGGACGCTTGCGGTAATCGGAGATGGGCCTGTCCCCATGGGAGTCGAGCAGGTCATCGACCTTGCGGGAGTCCTCGTAGGTCGCGCCCTTCATTACATCGTAATCATGGCCGTCCACGGTAACCACGGTGCCGCAGCCCTTGAGGTCGATGCCGGAGGTCTCACGCGTGTCCACGAGGTTGAAGCGGTAGCCCGCCGCCACCGCGATTTTCTCGGGCTGCTGCGAGATGGCGGGGGAGGGCAAGGGAGACTCATTGAGCCAACTATCATAGACCTCATCGTAGGTGTATCCATAGCGGTTGCACAGCTCCTCGAAGACGCGCTCGCGCACCACGGAATCGCCCGCGCCGATGGAATCGTAAAAGCCGGTACCCGACGGTATCGCCGCGAGGGCGTCATCGAAGGTAAGGTCGAGGTTGAGTTCGGCCCCAAGCTCATCGTTGGGGAAGGCGGATGTATACCACTCGCGCACGTTGTCGATATTCAGAAGACCTTCGGGGACGGGTTTGTCAGATTTCAGGCTCGACATCGTTTCGGCGAGGGAGATTTCCCCCGATACATCCATGAGGTTTCCCTTGCCGAAGATACCGGACTCGGCGAGTTCGTCGGTCGAGTGGTAGGTCGCGACATGATGACTGTAATCGCCGTCTGCGGTGATGTCGTGCGCGGTCAGCTCAAGGTTCTCCAAATCACCGCCCTGCCTCGCTATCTCGTCGAGGAGTTCATCAGGCGTATACGAAAACACCTCGACCGTCGGGTCCTCGTAATCGGTGAGGTAGCTCACGATGAGGTCGCCGGTCTCGGGGTTGTAGTACGCGGCGTTGTACATCGACAGCTCGCCCTTGATGCGGGCGACCTCGAATGCGGCATCCGCCTCGTGCTCAACGGCCTTCGCGAAGCCGTCCACGAGGGTGTCGGTGTCCCTGCAATCCCATTCCTCATCGCCGCGCATCTCCTCGCATTTGTCGATGAGACTCTTGTATTGGCCCTCCCACTGACCGCGCTCAGCCTCGCGACTGAGCATATCGCGGACACTGGCTGTGAGGATTCCGATGTTATCGAAAAGATAGTCGATGCCATGGTCCTGCGCCATAGCGCCCTCGACCACATAGAGGCCCTTGATTAGCTCGACGGCCTTAACTGGCATCTCGCTGGTGTCAGCGACCATCTGGCGGAGCGTTTCGCCATGCAGTTCCTCCCGTCGGCCATCTTGTGCATCACGAGCGCGTCATCACCGTTGCGGTCGATGGGGACGTGATTCTCCTTCCACGCGGCGATTTCTGCGGTCTTGTCCATGCCTTTCTCCTTTCCGGGAGCATCGGCCCCATGTTCAGCCATGTGCGATTGCACGGCATTTCTCACGTTCTCGGGGGACGCGATGACCCAACCGTCCTCGGAGGCGATTTGAGCGAACACCTCATCGCGCGGGTCGATTAGCGGAGCATTCTCCTCGCCGTGCTCGATGATGGTCTCGATGCTGTCGGTGATGTAACCCGTGTAGTTCAACCCGCCCACGATGTCCTCGTATAGGTCGAAGTCGGGATTGTCGATGACCGCCAGCAGGTTCGGGTCGTCGAGGTGGACGTATGTATTGGCGATGCTTCCCGTGTAGTTATATTCCCACCAGAACTCGCCGGTCTGAGGGTTGTAGAGGTCCTTGCCAGAAGCCAGTGCCTCCTTGACCGCCTGCGGCGTGTCGAGGTGGATGTCCTTGCCGTCATTCACCATGTCCATGTGCTATCTCCTTGCCTTGTTGTACTTGCCCTTGGGCTTGCTATCGAACATCGGCTCTATCGTACCGTCCTTCTTGAGCTTCGCCTTGCAGTCGAAGGTCTTGCCCGTCGTCTTGGATATGCAGCCGGTGAGCTTCACCGCCTTGCCTTCGAGCAACGATGCAGCCTGCTTCGCCGTGAACATCTTGCCGCACCAGCCCAGCAGCTTGAAACCGCAGCCCGCGACTTGCTTCCAAGTCCCGTCCTCCTGCTTCTCGCTCTTGTTTGAGGAGCAGGTGTAGAAGGCCTTGCCGGACTTCGACTTGCGCTGCACCACGTCCGCGCCGCAGAGAGGGCACTTGCCCACGACCGTGGCCTTGGGCGCGATGCTCGCACCGACGTAGGCGGTGTCCTGATGGCCCTTGAAGACCTCGATGACGCTCTGTTGCAGGGCGTTCACATCCGTGTTGCCCTCGGCGATGTCCTGCTGGATGAGCCACCAGCGGGCGGTCACGTCCGCGCCGCGAATCTCGGGCGGGAGGAGATGGTAGAAGGCGCGGGCCTTCTCGGTGGAGCGAATCTTGCCCTTCACGTCCTCAAGGTACCCGCGTTCCTTCAACTTCTCGATGATGGAGGCGCGGGTGGCCGTGGTTCCGATGCCGCCGTGCTCGCCCTTCTTTCCGTCGTCCTTCTGCTTGAGGATGGCCTTGACCTCCGGGTCGGTGACGTACTTGGCGATGGAGGCCATGTCGGCGATGAGCGTGCCTTCCGTGTAGGGCTTGGGCGGGGCGGTCTCCTTCTCGGTGACGGCGCACTCGATGCGCTCAAGGCGATGGTCGCCTTCGTCAATCCAAGGGTTGCCGGATGCCGCGTCATCGCCGTCCTCATCGGAGACGTTGCCGAACACGGCCTTGAAACCGGCCTCGCGCACGCGCCGCGCGACGGCTTGGAACTCCCCGCCATCGACCGCAAAGACGCTGGTGCTCACATCGTAAGTGGCAGACGGGAGGAACTGCATGGCGTAGCGCTCCACGATGGCCGTGTAGACCTTGGCCTCATCCCCGGTCATGTCGGCCACGGGGGCGCTGACCTCCTGCGGGATGATGCCGTGATGAGCGGTCACGTTCTTCTCGTTGAACGCCTTGGAGTGGATGGAGTAGTCGAGCGGCCATGTTACCCCGACGTTCTCCATGGCCTGCGCCAGCACCACCGGTGCCTGCGCGAAGTGCTCCTCCTTGAGGTACTGGGAGTCCGAGCGGTTGTAGGTTATCGCCTTGTACTTATCACGCAAGTCCTGCGTGATTTGCTGGGTCTTCGATGCGGAGAAACCGTAGCGGCGGGACATGTCGGACAGCAGCACCGTCAGGTTGTAGGGCAGGGGAGGGTTCTCGACCTTCTTCGAGATGACCGTGGAGAAGGACATACCCGAGCCGTCCAGCTTCGCCTTGATGACATCGAGGACATCGCGGTCGAAGACGTGCTTTTCACCGGCCAACATGTCCTTGTCCGGCTTGAACTTGAACACCGGTGCTCCCGACGCGTCTGCACAGCTGCCGGTAGCGGTCAGCTCGTAATATTTCCGGGTGACGTGGTTTTCTATCGCCTCATCGCGGTTGACCACCAATCCGAGGGTTGGGGTCTGCACGCGACCGACGGAGAACAGGCCCCCGAGCCGCTTGGTGGCAAGGCGGGTCTCGTTCACGCCGAAGCACTTGTCCGCCATCTGGCGGGCGTATGCCGCGTCACCGGCAGGGCGGCACTGCTCGTTGGGTACCAGACGCTCGAACGCCTTGACGATGTTCTTTTCGATGTTGTCGTTGACGTAAACGCGCAGCACCTCTCCCTCGTAGCCGAGGTAGTCCAACACCTCATCAACGATGAGCTGGCCTTCATCGTCGGGGTCACCGGCGTTGATGACGCACTCGGCCTCCGGCAAAAGCGAGTCGATGCGCTCCACCAAGTCTTTCTTGTCCTCGGTCGGCTCCTTCGCCCAATCGTCGATTTGGATGGGCAGCACGTCCAACGACCATGGTTTGCCCCATGCGGGGTTCACCGCATCCGGCTCCACCAGTTCGAGCAGGTGACCGGCGCAGGCGATGACCGTGTACCCGTTGCCCGAGATGGGCAGCCGCGCCGATTCCGATACCTCCTTGCCGCAGATGGCGCGTGCGATGTCGCGTGCGAGCATCGGTTTCTCAGCGATTACCAGTTTCATAGGCTTTGTCCTTTCTGTCTCTTGTCCCTTCTGAAACCGAAGGGTTTATGGCGTTTCGCGATAGATTTATCCTCATCGGTGATGAGAGGATGAGCTACTGACACATCACGGTATTTGAAGTCGAGCGTCCGGCACGTCAAGTCTGAGACGATGAGCGCGAAGTCCACTCGGGAGAGCGATTTGACGGGGAGCCAGCATCGGAGGGTGAAGTCCTTATCCGGTGATGGGAAGTATTCGCACTCAGATGGCTTGTAGCCGTCGCGCCGCTTGAGCGGGGAGGGTATCTGGACAAGGTAGGAATCGTCAGCAGGTAGGAGATTTCGCGATAGTCCGATAGGCTCTTCGCGGTCAGGTCTGGCCGCGTATCTCTTGCCCGTCTCAAGTTCCATGAAGAGAAGGTCCAATGGCGATTTCCATCCATAATCATCGGGCTTAGTCTCCGCCATGGACAGAAGAGTCAGCAAGGCATCCGTTGTCAGGTCCTCCGATGGGAGGTAATCGAATAGGTATGAGACCAGAGACATCAGGAGGTTACGTTCCGAACGGTAGAGTAGTGGCGATACGCCGATGTCGGCATGGATTGAATCCGTAGCCGAGAAGAAGTCACGGCACCATGTGACGACATCCTCATATCCCTCGATTTCTGATATATCCTTCATCACGTCCATCTACCTATCTTCATGGTCATGTTCAAGAGTGGCACTGTGCTCTTTTCCTGCCAACTTCGCACTCGAATCACGGGCCTCCTTGGCCTTCGATTCCAACCGATAACCCTCTTGACCTGCGGTTTCGCTCTTGACTATGCACTGCGGGCAGCGTATAATAATCCTATTGAGGTCGGGTTCGACGATGTGGCTCCGAAGCAAGTGTAGCTTCGCAAGTGCATTGAGTTCCCGGCCTCTTTCTTCGTCATAATAGACGACCCTATCGGGCGTGATGAGGTTGTCGAAGTAGCGGGGGAAGTTCGTCCTACAGTAGACAGCCAAGATGAAGTTGGTCTCAATCTCGCCAGCCTCGTAATAACCGCGCCCATCGGGACGCACGGCCATGATGAGCGGCAGGTCATCGCAATCCACATCGCGCAGCACCACGAGCATGGTGTCCTCGCGGGCGGGGCTATCGCAGAGCATCACGGGATGCTCCATCAACTCGGGCAGGCGCTTCATCTGCTCAACGGTGAGTCCATGGCGGTGGGGGTCGTAGCTGCTCTTCGGTCGGATGGCATCGCGCAGGTGGCGTTGGGTGTAGAGCATCGGCAGCGGGCGGAACCCGGCCTGCACGAACAGCTCCGGCGTATCGCAGAACTTGACCGCGCTGGAACAGGGATACTCCCCGCAGGTGACGGCATCGACCTCATCGCCGAAGCGAAGGTACTCAGCGCACTTCGCGGCGTGCCCCGTGTAATCCGATGCCTTATCGTCGCCGTCTTTCAGATGCACCCCGCCGCGCGGGTCGAGGTAGGTGACGCGCTCGCCCTCGGGCATCGCCACCGAGTTCTCGTACTCGCGGATGGTCAGGATGACCTCTCGCTTGTTCATCTCATCTGGCATATGGCCTCCTTCCTTTGTGGTCTGATAGTTTCCAATATGTATAGTTGGGGCGGTTTTCCACCCTTCCAACAGCCTGCGGGTCGGGTTGAGAACCCTCCGGCCATTGAAAGCGTGGAAAACCGCTTATTCTCTACTCCAACTCCTCGCGCTCGACGGCCTTATCGCCATGGCTCTCAGAGCCGAGCTGGGCGCCCATCATGTGCGGGATGTTTATGAGCGCTGCACCAGCATGAAAGTTCCGCCGCGCCAGCCTTATGCGGGCGACCTTGTGTTTACGGCATTTTCCGGTTCTCATCAGGATGCGATTTCAAAGGGTATGCATTATCGTGTGGAAAAAGACCCTGCACACTGGACAGTACCGTATCTGCCAATTAATCCGGAAGATGTTGGACGTACTTATGATTCCGATGTTATCCGTATTAACAGTCAGTCCGGCAAGGGCGGCGTCGCATATGTCTTATAGCATAACTACGGCATGATTATTCCGAAAAAAATGCGTGAAGATTTGGGATATGCAGTCAAGGATATTTCCGATGTACAGCATAAGGAAATTGCGCCGGACGAAGTGCTTGAAATCTTTGAAAAGCGTTATAAGAAATTTACACCGGTATTTAAGATTACGGAAGTTCATTTCAAACAGGTGGACGGTATCCAGACCGTTGTAACGATTGAGCAGGACGGTA
>OLDJ01000543.1_pt1 | contig 6593 bp, 8 predicted proteins | sample 1609041 | NCBI WGS metagenome assembly OLDJ01 (sample SAMN02675046, study PRJEB24791) | human gut metagenome, SKBSTL021 | isolation source: stool | host: Homo sapiens | place: USA
GGAATTTTGATCAGAGGCAATACTATGCAAAACAAAATATTTATGGTATCGTCTGGAGTGAAAAGATCATGGAAGTGAGTGGAAAGGCCAATCGACTTATGAATTCTCTTTACGGTCTGAAGCAGGCATGGAAGGGGAAGCTGACAGAGACGATGGGTGAAAAAAATGGCGCTATTTTAAGTGCGATTTTATTGAGTGAGAAGAAGGAGATGGATGCAGAGATTAAGGAGCTGTATCAGAAAAATGGAATCGGACATGTTTTGGCAATCTCAGGACTTCATATATCTTTTATCGGACTGAGTGTGTATCAAATTTTCCGAAAAGTCGGAAGTCCTTATTTTGTCGCTGGAATCGGATCTGGTACACTGCTTTTTCTGTATGTCTTAATGATTGGTTTTGTCTGTGACAGATAGTTTTCCGGAGCTGCCACGATATCTGTAGTGGCATATGATTTTGTTTTATAGTTTGTTCTCTTGCTCACATATGTGAAGATGGCGTTTCCAACGAATTCACTGGTACCTGCGCCTGTCAGAATGATATCATAGTCATCGTGTTTCGTTACGTTTTCGATAAATGCCTTGATTTCTTCCTTGTGTTCCTCTACCTGCTTGATTGTTTTTTTCCAGGTGTTCGGCTGCTGGTTAATTTCTGTTGCCGTGTAAATTCCTTTTAAACTTTCCCATTCTTTTGTGTCTTTTCCAAAGATCATGTTCCTTCACTCCTTTTCCGGATTTGAAATCCTTTTCATTACGATTTCATTATAGCTCAGCGTTTATAAAAAAACAACGAGGTGCGCAAAATGTTGTTAATTTGTACAAAATTATTGCTAATTTATATTCTTGTTTTGCTAGACGAAAAAAGCGTTTCCATATATAATGTAAACTAGAGGTGATAACATGGCTAATAAAGCTGTAAATAAGAAGAAAAAAGGCATGAGCGGTGAAGATCTTGCCGGCATGCATATCTATAAGGATGATCACAACCGCTATGTGTATTATAATGTTTTCGATCATGTTGGTTACATTCTGAACGATATTCCAAAATACAAAACCTACAGCTCCCGTTTCATTGTAGGTCTGATTGGCGGTATTCTGGCATACTCCTTTGATTTGGGTGCTCTGCTTTCCATTATCATCGGTGTTGCGGCTTACGCACTGATGGAGGTAAAATTCCGTTTGTTCCTGAAAAAGCAGACGCAGATACCGAATTTCAAGCCGAAGGAACGCCCGCTGAGACTGTTGACTGCCGCAAGTGAAGAAACAAAGAAAATTTATATGAAAATAGCCGCTTATCTGCTGTTTGGTATTCTGATCATTCTGCTTCCGTTCTCGGAGGGTGGCTATGATGATCTGATGAAAGCCATGTGTATTGCATTGGGCATTCTTGCAATCGGTGTTTCACTGTTTCAGGTTCGCGCTCTGTTTTATAAAAAAGCCAATCCTTCTTTGACAGATAAGAAATAAGTAATGAACGGATATCCGCTATATGGATATCTTTTTTTATCCCTTTCTGTCTTCCTTTATCAAAGGATGTATGGATTTTCATATGAGCCAGCACTTCCTCCTATGAGTGCCTGTGTCTGTTTTCAGAATGCACCTTAGGATTTCCATTACCTTCGCAGATGATCTCCAACCGGATGACTATGCTTCCCTTTGCTGGAAAGGCCTGTGTTTCAGGTAAACAAAAAAAGATATGCCGGATGCATATCCTTAATAATATTCATGAATCCAGAGCGGCCGCAGTGCAGAAGCAAAGGCCTCGGCAGCGGATTTCACCTCCAGATTGTAAAGCTTGTTGAAAAGCTCCGGATTATTGATTCTGGCCATGATGAATGGCTGTTTTTTTGGAATCAGCAGCGGAAATATTTTTTCCAGTTTCTCACTCTGGGATACCTCTACAAGTATCTCCTGTTCCCTGCCGATTGCCGCCTTCAACAGACGCATCAATACGACAGATTCCAGATAGATTGCTTCTTCCACATGAATCTCCTGTTTTTTCTTATGGAAAATCAGATAGCCGCAAACCTCCCCCTGCCGGTTCCGATATACCACCATCTGCTTCTGTGTAACCACAATTTCGTTTTGCAGAAGTACATAATATTCCCGATCACGCACATAGCAGCCGTCAAAGTGCTTTGTAAAATTCTGATAGGCCTGTAACAGCTCCTGCGGCTCAGCCGCATAGGATATGTTTGTCAGCGAAACCTTGTGCAGACATTCTCTGGGAACCGTATACAGCTTTCTCTCATACACGGTCTCAAATCCGAACTGCTCATACAGCTTTGGATAAAAGCCGCGAATCAGTGTTACCAGATGATTGTGTCCCGCCTCATCAAGCGCCGATTCCATCAGTCTGCGCATATGTCCTCTTCTGCGATAATCAGGCAGCGTGGACACACCGAGTATGTAGCTGATTTTCAGCTGCTTGTCGCGTAAACGAAGGATATGCTCATTGAGCTGCAGACTGGAAATAATGCGCTGATCCTGTTCCAGAGCAATACAGCGTCCCTTGTCGAATATATTTTTAAAATAAAAATTCAGATAATTTCGGTTTTGATTTGGATACGACTGCTTCCATAATTCATATATTTCTGCCTTGTCCTGCTTCCCTGCATCTCTCAGCATACGTTACTCATCATCCCGTTCTGTGAATTCCACATCAATGACATCATCGGAATCCAGATTGGAATTGTTGCCGGTTGTATACTCTTCCTGCTGCTGGTTCCATTCATTTTCATATTCCTCCATATGCCTGCGTACCTTTCGCTTGGCATACCAGATAAGTATGGAAAATGCAATCACAATAATTGCTACGATCGGCAATATCACCGGCAGCAGTGTTATCACAATATAAATGACCAGGCAGATAAAGAGTAGATAAATGATAACATCCATGTACGATTTCCTCGCTTTCTTCTCTCATTATAATATAAAACCGCACATCTGTGAATGTAAAAGCGTAAAAACTTACCCTGCTTCGGCCTCTGTCTGTTCTTTTTCCACAGGCCGCTGCTTCTTTTTGCGCCTGTGCAGCATATACAGCAGCATGAGCAGCCAGAGCAGTAAAGCAGCACCGAAATACAGCGGACCGACAAGTGCAGGACGGCTTTTGGTTTTCACTTCGGCAGGCTTAGCCATCGTCTGTGTGGCATCATAGGCACTTTCCAGACGTTTTTCATACGTATATTCCGGATTGCGGATCATCGGATAGGCGTGCCCCTGCTTCATCAGCTCCTCCTGTACCAGCTTATCATCAGCGAACAGATACACGGGAACCGGCTCTTCGATCTTGCTGGAAGGATCAATTTCAAAACGGATGGATGTTGCATCCTCCAGCAGCTCACAGGTCTTTTGCCAGCCCTCTTCCTTTGTTATTTTCGTATTGAACAGCGAAACTCTGAATTCACTGTCCTGACTTTTCAAAACAATCTGATCCTGGCTGCAGCTGACCAGCTTTGCAGAATAGCTTGTCGCATGCAAGAAAGGAAAAAGTGCAAACATAATAAACAGTCTTAATTTCATAAGATCACCCTTTATAGTCTGCACTTTCTATTCGATTTTATTCCTTGCGATACTGATCTGCCAGTTCCCGCAGCTTTGCAAGGCGATGCTTCATACCGGATTTGGATATCGTTTCATTGAATTCCTCTGCACAGTATTCACACAGCTCGTTCAGGCTGGCTTCCGGCAGCTGTTTTCTGGCATATGCGACATGCTGAAGCTTTTCCGGAAGGCTGTCCAGGGTGCGATAGGTCTCGATCCACTGAATATCCTCCAGCTGTTTTTTGCCGGCGGTTATGCTTTTCATTTCATTTGCCAGCTCACAGTTGTCCAACCGTGTTAAGGAATTCATGAAATCCCGCTGAATGCGGCTGTCCTCAAAGGTGAATACCGCATCACTTGCTCCCACACAGCGCAGAAAGTCACTGATTTTATCACTGGCCTTCAGGTAGACAACCTCCTGATTCCGACGCCGGATCTGCTTGGCAGGAAGATCAAAGCGCTGCATCAGCTTCCATATGAATTTGGCCAAATCCACATTCTGGGTACTGATTTCCAGATGGTAGTTGGATTTGCTTGGAGAATTCACAGACCCTCCGGCCAGAAACGCACCCGCCAGATATGCTCTGGCACAGCATTCCTTGCGTACCATCTTGCTGGAGGGATGGTTCTGCAGTCCGCGCTCTGTCATAATTTCCAGATCACGAAGTATTTCCATCGCCTTGTTTTTCACGCGGATTACATAGATGTTGTTTTTCTTCAGTTTCATCTTCTTTATGACAGACAGCTGTGTATCCACCTGATACAGCTCCTTTAAAAAGCGAAACACGCGCTTGGCGGTATTGGCATTTTCCGTTTTTACCGTCAGATGCATACCCTCCGATGTAAAATTCATCGTAGAGCACATCTGCAAGACAGCAGTCAGCTCCGCCTTCATGCAGCAGGGATGCAGCTCATTTGCCGCAATCTGCGATTTTACTTCCGTTGTAAACGACATTTCTATTCATCCTTACTGTTTATAATCTCTCCGAGAACATCCCGGATTTTATTTGAATCATGGCGGATCAGATCATCATCGAAATTCAATACATCCCGATATAGAATTTGATAGGAATGCTCCTCCTGTGCAACCCGTACAGGTTCACTTCCCATATCCTTGTATTTTTCAAGAATATGACGCTGGGCACGGTTGTTGTGTGTGATTACGATATCCACCGCCTCCGAAAAGGAGTGCTTCTGTATGGCCGCAACATGGTCCTCCAGCGTGAAATCATCCGTTTCCCCCGGCTGGGTCATGGCATTGCAGAAGTAAATCTTTTTTACCGGATTGCTGCGCAGCTGCTCCACAACACCGTCAACAATCAGATTCGGCATAATACTGGTATACAGACTTCCGATACCGTATACGATGACATCCGCTTCATGAATTGCCTGCAGGGCTTCTCTGGTTGGTTCCACGCGCTGCTGATAAAACACCTTTTCTATCCGGTTGTTGAAGTTTGGAATATTGCTTTCCCCACGTACAATCGTTCCATCCTCCATCACGGCATACAGGGTGATGACCTGCAGCGAGCTTGGAATGATCTGTCCCTTTACGTTGAGAAACTTTGAGAATGTACGGATAGCTTCCATAAAGCTTCCGGTTGTTTTTGTCATGGCGGTCAGGATCAGGTTTCCCAGGTTGTGTCCGCCGACATCATCACAATCCCCGTCAAATCGATAGTTCATAAGAGACGTAAAGATACTCTCCTCCTCCGCCATGGCGCACATGACATTGCGTACATCCCCCATGGCAGGGATATGAAACTGACGTCGGATCCGCCCGGTGCTTCCCCCGTCATCCGCTACGGTGACAATGGCCGTCAGATCGATATTCTCAATCTGCTTCATACCACGCAGCATAACAGATAAACCAGTCCCTCCGCCGATTACGACTACATTTTTCATTCGGTCAGCCTACTTTCTTATCTCTGTGTGATTTATAGCAATGATAATGGTCCCTATAGTGGGAATACAGCCAGTTGGTGACAGACACGCTTCGGTGGTGCCCTCCGGTACAGCCGATTCCCACGGTTAAATGATTTTTCTTTTCATTTTTATACTGGATAAACACATAGTCCAGAAAGCTTTTCAGATGACGGATAAATTCCTTCGTCTGATCAAAGCTCATGACATAATCATAGACCGGAGCATCATCGCCAGTCTGTTCACGCAGCTCCTCTATATAATATGGATTCGGAAGAAATCTGACATCAAAAACAAGGTCTACATCCATCGGTACGCCATGCTTAAAGCCAAAGGATACGAAGGAAATCGAGAAGACCGGCTTGCTGTTGAGTGAGAGCTTCTCCATCAGCACACTTTTCAAGCCGTGCTGATCCATCATGGTCGTGTCGATGTGAAGGACCGCACGTTCATTCAGCGCGTTGAACATATCACGTTCCACCTCGATAGCCTCCTCCAGCGTATTCGCCTTGGAAAACATCATCATCGGGTGATGGCGTCTTGTGAATTTATAGCGCAGCAGCAGCTTTTCATTGGATGCGTCCAGAAAAACCACGCGTACATTTACATCTATATTCTCAAAATACTGCAGGAACTTCGGATAATCGATCGCAGTCGTTGCCAGAGCGATATTGCTGTAGCGCGGATCCGGCTTGGCGTTGATAATTTTTCCCAGAGATTCCAGCAGCTGCACGGGGAAATTATCAATGCAGTGATATCCCATATCCTCCAGAATACCCATGGCCGTCGTTTTACCGGCTCCGGACATTCCTGTTATCAATACTACGTTCTGTTCGTTCATTGCTACCACCTCATATCATAAGTTTACCACAGCATACAGGTGTGCGCCAGTTTTTAAGCAAAAATATAAGAATGTGGACATTCCTCCTTGTACTTATGAGAAAAGCAGATACGTAAATGTATTGGCTTTGTTCACATAGTGCTTTGTCTGTCTGCCCGCCTGTTTTCTGTCATGGATAGGCCGTTTGTTCAATTGGCTGTGAACTACCGCCAGCTATATAGCAAGCGGCTTTTAATGAATGCCTGCACATTCATCAAAACGTTTTGTTCGTGTTCAGATACACGTAA
>OLDJ01000559.1_pt1 | contig 6522 bp, 4 predicted proteins | sample 1609041 | NCBI WGS metagenome assembly OLDJ01 (sample SAMN02675046, study PRJEB24791) | human gut metagenome, SKBSTL021 | isolation source: stool | host: Homo sapiens | place: USA
ACTCTTTCCCTACACGACGCTCTTCCGATCTTCTTAGGACTTTGTCGGGAAATCATTCATATGTATCCAAATATCACGATCGATGCCATATCCTCCTCCGGTGCCAGAGAAAGTATTGTCCTCATCAACCGGAAACAGGAAGACTTCTATGGACTTCCCAATATTGATAACCGGGGAAGAGCGTGGATGGCAGAGATACAGAAGGATGGGATCTATGAGAAAACGGGGCGCTGGGTTACGGAGGATTTTCCTGCTGCTAAGCTTATGGGCCTATCAAAGCGCAGAAAAGAAATTTTCGATCAGGTACAAACCTTTACAAGCCTGAGCGAGTGGATTGGCTATGTTTTATGTGGAAAGCTTGCCATCGAACCTTCGCAGGCGTGTGAAACACAGCTATATGACATTGGTACGCAGCAATGGAGTGAAGAACTGATAAAGCGTTTCAAGCTGGAGCAGCTTACCATGCCGCCCCTGCTGAATGCAGGCTCTCTTCTGGGTTTTATGAGAGAGGATATCAAGGAGCAGCTTGGAATCGCCTATGACATTCCCTTTCTTATAGGCGGGGCAGATACGCAGGTGGCAGTGCTTGGAGCCGGTATGCAGGAAGGGGATATTGCTGTTGTATCAGGAACAACGTCTCCTGTGGTGACGCTGAGAACAGAACGATACTGTGATCCGCAGCAGCGCTGCTGGACGGATTCCTGGTTAAAGGGCAGCATGTATCAGATGGAAACAAACCCCGGTGTTACGGGATTGAACTATCAGCGCATTCGAAATCTGCTCTTTGACGGTGTGAGCTATGAGGATCTGGAGGCAGCATTGAAGGAAGTAAACAGCATAAAATGCACCGCATCCTTTTCCTCTCTGGATTTTGAACATGCCTGCGGCTATAAAAACGGCGGCTTCTTCATGCGCCCGCCATTTCGCGCCGATTTGCATCGAATAGATCTTGCATGGGCCCTGGTGGGGGATATCGCCTGTTCTATTTTTTATCAGTATCGACAGCTGCTGCAGATGCTGCCGATACAGCATGATAAAATTCTGGGCTGCGGCGGCGGTTTTCAATCGGAAATGCTGTGTCAGCATCTCAGTGATCTGACGCAGAAGGCTCTGGTACTGCCGGATAATTTCCATCAGGCATCTATTATGGGCTGTGTAGCTGTATGCAATTCTTATTGGAATATTCATACAGACACAAATGAGCGAGCGTACAAAATCTATAAACCGCAAAAGGGATCGCTCATACAGGAGTATTATGAAATATGGAAAACAAATCGAGATAGAGTGAATACGACGGTATAAGGAGGAAAACGAAGTATGTTAATGGAAAAAGAACGACAGGAAATTGTAGATTACGGGAAGAAAATGAGCTCTGCCGGTTTGTCGAAAGGAACATCAGGCAATATCAGCGCCTATGATCCTGTGTGTGGCTATATGGCGATTTCACCATCCGGATTGGATTATTTTGAAACCGCTGCTGAGGATATTGTCATTCTGGATTTGGATGGAAACCTTATAGAGGGAAGCCGGAAGCCATCCAGTGAACATGCGCTGCATGCGACAATTTATAAGCTTCATCCGGATGCGCGAGGTGTGGTGCATGCACATTCTACCTACTGCACAACCTTTGCATGTTTGAAGCAGCCGATTGAAGCCGTACATTATCTGCTTGCTGGAGCGCAAACATCTTGTGTACCCTGTGCTGATTATGCAACCTACGGCACGGAGGCGCTGGCGGAAAAGGTGAGTGAAGCAACGGGGGAAGGACTGGCGATGCTGCTGGCAAATCATGGTATGGTGGCCTGTGGCCCCTCTTTATCAAAAGCCTTCAACGTTGCGGAAAACGTGGAATGGGTTGCGGAAATTCAATGGCGTACCATGTGTGTTGGAAAACCGGCGGTCCTGAGTAAAGAGGAAATTGATGTCGTGATCGAAAGCTTCAAGACATATGGGCAGGTAGAAGAAGGAGCGACAGGCAAGGGCGGATACTGATAAAAACAAGATTATCTGCTTTCCATCATCAGGAAGCACTGTATTAAAAGCTGAATTTCAGAGGTATGAATCACTACTTTTGAATTCCAGCTTTTTTTGTTATATGTTATGTGAATCGCATAACTTGGTTCAGTCTGTGGCAAAAGGAACCTAATGTATTCGATAATGCAATAATGTTCATAAGCTGTGCAGCTATGTCCTTCTAATCTCTTTTGAAAATCACATAGCCTTTAACTTGCTGTAAATAGTAACAACATTTTTCTTAATGATACAAACGATTAGTATATGGTAGAGTAATTATACAAAAATATTAAAAACTATGTGCAAAGTAAAAAGATAAGCGTTATCAAATAATAAGAAGAACACTTAATTATTGTTATACACCACTTGAATATATTTAGTTCAAAACTATTCTGCTTGTAATTAACCATAAATTGTAATATAATATAGTTAACCATTTATAGGAGGAAGAAATAATGAAAAAAATTGGTAAAATGGTTTTAATGATGATGCTTGCAATGCCTATGTTAGGAATCAATGTGACAGCAGCGACTACTGAAAATCCAGATGGTAGAGCGGTAATGAATCCTTGCGATGACATACTTCAACCTGGTGAGTATGCACAGTTTTCACCGCGAAATAGTGGAATGACTTCATACAGAGTCGATAAAGTAGATGCAGCAAAGGATTTGATTTATAATAATAAATTGAAAGCTTGGTTACCTGCTTGGTCTTTGACTGAGGTGTATCAAAATTCTGTTGGCGGTACTGGCAGTTTAGATCAAATACTACGTGTTGGAGAGTATTTTCATCCAGATGGCAAGTTTGCGCAAATTCATAACTTAGGATTTTATGTATATGCAAATAATGCAACAGCTAATACTGTAAAATTAAAATTCAAAGATAAGTGGGGAAAAGATGTGTATGTTTGGGTGAATGCAGGGCCTCTATACGAACATAATCCGAATAATAAATATGGTAGTTGTAGTTAATAGTTAAAAATTTGAAAACGGAACATAAATAAGGGAATGCTGCATTGCAATGGTGATGCAGCATTTTTAGATAATAATAAAAAGATACTAGGAGTATAAGAAAGGAAAATGGAAAAAACAGCTATGCTTCATAAACAAAAAGGGCTTATATTAGCATTGTTTGCTGCAGGTATCCTATTCATCAGCAATTACGATTTCATGTATGCAGAAAATTTTGAAGGTAAAGAAGATGAAATGAATGCAAAATGTGAAGTGATCAAAAATTCTGAAACACAAGGATTATGCAGACAGTATAAACAATATTTACAGAACAAATCGAATAACCTAGATGATGAAATCAAAGAAATAAAAAATCAAATTAGCAAAGTGAAAGGGAATATTGATAAAATTGCTCCTCTCATTAAAGAGAATAATGAAAAAATAGAGCAGTATGATAAACAGATACATAAAGTTCAGTTGAATATTGAAACTATGCAAAATTCCATTGAGGATATGAATGCTAAAATCAGTGAGAAGGAAAACGATATCAAAGAACGTGATCAACAGATGCGCGAACGTCTGATTGAAATGCAGGCTTACACCGGAAGCAATTACTATATCGATTTCCTTATGGGATCATCAAGTTTTGTTGATCTTTTGCGTCGCACGGAAATCGTTGGTGAATTAAACACGTATGAAAACGAACAAATCAGTATACTGAACAAGGAAAAGCAAAAACTCAACGAGGATCGCGCCATTGTGAAAGAGCAAAAAGAGCTTCTAATTGAGCAGCAAAACAATATAAAGGATGATAAGTTGCGGGTTGAAACACTGAACAATGTGAAGCAGGAACTACTGAACGGCTATCATAAGCAGGAGTCAAAGCTGAGTGCGCAGAAGCGTCAGATCCAAATGGCCCAGACATCACTTCCTAAAATTGACCTGGCAATAGCAGAAGAATTTGATAAGCCGAAAAAGCCGGATACTGCTAAGCCTGACAACAATACCAATAATGATATTAAAAAACCAGATACGCAGACACCTCAGGAACCAGTGGTTCCGAATCAACCGAATGATACTTCAAATAACGATTCTTTTCTGGTACCTCTATCCTATGGATGGCATTATGAATCTGGAACATGGCATTATCCTGGCGGAGGTGGTCATATGGGGATGGACTTCTCTACAGGAGGTACAATAAATATCCCTGTACAGGCTCCTGCAGCTGGAGTCATCCTTCATACATATTCAGGCTGTGGAAATGGTTACAGTAACTGCGGTATTCCAATTGGCGGTGGAAATAATGTATTGCTGCTTACAAAAAAAGGAAATACCATCTACGCAATGCCATTTTATCATATGACTTCTATTGCAGTTACCCCAGGACAGAAGGTATCACAGGGGCAGGTGCTTGGGTATTCAGGAGACTCCGGATGGAGTTTGGGGAATCATTGCCATGTGGAAATCATTCGTGTTGGTAATATGAGTATGTCTGAGGCATTGAATATTTATAACAGTAATAACGACCTTACATTTGGAACAGGGTGGAATGCAGAGGCACCGAACGCCTGTGGCAGCGCACCATGCAGAGAGCGTCCGGAAAACTACTGGCTCTGATATCTTTCTGTATAAGTTAACGAGGTATAGACAAAAACGAGGTAGATATGACAAATAGAAAAATCAAAGCAGTATTGTACACAGCATTGTCAGGCTGTCTGCTTGCATCGTTAAATCAAAGCTCTTTATATGCTGTAGATTTTGAAGGTAAAGAAGAGAACTGGCTGAATAAATGTAGTGTGGCACAAGAGAGTGAAGCAGAAGCACAAAAATGTAATAGGTTTAAGCAGTATTACGCAGGTATCAGTTCTGATTTGGAAGATGAAGCGTCTTCATTAAATACCAAAATTTCATCAATTAAAAATAATATTGAGGAAATCAGTACAATGATGAAACAACTGCAGTCCTTGATTGATAAACTAGATAAGAGCATCGAACGCAATGATGTTAATATCCGTACCATTGAAATTCAGATAGAAAAGCTGAATGTTGAAATAAAAAAGAAACAAAGGGATATCGATCAGCGTAATAAAATTATTACAGATCGAATGCTTAATGAGCAGGCAGTGATCGGTACTAATATGAATGTGGAAGTAATCATGGGTTCCAATAATCTTGTCGATATGATTCGTAAAGTAGATGGACTTCGAAGGATTACAGACAGTGATCAGACAGAAATCAAGAAGCTGCAGAAAGATAAAGATGAGCTAAATCATCAAAAAAGTGAGGAGAACCGTCTGAAAGCTGACGTTGAAGCGAAAAAAGCAGAGAATGAGAAACATAAAAAAGAGACTGAAAAGGCAAAAAAACAGGAAGAAGAGCTATTAAAAAAGTATCTTAAACAAGAAGCTGAGTTGAATGAAAAGATGCGTTCTGTACAGGTGGATATCGCCAGTATAGAAAATAATATGATCGATATTAATACTTCTGTAGCAGGGAAATTGAATTTCAGCAGCAATGGCACACTAATTATGCCAGTTCAGGGGGGCAGCGTATCTGCAGGAACCTGGGCATATCCGGATGGTGGTGTTCACTTAGGCCTGGATATTGCGACACCGGTTGGTACATCTCTTGTTGCTCCCGCTGACGGTATCATCTTATATGCAAATAATCCGGTACCATCTAACGGTGGATTCCTCAATAACTGGGTTGGTTATCCTGCAGGTGGAGGCAATACAATTCATATGCTGATACAGGCAGGTGGTACAACATATGCTATCAGCTTCTTTCATTTATCGCGTGAAGGTTTTGCTGTATCAGCTGGTACTCAGGTTAAAAAAGGACAATTACTGGCATTAACAGGGCATAGCGGCAATTCTACAGGTGCGCATTGTCATATTGAAGTGATTAATTTAGGAACGATGAGCGTATCCTCAGCAATCACACAGTTCCGTTCTACAGCTGATTTTGCATGGGGCTGTGGATGGGGAGTTGCTGCACTCAATAGATCCTGTGATGCAAGTGGTACACCGTGTCGGGAAAGACCGGAAACAATATTCTGACATTTCTAATTAGAAAAAGCTATGAGTAGTGGTTTTCCCTTATTTGCGGCAGTCCTTATCCTGAAGGTAACAATGCTTCACATCTCTTCTATTGCAGACCTCTAAACAAAAAAGAGAGTGATTGCTTAGCCGAGGTTCTTACTTGATTGTGGGTAAATTTAAAACAGGGAGAATTTAACACTATATTTATCAATAGAAGTTGAATTCTCTCTGTTTGTAAACACCCTAAAGTAAGAAAGAACCGACCGCCTTAACTGTCTTTACAATTTCGGACTTTCTGTCTCAATATCTATCGTATAATCAGGAGACAAATAGAAGTCGATCGAGTTTTTGAAGTTGAATTCATCTGTTTTTTTTTGAATACCGGATAGCGTGTGCTTTGAGTAGTTCATTTTAAAATAGACGCGAGTCCTTCAATGCTAATCATCATAAAAGAATTGTATGATTTGGCGGCTTGTATGTTTTTGAATCACTTGGTTATGCACGCAGCTGGGCCTTTC